>Ga0183095_10113_pt1 | contig 322843 bp, 329 predicted proteins | sample BioMet4_FD_130346 | JGI IMG/M metagenome (GOLD analysis project Ga0183095, IMG submission 130346) | Microbial communities from bioreactor (seeded with sewage sludge) at LBNL, California, USA - Biofuel metagenome 4 (v2) (version 3) | ecosystem: Engineered > Bioreactor > Anaerobic > Unclassified ...
ACAATTATGAACGCATCAACCTGAAAGACGGCTTCACTCCGTTTGAGATCCGGAGCAAGGCCGTCTAAATCCCAGCTATTCTACGACAGGGCTTTTATTCTTTGTCTGTTCAACGGGGAACAGTCCAGAGCTTGCCTCCAGTGACTTTAAATCAGCGTTCCTCGGCGGTCAGAACCATATTAAGCTTTTTGCCGAAGTAGCTCCGAAAATCGATATGAGCAACGCCGGCCCTTATGACCAGGGTATGACCGAGAGCCTGCAGAAATCATTCAAGGATTATTTTGACGGCAGTGTAGACATGGAAAAGGCAAAGGCAAACTTTGAGAAGACGGTTAAGGAAAAATATCCCGAAATCACAACGATAAAATGGCCATCATAAAAACCGGGTTCTAAGCGAACCGCACGGCCGCGGGTCGGGATATTTTTCCCGGGCTGTGGTCGTGCAGTTTTATGGGGAGAGGAGTACGATCAATATGAACGCTGAGAATTCGCCGAAAAGAAGAAAAAGTATTCGGTATACCAGATGGGGATATGTGTTTATCGCGCCGTTTTTTATTATCTTTATTATTTTTTCGCTCTTTCCGATGTTATCCACTGTTTACTACAGTTTCTTCAAATATTACCGGCAGGGGCTGAAAATAATCGGACCCACGTTTATCGGCCTTGAAAATTTCTCCAGTTTATTTAAAGCCGATTTGCCAAATTACCTGGGGAATACGCTGATTCTATGGATCATCGGGTTTATTCCACAGATTGTGATTTCCCTGCTGCTGGCAGCCTGGTTTACCAACCAGCGCCTGCATCTGCGCGGACAAGGATTTTTTAAAACGGTGATCTACATGCCGAATCTCATCATGGCGTCTGCTTTTGCCATGCTGTTTTTCGCACTGTTTTCCGACAACGGCCCTGTCAACGGCACTTTGCAGTCCGCCGGCCTTCTCAGTGAGCCGTTCCGCTTCCTGTCCAGCGTAATAGGAACGCGGGGACTGATCAGTTTTATGAACTTCCTCATGTGGTTCGGAAACACCACAATACTGCTGATGGCCGCCATTATGGGCGTTGATCCCGGTCTTTATGAGGCGGCGGAAATTGACGGCGCTACCTCCGGGCAGATGTTCTGGCGTATTACCATTCCTCTGATTCGTCCGATTATGGCATATGTTATGATTACGTCTCTGATCGGCGGCCTGCAGATGTTTGATGTGCCGCAGATTCTGACAAACGGCTCCGGCAATCCGGACCGCAGCGCAACGACGATGATCATGTACTTAAATAACCATATGTACAGTAAAAATTACGGGATGGCCGGCGCTGTTTCCACGGTGCTTTTTCTGATTTGCGCGGTGCTCTGCCTCCTTGTATATTCCATCATGTCCGGAAATCATGATTCTGCAAAAAAAGAACGGAAAGGGGGCGTACATAAATGAAGAACTCATCAAAAGCGAGCAGAAGCAGGCTTGTCGCCGCACGAACAGGCAGCTACATTGTTTTAGCCATCCTTTGTTTTTTGTGCCTGTTTTTCTTTTATATGCTCCTGATCAACTGTACCCGAAACAATTTTCAGATTCAGCAGGGCTTTTCGTTCCTCCCCGGAAAATCCTTTGCCATCAACCTGAATAATCTGCTGAATGATGCGAATATACCTGTTCTCAGCGGGATTAAAAACAGCTTTATCGTCTCGGCGCTCAGCGCGCTTCTAAGCGTTTATTTCTCCGCAATGACCGCTTATGGAATTTTTGCCTATGACTTTAAATTCAGGAAAGCAGCCTTTACCATCATTCTGCTGATTATGACAATGCCAACGCAGATTTCAGCGGTCGGATTCGTAAACCAGATGCAGGCGATGGGGCTGAGAAATTCGCTGATTCCGCTGTTCCTTCCGTCTGTCGCGTCCCCGGTGGTGTTTTTCTTTATGAAGCAGTATCTGGACAGCAACATGCCCATGGAAATTGTGGAGGCCGCGCGTATTGACGGCAGCGGAGAATTTCATACCTTTAATTTCATCGTACTGCCCATTATGAAACCGGCGGTCGCCGTACAGGCTATTTTTACGTTTGTAACCGCGTGGAATACCTATTTTATCCCCGGTCTGCTGCTTGATAAGGCAAATAAAAAAACACTGCCCATCCTGATTGCACAGCTTCGCGGTGCGGATTTTCTGAAGTTTGATATGGCGCAGATTTATATGCTGATCACTATCGCGATCATTCCCATTATTCTTGTTTATCTCGTCCTTTCCAAGTATATTGTGCGCGGTGTCGCACTGGGCGGCGTGAAGGGATAAGGAGGAATGACATGGGATTTTCAAAAGACTTTGTCTGGGGTGCCGCCACCGCTTCTTATCAGATTGAGGGTGCCTCGCGGGAAGACGGGAAAACCGATTCCGTTTGGGATGAATTCTGCCGTGTTCCGGGCGCCGTTTTTGAAGGACAGACGGGCGACGCCGCCTGCGACCATTACCACCGCTTCCGGGAGGACATTGCTTTAATGAAGCGGCTTGGCATCCGCGCCTACCGTTTTTCTTTCTCATGGACGCGGATTCTGCCGCAGGGAACGGGAGAGGTCAATGAAGCGGGCATGCGTTTCTATGAAGCGCTTGTTGATGAGCTCCTGCGTAATCAGATTACACCATATGCCACTCTTTTTCATTGGGATTATCCGGCCGTCCTGCAAAAACAGGGCGGCTGGCTGAATCCCCAAAGCCCGCTGTGGTTTGAGCGGTATGCCCAAATCATCGCGGAACGGTTTCAAGGAAAAATTCATCACTATTTCACGATCAACGAGCCACAGTGCTTTATCGGTCTTGGTTACTGCCAAGGAATCCACGCGCCCGGCTTGAAGCTTTCCGCCGCTGACAATTTCCTGGCTGTTCACAATGTCCTTTTGGCGCATGGCAGGGCCGTACGGGCGCTGCGCAAATACGGCGGCGACGTGCGTGTGGGTTTGGCGCAGAACGGGCGGATATTTGTTCCGCAGTCGGACAGCCCACAGGATGCCGAGGCCGCCCGCCGGGCAACCTTTGCAGTGCCGGATGACTTTTTGGATGCGCTTTTCAGCGTTTCTCTTTGGAGCGACCCAATTTTGAAGGGGGAATATTCCAAGGAGTGCCGTGGGAAATTTGCCGGCATCATGCCGATTCCCTGCAGGGAAGAAATGGATACGATCAGCCAGTCGATTGATTTTTATGCGCAGAATATTTATCATTCCACCCGCGTGCGGGCGTTGAAAGACGGATGGGAACCGGTGCCCTTTCCCGCCGGAATGACAAAAACCGCGATGGGCTGGCCCGTAACGCCGGAATGTATGTACTGGTGCGCAAAGTTCCTGTATGAAAATTATCACAGACAGATGATCATCAGTGAAAACGGAATGTCGGCGCACGACACGGTTTCACTGGACGGAAAAGTGCATGACCCAAACCGGATTGACTATCTGCACCGTTATCTCCTCTCCCTGAAAAGAGCCGCGGACGAGGGTATTGATATTGCCGGCTATTTTACATGGTCGCTGCTGGATAATTTTGAATGGAACTCTGGCTATAACGAACGGTTCGGCATCATTTATGTTGACTACCCGACGCAGCGGCGAATTCCGAAAGACAGCGCGTATTGGTATCAGCAGGTCATGGAGCATAACGGGGAAAATCTCTGATCAAAAGACAGGCTGCTGCCAAACGGTTAAAAAATCGTTGTGCGGCAGCTTTTTGTTTCTATAATATTTTCCGGGTTCAGCCCGATACATATTCTTAATACAGCGATCCCAAACATGCAGTGCAATGGATTTCGTTATTCCAGCCTTCATTTGAAATTGCCATCGGAAAGGTTGACAAAAGCAGCCTGTTAAACTAAGATTAAAAGCAACAGACTGACTTTACAGCATTTCCAAATCAAATTGCAAAAACCATATTCAGCCTTGCAGACCTGACTGAAACACCTGTAAAGTGAATCAATTGAATTATTATCGAATCACTTAGAAAAGAGGATTGTGCATATGCTGAAGCAGCGAAGACTGGCACGTGTGATTGAGAATATGGAAAGGGAGCATCTGGAGCAGATCATTGTATCGTCGAAGGAATCGATTTATTATTTGACTGAAATATGGGTTGACCCGTTTGAACGGATGTTTGCATTGTACATACACAGAAACGGCAGAGTCGTGCTGTTCGGGAATGAACTGTTTTGCCTGAAACCGGAAGAAGGCATGGAAACAGTTATTGGCAAAGACGGGATGAATCCTCTTATTGATCTGGCTGCGGTGGTTCAGCCGGGAAAAATCGGGATTGATAAATCATGGGAATCCCGCTATTTAATCGGCCTGCTGGAGCTCCGCCATGATCTTGTGCCGGTCAACGGCTCCGCGCCGGTTGATTTTGCGCGTCTTCAGAAAGACGATGAGGAGCTTGAAATCATGCGGCACGCATCCCGCGTGAATGACAGTGTGATGCGCAATGTGATTGAAATGGTTCATGAGGGCATCACGGAAAATGAAATTGCCGGGCAGGTTGAAAAACTGTTTGCCAAAAACGGAGCGGACCGTTCTCCGGAAGGGCAGATTGCCTCCTTTGGGGCGAATGCCGCCAATCCCCACCATGAGCCGAATAATACCATTCTCCGGCGAGGGGACGGGATTGTCCTCGATATTTTTAATCCGATTCAGCGGTATTGGTGTGACATGACCCGAACAGTATATTTTGATCATGTAAGCGAAGAACAAAAAAAAGCCTATGAAGCCGTCAAAAGAGCAAATCTTGCGGCGGAAGCAATCATCCGGCCCGGTTTGCCGATGTGTGATTTTGATCGGGCTGCCAGAAAAGTTTTGGAAGACGCCGGTTATGGAAAATACTTTACCCACCGGCTGGGACACGGCTGCGGGCTGGAATGCCATGAAATGCCGGAGAACAGCAGATCCAATGAAATGATTGCACAGCCCGGGATGGTCTTTTCGGTTGAGCCGGGCGCGTATTTGCCCGGGCAATTCGGAATCCGCATTGAAGACCTGGTAGTCGTTACAGAGACAGGCTGCGAAGTCCTCAATAAAGTCTCGAAGGAAATCACCGTAATCAAAGGATAGTTTCACAGGGTATGAAACACCTTGGGTATTATCAGAAGCAGACTGAAGCCGCCCGGCAATTGCCGGGCGGCTTCAAATCGTTTTCGGGAAATTGATAGATTATTTCATGCCGGAAATGGTAACGCCCTTGATAAACTGCTTTTGGAAGCACAGCAGCAGGATGGTCACCGGCAACATAATGAGTGCGGAGGCGGCCATTACCGCGCTGATATCGGTTGAGTGCGCGTCGGAGAAATAGGTCAGCGCCAGCGGAAGCGTCATGCTCTTCAGTGAGGAGAGCATGATCAGCGGGTTCAGGTAATCGTTCCAGATATCGAGGAAGGTAAAAATAGCCAGTGCCGCAATGCAGGGCCGAAGCTGCGGCATGATGATGCTGGCGTAGATGCGGAAGTCCCCCGCGCCGTCCAGCTTTGCGGCCTCGCAAAGACTGTCCGGAATATCGTCGCAGAACTGCCGGCACAGATAAATACCGAATCCGGATACAAGCGCCGGAATAATCAGAGCCTGAAGGCTGTTGTACAGGCCGACCTGATTGATAATTAAAAAGCGGGGAATCATGGTGATCTGGCTTGGCACCATCATCGTGCTGAGCACCAGCCAGAAAAGGATATTTTTCCCTTTAAAGCGGTATTTTGAAAACACATAGCCGGTAATGGTGCTTGTGAAAATCACCGCCGCCGTAACGGCAACGGACACGATGACGCTGTTTTTGAACCAGCTGAAGAACGGCGATTTTGTCAGCACCGTGATGTAACCGGAAAGCGTCCACTTAATCGGCATTACTTTTCCGGGGTTGTATAAAACCTCCCGGGTGCTTTTAAACGAGGTAAGCATCATCCAGATGTAGGGGGCGATGATCATCAGAGCAAATACCATGAGAATAATAGTAATGATAATATACCATTTGTAATATTTTTTCGAGCTGTTTCCCATCTCAATACCCCCATTCTACACGGTTGAGCCGCTGCTGTATCACCGTGACAATCATGATCAGAATAAACAGAACGACAGCGATGGCAGACGCGTAACCCATGTCTTTTGTCTGGAAAGCTGTTTTATAGATGTAATAAGTGAGAACGTTGCCCGAATTTTCCGGGCCGCCCAGTTTTGCAAGCACCTGAAACTGTGCAAACATCTGAAAGTGGGAGATAATCGTCATGGCCACGACAAAGCTGACGGTTCTTCCCAGAAGCGGCAAGGTAATATAAAAAAACTTTTTAATCATGCCTGCGCCGTCAATTTCGGCTGCTTCGTAGAAATCAGGCGGAATTCCGTCCATTCCCGCTGAAAACAGGATGATATTATACCCTATGTCCGCCCAGAGCGTGAAAATAATGATTGCGGGCATCACATGGCTCGCGGTTCCCAGCCAGTTCACAGGGGCAATACCGAAAAGATTTTTGAGCATATTGTTGATCAGGCCGTATTTTGTGGCATAGAGCCCGCCCCACACCACGCTGGAAGCAATCAGCGGCGCCACGCACGGCATGAAAAATACCACCCGGAAGAAGGCCCGGAATTTTGCCCAGGGGAGCATGCTGATTAGCTGCGCGAGCACTAGCGTGATAAATATATTCAGGGTAACGGTAATGCCGACGAATACAAGCGTGTTCACGGTGGACTTCAGGAAAATTTTGTCCGATATCAGCTTACCGAAATTTTCAAATCCAATAAAATGGTTGATGGCTCTGAGCGGATTGTAATCAAAAAATGAAATTGCGAAGCCGCCCACGATGGGCAGTACGAAGAAGACTGCCAGCAATATGAAAATGGGGAGCAGCACAAAATAGACAAAGCGATTGTTTTTCACGGGTTGATCCTCCTTAGAAAGACGGCGGGCTCTCTTTTTTATAAAAAGCCCGCCGTATTTTTATGTGCAATTATTTAGCCGCATTCATTGTGCTGTCAAGCTTTCCAAGCGCTTCGGCTACAGGAGTTTTATTGTTTACGATATCAATAAAAGTGGCCTTTACATTTTCCTTGAGTTTATCCGTGTTGAAATAGCCGATAAACCGGCCGCCGTCCAGAACCTTTACCAGCGGCGCCATATAGGGCATTGCCTTGATCAGTTCCGGATTGTTGGCCGCGGTTTTGGAAGCGGGTACCATGCCGCAGGCGATATCGTACTGCAGAACTCTGTTGGGGTCAGTCCAGAACTCAACAAATTTCCAAGCGGCTTCCTGCTTTTTGGAGGAGGCGTTGACTGCCAGTCCCCAGCCGGTTTCCGCCGCGAAGAGCTTCTTCGGACCGTAGAACGGCATTGACACATATTCAAAATCCTGACCGTATTTCAGACCGTCCACATTGATTCCTTCCGGAACGACCCATGGGCCGCGGGGAACCATCAGCTCCTCGGCGCTGGTGAACAGCTTCTGATACGGCTCGGTCTCGCTCGCGTTTGTCAGGCCGTCCAGATTGGTCATTTTATCGACGGTAACGTAATCCACCAGCTTTTGCATGGTTGCTACACCGGTCGGATTGTTAAAGTTGAACTTGTCGCCGTCCATGTAGCTTCCGCCCGAGGAAAGAATCATGGAGAGCCATGTGTAGGGCAGGGTATCCCATCCGACGAAATCAAGTCCGCGTAAATTATACACCGCACCGTTGGAGGATGAATTCTTTTTTGCAATGTTAATCATCTCATCCCAAGTGGTCGGATACTGTATGCCGAGTTCCTTGAATTTCGGGGTGTTGACCAGCAGCCCGCCGTATTCAATGTTGTATTCAAGCGGCACGCCGTAGTATTTCCCGTTGTATCCGAAGGACCCGAGCACCGGCTCGTAGCTGTCCTCCTTCACCTTCGCCATGTATGCGTCCGGCACGGGCGCAAACGCGCCGGTTTTGGAGTAATCGATCGCCCAGCCGCCCCAAAGCTGATAGACGTCCGCTCCGCCCTCTTTGCTCAGCAGCGAGGTCTGGGTTTTGGATTCAAACTCATCGTAAGGAAAAGACTCGCGTACAACTTTGATGTCAGGATTCGCCGCTTCAAAATCTGCAATCATTTTATCCTGTGCCGGGTTCCAGTTCACGTCAATATGTGACCACAGGGTAATGGTTGTGACGCCTGTGCCGGACTTGTCGGCTGACGCGGGAGAAGAGCCGGTATTTGCGGCGGGCGCGCCGCAGCCGGTCAGCATTGCGGCCGACAGTATGACGGCAAGTGCGCAAGATGTAAACTTTTTCATTTCAATCCTCCATTGTTTGAATTTATTATATCGTACCTGCATACGCAGGATCAACCCAAATAATGTGTCCGTCAGATGGTCAGCGATTTAAAATAAGTGAGATACTCTTTGTTTTTGTCCAGCATTTCCTGAACCATTTGCTTGATTTCAGCCATGGACAGTACGGCGGACGAGAGCGGGTCAAATAAGACCGCCTGGAAAATCTTCCACGGATCCCCTTCCATTGCGCCGTCAATCGCCAGCTCTTCACAGCGGGAAGAGGTATTGACCAGAATCGCAAGATTGTCGGGCAGATTGCCGACATGGAACGGACGGATTCCCGACCGGGAAGCAATCACGGGAACTTCCACGCAGGCTCCGGCGGGTAAATTGTCAATCAGGCCGAAGTTCCTCAGGTTTCCGTTGAACTCAAACGGGGTGTGGTCGCCGAACACCGCGTTGAAGATGTTGGAAGCGTATTCGTCCCCTCTTTTCAGATCAACGTCTTTCTCATCCAGCATTTTCTGAAAATCACTTTCCCAGGTGTTTTCCCTTTCAAAATACTCATCCAGTATGTAGGCGTATGTCCCCGGATTCCAGCCCGTGCCGTGTGTGCAGTATTTTTCAATCAAATCCGGGCGCTTGCGGAACCAGGCGTTGTACTCGGAATTGTGTCCGGAAGACTCCGTCGGGTAGTAACCCAGATTGAGGAACATTTCGGTTCTTACAGGTTCTTCCGCCGCAACCTCCGGCTTTTCAAGAACAGCCTTTTTCAGCAGCGGCATAGCGTCTTTTCCGTTCCAGCCAAGTTTCAGATAGAATGCTTGATGGTTGATGCCGGCGCAGGTATAGGAAAGCTCTTCCGGTTTCGCTCCGATAAAGCCGGCAAGCATTTCAGCGGTGCCCTGAACGCTGTGGCAAAGACCGGTGACATTCATTTTTGTCTGACGCTGTAAGAATCCGCACAGAAGAGCCATTGGATTGGTATAGTTGAGGACGATGGCGTTCGGGCAAAGCTCTTCGGCGTCGCGGATGATCTCCAGCATAGCGGGAGCAGTCCTTAAAAATCTGAAAATACCGGAAGGACCTCTGGTGTCGCCGACGCAAAGGTCAACCCCGTATTTCTTTGGAATTTCAACATCGTGGCGCCATACTTCCACGCCGCCCTGCAGAATCGTGATCAGCACGCCGTCGGCATCTTTTAACGCTTCGCGGCGGTTTTGGGTGGCGACTACCTTCGCCTTGTAATGTCCCCCCGCAATAATTTTTTCCACTGCCTTTTTCGAATAGGCAAGCCGCTTGGAATCAATGTCCATCAGCGCAATTTCGCAGTCCTGAAATGCTTCGAAGGTCAGAATATCACGAACCAAATCCCTCGTAAATTCCAAGGACCCCGAACCGATAAAAGCAAATTTTTTTGACATGACACATACTCCTATTCATGGTTGTGAATAAATTAATTTACAAAACATTGTCATTTGTTTCATTAACAACCTGAGGACATTGTATCATCACTCTTTAAAAAAGTAAATAATTTTTTGATCAAACAGGAGAAAAATTATTATATTTGTGATTATTTTTAATAAACAGTATAAAAATTGTATAGAATAACAATAAATTAATAGAAAATATACTGGTAAATTTGAGACTTAAAATAATTATTATTTTAGTAAACAAATCAAATTCACTTTTAATTTATTAATACGCCCACCTTTACCAATAAATTTTTAGCCGTTGGAAGCGGGGAAAACCAGTTCGGTCATGCATTTTATTTGAATATTATAGCGCTTATGATAACAAATTGACATTTGGCCGGCGAATGATTATAATTTGTTTAGCAAACAAGTGCAATAAGCAAGGAGGAAAACCATGTCGACAATCAGAGATGTGGCAAAATATGCGGGAGTTTCCATCGCTACTGTTTCAAGAATTCTTTCTGAGGATGTGAATTATAAAGCAACAGAACAGACGAGGAAAAGAGTAAAAGACGCGACGATCGCCCTGAATTACACGCATAAACGAAGACAGCAGAAGGTGGAGGCAAAGAATATATGCTGCATTCTTTCCATGACCGCGGAAAAATATGCCGACCCTTATTTTTCCTCCATTTTAACCGCCCTTGAAAGCAGGCTGATGGAACACAACTGTGTGATTACGGCGGTGCGCAACTACAGCGAGCTGAGCAATCCGCAAAAACTGGACCTTACGTTCGGCCGGGATTTGGATGGAATCGTCATCATGGACGATTTGCCGGAGGATGTTTTCCGTTATATTTGCAGCCGGGTGAAATATGTGGTAGGCTGCGACACGGCTTACGGTAACCTTGATAACATCGGGTTTGACCTGTTCAACGCTTCCGTACAGGCGGTAAAACACCTGATAGACAGAGGATATCAAAAAATTGCTTATGTCGGCGGTGCCAACCTCAAGGATTTTCGCGGAGACAAAAGGCAGATTGCCATCCGCTCCACCCTGGAGCTTGCCGGGCTGGAATATCGCCCGCAGTGGATGCTGGACTGCAAATGGGACATCGGCCTTTGTTTAAAATTTGTCCGTGAGCTTTTGTCGGTACCTGAGGAAAACCGCCCAGACGCAATCTTTGTGGGAAATGACACGCTGGCTTCCGCCGCGCTTCCGCTGATCAGGGAAATGGGATTTACCGTACCGAATGACGTTGCCGTGATCGGATTTAACAACGACTCCATTTCCTCCTACACCTTTCCCGAATTGACGACCGTCGCGATTCCGGTTCAGGAAATGGGAAAAACCACAGCGGATGTCTTATACAGCCGTATCTGCGGAGATACCGGTATGGTGCGAAATATTGTATTTCCCACGGAACTGGTGATCCGGTCCTCTACTTGAAATAAAAAATGCTGAAAGAAATTTCTTTCAGCATTTTTTATTATGGATCGCGGGTCAGTCCGGACTTACGCCGCCTTTATAAATTGGATTTGAAGAAAGCAAGCAGTGTTTCCGACGCTTTTGCCTCATCGCTGCCTTCCGCTGTAACAGTAACCGTATCGCCCTGCTTTGCGGCCAGTCCCATAACCGCGAAGATTTTTTTGGCATTGCCGGAAGTGGATCCCTTTGTTACTTTAATGTCCGAAGAAAAAGAAGACGCCGTTTTCACGAGCAGCCCGGCCGGACGGGCATGGATCCCCTCGGCATCCGTAATGGTATACGTAAATTGTTTCATAAGTAATCTCCTTCTGATTAAAATTCACGCCTTTGACGTGATTATTTTTTTAACCCTATCTATGATATCATACTCCAAATGAAATGCAACCTCCGAAGATTCCGACTGTACGCTGCCAGAGGTTCCGACGGACTGAATATATTCTTTCAAGAAAATAGAAGAGCAATTGAACAATAGCCTCCGGCGGCTGGCCATCGCTTTTAGTAGGTCTGAAATGTTGATGAATTCAAAGAAAATTTACATGAATTATACAATAGTGATAGTTATTTGTTTCAAATGTCACGATCCCATGTCAAAGATTATAAGGAAATTCCGAAATAAGAAGTTATAATAGAATTGACCGGGGGAGATAAATAAGCGTGAGGTGATCGGATGCTGACAAAAATTCAAATAAAACTGATACAACATCTCAGCGAAACACAAACCCCGCTGACGGCCGAGGATATTGCCAAGCTGATCGACATTTCTTCCAGAACAGCCAAAAGGTACGTCGAAATCATCAATGACGCAATCAAGGAATTCGGGCTGGAAATTATTTCAAAGAGGGGCGTGGGTTACGCGCTGAAAGGCGACCAGAAGGCTGTAAAAAAACTGCTGAACGGCGAGTCTTACGATGACAGCGCGGAACGCATCAGGGGCGCTCTTCTGACCATTATCCTTTCCCAGCCCGTCACAATAGAGACGCTTTCCGGACATATGCATTTAAGCCCATCCACCCTGAACAAGCTGATGCCGTCCATCAAAGAATATCTGCACAAATACAGCCTTGAGCTGTCTTCCAAACCGTATTACGGGCTGTTTATAGACGGAGAGGAAATCAACATCCGCACCCTGCTGACGGATATCGGGTTCAACGATGAACAGAGCAGCTTTCAGGTCAATCTGCCCAACCTGAGCCAAACGGAATATAAGCAGATAGACAGGGCCGTGCTGGAAAATCTAAAACAAATCCACGTTGTAGCGGCGGACCGGGACATTCAGAATCTGTCCATGCGGATTGCCGTCTCCTTTTCCAGAGCGAGGCAGGGTTGTCATCTGGCGGAAATTTCGCTGCCGAAAGGCATACGGCGCTATCATCTTCAGATTATCCGTCAAATCATGGATCCGCTTGCAAAAGCTTTTGGCATCGCGCTGAACGATGAGGAATTTAAATACATCGCCGCGCTTTCCGGCCCGGTGATCCAGAGCTTTGAGGCAGACAAAATTGATGTGGAGGATCATATCCACACCTTTGTGAAGGAACGGATTAAGGAAATTTCACTGATTTCAGGCTCCGATTACTCTGCCGACGAAAAGGTGATCGAATCCCTTTCCGTGCATATCAAAATTCTTCTGGAGCGGATGGAAAATCAGATTCCGGTAAAAAACCCTCTGCTCAGTCAAATCAAAAAGAAATATCCGATCGAGATGAATTACGCGATCTTTCTGGCGCAGAAAATCGAGAAGGAATACGGCCTAAGCGTAGGCGAGGACGAGCTGGGATATCTTGCCATGCATTTCGGCGCGTTTCATGAAAGAATGAACAGCCGGAAAAGGGCGGTCGTTCTGTGCAGCTACGGAATCGGCACAAGCCAGCTGATCACCGAGCGGATCAGCCGGGAAATTCCGGAACTTGAGATCGCCGGTGTTTATCCGATTCACTATCTGGAAAGCGCGCTCGCACACGACCCCGATATTGTTATTTCCACCGTCGATATAGACAACTATCACAGCGATGTTCCGCTCGTAGTAATTGAGGACTTTTTGGGCAGCGACTGCATTGCCCGCATAAAGGATGCCCTTTACCACCGCGGGGATGAAAAACCCGGTCTGGTCACCCTGTTTCGGCCAGAGGCGTTTTTCCGGCTTCAGGCGCAGACGCGGGAAGAGGCGATTGAAGAAATGGGCAAACGGATGTTGGCAATGGGCCTCATTCAAAAAAGCACACTGGATTCCGTCAAAATGAGGGAGAAGAAATCCTCCACGGATATTGGCAATCTGGTGGCGGTTCCCCACACGATTTATCAGGGGGATCTGCCCTCCGTTGTGGGAATCGGAATTCTGAAACAGCCGATTAAATGGGGGGAGGAAAATGTTCAGCTGCTGTTCTTTATCAGCTTTAACAGCGTTGACAGCGCCAATGCATCCATGTTCAGGCAATTATACCGGCGTGTTAAAGATATCAGACTGGTGAATCAGCTGATTGCTTCCTCTTCGTATGACCAGTTTATTAAAAATTTTTCTTATTGAAGGAGAACACATATGCAGGAAGATAGCGTTTTTAAGAGGGAGTATGTCCTGATGAATGCGGATGTTTCCACAAAAGAGGAATGTCTCGCCTTCATTGCCGGCAAGGCGGTGGAGTTCGGCATCAGCTCCAGTGTGCAGGGAACCATCGACGGTTTTCTGGAACGCGAAAAGGTGGACAGCACCGGTTTCAGCGATGGCTTTGCGATTCCGCACACGCGCTGCGACGCAATTTTGAAGCCATCGGTCATGGTGGTCAAGACAAAGCGCGGCATCGACTGGCCCTCCATGGACGGGGAGCCGACGGTAGTTGTTTTCGCCCTGCTGGTTCCAAAGCAGGTTGGGAGTACGGTGCATCTGAAGCTCCTGTCCTCCCTGTCGCGCAAACTGGTGAACGCGGAATTTCAGAAATCACTGCTGAATTCATGTGATCCCGATGAAATATTCGGTATTATAAATCAAGCTATTCAAAGTTAAGGAGGAACAGAAGATGGCAAAAAAGCTGGTCGCTTTATGCGCCTGCACGATGGGTCTGGCCCATACCTTTATGGCCGCGCAGTCCTTGGAGGAGGCGGCTAAGGAACTGGGATACGAGGTAAAAATCGAAACGCAGGGCGCGGACGGAATCCAGAATCCGCTGACCCCGCAGGATCTGGCGGAGGCTGACATCATCATCCAGGCTGTGGCAATCACGCCTGAAAATAATGACCGGTTCGATAATTATGATGTGTATGAAATCGGGCTTCAAGACGCCATTAAAAACGCCAAAGGCGTCATCAAGGAAATCGAAGAAATGATTGCCGCGGAATAAGTACATATTTTTATATTTTGAGGAGGAGTAAAAATGGCAATTACAAAAAAGAGCGCAGTAAATAACGGAGCCGAACGGCCCAAGCTGAACATTGGTTCCACGGCCCCCGCACCGGAAAAAAAGAGCGTTTGGGCAGAGCTTTCAAAACATGTGATGACTGGTATTTCCAATATGATTCCGTTCCTGATCATGGGCGGACTGATTCTGGCGCTGTCCCAGCTGATTCCTTACGTCATACTCGGCGTAGACCCTTCCATGGGCATTATTGACGCAATGAATTCCGGCAAATACACAGGATCATCCATTGGACTGCTCAAATTCGCTCAGCTGACTCTTGAATTCGGCGGAACGCTGTTCGGCTTTGCCATCCCGATGTTCGCGGCTTTTATGGCGAACTCCATCGGCGGCAAGCTTGCTTTTCCGGCCGGCTTTATCGGCGGCCTGATGGCTACAAAACCGACTTCCATCCTGAGCCTTGTGGACGGCAAATGGGAAGCCAGTTCTCCGGTTGCTTCCACCTTTCTGGGCGCAATCCTGATTGCAATCGCAGCCGGATATTTCGTAAAATGGCTGAACAAATCCATTAAGGTAAGCCACAACATGCTCGCCTTCAAGACCACCTTTCTGATTCCGATTATCGCGGCTGCCGGCGTTATGCTCGGTATGCACTTTGTTGTTACCCCGTTGGGCGGTCTGATTAACTCATGGATTAAATCCGCTCTGGGGGCTGCCGGCGCGGCGGGCAGCTACGGATACGCCATCGCGCTTTCGGCGGCCACCGCGATTGACCTCGGCGGCCCGATCAACAAGGCCGCAGGATTTGTGGCGCTGAGCTTTACGACCGACAAGCTGCTGCCGATTACGGCGCGCTGCATTGCGATTGTTGTTCCGTCCATCGGCCTTGGCCTTGCGACGATCATTGACAAACTGGTTGTCGGCAGACATGTCTTTGACAAGCAGTTCTATCCTCAGGGCAAAACCGCCATGTTCCTCGCCTTCATGGGTATCAGCGAAGGCTCCATCCCGTTTGCCCTTGAGAAACCCTCCATCACGATTCCGGCCTATATGATCGGCGCAATTGTCGGCGGTACCTCCGCTGTCGCCATGGGCGCGGTGCAGTGGTTCCCGGAATCCGCAATCTGGGCATGGCCGCTGATTTCCAATATCGCCGCCTATATCGCAGGCATCGTCATCGGAGCGGTCATTACCGCGCTGATCGTTATTTTCGCACGGAATAACCTGATTAAAAAAGGTAAGCTGGAAGTAGACTCCAACGACTGATTACACAGAAGCAATGGGGAAGGAGTGCGTTACGTACTCCTTCCTTATATATGGGAGAAAGAATGAACAGACTTGAAAACTGCCGCGCGCTTCTGGCGAGCTGCAACGCACAGGCAATGCTGTGCACCTCTTACCACAATAAATTCTATCTTTCCGGGCTTTACAGTTCCTCCGGCTATGTGCTGATTACGCAGAAGCAAAAATACGTCATTGTGGATTCGCGCTATTATGAGGAAGTGCTGCAGCACAACCGGGACGCGCAGGTGCTGCTGATGACCGGCGAAAAGACTTGCGATTTTCACATCAACCGGATTATTGAAGAGGAAAATATTCATACCGTGGGTTTTGAAGGCGACGATTTATCGTATGACCGGTTCGAAGCGCTGAAAAAAAAGCTTCACGCTTCGCTGGTTCCCGTCAACATCAATCCCATCCGCGCGGTGAAGGACGCGGATGAAATTGAAATGATACAAAAGGCCTGCGCCATCGCGGACAGGGCCTACGCGCATATTCTTGACTTTGTCAGGGTTGGCATGCGCGAGGACGAGGTCGCGAACGAACTGGTTTATTTTATGAAGCAAAACGGCGCGATGAAGGAATCCTTTGACACCATTGTCGCCAGCGGCATCCGGGGCTCCATGCCGCACGCCAAGGCGGGCGCCAAACGGATAGAAGCCGGCGATTTTGTCACCCTTGACTTCGGGGCGAAGGTCGGGCAGTACTGCTCCGATATTACCCGTACATTCGCGGTTGGGAAAATGCCGGTACCCCAATTGCGGAAAATCTATGAAACCGTCCGGGAAGCCCAGCAGAAGGGGATAGAGGCCGTGCGTGCCGGCGCCCGCTTCTGCGACGCGGACCGGGCGGCAAGGTCGGTCATTGAAAAGGCGGAATACGGCGCGTATTTTGGCCATAATCTGGGTCATTCACTGGGTATCAGCGACCACGAGGACCCGCGCCTTTCCCCTACGGAAAAAGCACACATGGAGGCCGGCATGGTCGTGACCGTGGAGCCTGGAATCTATGTGCCGGAGCTGGGCGGCGTACGGATTGAAGACGATGTGCTGGTAACGGAAAACGGCCCGCGGATTCTGACCTACGCGCCGAAAGAGCTGATCATTGCAGATAAGGAGTAATCAATGGATATTGAACTGGTAAAAAAACTGAGCAACGCGGACGCGGTCGCCTCTCATGAAGACGAGGTCAGAGGCATTCTGCTGGAAGAGCTGAAGGAATTTTCAGACGAAATCGATTTTGACAGGCTCGGTTCCGCTATATTCCATAAAAAGGGGAAAGCGGACGGCCCGCGCGTGATGGTCTGCGCCCACATGGACGAAGTTGGGTTTCTTGTCAGAAGCATCAGCGGTATCGGCATGCTTTATGTCATCCCGGTCGGGAGCGTGCGCACCTTCTCCAAATTCATGCAGGGGGTTCGGGTCACAACGGAAACCGGGCGCAAAATTCCCGGAATTTTGAATTCCGTGTATGCAGACGGCGACGTCAAAGACTTGGTTGTCGATATCGGCGCCGTTTCACAGGAAGAAGTCCTCGCGCTTGGAATCCGCGTTGGGGATATGGTTACCTTCAGCAGCGAATGCCGGGAATACGGAGTGGAAAACGCTTTTGCAGGGAAAGCATTTGACGACAGGTTGGGCTGCTATGTGCTTGCACAGACGATGAAACGTCTGAAAAACGAGCAGCTGCCCAATCAGCTCTACATGGCGGCGACCTCCAGCGAGGAGGTGGGGCTGCGGGGCGGAAAAACGTGCGCCTATAAAATTCAGCCGGATATCGTGATTGTATTGGATGTCGCCTGCTGGGGAAACGAGCTGGTCAGGGACCACACCAACAATCGGCAGATCGGGCGCGGCCCCATGCTGCTGCACTACGATAAAACGATGGTTCCTTCTTCCCGCCTTTTGAACCATATTCAGAAGATCGCCAATCAAAACGGCGTTGCGCTTCAGCAGGATATGTTCAGCAACGGCGGAACGGACGGTGGTCAGGCGCACCTGACCCGCGACGGTGCCGTATGCGCCGTGCTCGGCGTTCCGCTGCGCTATGGGCACAGCCCGTGGTCCATCGGCAGCGCCGACGACGTGGACAGTCTGGTGACGCTGCTGACGGAGCTGATCAAAAGCCTGGACAAAACCGCATACCTTGCCACGGTGAATTTTGCGTCGGGAGGACACCATGACTGATTTTGATATTTTTCCAGACCGCTATGCGGAAAAATGCCGCAAATGGGACAGAGCGAAAATCGAAGAGCACTTCGGCCCGGTCGGCGGCGATTATATTCCCATGTGGATTGCCGACATGGATTTCCGCGCGCCGGAAGCACTGCTGAACAGGCTGCATCAAGCGGTGGATATCGGCGTTTTCGGCTACACCTATGTCTATGAGGAATTCTACGACGCGGTGATCCGTTACTTTGAGCGGCACCATCACGCTTCCCCGAAAAAGGAATGGCTGACCCTGTGCTACGGCACGGTTTCCACACTGCACTATACGGTGCAGGCCTTTTGTCAAAAGGGCGATTCCGTCATGCTCAGCACGCCGGTCTACGACCCCTTTGCGCGCGCCGCGACCGCGTTCGGCGCGCGGGTGATTGAGAATCAACTGACGGTTGAAAACAACCGCTATCAGCTCGATTTTGAGCAACTGGAACAGCAGCTTAAAAAATACCGCCCGAAGCTGTATATGCTCTGCAATCCCCACAATCCATCCGGAAGAATCTGGAGCAGGGAGGAACTGGTGACGCTGATTTCCCTGTGCCAAAAATACGGAACTGTTATTGTCGCCGACGAAGTGCACAGCGGACTCATTTTTGGCGGGGTATATACCTCCACCATTGAAATAGGGGAACTTTTTCAGAATGTTATCCTTTTATCTTCTCCGAATAAGCAGTATAATTTAGGTGGCCTGAAAACCTCTTACGCCATTATCCAAAACGAAGAGCTGCGCAAAGTCTTCCGCGACCGGCTGACGAAAAATTCCATCACTTCGCCGACGGTGTTTGGCATCATCGCGCTTATTGCCTGTTACAATGAAGGGGAAGAGTATACCCGCGCACTGATGGATTATCTGACTGAAAACAAGCGGTATGCCTGTGACTTTATCCGGAACAGGATTCCGCAGATGTCTTATATGAACATGGAATCCTCCTATCTGCTTTGGGTAAACATTCAAAACACGAACATGGACAGCGATAGCTTTACCCACCGCCTTGCGCGGGAAACGGGGGTTCTGGTGGAAAGCGGAAACAGTTTCGTCGGCAACGGCGAAGGATATATCCGCGTCAATCTGGGCACACAGCTTAAAAACGTGCAAGAAGCGTTTTCACGGATCGGCAGCTTCGTAAAAAACCCTTCTCTGTAATGCGTAAAGGGCCGGGGCAAACGGTAAACGAAAGGAGTCATTGATTTGGAACCTCTCAAACTAACTGCTCCCTGCAAGGATTATCTCTGGGGAGGCACAAAGCTGAGGACGGAATACCACCAGCAAAGCGCCGCGCAGAAACTGGCGGAGAGCTGGATGCTTTCCTGCCATCCGGACGGCCTGTCCGTAATATCCGGGGGAACATTCGACGGCATGACGCTGAAAGACCTGATTGCACAGGAAGGGCGGGGGATTCTGGGAACAAACTGCGATCGTTTTGAGCAGTTCCCTGTGCTGGTCAAGCTGATCGACGCGCAGGGCCGTCTGTCCATACAGGTCCATCCCAACAACGAATACGCTCTGGAGCACGAGGGCGAATACGGCAAAACGGAAATGTGGTATATTCTGGAGAATGAACCGGGCGCCTATCTTTACTACGGCTTTCAGAAGGAAATCAGCAAAGAAGAATTTGCAGAACGAATTCGCAGCCAGACGCTGACGGAAGTGCTGAACAGGGTGGAGGTACACCCTGGCGATGTGTTTTTTATCGAAGCGGGTACGCTCCACGCAATCGGCGCGGGGATTCTCCTTGCGGAAATCCAGCAGAATTCCAATACAACCTACCGCGTTTACGATTACGGAAGAGTCGGCGCGGACGGAAAACCGCGCGCGCTGCATGTTGATAAGGCCCTTGACGTCACGGAATTGAAACGGCCCGTCCGTCCGACTGAACCGCAGGGAAAACCGGTAAGGGACGGAGACTGTGTAAAGACGCTGCTTGCTTCCTGCCCGTACTTTACCGTATCCCGGATTGCTCTTTCCGGCAAAATAAAAATGACCGCGGATTCCTCCAGCTTTCATTCGATTCTATGTGTTTCCGGCCGGGGCGAGCTTTGCCACGGCGTCGAAGCGCCGGTTCCGCTACAAAAGGGCGACAGCCTTTTTATCCCCGCGGGGATGGGCCATTATACCGTTGCAGGAGATCTTACATTTCTACATACCACTGTTTAAATAAATGAAAACACAGGATGCGCTGTAAATACAGCCCGGCCTGTCGCTTTTATTCACGCTGATTCGGAGCATCCGGTTTCTACCGGATGCTCTTTTGTTTTACCTTTATCTTTCCGCCCTTTTTGGACTGCGGAATGTTTCTGTTTAAGTGGCAGACCGCTGAATTTTTCGGCAGGCGGGTTGCTGCTATCCGGACAGATACAAAGCATCGTCATAAACGCATTCACGAATCAGGCCGTTTAACAGGCAAGTAAACCATTACATGAATAAGGCGCAATTTATTCAGTGATTTTTCGTATTTATCCGATAGTAACAACATAATTCTTATAATTTTAAAAAACTATTGACAAATTTTGTTCTAAATGCTAACATATTTATGTAATCAATTACATAACTTTGATATAGATAGAATAATATTAATTATACTTAGAAAAAACGCCGCTAATTAGTGCGCATTTTATTTTGCAATTAATGTAATCGATTACATTAGGCAAATATAATTATTTTGAAACATCTCGGATTCAAACCGTTGAATTTATAAAACTGTCTGGAGGTGCCTGTCTGTGAGCACAATTGCCGAAGTTGCAAAAGAGGCCGGTGTATCGGTGGCAACAGTATCCCGGGTGATCAACAAGAATGGGACGGTTTCCGCTGAAACCCAGCAAAAGGTGTATGCGGCAATTGCAAAATTCGACTACCATCCCAATGTGTGGGGGCGCAGTCTGCGCCGCCGCGAAAGTCGGATGCTGCTTATTCTGGTGCCAAACATCTCAAACCCCTATTATTCCAATATTGTCAGAGGAATTGAGGATACGGTGCGCCGAAACCGTTACAACTCCATGCTCTGTATTACCGATATGGATAAAAGGCGCGCAGGGGAATACTTTGACCTTCTGAGCAGCGGACGCGCCGATGGTGCAATCTTAATGGATACCACCAAAGACGATAAAGAGATTCCCCAACTGGCAAAAAACTTTCCGATTGTCCAATGCTGTGAATATTGTGGTGATGAAAGCGTGGGACACGTTTCCATTGATAATTTTCAAGCGGCCTATGAGGTTGTCCGGTTCCTTTGCTCCATTGGACACAGACGGATCGGCTTTGTCGGTTCCACAAACCAGTTTATTTCCACCTGGCAGCGTTGCCGCGGGTATGAGAAGGCGCTGACTGAAAATGAGATGCCGGTGGACGGACGGTACATTGCCTATGCGGACGACGATTATAATTTTTCCTCCGGCATGCGCGCAGCCAGGCAGCTGCTTTCTCAGCCTGACCGGCCTACCGCGATCTTTTGCATTTCGGATGTAATCGCCCTTGCCGCAATCCGTGTGGCCGGGGAACTGAATCTTCGCGTTCCTGAGGATTTGACAGTCGTCGGATTTGATGATGTGGAATATGCCACGATGTTTAAACCGATGCTTACAACGGTCAGCCAGCCCTGTTACATGCTGGGAAAAAATTCCTGCGAGATGCTTTTGGAGCAAATCAACGGCGCTCCTGCACGTTCCGTCTTTCTGGAGCATAAAATTATTCTTCGAGATTCGTCGGTAAGTTATACCGGTGAATAAATAAATAATGAAGATGAAAGAGGAGAATTGTATGAAAAAGTTACTTGCATTTGCACTGGCAGCTATGATGGTTCTGTCGCTTGCAGCCTGCGGGGGAGCAGGGTCCGGTTCGGCAAGCTCTGCGGCGCCTGCCGCTCCGTCGGCCGCCGCCGGTTCCGAAGCGGTCAGCCAGGCCGCCGCGACAGGAGCGAAGAAAATCGGTATTCTTGCTCCCGCTGTCACACACGGCTGGGTTGCGGCCGTCGCTTATCATGCGGAAGCGCGCTGTAAAGAGTTGGCGGGCAAAGTGGACTACAAACTGTATACGAGTAATAACGCGGAAGAAATGACCACTCAGCTGGACGACCTCATGACATGGGGCGCACAGGCAATCGTCGCTTTCCCGCAGTGGAAAGGCATGGAAGTCCCCATTAAAAAAGCGCTTGATGCGGGCATTACCGTAGTGAACTTCGATATTGAAATCAATGCGGACGGCGTTTACCGTGTATCCGGCGACAATGAAGACATGGGTGTGCAGGGAGCCAAATATGTTGTAGATAAGATCGGGAAAACCGGCAACGTCATCATTCTTGACGTGCCTACCTCCGGTTCCGTCGCACAGCTTCGCAAAAAGGGCTTCACCGATACGATCGCAAAGCTTGCCCCGGACATGAAGATGACTACATATGCAACCAAGTTTACCCGTGAAGACGGACTGAAGGACTTTGCCGATATCCTTGTTAAAAACCCCAAGATTGATGCTGTTTATTCCATGGATGATGAAACCTCTATCGGCGTATTGCAGGCAATCAAAGAGGCCGGGCGCAGCGACATTAAGGTTGTAACCGGCGGCGGCGGCAGCCAGGAATACTTTAAAATGATGCCTGAAAACAAAAATATCTGGATTGAATCCGCTCTGTACAGCCCCTCCATGGTGCGCGACGCGGTGGATGTTGCGGTGGATGTTTTAGACGGCAAAAAGGTGGATAAGGTTAAGATCATTCCGACAACCATTGTCGACCGTGACAATTGGGAGAAATTTAAGGACGAAAAGTCTCCGTACTAAAGGCTCAGGAAAGGCAAAGAGGCTATGGCGGCGTTGCCATAGCCTCTTACTAAAAGGAACGGAGTGGTTTGATGACACTTGAAATGCATGATATTTGTAAGTCGTTCGGAAGCAACGTCGTTTTAAAAAGCGTCGGACTGTCCCTTGAGGGCGGGAAGGTCTGTGCGCTTCTTGGAGAAAACGGCGCCGGAAAATCAACTCTGATGAATATTCTGGGTGGTGTTCTGTCGGCCGATTCGGGTGAGATTCTCCTCGACGGAAAGCCGGTGTCTTTCCACGATCCCGCAGAATCCCTGTCAGCCGGTATTGCGTTTATCCATCAGGAACTGAATCTGATCAATGATTTGACAATTTATGAAAACATGTTTATCGGCAAAGAAATAAAAAAGAAAAATGGACTTCTGGACGCGGCTGAGATGTGCAAAAGGACACAGCAGATTTTCGATAAAATGGGCTTTGAGCTGGACCCCAACACTATGGTGCGGGATTTGGACGCGTCTTACAAGCAGATCGTGGAAATTTTTCGCGCCCTGATGATGCAGGCCTCCATCATCATTATGGATGAGCCCACCAGTTCGCTGACCGATTCCGAGGTTGAGCGCGTGTTTGATATGGTGCGGACTCTGAAAGAACACGGCGTCGGCATTATCTTTATTTCACATAAGCTGAAAGAGGTCATGAGAATCTGCGACCAGTATACCGTGCTCCGCGACGGAAAGATGGTGGCTTCAGGCGCGGTTGCTGATGTTACCACGGATGAGCTGGCCCATGATATGGTGGGCCACGATGTGCGTACCGAAGCCCTGCAGCGCCAGCGGGAAGTAAAGCACGAGGTCTTGCGCGGTGAAGACCTTTCAGACGGCGTCCATTTCAGCAATGTATCCTTTTGTGTGCGTTCAGGCGAGGTTCTGGGCGTGACCGGGCTACTGGGAGACGGGCGGACTGAATTGTTTCAGACGATTTTCGGGGTTGGCGGCAATTATACCGGAACGGTTACTCTGGAAGAGAAAACCGTCAGAATGAAAAGCGCGATGCAGGCCCTGCGCCTTGGTATCGGGTATGTCCCCCGCAACCGAAAAGAAAACGGCATTATTAAAGATATGGATATTCTGGAAAACGGCTCCATCGTCATGCTTTCAAAGCTCGTCAGACACGGTTTGATTGATCGTGTGCGCCAGAATACGGAGTTTGACGAGCAGGTGCGCAGCCTGCATATCAAGATGGGAAAAAAGACGGATTCCATTACCAGCCTTTCAGGCGGAAACCAGCAGAAGATCGTGCTGGCCAAATGGCTGAGCACCGGGCCGAAAGTCCTTATTCTGGACAATCCGACCCAGGGTGTCGACGTGGGCGCGAAAGAGGAAATTTACGATATCATTCTTAAACTGGCCGATATGGGCGTGGCGGTTATCGTTCTGTCGAGCGAGGCGCAGGAGATCATCCGGGTGTGCGACCGCGCGCTGGTGATGTACCACGGCGCTGTCCAGGGAGAGGTTTCGGGAGATACCATGAATGAACAGGATATCATGTGCCTGGCCACCGGCGGCAGTTTATTAGAAAATGAGGGAAAAACCTATGAATGAAACTGTGAATAACAAAAAACAAAACTTTATTTCATGGTTCGCAATGATGTGGAAGACCCATCCGCTGTTCAGCACAAGCGTGGCGCTCGTGGTCATGGTCATTCTGCAGACTCTGGCGCTCGGTTTTAACTTTCCTACTTTCGGCGCATGGTTTACAATCTGGCTGAACAACTGGGTCAATATTCTGCGCAACAATGCCGCAATCGGCATCATTGCCCTTGGCATGACTTTTGTTATCATTTCGGGCGGCATTGACCTTGCTGTGGGTTCCACGCTGGTCGCAGTCGGCGCCGTCGTCATGATGCTGATCGACGGCAGCGGTCACGGCGTTCTTGCTTCCATGGGAATTACCGGTGCGCCGGCATTCCTGATCGCCATTATTATCGGTATTGTCTTTGGTGCAATTTTGGGAGAATTTACCGGGGCTCTCGTAACAAATGGAAAACTGCCTCCTTTTATCGCCACACTCGGCACCATGAAAATCTGGCGCAGCGTTACCCAGCAGTATATGCAGGGAAATACGCCTACCGTACCGGGCGGCTTTTTAAAAATAGCAAGCTTTGAAATCGGCGGACAAATGCTGATGCCGGTTATTTACTGGATTTTGCTGACGGTTTTGCTGTATGTTGTTTCCAAACGCACAGCCTTCGGGCGCCACGTTGTTGCCATTGGCTCCAACGAGCGTGCCGCAAAGCTCTCGGGTATCAATGTAAGAAGGGTAAAGCGCCGTGTTTATGCGCTGATGAGCCTTTTGGTCGCGCTTTCCGCCGTTTTGCAGGTTGCCCGAATCGGCTCCATGGATTATGCAAACGCGGGAAGCGGATACGAAATGGACGCCATCGCGGCGGCAATTGTGGGCGGAACCAATATGTCGGGCGGCAAAGGTTCCGTTGTGGGCACCGTGCTCGGCATGCTGATTATCGCTGTGATGAACAACCTGCTCAATCTGATGGGTGTTCCGCCGTTTTTGCGTGAAGCCTGCAAGGGAATCATCGTCATCGGTGCCGTGCTGCTGCAAAAAAAGGAGTCCAACTGACAGCCATTGAATTGAAATGAGGTGTAATAATCCTATGTTTAAAGTTGGAATCATTGGATGTGGAAAAATTGCGCAGGTGCGCCATATCCCTGAATATGTCAATAATAAGGATGCGGAGCTTGCCGCGTTTTACGATATGAATACGGAACGGGCGAAGAAGCTTGCCGGCCTTTACGGCGGCAGGGTCTGCGAATCCTATCAGGAGATGCTGGCCGATCCGGCTATTGACGCGGTGAGCGTGTGCACCGCCAACAATGTCCATGCTGCCATTACCATTGCGGCACTGCGCGCCGGAAAGCATGTGCTGTGCGAAAAACCCATGGCGACCACGCTGGAGGAATGTGAGGCAATGGTTTCCGCCGCAAAGGAAACGGGTAAAATTTTGATGATCGGCCACAATCAGCGCCTGACCAAAGCGCATGCCAAAGCAAAACGTCTGCTGAACGAAGGAATCATCGGGGATGTTATCACTTTCCGTACTACTTTCGGCCACGGCGGACCGGAATCGTGGAGCATTGACTCCGGAAAGAATGTTTGGTTCTTTGACAAGCAAAAAGCCACGATGGGGGCAATGGCCGATTTGGGTATTCATAAAACCGACCTGATCCAGTTTCTGACCGGGCAGAAGGTGGTGGAAACCACCGCGCGCGTGGTCACGCTGAATAAAAGAGATTCAAATGGCGAACTGATCGGGGTGGATGACAACGCCATCTGCATCTACCGCATGAGCGGCGGCGCGCTGGGCACTATGACGGCCAGCTGGACTTATTACGGCGCGGAGGACAACTCCACCATTCTTTATGGAACAAAGGGAATCATGCGTATTTACGACGATCCGTCTTATTCCATCAAGGTGGTTACGTCGGAAGGGGAAACGATTCTTTACGATATTGATAAAATCCAGACGAACGACAAACAGACGAGTTCAGGAGTAATAGACCAGTTTATGGACTGTCTGGTAAACGGCCGTATGCCCGAGATTTCCGGTGAAGAAGCTCTCAGCGCCATGCGAGCGGTGTTTGCCAGTATCCGTTCGTCTGAAACGGGCCGCACCGTAGCGGTAAATCAGGATTAGGGGGAATTTGCCAATGAAGTTAGGGTTTGTAAGCGCGATTCTCGACGGCTGGAGTTTTGAAGAGATGATCGATACGGCCGCCAAAATGGGCTTCCGCTGTGTAGAGGTTGCCTGCTGGCCGCAGGGCAGGGGGGAACGCCGATACGCCGGGGTGAGTCATATCGATGTGGAAGCAATGACCGATGAAAAAGCCGCATACATTCTGGAATATTGCGCCGGGCGCAATGTGGAGATCTCCGCGCTGGCCTTTTATCCCAATACCATGGATGGGAACCTTGAAAAGCGCAGCGCCAATATTGCCCATCTCAAAAAGGTCATTAATGCCAGCGCAAAGCTTAACGTTAATCTGGTGACTACCTTTGTCGGCAGGGATCAGACAAAAAATGTGGAGGAAAATATTGCGCTGTTTAAAGAAATCTGGCCGCCGATCATTCGCTACGCCGAGGAGCGGAACGTTAAAATCGCCATTGAAAACTGCCCCATGCTTTTTGGGCGGGAACAGTGGCCGGGGGGACAAAATCTTGCCTCCACGCCAAAAATCTGGCGGGAGCTGTTTTCCGCTCTGCCCAGCCCCAATTTTGGCCTAAACTACGATCCAAGCCATTTTGTCTGGCAGATGATGGATTACATTGCGCCGCTGTATGAATTCAAAGATAAAATTTTTCATGTTCATTATAAGGATATTAAGCTGCTGCCTGAAAAACTCAGGGATGTGGGAATCATGGCATATCCTCTTGATTTCATGGTTCCAAAGCTGCCGGGCCTTGGCGATGTGGACTGGGGGAAATACGTTTCCGCCCTCACGGATATCGGTTATGACGGCTATACCTGTATTGAGGTGGAGGACAAAGCTTTTGAGGGCAGCAGGGAACGGATTCTTGAAAGCCTGCTCCTCTCAAAAAAATATATGGAGCAATTTGTCATTTAACGTTCAATAGTTCATTTATTGCTTTTATAAGGAGGGAACAGCCTTGCAGCATATTGTTGCGGTGAATTCCAACTGTTACCACGGTTATTCTGTTGAAGACGCAATAGAAGGTATCCGGAAAGCGGGCTTCCATTATATTGAACTCACCGCCACTAAGGGGTGGACGGAGCATGTTTTTCCGACTATGTCCTTTTCCAGACTCTGGCGTATCAAAGAAATGCTGAAAAGGGCCGGTCTTACTCCCATTGCCATGAGCGGCCACTGTAACCTCATGGACACCGGGCGTCTGGGAGATTTTACCGACAACATCCGGTTGGCCGGTTTTTTTGGCTGCGAATATATTGTTTCTTCCATTGGGGAGGCCCATTTGAAGGACAACGCGGTGGCTTCCAATAATCAAGTGACTGAAAATATCCGGAGCCTGCTCCCCTATCTTGAAGAAAACGGGCTGAAGCTGGTTCTCGAAGTGCATGGAGAGCATGGGAGCGGCAGAATTTTAAAAACAATCACGGATCAGGTGGATTCGGAACTGGTGGCGATCAATTATGATACGGCAAATGCTATTTTTTACGGAAACGTAAATCTTGCCGAAGATCTGGATTCCTGCGTGGACAGCATCGGATATATGCATATTAAGGATAAGGCTGGCGGGCGTCAGGAATGGAACTTCCCCGCATTGGGAAAGGGCTACGTGGATTTTCCAATGGTTTTTGAAAAGCTTGACAAAGCCGGAAACGCCTGCCCGCTGAGCATCGAAATTGAGTTTACAAAGAACGGCCCCGCAAATCTTGAAGAGGTAAACCGGGCGGTTCTGGATTCCGCGGATTATTTAAATAATCTTGGTTTTCAATTGTAGGAAAAGAAACATAATAAGAGGAGCATGACAGATGATGCGAATTGGTATTGTGGGCGCCGGCGGCATGGGCACTGTGCACCACAGCAACTATGCCCATATTGACGGCTGTCAGGTCGCGGCTGTGGCGGGAAAGTCCGCGGCGGACCGGGAGCGTGCAGAAGAGTGGGGCCTTCCCATGTATGACACCATTTCCGATATGGTCCGGAGCGAGCCGATTGATCTGGTGGACATCTGTACTCCGACGTTCCTGCATAAACAGCATGTCATGGAAAGCCTGGAGCTGGGGAAACATACTATCGTTGAAAAGCCCGTCGCGCTGCACAAAAAGGACGCGGAGGAAATGTTCAACCTTGCTGGGGAAAAGGGCGTGCAGCTCTATGTGGCCCAGGTACTGCAGTTCACGAAAGAGGCAGAGGTGCTGCGCGGCTTGGTCCGCAGCGGGGAATACGGCCCGGTACTGGACGCCTCCTTCGAACGTCTTACCGCCTGCCCGCGCTGGTCGAAGGACGGCTGGCTGTTTGACAGGGAGAAGAGCGGACTGCTGCCGTTTGACCTGCATATTCATGATTTGGATATCATTGTCAGCTTATTCGGCAGACCGGACGATATTTCTTTTACACGATGTGCGGGCAGGGGAAGAAGCTACCATGAACAGTACCGGTTCCAATACCGGTTCGGAAAATTAAATGTCTGCGCGGAAGCGGCGTGGTTCCACGCGGACTTTCCCTTTACAGCCCGCTGGAGGGTGTATTTTGAAAATGCCGTGGTTGTTAATGACGGAACCCATGTGACGGCTTATCCGTTTGACCATGAACCGCGGGTTTTCGATACGGAGGATAAGATCAAAATACCCACCGGAATCAATGTTCCGCCTACCGGGTGGTATTTTTCCGAGCTGAGCCACTTCATCCGCTGCGCCGAACAGGGGGTGCCGTCCCCCCTTGTCAGCCGCCATCAGGTGATCACCGTCATAGAACTTCTGGAAACGATTTCCGAAGCATTATAATAATGGGTTTGCAGACGTTCTGCAAACCCATGGGGGAAGCCGTTTGAAAATGAGGCAGAGCTTATTTCCAGGCGGGCACCCTTTTAATAATCAGGCCGCAGGCATTTTAAACGCCTGCGGTCTGATTAATTTCTGCTGTTAAGTGATGATTATAATATTATTAAATACTGTTAAAAGCACATTATATTCAGTTATATATTGACTTTTTAATTCTGTGTGATATTCTGTTGATAGTTCTGATTTATCCGGAGAAATATTTTTGGAGGTATTTATGGACGATTCGATTTTGAATGTACAGCAGGCGGTAGATTTTTTGGGCATCAGCGAGAAGACGCTGATTAAGCTGCTCCGGGAAGAGCATCTTCCGGCGCGAAAAATCGGCAGGGAATGGCGGTTCAACAAGACTGCTCTTCTGGACTGGCTTGCCGGGGGAGATTCACTGAATTACATCAACCGGAGTGATTTTTACCGCGTTTCGGCAGACGAAGAAGGAAAAACCGCAGAGTTGTTGGAAGATGTTTGTACAAAGATAGAACTGCTGAAAAAAGAAAACAATTTAAAGCGCCTTTTGAAGCTTGAAAAAAATATTGATGTTCCGCAGGATGCTACCCTGCGCGTCAGCTACAAACAGCAGCGGGACGTCGAAAAGCTGGAATTTAAAATTTTCTGGCCAATGCGGGATGAATATCGTGATCTTGAACGCGGCAGCGGCACGGATACAGAATATCAGGGGGCTTTGAAATGAAAAAGGGAAAACTGGTTTCTAATATTGTGCTGATCGGAATGGTCAGCCTGTTTGTCGATATGAGCACGGAGATGGTTTATCCGATTATTCCCCTGTTTCTCACGGCGAGCCTTGGCGCCACGCCAGCCATTGTCGGCGTGATAGAAGGAATCGCGGAAAGCATTGCCTCGCTGTTGAAAGTGTTCAGCGGCTATATCGGAGACGTGTATCATAATAAAAAAAGACTGACTTTTATCGGATATTCGGCTTCCGTGTTTTACAAGGTATTTCTTCTGTTTGCTTCCTCTTGGGTCGGTGTCCTGTTTGCCAGAATTGTGGACCGAACCGGTAAGGGAATCCGAACCGCGCCGCGTGACGCTTTGGTGGCGCAGTCAAGTGAAAAGGAAAAACTGGGTGGCTCGTTTGGCCTGCATAAAATGCTTGATATGCTGGGTTCCTCCGTCGGTGCTCTTTTCGCGTTCGTTTTTGTCGCAGCCAATCTGCCGTATCATACGGCCTTTCTATGGTCCATCATTCCCGGTGTAATCGGTGTTCTGCTGATCTCTCTGGTAAGGGAGGAAAAAGAGCAGTTTCAGACGAGGGAAAAACTGACTTTAAAGGGATTGCAGCTGGACGGAAGATTAAAGCTGTATCTTCTGGCAATGTTTATTTTCTGTCTTGGAAATTCCTCGAATACTTTTTTGCTCCTAAAAGCAAGGGCGCGCGGCTTTTCCGCTTCAGAAGTGATGCTTCTCTATTTTATTTTTAACGTTTCCGCTTCTCTTCTGGCCATTCCGTCCGGGAAAATTTCCGATAAATTTGGCAGAAAAGCGATTCTGGTGCCGGCTTATCTTATTTTCGGCTTTGTTTACCTTGGATTTGCCATTTTATCCTCTAAAGCATCGGTCATTATCCTGTTCATTGCCTACGGAGCCTATACCGCGTTCATCAGCGGTGCGGAGCGCGCCTTTGTTGCGGAGGAATCCCCCGCAGGATATAAAGGCACCGTGCTTGGCATCTACGGAATGCTGCAGGGCATCGGCCTTCTGCTGTCCTCCATTATCGCAGGCGCAATGTGGCAGTATGTCGGCGCCGATGCTCCGTTCTGGCTTGGCGGCACTTTGGGACTGGTTTCGGCAGTCGTTATAGCCGTTATTCTTGGCACTGGTAAGGGGAAAAGCCTGCCTGAGCAAATTCAATGATTGAAATCCAACCGCCCGTGCTGTAAAATATAAAAATATGACCTCATAAAACGACGGAATGATCCGGTTTATGCCGAGGGCGGAGGGAAACAGGATTGAATGAGATGAATAAAAAGGCCGTACAGGCTGCCGGGGACGCGCGGCTGATGGATGATTTTGTCCGGCAGAACGAGCCGTTTGTTTTAAGATGCGCCTCCTTCACTGTCCACCGCTATGTTACGAAAAGCGACGATGAATGGTCGGTGGCTCTTCTGGCATTTTCTCAGGCTGTTCAGGAGTATTCCATGGATAAAGGCAGCTTTATGGGATTTGCAAAGCTCGTCATACGCCGAAGGCTGATCGACTACATCCGCACGCAGTCAAAGTACAGTGCGGAAACAGCCGTCAGCCTTTCCGTTCTGGATTCCGACCCGGAAGAGGAGCGCGGGAACATTGCGGCCGGGAAAGCCGTTTTCAGGCAAATTGAGCAAATTCCGGACGATTCCCTTAAGCTGGAAATTGAATCAGTCAATTACACCTTTTCCGCTTATGGCTTCTCATTTTATGACCTGATCCGGTGTTCCCCCAAGGCGGAAAAGACAAAAAAAGCCTGTGCGAGGGCAATTGCTTACATAATCCGCAATCCCCTACTGACAGAGAATATGAGAAATTCAAAATACCTGCCTGTAAAAATAATTGAAAAAAACGCCGAAGTACCCCGAAAAATATTGGAACGTCACCGAAAATATATAATAGCTGCGGTAGAGATAATGACCGGTGATTATCCCTTCCTGGCGGATTATATGCGGTTCGTTCGAGAGGAGTTGGACAGATGAAAGCGGTTATTGTGGAAATCAGGGGGCTTCATGCTGCAGCTCTGGCGGAAGACGGTTGCATAATCAAAGTACGGAACCAAAATTATGCGATTGGACAGGTGATAGAAATGAAAAAGCAGGTATTCAGCAAACCGGCGAAAGTGGTTGCACTGGCATCAGCGGCGGCAGCCGTTGTGATGATGTGCGGGGTAACCGCGTGGGCCTATTGCACCCCATATTCTTATGTCAGCCTTGACGTGAATCCTTCCATTGAATATTCTGTCAACAGGTTTAACAGGGTGCTGAGCGTGAAAGCGGTCAACGGCGACGGCGAGAAGATTCTGGCCGATCTGGATTTAAACAATAAGACCATTGATGAGGCCATTCAGGACACAGTCGGTCAAATTGACAAGGCAGGTTATTTTACAACGGAAGACCCGGGCGGAATCGTCATTGCAACTTCCAGTGAAAATGAACAGGATTCCCAGGAACTGGCAGCCGACCTGCAAAGCACGGCGGAACAGGCGGTGGAAGATGCAACCACTCCGGTTGAGGTGGAGGCCGTCAGTGTAGGGTACGAACGGGTTCAGCAAGCGCGGGCTCTTGGCACAACCCCGGGAAAATTGAATTTAGTGGAGAAGCTTCAGGCAAGCATGGATAATCCTGACAGTTTTAATGTACAGGATTGGCTGAAAAAACCGGTTAAGGAAATTATGAAAGCAATTAAAACGGCGAAAAAGGCATCAAAAACCGGAGACAGTCAGGACAGCAGCACGGATGATTCCGCTTCAAGCGTCAGCAGCACAGGTACATCCTCTGCTCAGTCCGGAATTTCTTCGGAGGAAGCCTTATCGCAGGCGGCTGAAAAGTCTGCCGTAAACAATAAGGGCCAATCCAAAACAACGGGAGATACCGTTTCCAAGCTGACAGGAAATTCCGTATTGGTAAAAAATGCAAACGGTGGGTCAAAGACGGCCGCAGACACCGGGTCAAAAGTAACCGGGAAACCTGCGGATGAAAACGGAAACAGCGGAGAAAAAGCCAGCGCGAACACCGGGTCAAAGGTCACCGGGAAATCCGATACAGAGGGAAACGGAAACAGCGAGTCAAAGTCAGCCGGTAAATCAGACACGGCAGAAAACGGGAACGGTGGTTCAAAGAAAACAGATAAATCCGGCAAAAAATAGAGGGAAAATCCAATTGTAAAATAATATTTAGGTGTTTTAACACGGATGACCCCTAAAATTTCTTGTTCTGGACGAATATGTAAAGTAGAAGATTTTTAATGGGGGAAAGCCGAAATGAACTATCGCGTTTTTTTACGTGTGAAAATACGGGGCGATCATTGGGTCACAATGGGGGAAGATCACAGTATCCTGTGGAGTATCCGCAGCCTTATAGAAGCGTCAAGCGGATGGACTGTCTTGAACCAGGAGAATATCGGGCCGGCGGATTCGTTTATCCCGCTGCTTGAAAAAGGCATTCTGGAACTGACGCAATGCCCGGATTCCTATCACGATTATGAGATTTCCTATGGTATGGGTACCATCAATGATGCTCTGGTGTTTTACAGGAATTTATTAAAGGACTGTAAAGCGTATCCATTTACCGAGCTTTACGGCTGTATTGTTGCTTAAACGGATGGGGATTACATAAAATAGCCCTCTCGTCAATTGGCGGAGAGGGCTATTACTATGCCTGATTTTATTTATCAAAAGCAGGATTAAACGCATAGAAATTTTTGGAGTCCAACTGATCTGTAATGATACGAAGACCTTCGCCAAAGCGCTGATAATGCACGACTTCACGTGCGCGCAGGAACTTGATCGGGTCGCGGACATCAGGGTCGTCTGCAAAACGCAGGATATTGTCATAGGTGCTGCGCGCTTTTTGCTCCGCTGCCAAATCCTCATGAATATCGGTAATCGGGTCACCTTTTACCTGCAAGGCGGCGGCAGAAAATGGGGCTCCGTTTGCGCCTGACGGATAAACTCCGTTAGTATGGTCTACAAAATACGCATCAAATCCACCCGCTTTAATTTGTTCTTCTGTCAGATTGCGTGTAAGCTGGTGCACAATTGTTCCAACCATTTCCAAATGGCCAAGTTCTTCAGTTCCATACTATTATCAGTGTTTTCCGTTATTCAGCGGGAGCTTAGGATAAAGGATCAGCTCAAAATCATCCGGCTTATTGTGCCAGCGACCGTTAACCGTTTTCGTGTATACAACCTTCTCAATGACAGATTTCAGCAATTCGTTCTTTTCGGCTGGCGTTTTAGCTTTATTATATTGTAACAGTACACGTTCGGCCCGCGGAATAATTGTCTTTCGGCTTTGTTCGGTTAAGGCTTCTCTCTCAATGTCTAAACTGATTTGAGATATCTTGCTTTGCGTTTCCTCAATTTTATCATTCATATTTTTGGAACGGTCCAGAAACACTTCTGTCGAGTAAACTCCCTTTTCCAACAGGTCATAAATATTATCGCGCTGCTTTTCCAAATCATTCAAATTACCCTGTGCATTTTTTAATGCCTTTTTCATCACGTTGATCTGTGTGGTTGGTTTTGACTGCTTTTCGCAGGTAAGTTTAAACTGATCAAGCCATTGCTGCAGGGACAGCAAAACCCTCTCTTCTACATAGTCAAGTTGAGAGCTGACATTATTGCAGGCAGTGACGGCGCACATTAATGTGTCTGGGTAATTCCGGTTCGTGTATGGGCGGCGTACCATTTTGCGGCCACAAACACCACAGACAACAAGTCCGGCCAGAGGGTTTGCAATTGCGCTGTTTTTGGGGCCTGGGTGAGGCTGGTTTTCGCACAGCTTATGCTGCACGGTTTCCCATGTTTTCATATCAATTAAAGGCTCATGGAGTCCATCTGCCATGATTAATTCATTTTCTTTTGCCCTGGGGCGTTCTTTGATCATCTGACCATCTACCATGCGTTTTTTGAGGGGGCGCGCACTCCACCTGATTTTACCGATGTAAACCGGGTTGCGCAGCATGTCTTGCAATGTCGCATTAACCCATACATCCCCTTTTGTTGCCGGAATTCCTAAGTCATTCAGTCTGCGTACGATCCTTGAAATTCCCATGTCCTTAATGGTGCCATCCGTTTGGCGTTCCCCGTGGGCGTACAGATCAAATATCATTTTGACGATGGGAGCTTGCTCCGGCTCCGGCTCCAGTGTGTATCCTTTATCATGTTCCAGTTTCATCCGGGTGTAGCCATACGGCGATTTGTTTCCGACGTATTTGCCTTCTTTAACAGAGGCAACACGACCGCGCTGCAGACGTCGGTTAATGGTCTTGTATTCACGGCGAGACATAAAAAGCCCGAATTCAAAATATTCCTCGTCATATTCGTTGTTCGGATCATAAGTCTTCATCGGAGTGATGATTTTTGTGCAGCTGAGTTTGAAAGTTTGCGCGACAATTCCCTGGTCGATGGTATCTCCACGGGCCAGACGCTCCACTTCCATGACAAGGACGCCATCCCACATACCCTGTTCCACTTCGGTGAGCAGTTCCTGCATGACCGGACGTGCAGCAATGGTTTCTCCGGAGACGATCTCTCGGTATCTTTGAGTAATATTCAATTTCAGCCGCTTGCCGAGTTCCAACAGTGCCTTTTCGTGGCGGGCCAGAGTTTCCCCTTCGCCGCGGGCCTCGGCATCCAGATCGGCGCGCGACTTACGCAGATATAAACAGTAGGCCATTTCGATTTCCTCCGGAGATTAATATCCCCACGCCGGTTATGACGTGGGGCACTGGTTAAATATTGTTTATGCGTTCGAAATTCGCGTGGGATAATTCTTCGAGCATTTTATATAATGGCTGAATGTTATATTTTTTGGGGAACTCAAATTTCTTGCTGTCCTCCTGCAACGTGTTCGCGTGTAGATACGGGGTGATAATAAATGTAACGGTGATCTCGCTGTCATCTACGCCAAAGCCTGCGGTTTCAGCCGTGACATCAATGATGGTGGACAGTTTAATGGACGTCACCCGCATCTTTTGGCCGGTAGTACCTTGCTTGTCGAAAGATACGATACGTTTATCTGTAAAAAGCACCACATCACGAACAAGTTTAAACCCAATTGTGATTGTTTCTCCATCCATCAAATAGGGGCTGTACTCTGTTTGAAGCTGATCAACCGACACCTCGTTCATGTTGCCGAGCAGCCCATTCATTAAGTTTTTAAAAGCCATTTTCATTCCTCATCCATCGTAAATTTATAGATATCTGTTTGTCACTTCAACCAGTTTATCCTTGTATTTATCAATATCGTAGATACTGTCCAGAGTGTAGCGGACCTCTTTTTTATTTTCATCCGGGATGACAAGCAGCTTATGGGTTGAGGAAAGAATGAATCTGCAGATCCATTTGGTGACCTTCCCCTGGTATAATATCGATATGTAATTAATAGTGTCTTTATACGATAAGTCTTCTAAAGATACTGTGTCTTTTAAAAGCATTTTCACAATAAAGAACGCTTCTAATTCCTCCGGAGTGGTTATTATCTTATTTTCCGGTTCGGGTGCCGGAGTGTTGTCTGCAGGGGCTGCTGCTGTGTTGTTTTCAGCTTCGGCCTGAGCGTCGCTGTTAACATCAAGTGCGGATTTGATTTTGTCGTTCATCAGTTCATTGATATACCCGTTCAGAGACTTTTTTAAAATAGGCCGGAACTTTTCCATGACAGACTGGGTCTTGACGCCGGTGTAAACCGAAGTAAGGAAGAGTTTCAGAAAATCGTCCGATGGGTTCTGAAGCTCATTCGAAAAAACAATCCTGAACTGGTGCGAGTATTTTAGCTCAGACGCTGTATTAAAAATATCACTAACGTTGAAGGTGGATTTATGGAATTTTTTCAGTTCCGTAACCTGTCCGTCTTTAATATCCAGAATGTTAATTTCAAGGAACGGGGATTCATCCATTTTGTTTGGCTCTTCAAGATCCGTGTAAAAGCGGTATATTTGGCCATTGGTTAAGATGGCAAATTTAGCTTTTGTTGTTCCGAAGTACCGGAAAAGCTGAGAATCATGTTTTTCAAGGCTTTCGCCGATCCATTTGCATTCGATCAGGATCACCGGCGCGCCGTCGGACATGATGGCATAGTCGACTTTCTCACCCTTCTTGATCCCGACATCGGCCGTAAATTCGGGAACAAACTCATCAGGATTAAAAACATCATAGCCAAGTAAGGAAAAGAAAGGCATGATGATTGATGTCTTTGTTGCTTCCTCGGTTTGAATGGAATCTTTTAATCCTTCGACGCGTTTTGCAAACTGCTTGACCTGATCAATAAAATCCATGATAACACCCCTCAAAAAATTATTTATTGACATAATTCGCCAATATAATATAATGTTCTTGAGGAGCATTTCTCGAAGCGCTCTTTATTCCCTGCCCGCATGCTACTGCAATAGTATGCGGGCTTTGTAAATTTAATTGAAAAAGTAGTTGCAGATTGCTAAATTCTGGTATATTATAATAATATCGCTATCAAACGGATGTTCGAATATAGTTAACGGGGAATGCGGACGAATACGAGGGTGAATAAATGAATGATGTAAATGCAGATTTCTCTATTGAAACGAAACAAGGTCTGAAATTCATCATTTTTTGTCTTGAGCGGATAGATACAGGTCAATCAGTTCAGACAATTTGGCGCGATTGGCAGGAGAAAGCCGATCAATTCGGGCAAGCAGATCAGTAGCTTCTTTTGAATAGCTCTTTGCTTCGGCAAAGGGCTTATTTTTTTGTCCATTTCCTAAAATGTAATCTATGGAAACGTCAAAGTAATTTGATAGTTTCGAAAGTGACTGATTATCAATTTTTACTTTATCGTTTTCCCAGTAAGAGTACGTGTTTTGACTGATGCCTATAATTTGTGCCAATTCAGCTTGCGTAAGCCTTTTAGATATTCTTAATTCTTTTAGATTATTCATAACATCACCTATGTTAACAATATATCAATTTGATTGATATAGCAATAGAGACGATTTATTTTTGATAAAATATTGATAAATGCTTGACTTATCAATAAAGACGATATATAATTATCAACACAAACGATAAAATATCATTGGTGGTGATAAAATGAACGGGATTAAACGTTGTCGTGAAAAGGCGGGATTTACTCAGACTCAATTAGCACAGATTTTAAAAACTAACCAGTCCACTGTTGCAATGTGGGAGACGGGGAGTAGTTTTCCACGCTCTGACAGACTCCCCCAATTAGCTAAAATACTAGGCTGCCATATAGATGATCTTTATAGCGAAATTGCATAGGACAATCCGGAACTGCAATACATATGAAACGAGGTGATAAAGATGCTCGCGAAGATTCCTGTGGAGGGTAATATTGTCAAAGATTATTACATAGGGAATACACATATTTTGATCAGTGATGCCGCTTACATAAACAAAACACCAGAGGAATTGGAACGGGTTAGGGAAGATTTTAACCAAAAGGGATTGAATATTTATCTAAAAGATCAATCCGATCACCTACAACCTGATTATCCCACGAAGGGGGAGAAGTATCAATGAGTCAAAGAGCTACGAAATCAGCTGATAACCGCTATTATATAGCACGAATAAAAGCGGCAGCGTACAATGACCGGCTCAATAGCCGCGAGGGAGCTGCGGAAATCGTCTGCATTGAGCGTACCCGGCTCGCAAATATAGAGCTGGGTAACATTAAACCTCACCCGGAAGAAGTTAACCTGATGGCGAATATCTACAATGCACCGGATCTTGTTAATTATTATTGCTCCGGCCAGTGTCCATTGGGATGCGGACGGGTGGACAGGCTGTCTCCCCGGAATCTGGAAAGCGCAGCTATGAAAATCGGACGTCTCACCCGGAATATCGATGAGATTGCGCGGGTTGTTTCCGACATTGCCGAGGACGGCCAAATTACACAGGAGGAACGGCCAGAGTTTGAAGAAAGCATGAAGCAGCTGCTGGCACTGAAAACATCAATTGAGGAATTGTTGCTCGTAGCGGAGCAATCAAATGTTGAAGATAGGGATGAATTATCGTGAGTGTGAAAATATTGCAGGGATATATGTCGCTCTGCAGGTATTACGGATGGGCCCCTACATGGGACGGCCTGAAGGCCTTCGCCCGGGGTGATCGGGGCCGTATTCTTGGGGGTGTCGGCAAATGATGTTTTCAGAATCCCCCTGCAAGGACTGTACAGGAAGATACATAGGATGCCATAACGATAACGCCTGTCCGGCTTGGCGGGATTGGAAGGCGGAGGAAAAAAGGAAAAATGAAGAACTTGGAAAAGCTCTACAAGCAGAAAGAGCATTTCAGGCTATGCAATCGGAAAAAGACGCCCGAATCAGCCGCCGTATGCGTGGACGCCGGGCGCGGTAGAAACGGAGGAAAAAATGTATTCAATAACAATCATGATGGGGCGCTTGGTTGAGGATCCGGAACTCCGGCATACGGCGAACGACGTCGCCGTATGCTCGTTTCGGATTGCAGTGGACAGGCCGTATAAGGTGGACGGAAAAAACGTTGCGGATTTCTTTACTGTGATTGGGTGGCGCGGACAGGCTGATTTTGTCTGTAAATATTTTAAAAAGGGGAAACCCATTGTTATTCAGGGGCACTTTGAAAACCGCTCTTACACGGCGCAGGATGGCAGCAAACGTTATGTAACAGAGTTAATTGCAGAGCGTATTTCTTTTGCCGGCGACAGCTCAGGACAGGGCAAGCCTTCTCTTCCGGAACCGCCTCCGGAGCATGGAAATACAGCGTCAGCATATTCCAGTGGGAATACCGGCGATTTTGAGGAAATGCCGGTTGACGATGATCTGCCGTTTTGATTGGAGGACTGCATAATGGATTTAATGGCGCTGGAGCGCGAGGTAAAGGCCAGGGAACGGCATCCTAAGTATTATGAAAATATTGATGTGTTGATTGTCCTGAACGGTTTTGGCCAGGCTACGGGCTTTTATGACGCGAAGCAGCTTGCGAAGCGCTGGCTAAAGATAGGTAACGATAATTTCACCCGGGAGTATGGCTTTAAATGGGTGCCGCCGCTGATGCTGCAAAGTAAGGTGCGGATGCACTTGTAAGGATGTGAGGTTAAACTATGAAGCAGACATACATATGCAAATGCGGAAAGACGTTTGAAAAGGATACCACCGCCGATACTACCGGGTACCGGCTCGGTGCGGATTTCGGGCCGGATCATGAATGCTACGGCTGCCATTTCGTGGTACCGATTGAAGAAGGCTACCCAAAAGTAAAAATTGTTGATTATGAATGCCGGGCAAGTAAAACGATCAATTATGGAACAACCGCCGATATCCCCCGTTCCCGGGATTCCTTCCATGTGGCGCATGTGAATACGCTCGACATGGATTTCGCCCACGAGATTTGGCAGTTCTCCCGAACATTGGACGGGCTTGATGACAGCCATACGGAAATGGATTTACGAGGGGTGCTTTATCGCAGTGATGGCCGGTACGATTTGGGGCTGTATTTTACAAAAACGAAAGCTGGTATTGCGTCCTGTGTTGCGATTTCGGACAAGTTCTTTGCCGGCAGATCTGAACGGTCTGGGGTGACCTCTGAACAGGAAAAAGGGATTGTTATGCAGCAAATTGAAGCCTCAAAGAAAAAAGCGAAAGAGCCTGTTCAAATTTCAGCTTCCGGCAGTGAGCCTGTGTCCAATGATGTCCCAAGCCAGCGATCTATTGATCAGATTACACTGGAGATCAATTTCTATAAGGCCCAAACAGCACAAAATATCATCGAAATCGGGAAACGGTTGATTGAGGCTAAACAACAGCTTCAGCATGGCGAATGGCTTCCGTGGCTGAGGGATAAAGTTCAGTTTTCAGAGATATCGGCTCAACGTTTTATGAAAATTGCAAAGGAATTTTCAAATCCGTCACCGGTGACGGATTTGCCGTATACAAAATTGTTGGCACTTTTGCAGGTTCCGGAGGACGAACGCGAAGAATTTTTGCAGGAAACCCACCTGGTTGACGGTCAGGAAAAGACCGTTTCCGAAATGTCCAAACGCGAGCTGCAGGACGCTATTAAACAGCGTGACGAGGCCCTGCAAAGGGAGAAACAGGCCCAGGAAAAGTGTTGGAAAGCGGAAAAAGAGGCGTCTGAGGCTCGTGAAGGAAAGAAACGGGAATATGACAACTACATGAATGCACTGGTTAAGGCAGAAAAGGCAGAGGATACGCTTAAAACCCTACGGGGTAGCCGTCAATTTGATCTGCAGCGTATTACAGAGCTGGAAAAACAAATCAAGGAAATGGAATCCCGCCCGATTGAAGTCGCCGTACAGGAGCTGTCAGAGGATGATAGGAAAAAGCTCCGTGGGGAAGGGTACAAGGATGCTGAGAGCACCTATAAAATTCTGCTCGGCCGGGCGCGGGAAGAATTAGAACAGGCGAAAAATCAGGCCCGGCAGGATGCCGGCCTGGAGCCGGATGAACTGGTGGCCGCCGCAGGAGACTTCCGCACGTCGCTCGATTCCATTTTCGATAACTTTCAGCTGCTTCTCCGGCTCTCCCCTGCTCAGGCAATCGGCACAGTCATGCCGCCCTGTATCCGGCACTTGAGGGAGCTAGTTTCCGATTTGGAAGACACGGCAAGCATGGCCCGCAACATTTCCCTAGCCGATGAAGAATTTGAACTTCCGCCGGCGGATGGGAGAGAAGGGTAATAAAAAAGCCGCCCATAACGGACGGCGGGAAATTACATGGTTGGATCGCTGTCTTTTGTATTCTGTGCGGGATTTGGCTTTTTTTTCATGCGAGAATCAGATTTTTGTTCAGCCTGAGACTGCGGATTAACCGAATCCGAAACCGGTGAATTTTTATTATTTTTCTTGCTGTTCATGAAATATTCCCCCCTTCAGAAATTAGTTTACACAGCAAAACAAATTTTATTAAAAAAGCGGCTCCTGCCGCAAAGCAGGAGCCAGAAATATGTAAATTATCTTGTTATTAATATTTTTCTTTTATTTTTATCATTTAGAGGGGTGCAATCCCATCAACAATTTCTTATTGTGGAATTGCTTGCTGATTATTTCACAGCAAAGGAAATGCTGAACACATGAGACCAAATACGGACTCTCAGCGTTAGTTGCATTTCGCACCACCTCCTTAATGATACGAAAATATGGTTCCTGAAAAATTAAAAATTATTCAAAAGGAGTGAAAACGATGGATGAAAAAGTAAGAGCCGCATTGAAGCAGTTACTTTCCGCACTGGAAGCGGCCGCAGATGCCGAGGGTAACAGTGTTACCGAGCTGAACGCCTATTTTATAATGGAGCAGGAAGTCCAAAACGCCGCTGGACACTGCGCACAGGCACTATATTGGGCTGAGAAAAAGGAGAATAACAATGTCAAAGCATAACTGCCGGCGGCTACCGGATGAAAAACAGCAGCATGAGTTTGCAACCAAAATCCGTAAAATGACCGACGCGCAGCTTTGCAGCTTTATTGATGAGATTCAGCACTCGAAAGAAAATGATGATGTTGCACAGTTTTTGAATCGCTTGGAATGGATGTCCGGAACGGGAAACAGAATCGGTCGTGCGACCGTAGCCAAACTGAAGGCATTTGCAAAATCAGAAGGTTACATAAGGAAGGATGATTTTATTGAAAAGAATTATTGATAATAAAGCTTATGACACGGAAACGGCAAACTTAGTCGCCGTGGGAACCTATGTGGAAGTTTATCAGACCCCAAAAGGAAACTGGTTTAAAAAATCGGATTCTGTGCTTGGCTGGGGTTGCATGTTGATCCCTATTGATATAAATGAAGCAAAGAAACTTATTGGGCTTCATGCTCCGGATAAATATGAGAAATATTTTGGTCAGGCTGAGGAGGCCTGACCCCAAAGGGGGCCTTGACTATGGAAAAAAGAGATCGTATCCGCCGGATGGCAATCATTACTGAGTCCGGATGTTGGAGAGGTGTAGGCCGGGACGAAGGAAAATCAACTCTGTTTTTCGAAATGGTTTATATCTCGGGAGCTGCAAAGGGAGAGACCATAGAAAAGCGGTATGTATTTGAAGGAAATTTGCCTGATCCACTGTGCAGAGATATGCTGCGCATGGGTTTCATGGTAAGGTCTTTTGAGGATATCGAATCCATCACGGAGCAGTTAGTGGGTATTGTTGTAAGGGTGTCGCTGGTTCAGGACGGCGACACTTTACGCATTTATATCGATGATTATTTCGGCAGGGACGATCCAAAAAAATATGCAGTAAATAGGTGATTATATGGGTTTAGAGAATATCCCGGTTGAGCTGATCCAACGCCCACAATGGGTTTGTCACCGGTTTCCAAATAAAACGCCGCTATGTCCCCGACCGGACCGGGACGGCAAGCTTTATCCCGCGAAAGCAGATAACAGCCGCACATGGGGAAGCTTTGACGATGCTGTTCGGGCCGTTCGTGAATACGGCGCTTCAGGGCTTGGCTTTGAGTTTGGCGATGGCATCTGTGGTGTGGACGTTGACCATTGCGTTAACGATGACGGGGAGTTAAGCGATCTGGCGAAAGAAATTGTTGATCGGCTGCAAAGCTATACGGAAATTTCCCCGAGTGGAACTGGAATTCACATTTTATGTAAAGGACATCTTCCCGACCGGGAGGGCCGGAAAGATCAAATGCTGGGTCTGGAAATGTACGATAAGGCCCGCTATTTTACCGTAACGGGAAACGTCTATTGCGATGAAGAGGGAATTCCCTACCCGCTCAGGGAATGCACTCCGGAGCTTGATGCGCTGCACCGGAAATATTTAACAAAAGAAAACATACAGCAGTTTGGGTTAGCCGATACCGCGGTTAAATCAAATTTGTCAGAAGATGGAGGTGAGCAGCGAGCGAAGTATCCTGATTCCACCCATGCAGAGCCGGAAACAGTGCGGGACTTATCGGATCAGGAGATCCTTGACATTGCTTTTCGTTCACAAAATGGCGAGGAAATAAGGCAGTTATTTGAAGGAGATTGGAACGGTGCTAAATATCCCTCCCAAAGCGAAGCCGACTTCGCTTTCGCCAGCTACCTTGCGTTTTGGTTTAACTGCGATCTGGAGCGTATGGACAGAGTGTTTCGGTCCTCTGGGCTGTTTCGACAAAAGTGGGATCGTTCCGTTGGTGGAAAAAAGTCCTATGGTCAATATACGCTTTCCCGTGCAACAAAGGGGAAAGAAAAAACGTTTATCCCCTTCGATCGAAAGATTACACGTGATCCAGTTCCTCTCCCGGAACCGCCTCCGGAACATCCAAAAGAAGAATCTGTATCGCCCCTAGCTCCACCGCCTGCAGCCCCGGAGGATCCGGAAATATTGAAAGACCCGAAAATGTATACGCTTGACGATACCGGCAATGCGTATCGTTTCCGGGATGCTTATTGCAAGGGGATTAAGTTCGACCACATAAATAAAATATGGATGATATGGACGGGCCAGCGTTGGACGGAAGACCAGACCGGAGAAGTGAAACGTCTGGCTGATGATCTGCTTGAAAGAATGTGGAAAGAAGCTTCTCCGGGTGAAAATAAGGAGGCAAATGATACCATGCTCAAACATATCCGCAGGACACGCTCCAGTAAATCAAAAAAAGCTATGATCGAGGAAACGCAGCATCTTCCCGGGATTCCTATCCTCCCGAATGAACTGGACCGCTATAAGGACGCGCTGAATGTTTCCAATGGCATTGTAGACTTAAAGACCGGGCAGCTGCGCCCACATGATCGGCGGCTGAAAATGTCACTGTTGGCAGACGTCGAGTACATAGAGGGGGCGCAATGTCCTTTATGGATGAAATTTCTGAATGAAATCACCCAAGGAGATAAAGAGCTTCAGCTGTACATTCAGCGTATGGTTGGATATTTTCTGACCGGATCCACTGCGGAACAGTGTCTGTTTTTCTTATATGGGACCGGTGCCAATGGAAAAAGCACTTTTGTAAATATGATAAGCTCACTGTTCGGTGACTACACCAAAAATGCACAGTCAGACACGATTATGCGTGCTGATAGGGGCAACTCCTCCGCGGCCAGATCCGACATAGCCCGCCTGAAGAGTGTCCGTCTGGTCACGACATCGGAGCCGTCCGGCGGCTGTGTCCTGGATGAAGCATTGGTTAAGACAATGACCGGTGAGGATGTCATTACGGCCCGTCGGCTGTACCGTGAAGAATTCCAGTTCCGACCGGAATTCAAGATTGTGATGGCGACCAATGTAAAACCGATTATTAAACACAGCGATCACGGTATCTGGCGGCGCGTTCGCATGCTGCCGTTTGTTGCGCAGATTCCCGATGAGAAAAAGGATATCCATCTTGCCGAGAAGTTGCAGACGGAGAAAGCAGGTATCTTCCAGTGGGCGCTCAAAGGCGCTGTCGAATGGTACAAGAAAGGAATGCCTTCCTGCGCGAAGGTGAATGCCGCCAATGAAGAGTATCGGAAAGAAATGGATAAGATGCAACAGTTTGTGGATGACTGCGTGATCAGCGCCGCGGGATGTTCTATTCCGTCAGGTAAACTCTATTCCGTATACCGGGCATGGTGTACTGACAGAGGAGAACGGTATCCCGCTTCGCAAAGCAAGTTTTCTCTTGATCTGCAGGATAATTATCACTTTTATAAGCGGAAGACGGCGCGTTTCAATGAATTTGTGGACATTTCTTTGTCCGAAGCGGGAAATCAGTTCGCGGCAATGGCCCCCTCTTCCCCCCAATAAATGGAGGGGCATGGAAACTTGGAGGGACATTCAGAAACTTCCTCTTATATATTTTTATATGCAAAGTTTATCAACTGTCTTCCATGCTTCCACAAGTATCCACAAAGACAAGGCTATTCTATATTATTTGGCCTATATGTCTTCCATTATCTGTCCATGAGTATCCATAAAGGAGGATTTCTAAATGAATGATGAAGAAAAGAAAGAAAAATTAAGGCGGTATCTGATTGCAGTTGACCGGTTAAAGATGAAATGCGACGATGCAGCACGATGGGAAAGCCTCAGCATGGGGCCATCGGGTGGAACTCGGATACGTACTGGATCTGTCGGTCCTGATGAGATAAAGGAAACAGCGATCCAAACCCGGCAGGAATGCGAACGTCTGGCAGTGGAGGTGCGAGGCTTACGGCAACAGCTGGATGATGCTCTATGTCTGATGAAGGACGATCGTCTTCGGGGCTTCATCGAAAGTAAGTACATTCAGGGGATGAGCGATCGGCAGATGTGCGAGGTTTATTCCTATTCAAAGCGTCATATGAGCCGCCTGATGGTTCAGGCGATGCATGAGCTGGCAAAATGCAGCGGCTTCTTTTCCTGAAAGTTGTCCTTAAATGTCCGTGTTTGTCCGCAGATGTCATCTTGAAAAGCATACCGTTATTGACATATAATAATGCTCAGAGAGGTATGCTCGCAAGGGCATATCTCTTTTTTTGTACCCAAATTCAAATTGACTCCAAATTCAAAGGGGTTAGGTGAATTCAAGGGATAGCGAAAAGTTTTCAACAGTTTGCTGCCAAAAGCGCCTGCGGACGGGGGTTTTCCACAATGATGCAGAGGTTTTGCACTGAAAAGCCTAGGTGTGGTGCGGGTTGCGGGTCCTTCCAGCCCGGTACCCCCGTTGCGGGTCTTGCGAGGCCCGAGGAATACCCGGATTAAAATCAAAAAAAGTGCTTTGAATATTTGAAAAGCCGGATTCCTGCCCCATAATGGCAAAATTTATGCAAAGTGCCAAAGCCAACGGTCGCTGGCGACCGGATCGGGGAAAGGTGTAGGATTCGGCAGAATGCCGAAAAGTGCGGCGTTGTTTTTTCTGTGTTTCTTGGTCTGATAGGCTTGGAGGCAGAGTTCCGATATGCACTGATCGGGGGAAGGGGGAATTTTCATGGTGGATGAAGAAAAGTCTGAACAAAAAGGAGATTTGTATTTCGGGGCCGGGACGATCATTGCCTGTACGCGATATGCGGCAGCGTATTTTGGGGTAACAGCAGCGACTCTCAGCAACTGGATGAAGGCTGGTTGTCCCCGCGTAAGACATGGCTATTACGACATTAAGGCTGTCACCGAATGGAATGCACAGCGGGAAGGTGAGAAGTTGGCCGAGGCCGCGAGAAGTGATCCTGACAAAATGACGCCGTCTCAGCTGAAGACCCACTATGAAGCGGAACTGAAAAAGGAACAATTGGAATCCTCGCGACTTAAAAATCAGATCGCGGGCGGAGAATATCTTTCAAAGACGGATATTGTAGAAAACCTGTCCCGGTTTTTCTCTGTATTCAAAAGCTCCGTTTTTGGTTTGGGGCATGAGCTTGGGCTGACGGTTGCTTCCTATGTTGATGCGGACGAGGCCCGGAGGGTTGACCAGATGATTAACGATCGAATTTCCGACGCGCTTACTCAAATGTCAATTGACGGAGTTTACCAGCCGGAGGTCGATGAGCCTTGAATGCGTACAAAGTCCCGGACTGGTTACGATCAGCTCTGGCCTCGCTTAGACCGCCGGGAAAGAAAACGGTAAGCGAGTGGGCTGATGAAAATCGTATATTGTCTCTTTCGGAATCAAGTAAGCCCGGTCCCTGGCGAACGGATTATGTTCCCTATCTCCGCGAAGTTATGGATGCATTTTCGGATCCGGAAGTTGTGGAGGAAGAATTTATTAAAGCTACTCAGGTAGGTGGAACAGAAGCAATCCTTAATATGATGGGGTCGGCGATATGTCAGGATCCGGGGCCAATGTTAGTGGTTTATCCGCAAAAAGAATTGGCCGAACGCATCAGTGATCACCGAATACAGCCCATGATGAAGAATTGTCGGGAATTGAGAAAAAGGTTTGATGAGAACAGTAAGAGGCTTGATCTGAATTTTACTGGAGGAATCAATATCGGAATTGTTGGGGCGAATTCTCCGAGCGATCTGGCGAGTTTTCCGATCCGATATGTTTTTCTTGATGAAGAGGATAAGTATCCTATACAGGCCGGCAAGGAAGCAAGTCCGGCAAAACTGGCTATGGAACGGCAGAAGTCTTATCCGGCAAATAAAAAGACTGTTCGTGTTTCGACCCCGGTTTTCGAGTCAGGCCCGACCTGGCAGAATTGGCTGAAAGCCGATACTCAGATGGAATGCTTTGTTTCCTGTCCGCATTGCGGTGCAAGTTGGACTTTTAAATTCCGGCAATTAAAATGGCCGGACGGCAGCGCTCCGGACCAGGCAAGGAGGGAAGCGTTTTATGTTTGCGAAGAATGCGGGTGTCTCATTTCGGACGCGGATCGAAATGAAATGGTGCGGCACTGTGAATGGAAAGCGGTACGGACCAACGGCAGCCGTCGAAAAATCGCTTTTCGTCTGAACGCTTTTTATTCTCCGCTTTTACGATTCGGCGATATTGCTTCGGAGTTCTTGGATAGTAAAGATCAGCCGGAGTTGCTGCAGAACTTTATCAACTCTTGGCTGGGGGAACCTTTTAAGGAAATTGAACAGGAATTGAATGCTGAGCGCTTGCTTAAAGAAAAGCAAAGTATATATCCCTCAAAGGTAGTTCCGCCGAATACTGTGATGCTGACCGGCGGAGTGGATGTACAGAGGAAAAGCTTTTATTATACTATCCGCGCCTGGCGTGCAAACATGACAAGTTATAACGTGCTGCACGGACAGGTGTTTACCTGGACAGAGATAGAAGAAATTATGAATGGCTGGTACAGGGATAAAAATGGAGTGAAATATCAGGTGAATCTGTGCTGTGTGGACTCTGGAGATCAGACGGATGATGTCTATGATTTTTGTGCAGTTAATCGGGAATGGACGGTGCCGATCAAGGGATCAAGTAGCCGTATGATTACGAAATATCGTCCGTCGGTTATTGACAGGGACGGAATTTCAAAAGGGATGACCCTGCTGATCGTCGATACGGATTATTACAAGGACATGATCTTCTCCCGGATTTTCAGAGATGAGGACAACGGCGGCTGGTATCTGCATGCTGACTGTGATCCGGAGTATGCGGAGATGATTACAGCGGAACAGAAAGTTGTGGAGCGGGTGCGCGGTCATCTGATTCGCCACTGGGTACAAAAGGCGACTGGCGGAGACAACCATTATCTTGACTGCGAAGTATACGCTGCCTGTGCCGCGGACGTGTTTGGAATCCGTACGCTGCATGCAAATCAAGCACGACAGGGACAGGGCGAATCAATTGCTTCAGAACCTCCGAAGCAGCTGCCGGTAAACGAACCGCCGAAAGCACAACAGCAGAATCCGCTGCATAGCGGAAAATCCTTTCGGAAAGGGCGGTGGAAATTTTGACAATAGATGAATTGAAAAGCCGGCGGGACGGTATCCTGCAGGCTATCAACAAAATTGAGAATGGGGCTCAGGAATACCGGATAGGTCAGAGAACAGTGCGGCGGGCAGACCTGTCCACGCTGTACGGAGAGTGGAATTCCCTGAATAATCAGATCAGCCGAATGGAACGCCCGCCGGCGACGGTTGCCGTTCTGCGAAGAAGGAGGTGAGCGATTGGAACGTAAGATGAGCCTTATAAACCGGATTCTCCTGCCGATTGCGCCGAAGACGGCTTGCAGACGTGAGGCGTGGATCCAGTATTCACGGAGTTTTTACTCTGCGGCCGACACCAGTTCGCGCAGCGCAGGTTGGACAACGCAGAATGCAAGCGGTGAGCTAAGCAATCAGGGCAGTCGGGATACTATACGGGCGAGAGCGCGAGATCTGGAACGGAACAGCGATATTCTCGGTGCAGAGATCCTGGCTATGGAGCGTAATGTTGTCGGTTCCGGGTTCGTTCTCCAGTCCAAAGTAATGCAGGGTAACAAGGAAGATGAAACGCTGAACACGCGGATTGAACAGTGTTGGAAAAATTGGTGCCGACCTGAAAATTGTGAAATTACTGGGCGGTTCAGTCTTTCTGAACTGGCTTGCATGTGTCTGCGGCGCAGGTTTGTCGACGGCGGAATCCTGATTCTAAAGGTGATGGAGAACGGGCAGTTTAAGTTGCAGTTGCTGGAGGTTGACGATCTGGATACTTCTGTTCAGATCGAGGGCAAACACCGGGTAGTTGGAGGCATTGAGATTGATGAATATCGCCGTGCGGTCTCCTATTTTATCAAGGTGTATGACGCCTGGGGCTGCTGGATAAAGTCAGTTAAGGTACCTGCCAGTCAGATTATATACATACCTTACCTGACACGACCCAGCCAGATTCGTGAAATCTCCCAGACCGCCCCGTCACTCGGGCGAATTGATGACGTAAACGAGCTGATTGACGCCGCAGTGGAAAAAGAGCGTGTGCTTGCGCACCTTTCTGTGGTGGTTGAAAAGGCCGGGAATACGTTGACAGGAATTTCAGGACTGGGGCGCGGATACGACGGGGGAACGCAGGCTGCTCCGGAAACAAAAGAGACACCACAGGAGATTTTGGAGCAGGGGACGGTTACCTATCTTGACCCGGGCGAAAAAGTATCTACTGTTGCTCCGGCAGGTACCAGTTCTACGGTCGACCCGATGATCAAAACAACCCAGCGGCTCGCGGGTGGTGCAATAGGCCTGAGTTACGAAGCTGTTTCGCGGGATATGTCGCAAGTCAATTATTCATCGGCTCGGCAGGGATTGCTGGAAGATCAGAAAACGTACCGTCCGATGCAAAAGTATTTGATGGAGCATTTGCTTGATGTTGTTTTCCCGGAATGGATGGACTGGGCGGTACTTTCCAGACAGTTAGCAATACCGGATTACTTCCGCGACCGCGAAAAATACCAGAAACATGTATGGATTGCATCCGGTTGGGACTGGGTTGATCCGGTCAAAGAGGCCAACGCCAACAAAACGGCGCTGGAGACAAACCAGAAAACGCTGCAGGAAATTTGTGCGGAAAAAGGTAAGGATTGGCGCGATGTTGTCAGGCAGCGCGCCGCTGAAGAGCAGATGATGACAAGTCTGAATTTGAAATAGAGTGGAGGAAATGCAAATGATGCGTAACGGGCAGTTTTTAACCCGGGCAGCGAAAGAGGCCAAACCGGGCGGATCCGGATTGATGCTTCGTTCCGGGGCACTGGACTGCAGGGCTGTTGATGGTGTGGCAAATCAATATGAGATTTCTTTTTCCAGCGAAACACCCTACGTTCGCTGGGGAGTGCCGGAAATTTTGTCGCACAGTGCCGACGCGGTGGATCTGAGCTGCTTTTCTGATGGAGGCACCGGCGTGCTGTTGTTTGATCACGGGATGGACGCAGCTTACGGGAAAATTCCGATCGGGAAAGTTGTGAAGGCTTGGCTGGACGAACCGTCGCGGAAGTGCCGAGCCATCATTGAGATGGACGCCGACGATCCTGAGTGTGTAAGGTTGCAAAATAAGCTTGACAAGGGAATGCTCACAGGTGTGTCGGTGGGATATACCGTCGGCGCTTGGATGGAACTTACTACCGGACAGAAAAGCCCGGACGGGCGGTTTACGGGTCCGGCCAATGTCGCAGTAAAATGGATGCCTAAGGAAATCAGTTTAGCGCCCGTTCCCGCCGATGACACGGTGGGACTGGGAAGAAATATGACAGAGGAGGAAATTAGAATGGGTGAAGAAAACACCAACACAGTAACAACAATCCCTGCCGGAGGAGCGGCTGCTCCCGCGACTGCGCAACCGGCGACAAGATCCCTTCCCGGTGCGCAGTTGGGTGGCACACCATCTCCGGCTGCTCCGGCAACGGAAAGTCAGGTTCAGGCGGAACGGCAGAGGTCTGCGGAAATTACGGTTTTATGCCGTAGCTTCCAAATGGATGATGCAGCGGACGGCTATATCCGCGCGGGAACGCCTCTTGATACCGTCAGAGCCGAAATCTTAACAAAACTGCAGGAGCGCAATGCCCCGATCAGCGCTGGCGCGGAAAACGGCAGCGGTGTACAGGTAATCCGCGACGAACTTGACAAGGTTCGTTCCGCGGCGGCGGACGGTTTGCTGATGCGTTCTGGCGTCACGGTTGAAAAACCGGCAGACGGTGCGAATGAATTTCGCGGCATGAGTATTAAGGATGTCGCTGTGGAATGTCTGATGCGTTCCGGAGACAGCAAGGCGCACCGCATGAGCAATGAGGAATTGTTCAAACGCTCAATGACACCGGACAGCGCATTTGTGTCTATTGCGGATGATGTCGCAAACCGCACTGTACTGGCAGCACAGCAGGCAGCGCCGACAACCTTCCAGTATTGGACAGGAAAGGCCAGCCAGCCGGACTTCCGTCCGACTCATGTGTATGAGGTCAGCGACGGCGGCGAACTGGAGGAGATTCCGCAAAATGGTGAATTCAAGGAAGCAAAGCTGGGAGATCAGCCTGTCGCAACAAGACGTTTGATTACCGTGGGAAAAATGCTTTCCTTCACACGCCAGATGTTTGTCAATGATGATTTCGGGCAGATCACCCGTTCGTTAACAGCCTATACACTGGCGTTTAACCGCGGAATCAATAAGTCAGTGTACCAAATTCTCCGTATGAATCCCGCCATGCTGGACGGTCAGCAGTTGTTCAGCGCTATGCACAAAAACCTTGGTACCGCTGCGGCACCAGGAACGGCGGCATTCAGCGAAGCCCGCAAGCTAATGCGGCAGCAGACTGATATGGACGGCAAGACAAAACTTAATATTGCACCGGCATTTGTTTTGACCGGTTCGTCCACAGAAACAAGTATCGAAGCACTGCTTGCGTCCCTGGCGGATCCGTCATCCAGCAATGCCAATGTGGCCAACGTATTCCGCAATAAAATGCAGATGATCACCGACGCGGAGTTGGATGTGGACAGCGGCGCACAGCCGTACTTCTTCGCCGCAAATCCGGCACTTACTCCGACGATTGAAGTTTGCTATCTGAACGGCGCGGAAAGTCCGATTGTGGAATCGGAAGTAAGTTTTGACCATCTCGGAATCCGTTACCGTGTGTACGGCGATCGTGGAATTACGCTGCTGGGCCATAAAGGTCTGGTGAAAAATCCCGGTGTGAACGCTTAATCGCTGATACGGGAAGAAATGGAGGAAAAAGAAGATGGCAAGATACATTCAAGACGGAAAAATTATTAATTATTTCAATAGTACCGCTGATCAGATCAGTTTTGGCGACGTTTTGACGCTGTCCGGCAGAATAGGCGTCGCAGCGGTAGACATTCGGGCCGGGGGCATCGGCGCGGTGGAGCTGGAGGGCGTTTTCGAAATCAGTGCGGAAACGACCGTTCCCTTTACCGTTGGTCAAACGGTTTACTGGGACGCCGCAAACAAGCGCGTGACTGCGACGAAAGCGGAGACTGGCGCTATTTTGGCTGGCATCGTTATTGAGCCGAAAGCCGTTGCAGAATCTTCGGCGTTGGTAAAGCTTTGATTTTCGCAGATTAGGAGGAATACACCGTGATTAAACTGAAAACGCCCCTTTTGTGGGACGGACATATTGTTCCCGAAGGAAAAGAAATTGCCTTGTCTGCCGAAATGGAAGAAAAGCTCGTTTCAGCCGGCAATGGAGAATATGTCAGCCAAGCGGAAAAAGCGGCTCCGGAAAACGATCCGCCGATGGAACCGCAGAATGAGAAAAAGGACGAAAACGCGGCACCGGCTGAGTTGGCTGCTGTGGATCCGGAACTGAACCTCGGTAGAACCGGTGGATCGCTGTAATGGCTGTGAATGACCAGATAAAAGAAGATCTCTCTATCTTCTTCGATCTGGAGGAAATGGCCGAGTTACATAAGATCAAGCTGCCTGCTGACGTGGTTGCGCGTGAGATTACTGTGATTGTTGACGATGATCAGCTGCAGCAAAACGGTATGAAATCAGCGGGGACTTATGAGGGGAATCTTCTAATTTTTGTCAATTCCTCCGACGTTTCGGAAATTACCAAGAAGATGCTGATTCTATTTGACGGTGTGCCGTATCAGGTTGCAGGCCTTGTTGATGAGGATGGTATGACTCAGATTACGCTCAGTGCAGGTATGGGGGGATTTTAATGTCTAATGTCATCTATGCCAATACCAAGCAGCTTGATAAGGTTGCCGATCTGCTGAGTGGGTATCCGAAAGATGCCGTAAGGATTATGAATAGTGTCCTCTCCCGAGCCGCCGATACTGTGAGGGTAGAAACCGGGCGGCAGATTCCAAAGGTGTTCGGTGCGCCGCAAAAGGAGATCCGGAGCGCACTGAACCAAAAGCAGCGTAAAGTCAAGCCTATTATGGGCGCTGCCGGAGAAGGTAGTGTTTCTGTCATCGTTCTGGGCCGGCCATTGACAATGACCAGATTCCGTCATACTCCCTCTTCCCCTCCGCAGAAAGCCAAAAGCGGGAATCGCCGCCTGTTTCGGATTAAGGCCATGATCTCAAGGGAGAATGGATTGCTCTCCGTAGGACCCGTCCATGGAATCGATGGAAAAAACAAAGCCGTGTTCCTGATGCCCGCGAAAAAGAATGACGGTTCCGGACGGTATCTGTTTGCCTATCGAACCGGATTTGGCAGCAAAGGCAGCAGGGAGAAAGTAAAGGTTATTCGTACGTTGTCTATTCCTCAGATGGTTACCAATGAACAGGTGGGCCCTGTGATCGTGGAGAAGGTTAATCAAACGGTTTTTAGCAGACTTACACATGAATTGGATCGGTCGTTCGGTAACCTTGGAACAAATTTGGCAACTGGAGGAAAGTAAATGCAGACAGTATCGTCTCTCAATGAGATTAAAAAATGGTTTGAAAAACTGATTGAGAAGGAAAAAATCCAATTCAAGCAACCCAGTCAGGATAACAAAGCGGTTACCTATACTCTCACAGCTCCAGCGGTACATATTGGGTTTGTGCCTCCAAACGGGATCCTGGATCCTGGGGGAATGCGGATTCCCTGTCTTGTGGTTGGTACTCCTGAAACTGATGGCGATCAAGATAGTACCATAATGGAACTGCAGATAACTGCAATTGTGTATGACCCGGGCGAGCAGAAGGCAGACAGTGACCATCAATTGCAGCTGACTCCAAATTTCGACGGATACATAACACTTCTGAATTTTCTCGACCGCGTCAAGGTATGGATCCAGCGCGAAGACGGCATCGCTGACCGCTTTCAACTACAGTCACCAGTTAAGTTGAAAACCTATGAAGAACAACCGTGGCCGTATTGGTACGGGTTTCTGTCGCTTACGGTTTCCGGCGCGCCGTATCCGGTAACGAAATACGCCGATGTATTAAACTAAAGGGAGTGATTTATATATGAGTGAATACAGACACGGTGCGTATGCCGATCAGGAAGACAGCCAGGATTACACCTCCCCTTCCGGTGTTGGCACAATTCCTGTCTATATCGGACGGGCGCCGGTCCATCAGCTGGCAGACTACAAGGACAAAACCAACGTTCCGATTTTGATTTCGTCCTGGCAGGATGGAATGAAAAAAATCGGTTACAGTGAAGCGTGGAAGGATTACGATCTTTGCGAAGCGGTCTATGCACATTACCGGAATTCTGTCAACAGTGCGGGCCCTATCGTAGTCATCAACGCCCTGAATCCGGATGATAAGAAAAATGAAACGGTGCAAAACGCCTCGGTGAAGTTTGTGAAGCGTTCTGCTGTGATCTCCAACTCCAGAGTAATTCTTTCCACGGTAAGCATTGAAGGGAAGATCCTCGGTACCGATTACAGCGCGGAGTATGCGGAAGACGGATTAAGCGTAATTTTGAAGGATATGAAGGGCGGCCTTGATACTGTCTCTGTGTCTTTTTACGAAGTGGATCCGTCCGGTGTTACGGACGCGGATGTCGTCACCGGAATCAACAAAGGTATCCCGCTTGTTTACTACGTTGTTTCTATAGTTCCCACGATTCTGTGCGCCCCGGGCTGGAGCCAGAAAAGCACGGTCTTTGCAGCGCTTGTTGCGGCTCAGAATAAAATCAACGGACATTGGTACTCATGGATTAACGCTGATCTGGACTCTACTGCGGCGAAAACTCTTGATGCTGCCATAGAAGCAAAAGACGCATATGAAACGGTAACCGAAGCGGCTGCGCTCTTGTGGCCAATGGCGAAAAAAGGCAGCAGGATTTTCCATGCCAGCACCTTGAACACAGTGACCATGCAGTGGGTTGATTATCAAAATAGCAATGTCCCCTATGAAACGCCATCTAATAAACAGATTGATATTGATTCTCTCTGCCTTGCGGATGGTACCGTGATCCAGTATGACCAGACAGGAGCGAACCGGCTGAATGCTAAAGGAATTAATACCATGACCTACTGGGAAGGTGTGTGGCGCATGTGGGGGCCTCATACCATGAAATATACATATGGGGCCAATTTGAACGCCAGAGATGTATTTGACTGCAACGTCCGCATGGTAAGGTATGTTGAAAATGAGTTTCAGCGCCAATATGGCGCTGAGGTCGATAAACCAATGACGCGCGGACGCAAAGATTCTATCCTGAATGATTTTCAGGCCTGGCTTGACAGCCTGATCCAGGACGGAGCTCTGCTCTCTGCTTCTATTGAATTCACTGAGGCAGACAATCCGTTAAATGATCTGGTTCAGGGAGATTTTAACTTTGCGACCGAATTCACGAATCCGGTGCCCGGTAAAAGTATTGGAAACAAAGTACGCTGGACATCGGCCGGCCTGAATTCTTTGTTTGGAGGTGGTTCTGATGCGTAAATTGATTATAGGTGCAACCGGCGGAATCAAAGTCCTGGCGAACGGCCATGAAGTTTCAAACGTGACCAGTATCTCTCTCCCGGAAATTGAAACAAAAGGCGAAGAGGTCGCCGGGGGTGGGATTCTCGGAACGTTTGCCCTTCCCACCCCGGGCTATTTCAGTGCAATGACCACATCCGTTTCCCTCCGAACGGGGGGATCGGACAAAAAATATTTGCTTGATGATAAGGTAAGCCTTGAAGTACGGCTTGCCGCAAACGTACAGACGAGCGACGGAAAGCTTTATGTTGCGGGGACCCGGTTCTACATTGTAGGATTCCCTTCGAAAATCGGAAACGGAAGCGGCGAAGTTGGAAAGACGAGGGACGAAAGTATTGACTACTCTACCGTCCGTTATCGTGAAGTTGTTGACGGTGAAGAAGTCCTGCTGATCGACCAACTCGCCGGTGTGTATAAAGTGGGCGGAGTGGACATGCTTTCCGGTCTGCGTTCCGCTCTTGGATAATGAGGAGGATTTAATATGAATAAAAGAGAAAAAGACATAGACGAGACCGAAATGGGTGAGCTGGGCGACGAGCGTAAGCTGATTCCTATGGGGGAAGTTGGTTCAGACGAACAAGCGCCGGATCCTGAGGAGCTGCAGGACTCCGAACATGTTTTGGTTTTAAAGCATCCTATTAAAATCGCGGGGGAAGAAATTAAGTATCTGGAGTTTGATTTTGACGAGTTGACCGCGAAGGATTTGCACCAAGTTTCCAAATATCTGAAAAATCTCGGAATCCCGGTCAGCGTTCCTGCATTGGATTTTGAATACCAGTTGACATTATTTGTTCACGCTGTCAAAAGACGTATGAAAAATATAGAATTTTCTGACCTGATGAGATTAAACGCTGCGGATGCGGAAAAGGCAACCGCGCTGGCGCGGGATTTTTTGCTCGACAAAGATCCCGGGCAAAGGGAACTGGGATCCAAAGAATAATTGCTCGGCTCACCATGTACACGGCAAATGATATCAACGTCCTGAATAATCTGCCGTTGTGTGATTTGTATCAGCTTTTTGAGGATGTCAATGCGGAAATGTCCAGAAGGGACGGTGACGACGATTGAAAGGAAAAGAATTAAGGGCGCTGATTACGCTTGCCGGCAAGGTGGATCCGTCCCTCCAGGCAGCTATGTTGAAAGCCAGCAATCAAAGTAAGAAAACATCAAATGTTTTTAACAAGGCTATAAGCTCTATAAATAAGGGTGTATTGAATGTTGCCGGTAAAATCAGCCCGGCGTTTCAAGCTGGGCTGACAAAAGTGGAGAAGGGTGCTTCGAAGGCTTTCGGTGTTGTTCAAAAGGGTGCCGGATATGTAGGAAAGGGCCTCCAAACTGCCGGCAAGGTCGCAAAGGGGTTGGCTATTGGTGTCGGTGCCGTCGCGACGGTTGGAATGGCGGCCCTCGCTCCCCTCGCCAGCCAGGGTTTAGAATACGCAAGCAGCTTGGCTGAGGTTCAAAATGTTGTTGATACGACGTTCGGCAAGAGCGCTACGGCCATTGACAGCTTCTCGAAAACCTCGCTGAAATCATACGGCTTATCCACGCTGCAGGCGAAACAGTATTCATCCGTGCTGGGCTCCATGTATAAAAGCATGGGACTTGGTTCCCAGCAGACGCTGACTATGTCTCAGAACATGACGGCGCTCGCCGGGGATATGGCTTCTTTTTACAACTTGGATCCGGAGGAAGCGTTTGAGAAAATTAAATCCGGCGTCTCAGGAGAAACGGAACCGTTAAAAGCACTCGGTATCAATATGAGCCAGGCCAATTTACAGGCCTATGCAATGTCCCAAGGAATCAAAAAAAATTATAGCAGCATGTCGCAGGCTGAACAGGCAACTCTCCGATATAACTATCTGCTGAGCGCAACAAAAGATTCTCAGGGTGATTTTGCAAAAACAAGCGGAAGCTTTGCCAATCAGCAGAGGTTGCTGAAGACAAATCTACAGCAGGTCGCCGGAACGGTGATGTCCAAAATGCTTCCCGCGCTCGGTCAGGGGATGGAAAAAATTAACGGCTTTGTTACCGGTCTGAATACGGATTCCATTGCAAACTTTGCTGGGCAGGTCGGCAATATGGCTATCTCGTTCCTTCCTCTTGTTTTTCAGCTTTTACCCCTGTTTGGGAATCTATTGCAAATGATCCTTCCTCCGCTAATCAGTATCGGCCAGCAGATCATGCCCGTCATCATCATGGTGGTTCAGACTTTCCTGGCTGCGCTGCAGCCGCTGATTCCTCCGATTATGCAATTCGTCCAGGCTCTGCTTCCCCCGCTCATGCAAATTTTGACGGCGGTATCCCCGCTGCTGGTCCAGATAGCGGGAATTGTCGGCACTGTGTTGGGCCCGGCTCTCAGCTTCGTGGTAGGTGTTATTACTCAGATCGCGGATCTGATCGCCTCAGTAGCAAAGCCCTTTGGTGATTTTCTTGGAAAAATTGGCTCATTTCTCGGAATCAGCGGAAGCGCACAGCAGAAGATATCTAATGTCGGTTCCTCTGCTTCCAGTGCGAAAATTCCCGCATACGCAAATGGGGGATTTGCCAACAGTCCGTCAATTTTTGGTGAAGCTGGTCTGGAGGCGGCAATTCCAATCCGCCCGGGAAATTCGCGCAGCATTGGTCTTCTTTCAAAAACAGCCCGTCTGCTCGGAATGAAAGACCGTTTTGAGAAAAAGGATCCTCCGACTCCGGATAACGATTTGTTTTGGAAAAAACGACCTAACGATGGTGAACCCCGAAAAGCTTTGGTTAAATTTGTATACGCACCGGTATTCCATGGAGAGAGGCCAACAGAAAACGTCCTGAAACGGGATGCACAGAACGTCAAACGAGTGCTGGATGACTATTTTGGAGATAAGGGGCGTTTGGCATGGGATTAATAGATGGTTTTAATTATGTAACAATGGCGGGAGATACCTTCGACATGATCGCGCTGGACGCCTATAACGACGAATTTCGGGCACCTGAAATTATGCAGGCAAATCCTCAGTATTCGGGGATTGTGATCTTTGATGCCGGAATAACGCTGCGTATTCCGTATTTGGAGGAATTTCCACCAGAAAGTCTCCCACCATGGAAGAGGTGAATCAATTGGCGCAGGTCCTGTATGAAGGGAAAGACATTACATTGGAAATTGAGATTTCCGATCTGAAGGTAACGGACAACTGCGGCGATCAGGCTGACGCAATCGATGCCACATTCGCTAACAGTGAAAATCAGTGGAGCGGCTGGCAGCCTAGGAAGCAGGAAACGCTGAATATTGTCAATCAGGGATACCGGTCGGGAAACATGTGGATTGACCGAATCCGCCAGGAGGATGGGACCATCACGCTGGGGGCGGTCAGCATCCCTCCTGGAGGAAAAACAAAGCGCACAAAATCATGGGAAAATGTAACGCTGATGACAATTGCCGCGGAGTTGGCTGCCCGGTATGGGCTTTCTGTTCAATTCCTAAATGTTCCGTCATTTCCTTATGTCCGTGTAGATCAGATTGGCCGCGGTGATTTTGGTTTTTTACAGGAAAGGGCAATGCTGGAAGGCTGCAGTATCAAGGTCCAGGATAAGCGCCTGTTTCTGTATTCCGACGCGTATATGGAAGGTCTCCCCGCGGTTAAGACCATTGATGCCTCAGATTTCTTCGAAAAGCCACGTTTTAATGATGCGGCTGGTAATACATATCGAAGCTGCACAGTTGCATGGAAATCAATCGCAGGAACTTTTAAGGACGGTCAGGCGGTCGGTCCGGAGCTGACAACCAATGACTATCCGGTTACGAGCTCCGGCGAATCGCAAAGATTTGCGAAGAATTTGCTTCGCAGTTACAACAAAAAAGAGCAAATCGGAGAAATCGCGGTAATGCTGGATACCGGCATTACTGCAGGCAACAACATTTATATTACCGGGATGGGGCTGAGTGACGGCAAGTATTTTATCGATACAGCACAGCACAGTATGGCGGAGGAGGTCAGCCGCTTTATCCTGCATCGATGCTTTACGAGGTACTGACAATGATAATCGACGGAACAGTTTCTACGTCTGAAAACGAGAGGTATCGGATTAAAATTGGAGGAAGCATCTCCACCCCGATCTCCCGTCTGACAAGCGCCTGCCGGCTGAAAATTTCCTCTCCGGATACGGTGGAACTTCTTCCTCCGGCGGTCGGGGACGTGGTGCTTTGCTGGTTCCCTGGAGACGCGTTTCGGGATGGTTATGTTATCGGAATCGTGGAGGGATCATTGTGATTATTGGTAAATTTGGTCCAAAAACCTTTGAGACCTCTCAGAATAAAATTCTTACCTTTAGGGATTTTTCCGTTTCCGGAGATCTAAATACCTCTACGGAGGAAGCTTCACAGAAAAAACCGGCGACCACGGTTAAAGGGCCGGGCCTTTTAAAAATCAACGCTGAGCTACAGCTGCTTGCCCGGCTTGGCGTTGATGTTCAGGCCGAAATTGATAGCTGGTTTGCCATAAAGGATTCTAAGATTACCTATCCATTTGTTCTTTGCGGAAAAGCAGTCAGCCTGAACAGCTTTCTTTTGACTAACTGCGAGAGTGCAGATTATGTGATTACGAAAGCAGGCACCGCTCCGGTTATTGCATCCGCAGTGCTGAAGCTGGAGTTTACGGAATATCTGCCTCCGGGAGCGTCAAGATCTTCGAATGGAAAAAACAATAGCGCAGCTGGAGTCAAATCCAGTGTCAGTGTATCTAATCCGTATAAAGTGCCGACAACAACGCAGAAGGCCGCGGCGAAACGAGTGAATAAGGGGATGAGTGGATGACAGTAGTCCGATCAGGAACTCAACAAATCAACTGGGAACTGACCGGCCTCGACCGGATCGCCCAGAACGTCCGAAATCTTATTAATACATACCTGTATGAGATTCCCTATCACCGGACGATGGGACTACCCGGTTCCTTGATCGATAAGCCGTCCAACCTCCTGATGGAAGAGGCCCGAGTTGAAATTTCCAGAATGATTGCGGTGTATGAGCCTCGGGCCGTCGTCAAAAACGTCAGGTGTTTCTTATCGGACTCCGGCAATGTTGAGGTGGAGGTGATTTTAGGGTGATTCAGTTTGTCGAAGTCGACCCGGAAAAGCTCTTAAATGATGCAGTGGCACGGTACGAGGCAGTTTCTGGGAAAACGCTGTATCCGGGAGACGAGCATTATATGTTCTTGGCTCAGATGGTGCAGCTCATTGTGTCCTGTAAAGGAGATGTTAATTCTGCGGCGAACCAAAATCTGCTGCGTTTCTGCACCGGAGGAGTCCTTAATGAGTATGGGAAACAGTACACAGTGGAGCGAATTCCTGCGCAGACCGCTTCTGCATCCATTCAATTTTCTTTATCGGCTCCGATTGGATTTGCAGTGACCGTTCCGTCCGGAACAAGGGTTACTCCTGACGGCCAGCTGGTATTTATGTTGCAGAGCGATGTTATCATTCTTGCCGGCCAGATCGCAGCACAGGGAATTGTTTTAGCGGCAGCTCCCGGATCACAATATAACGGATTTTTGCCTGGCCAGATCCAAAATATAATTGATCCCGTGGAGTATGTATCATCTTGCTCCAATGTAACGGTCGCTTCCGGCGGAGCTGACGAAGAAAGCGACGATAGTTACAGAGAGAGGATCCGGCAGCACTGGGAGGCAATATCTACTGCCGGATCACGAGAAAGTTATGAGTATTGGGCTAAGACGGCATCATCGGATATTGCGGATACTAGGGCGGTTAAAACTTCGCCCGGCGTAGTGACGGTATATGTCCTGATGAACGGGGCTGCTGTGCCCTCTCAGGCCATTCTCGACGCCGTCAGTACCGTCTGCAGTGAAGAAAAGCACCGTCCCCTAACGGATAATGTTATTATTTCTGCAGCTCAGACAAAAGCCTATAACATTAATCTGACCTATTATGTGAGCAGCGGCCGGTCCACAGAAGTCACGAATATTCAGACAGCGGTGAATAAAGCAGTTAATGATTTTATCTCCGCCCAAAAGACGCATTTAGGCGGAAATCTGAATCCTGACAGCTTGCGCAGCGCACTTTTAACGGCGGGGGCATACCGCATTGATATGACGGAGCCGGCCTATACGGAGCTGCTTCCGCAGGAGGTTGCGGTTGCAGGAACAGATAACGTGACTTATGGAGGAATCCTGTGATGGTTGATCTGAAAAATGTGGACCTGCTGTCCGTCCAAAGTCAATACATGCAGCAGGATATAACGACACAGGCACTATGCGCGGCTTTGACTCCTATGCTAAATGAACTTGGCTGGGATGTCAGTGCGGTTATTCTGTATCCGTATATTGACAGTCTCTCCGGTGCCGTGTTGGATGAGCTTGCGTGGGGACTCCATGTGGACGCCTATGATTCGCTTGCTTCCGACGAGGAAAAGCGGCAAATGATCCGAAACTCGTACCTGATTCATAAGTATAAGGGAACTGTATTCGCAGTTCGGAAGATCGTTGAAAGCGTATTCGGAGAAACGGGAAAGATCGAAGAATGGTTTCAATATGGCGGCGATCCGTATCATTTCCAGGTCGACGTATATTGTTCGGACAGGGGTGTGACAGCTACTGATCAGCTCCGTGCCCTGCAGTTGGTGGAGGCGGGAAAAAATCTGCGATCGGAATTGGACGGCCTGCGATTGATCATCTCGCAGGGGGTTACGCAGACAGTGGCCTGTGCCGGAACGTGGGGCGAGTTTTTGGAAGTATATCCAACAGGTAAAATTGATACCCACGAAGTAAAAATATCGGCGGTCGCAGCGCAGACGACATCTATTGACGTTTACAGCTTGGAGGGATAAACATGGACTACTATACGATGACAACAAATGCCGGGGATGAATCAATTGCGCATGCCATACAGACCGGCACAAAAGCAACCTTTAAGAAAATCGCCGTTGGAGACGGAAACGGTACTTATTATGATCCTGCAAAAACTCAGATGGAGCTGCGACGCGAAGTATGGCGCGGGGATGCTGTTGTGTCTCTTGATGCCAATAATGCAAAGCGAGTGATTGTAACCGCGACCATTCCGGCGACCGTCGGGGGGTTCACAGTCCGTGAGGCTGGCATATTCGATACGGCTGGAACACTTATGGTCATATCAAAATTGCCGCTGTCTGAAAAAGTCGCGCCGGAATCCGGGGCCAGCAGTGATCTGGTGATCCGTCTCTACGTCGAGGTATCCGATGCGAACGCAGTCGTCATTACGGTAGACCCATCGGCGGTGATGGCGACGAAGGCAGATGTAACGACAGCGGCGGCGCAAGCTGCTGCCGACCTCACCGCCCACACCGGGGACGCAGTAGCGCACGTCACTCAAGCAGATCACGACAAAATTAACGGAGCCGTCCAATCCGCCACCCTTGGCGGCGCGGCGGTACCCAAGAGCGGGACGGCCTTGCAGTTTCCGGCCTACCCGACAAGCTTGCCGGCCAATGGAGGTAACGCCAACTACGCTAACACGGCAGGCAGTGCCCCAGCCGCAGGCGGTACAGCGGATTATGCCCATTACAGCAGTCACGCGGTCGGCTCCGGCGGCGCGGCTCTGCGCAACAACACCGCTACGGTCGGCGGCAGTCCGTCAGGCGGCTCAGACGGCGACGGGTGGGACATATGTACATAAGGAGGCCGGACGATGGGAGCGAGATATGACAACATAGCCGGAGTACAGCACAAGGTCAGCAAGCGGTCCGACAACATCAACGGTATATGGCGGCCCGTCAGCAAGCGGTATGACAACATTGCTGGGGTGTGGCGGCAGGGGTATTCCAGAGCGGTGGAGTGGACATACGCAATATCCAAACAAAGCAATACCACGATCGATGATAATAACCATGCAAACTCTATTTATTTTTACAGTACAGGCCAAGGGACTGCCGGCGGTGGAAGCGTAACATACGCCTTTCCAAATCCGCTAGTTTTACCTGCAGGAAGTACGTTGGATTACTATGCCAAGAGCAACAGATATCAAAAGATGATACGCTGTATTATCACTGTTAATGGTACACAAGTATTCAATAATATCTCGACAGGCGTGATGTCAGGGCAAATACCATATCCGTCAGGAATAACGCTTAATTCCGTAACAATAGAAATCGACAACTTTAATGCGGTTGACAATGAAGCAATTGGAGATATAACAATAACTCCATACGGCGGCGCAGCATTTAAACTTACATTTCTAAATTCAGCAGAATTATAAATAGGAGGCAAAAATATATGTCAACAATCAAATTCGCCAATGGAACAGAGCTGCCTATTATCGCGGCGATAGCCGTCAATACCTATGTACAGGGAGCGCAGCGGAAAGCCATAGAAATGCAGATCGCTAAAGATGTAATAACGCTGGATGCTCTGGATACGCTGACCGCCAACAGCGCCAATACAGCCAAGCTGACGCTGATCGACGGTGACAAGCAGTATGTCCATGACAATTACAGTATCCGTACGGAGCTGGCCGTCAAGGCTGTGGAGATCACACCCGCCACCGACACGGCTCCGGCAGTTACGGAGGAAAGGCTGTGCGTCACGCTTGCACAGCTCACGCACATTGAGGTGCAGCAGGCGGCGCAGCAGGCTATGATCGATACACTGACACTGGCAGCATTGGAGGTGCAGGCATGACAGTCGTATATAACAACCTCAATCGGCTCTATAACGGTGGTACGGGGCCGCTCACCAAGGACGGACTGAAAAAGGCGGTTGCCCTGAAATGGATTTCCGCAGACGAATACCAGCAGATCACTGGGGAGGCGTATGCGGCATGATTAAGGGTATCGATATCGCCCGATATCAGGGCAATCCGGATTTTCGGCGAGTTAAGGCTGCCGGTATCCAGTATGTGATGCTCAAGGCAACGGAGGGCGTCAATTACATAGACCCGTGCTTTAAGGCAAATGCTGCCGCAGCAACCGCGGCGGGTCTGCCGATTGGTGTTTATCACTTTTTACGGGCGGGCAGCGTAGCCGATCAGGTGCGAGACTGCCTTGCCGCGATCAAGCCGTACAAGATCACCTGGCCGGTCGCCGTAGATGTCGAGCACGCGGAATTGTTGGCGCTTGGCCGGGACAATCTGACCGACATGGTGCTGGACTGGTGCGCACGGATTAAGGCCGCCGGGTATCAGCCAATGATCTACAGTAATTACAATTGGATGTATGTTGCAAAATATCTTGACATGGCACGCATTAAGGCGGCCGGTATCCCAATCTGGATGGCATGGTACAGTAATGCAACGCCGGATAACACCGACCGGTCAAACCTGTGCGATATGTGGCAGTATGCGAGTGACGGCAAGGTGGACGGCATTAGCAGCAACGGGTTAGATATGGATGTAGCTTACAAGGATTTTGGGGCCAAGCTATACACCTGCGACACGTCCGGCGCCGTTGAGATTGCACCCGGCGGCTGCTATACGGCTAAGACCACTGGTGACATCCAGCTCGTTTCCGGTACGCCCGGAGTGGTGCAAATCATCCGGTGCATCCAGCATGGGTACACACTCTGGCATATCGTGCCGATCGGCAAGCCGGGGCAGGATGTGGGGATTTATCCGCAGGGCAGCAATACACGACTGTTTAAGGTCAATATAAAATAAATAATATTTGGAGGGCTATTATGGACAAATTAAAAGCAGCTTTTATCGCGGTATTCACGGCACTGTCGGCGTGGTTGGGAATTCTGGCTGTTCCGGTATTAATGTTGGTGACGCTTAATCTGATTGACTATGGCACTGGCCTTGCCGCGGCGAAATATCGCAGTCAGAAGATCAGCAGCTATAAAGGTTTTCGTGGAATTGTCAAAAAGATCTGTATGTGGCTGCTGGTCGGCATCGGTGCTATTATTGATATGCTGATTACATACGGCGCGGAACACGCAGGGATTGTGCTGCCATTCGGATATGCGGTCGCGTCCCTCGTGGCAGTCTGGCTGATCTGCAATGAGATCATCAGCATTCTGGAGAACATGGCAGACATTGGCGTCGATTACCCGGCATTCCTGAAAAGGATTGTTGATAATGTGCGCGATCAGGTGGAGAGCAAGGCGGCGCAAGCATTGCCGGCAGATCAGGCAGCGGAGGTTAAGACTGATACGGCGGTGGCCGGTAACGGGAAAACTGAATAGATATAATTAAGGCCGCTAAGTTAATTCTCAGCGGCCCTTATTTTTTTTAATTTGCTACTGGAAATTATAAGAAAATAGGATTATACTAAAAAAAAATCAACTATAATATTAAGGTGATAAGATGTATGTGATTGGAATTGTTGGCCCTTTTGGAAGCGGCTGTTCTTATATTGCAAACTTGATTAAAGAACAGCACAATTATGAATATATATCTTTATCCACAATATTACGTAATATGTTTGAGCAAGAAAAAAGTAGAGCACCAGTCTTGCGAAACGAACTTCAAGACTATGGAGACGAAATAAGAAAAACAAAGGGTAAGGACTTCCTTGCAAGACAAGCATATGAGATCATTCAGAAAAATTCTGAGAAAAACTATATAGTTGACAGTATAAGAAATCCATCAGAAGTCATTTTCTTTCGTGGCTCTTTCCCAAAGTTTTTTCTTTTTGGAATATTTGCAGAGCAAGAAGTACGTTGGTCTAGGGTTTCAGACAAATACAGCGATGATCACGGAAAATTCATACTAGACGATGTAAGGGATAGCGGAGAATCAGACGATTTTGGACAACAAGTCACAGATACTTTTCGTTCGTCAGATATTATCATTTTAAACAATACACAGGTATACGAAAATAACGATGATTATAAAACCTTATGTCTTGAAGTAAAAAAGTATGTTGACATCATAGAACAAAAAATAGCTTTTAAACCATCCGTTTATGAAACCTGTATGGCAATGGCGTATGCTGTAAGCATGCGGTCTTCATGCCTGAAACGACATGTAGGCGCGGTAATAGTCGATTCAGAAGGTAATATCTTTAGCTCCGGATATAATGAAGTTCCATATACGCAACGGCCATGTATTAGCGCATATGGCATTTGCTATCGGGATAAACTAAAAAAAGAATTCAAGCAACAATTGGCAGTTGATATAGCTGAAAAATCCGATCAAGATAAAGCGTATAAGAGTTTTAAGAAAAGTTTCAAAATATTAGACTATTGTAAATCTTTACATGCTGAAGAAAATGCGATATTAAATGTTGCCCGAATAGGAGCCTCATCTGCCCTGAAATTTGCGACGCTATATACCTCTACTTACCCATGCAACCTGTGTGCCAATAAAATTGCGCAGGTAGGCATAAAAGAGGTTGTCTATTTTGAACCTTACCCTATGCCTGAAGCCAAGAAGATTTTAACTGCCCAAAAGGTTATTCAAACACCTTTTAAAGGCGTTACATATAATGGATATTTTAGACTTATGGAGGTAGTGACATGACAAGTAAAATCTGTCCAAAGTGCAATCAAATCGCAGACTATGATCCCTATTTTAAGGCCTATTTCTGTAAAGAATGTGGCTGGATGGAGGATGTTTCTGTAAGAAAAAAGATTGTTAGGCTTCGAAAACCTCCAAGGCCTATTCAAGCTCGGGAATGTGCTAGACTCGCGTTGTCTTATAAATAGAAGACTTCAATTTTGCCCGCCGGATTAATTTCCAGCGGGCTTTTTTTCTCAAATTTCGCTACAATTATATTATGCCGAAAGGTAAATATAATAAAGAAGGTATCAGAAATGAACCAAGAATTGAAACAGCAACTCAAATTTATGAACAACAACCTGAATGCCATCGTAACAAATCAAGCAATGATTTTTTGCAAACTTAAAGATATTGAGGATAGAATCTCCTCAGAGGATGAAAAAGAATAGTATATAAAGTTGTGTCGCATCGGTTTGATCTCCGATGCGGCAAATTTTTTGAACTTTGCCTTGTTTATATGAGATTTTGATGTATTATTATAATTAAAGATTAAAATAATGGGAGGATGGTTCAATTGGATAATCGTGATTCTGAAAAGATGAAAAAACTTGCGAGAGAAGGGAAGCTTATTTCAAAGATCTGTGGCGAGGATTTTCCACAGTATAGCTATTCCGACGTCTATGCAGAGATTTACGGTGGCGGTGAAAGAAGCGCCATGGGAGTGAAGAAGATGATAAGCAGTCGATTAAAGAAATTGCCTTCACTTTCAACAAAAGAACAGAGCGATTTGATAGATGAAATAAATGATCTTGTATGGGATTTATATAATCGTAATAAGGAAAGTCAGCAAAAGCTGGAAGATATTAGAGCTGTCATTGAAAGATAATACATAAAGTTCTCTCAGCTGTAAAAGACCGGGAGGGTAGTATCTAAAATATTGTGTAAACCTTGAAAGTCAGGTAAAATAAATAAAATGACAAGAGAGGTTTGCACAAATGGCAGGGAAAGAAAAAAGTAAGCTCCGACAGATGATTGACGAATACGGAATCAAGGATATGAACGATGTCCATGAATTCGTGAAAATGTTGACCGCAGAAACCATTCAGGCAGTATTGGATGCTGAACTTGAAAATGATCTCGGATACTCAAAATACGATTACAAGAATAAAAAGACTGCAAACAGCCGAAACGGATATTCTCCCAAAACCGTCCAAAGCAGCGCCGGAGAAATGGAAATTCAAATACCACGGGACCGTAACGGCGAATTTGAACCGCAACTGGTCAAAAAGCATCAAACGGACGTATCTGCAATTGAAGATAAAGTGATTTTTCTGTATTCGCAGGGTATTTCTACACGGGATATCCAGAAAACCATGCAGGAAATGTATGGCATTGACATAGATGACAGCCGGGTTTCTAAAATCACAGATAAAATTCTGCCTCTCATCAAAGAGTGGCAGGAACGGCCTCTCCAAAGCATTTATGCCATGGTCATTCTGGATGCCGTTCATTACAATGTCCGTGAAAACGGAATCGTCACGAAAAAAGCGGCCTATGTGGCGGTCGGCACCGATTTGGAAGGCAAAAAAGATGTGCTCGGCATTTGGCTGGGAGCAAGTGAGTCCTCAAAGTACTGGCTTTCTGTTTTGAACGGCCTGAGAAGCCGCGGCGTTCAGGATATCCTGATTGTATCGGTAGACGGACTGTCCGGGTTTGTCGAAGCCATTAACGCGGCATTCCCCAAAACAGAGGTACAACGTTGCATCATTCACCAGATTCGGTCGTCCACCCGCTATGTTTCCTACAAGGATGTCAAGCAGTTTACCGCCGGTTTGAAGCCCGTCTACAAAGCGCCGACGGAAGAAACGGCTCTGGCTGCACTGGATGAATTCGAAGCCCAATGGGGTAAAAAGTATCCCTTGGCCGTAAAATCCTGGCGGGTCAACTGGAATGAGCTTTCCACGATGTTCAAATATCCGCCTGAAATTCGGAAACTGATTTATACCACCAACGCCATTGAAAATTTTAACCGGCAGCTCCGCAAAGTGACGAAAACCAAAAGCGCGTTTGTGTCCGATGATGCTCTCATGAAAATTCTTTATCTTGCCACAATGAATATCGTGGACAAATGGACAATGCCCATTCGGGACTGGGGCTTGATTCTGGACAATCTCATGATTTATTTCGGAGACAGGATTAATATATCGCTTTAACCCAAGATTCCCTTATCTTGACTTCCCGACTTTACACAAATTTTTACGCACTACCACCGGGAGAGCTTTTTTATTACTGATAATAATATGGTACTTATTCTTCGGTTCCTATATCGGTTAAAATGGCTTTTAGTTCCGGATAAGGCATGCTGTAGCGCTGGCTTAAATAGCGCAGGGAAGCGCCTATTTCGCCATCCGGGCCACCGTATACCAAATTGTTATCATTAATAGTAATAAAAAATTTGTACCTGATTTTTCATCCGGTCAAATACAATTTTTCCAATAAAGGTTCTAAGCAGTATATTTTTTTGCTCCGCGCTGATATCTGGATCTCTGAGCCGTTTTGCCGCATTCTTATGCTCGGTGCGGAACGTCTGGGTCAGTTCACCTTTCGGCTCCGCTGCTCTTGTGGCTTTTTTATTCCGCAACTGTTCAATCAGCTCTGCTATTTTCCGTTTATTGACTTGATATTCTTTAAGGGAGTCGATGCCGTTTTCATATGCTTCTTTTATGCGGATCAGTTTCTGCTTTTCGCGGATGATCTGCTTTTCAATCGCTTCGTTTTGGTACTCTGCTTTCGGCGCTGCCTCTTGTACAAGAGAAATATTTCCACGCTTTAAATTTATTTCAATTGAGGACAGAACCATTTCCTCCAGCTTGGAGGTCAGTACGCTGTGCGACACGTCGCATTTCCCGTGTGTGTACGCCTGGCACTGCATGGAACTGCCGACGGAGGGGGTGAGGGTACTTCCGCAGCTGCTGCATTTTACTAATCCCTGCAACATGAATTTGGAAGGCATTTTCTCACCGGCATATTTGCCGTACATCATTTTGTTTTTTAGGAAGCGATCCTGTGCTTTTTGCCATGTTTCGTTATCAATCAGATGTTGGTGGGCACCGTCGGCCAGCAAAATGTCTGGATCGTCGAAAAAACGGCGGGTTTTTCGCGCCGGATTCCATCTGATTTTCCCTGTGTAGACCGGGTTGCGGAGGACGTATTCCACGGTGCGGTTTTCCCACAGCCCGCCGCGCTTGGTCCGGATTCCCATTGCGTTTAGTTTTGCCGCAATCGCCCGGCAACCCATGCCGGAAATGTAATCGCTGTAGATCATGCGAACCGTGGGAGCGGCGTCCTGGTCAATACAGTATCTTTTATTTTGGATGAGGTATCCGAAAGCCGGGGCCGTGACCGGTTCCCCTCGGGAAACCTTTTCATTCATGCCGCGGCGCACTTCTTCGGCGAGATTGATGCTGTAATATTCGTCCATGGCCTCAATCATGGCCTCCACGATGATAGACATCTTGTCGTCGCCAAGCTGTTCCGTAACGGATACTACATCAATGCCGCACTGTTTCCGCAGCATGGACTTATACACGATACTGTCCTGCCGGCTGCGGGCAAAACGACTGAATTTCCAGACAATAATCGCATCAAAGGGTTTTGGCCGCTTCTTGGCAGTACCAATCATACGCATGAATTCCGGGCGCTTTTCGGCTTTTTTTCCGCTGATGCCTTCATCCTCGCGGAAAATAAATTCTTCAGGAAGAATCATATCATTATTTTTCACATATTCACGGATTTTTTCAAGCTGGCTGTCCGGGCTGTATTCAAGCTGGTCATCCGTGGAAACTCTGATATATGCAGCTGCAATTCTCACGAAACGTCCTCCTTCCGGCAAGCTTCCCCGTGTCGGCTAAGGCGGGGCGGCCTCTTCCTGATATCATCGATATGTAATTGACGGTGTCTTTATACGATAAATCATCGACGGAAATAATCTACTGCCCGCATACTGCTGCCATGGCATGCGGGCTTTTTCAATTTTATTTATTGGCAATGTGTAAACAGGGGAGGCTGAAATATTTGGCTGTCTATCGGTGATCTTTATAGCAAAATTGCATAGGACAATCCGCTTTCACAATAAACATAGAGTGAGGTGATTCGCTTTGGCAGCCAAAGAGCCGTTTACCTTTACTTCCATCAGCTATATCGTGAATGAATCCGGCGACGGCTCTGTTCGCTGCCGGGAAGAAATCGTGTTTGAACAGATTCCGTCCCCAAAGGGTACGTATCGGTTTAAACCGATTGCAAGAACAGTATACATGCCGGAGCCAGAACAAATCGAGTGCGACAAAAAAATGATGAAACAGGCGGGAGAGGTGCTGTCCAAATATCTTACATTCCATCAGAAATAAGCGTACCGGAGATTCCATCCTGCGGTTCAGTGATGTGGTGCATGGATGACCCCTGCTGCATATGGCAGGTCAGGAAATTTTTTAAAGATTAACGCCCTACACCATAAATTTGCTTCAATTTGTCGAATATATATAATAGATGTTAATCAACGAAAGGAAACAAATAAAATGAAGTTAACCGGGATAGTCAGGAAAATCGACGAATTAGGCAGGATTGTTCTCCCAAGAGAGATCAGAACAACATTATGTATAAATGACCAAGATCCGCTTGAAATTCTTGTTGATGACAATGGTCAAGTCATCCTGCGAAAATATGAACCGGCATGTGTTTTCTGTAACAGTCATAATGGAGTTATCTCCTTTAAAGGCCATAAGGTTTGCAGTGAGTGCAGAAAGCAGATTACAGACAAATTCGAGAGGGGAAATACATATTAACGAGACGCAGCTGCAATAATTAACACGACGGTAATAAGCCCTCTCAGCCTTTGCGGTTGGGAGGGCTGTCTTTTGCGGATAAAGAATTTTCCAGCTTTTCACATTTCTCCTGCAGGCACTTTATTTGACTTTTAATATCTTCTAATGTAACAGTATCGGAAGAACTGGCTGAAGCCTTGGAGGTTTCTAAAAGCTGTTTCTGTGCGGCCCAGGTTAGGATTAAACCGCCGATCGCAACAATAAAGTTTCCTAAGACATTGAGATCGTCTGCATCCATATCATCAGAAATTAAAAAAGTCAGAAGTGTACTGATAATAATCAGTTCGCCCGGATCAAAACATTTTAAAGAATCGTCCATCGTTCAATCACCAATTCATTGTATGTTGCTGCAAAAGCAATCGTACCATCAATGCTTAATGAGCCCTTCCGGATTTCATGACCTTGTCTTTGTAAAACTTTAATATGGCTGACTTTGACCGGCCTGGTCGCCGGCATTTCCGTGCTGTTTTGTGTGGACGCCAACACCGCCGCGCTGATCAGCGGAGTGGAAAAACTTGACTTTTAATAAGATAGGTATAAAATCAAAGGGACAGTTAGAGATAATTGTTAATATCGATAGTGGCGGAAGCCAAAAGGAGAGCTTTTTATGGAAAATATTAGTATAAAGGCGATCGCACGGAGCGAAAAGCCCAAAAAGGTGAGGAATGCAGGGTTTATCCCGGGTGTTCTTAACGGACCTGGTACAACCTCCATTCCGGTGAAATTTGACAGCATAGCACTGAATAAAATCATCGCAAGGCACGGGTCAAACGCAAAATTATGGGTTGCGTTGGGTGACGAGAAAAAATTTGGTTTTATTAAGGAAGTCCAAAGGCACCCGGTTGAAGGAAAAGTGATTCATATTTCGATCCAACTGGTTTCCAAAGACCAAAATGTTAAAATGCAGTTACCGATTGCATTCCACGGCCAAAATGGATTGGAAAGCAGATTGCTGCAGCTGCAGATTTACAAAGCTGAGATTGAAGTTGAGGGAAAGCCTGCTTTTATGCCTGATGAAGTGATCGTTGACGTTGCAAAAAAAGAAGTTGGAGATAACATCACCGTTAAAGATTTTCCCCTTTCTCATGAGATTAAAGTAGTTGATCCGGAGAATGAGATTTATGCCGTTATTAAGGCGGCAAAAGCAGAGGCAGTTGAGGAAGCCGAAGAAGTGAAACCAGAAGAATAATCATGAATTAAACTGTCGATCACAATAGTAAACAGCCGGTCTTTGCTTGGCATCTTCAAACATTGAGGATGCCATTTTTTTATCCTGACTATCACAAATTGCCATCCGGGCCACCGTACTGTGTAATAATCAGTTGCGCAAGCCTCGGATTGGCATTTTTTATATTGATTGGGTATTGCAAATGCTTCTCATAAGTCCACATTATTTATCTCCCTCCTCGTTAACATCCCACGGCCACGGATTGTTAATCCATGCCCAGCGGCTGGTGTCTGAACTGCTATGATGCATCGGCCCGTAAGCTGCCTCGTATTGTGTCGTTAATTCATCTGCCATCTTGCGGTATTCCTCCTGCTGCCTTGCTGCCTTGCAATCACCGGGATGAGTGTCCAGGAAAATATGAAGCTCCCAGGCTGCAAAATGATAGGAATGAATCCTGCGCATCAGTCTTTCCTGTTCGCTCATTTCCGCCTGCCTCCCAAAAACGGTTTGTCAAGGTCCGGGAAAATGGTACCTATCTCGAATCCCTTTTCAGGCGCATAAGTTACATTATACTGTTGAAATGGAACATAGGCCATCGCGACCACAGGCATTGCCGGAAGTGACGTCGGACTCATTTTGCAGCCCTGGCCGTCCATATCCATGTTAATATCTGCCATTGTTTTTCTCCTCTCATGAGCATTGGGATTCTCTCATGATTATATTATGTATTGGGATTTCAAATGGTGTTATCAGCCTTATAAAACATCAACGGCTCCGGGCCTTTGCACCGATTCTGCTGTTTGTACGGCTTCGGGCTTGACACTTCCGGAATATGGAGTTAATATTAGCTTACTAATAGTTAGGATACTAATTAATGGGGGAATTATATGGCAGTTTCACTGCACATGGCTATTGTTAAAGTGTTTCACGCACAAAAGAACAAAACCAGGCCGGGAATGTTGGAAATAGGGCTGTCTCCCGGTCAGCCTAAAATTCTGTCCCATCTTTCGCGGCAGAACCACTGTATGCAAAAAAATATTGCTGAGGCGCTGGATATAGAACCGGCTACCGTGTCGCAAATTCTGAACAACATGGTTCAGGCCGGACTGATTCAGCGTTCGGCTTCGTGTGAGCGGAAAAGGGCCGAATCGGTTTCCATTACGGAGAAAGGCCGCGAAATTTGTAAGAAGTGGCAGCAGCTTTGTACAGAGATCGAGGAAATATCCATGAAGGGCTTTACAAAGGACGAACAGGAGCAGTTTCTTCAGTACCTGTGCCGCATGTATCGGAACCTTGCGGGCAAAGAGATGGAATAAGCATGACTAAAGGTGTTTGGAGGGAAATGAGTGTTAAAACGTTTTTTGATATATTTTGAAAAATATCGGAAACATCTGATCGGCGGTGTTGTCTGTGTCGCGCTGGAAGCTGTATTTGAACTGGTAATCCCACTGATTATGGCAGACATCATTGATGTGGGGGTGGTCAACCGCGACACACGCTATATTCTGCAAAGAAGCCTTGCCATGGTTGCCTGCGCGCTGGTCTCTCTGCTTTTGGGCGCGCTTTACGCGCGTCTGGCCGCTCGGGCGGGGCAGGGATTCGGTGCGGAACTGCGAAAGGCGGAGTACCGCAAGATACAGGGGTTCTCTTTTTCCAATATGGACCATTTCAGCACCCCGTCGCTGATTACACGGCTCACCAGCGATATCACGATTCTGCAAAATGCCGTCTGCAACGGACTGAGACCCATGGTGCGCGGACCGGTAATGATGGTTATGGCGCTGGTGATGACGATGATCATGAGCCCGCAGCTGGCGCTGGTTTTCCTGACGGCCATACCCGTGTTGGCCGCCTGTCTGATTATCATTATGCGAAAACTGCGCCCAATGTACGGGAAGATGCAGAAGGCTCTTGATAAGGTGAATTCCATTGTGCAGGAAAACCTGATGGCTATCCGCACGGTAAAATCCTATGTAAAAGGCGACAGCGAATGTCTGAAATTCAGCGAAGTCAACGAAACGTTTCGAGATTCTTCTGAAACGGCCTTTCATTATGCGGCCCTGAATATGCCCTGCTTTCAGTTTGTCATGTATTCCACCATTCTTTGCATCCTTTGGTTCGGCGGAAATTTCATCCACGCGGGGACCATGCAGGTGGGGCAGCTGACTGGATTTTTGAGTTACGTTCTGCAAATTCTAAACTCTTTGATGATGATTTCCAATGTGTTTTTAATGCTCAGCCGTTCCATGACCTCCGCTTACCGTATCGCGGAAGTGCTGGATGAGCCGGCGGGAATTTCCGACGGCGCGGGAGCGAGGACGGTGGAGCAGGGAACGGTTGACTTTGAACATGTGTTTTTCAAATATCGGGAGACGGCCAGGGAATATGTGCTGTCCGACATCAGCCTGCATATCGGGGCCGGTCAGATGGTGGGCATTATCGGGGGAACAGGCTCCGCAAAATCTTCGCTGGTGCAGCTCATCCCGCGGCTTTACGACGTTACCTCCGGCAGCCTGAAAATAGACGGGCATGATGTGAAGGAATACGCGCTTGCCCCTCTGCGTGACGCAGTCGGCATGGTTCTTCAGAAAAACATCCTTTTTTCCGGAACGATCCGCGAAAATCTGAAATGGGGAAATGAAAACGCAACGGATCAGGAACTGGACTGGGCGTGCCGGATTGCCTGCGCCGACGAGTTTCTTGGCCGGATGCCGGACGGCTACGAAACCGATCTTGGACAGGGCGGCGTGAATGTTTCCGGCGGGCAGAAGCAGCGGCTCTGTATTGCCCGCGCGCTGCTGAAACGTCCCAGAGTGCTGATTTTTGACGACTCCACCAGCGCGGTGGACACCGCCACGGAAGCGAAAATCCGCACAAGGCTGGCGGACAGTTTGAAGGATACGACCAAAATCATCATTACCCAGCGCATCAGCTCCATTGAAAACGCAGACCTGATTGTGGTGATGGAAGACGGGAAAATCAACGAGGTCGGCACACACGAGAAACTGCTGGCACACAATCCGATTTACCGGGATATTTACGAGTTTCAGCAAAAGGGGGCCACTGCGTAATGGCGAGAACAACACTGCATGAAAAGCCGAAGGATATTCGGAAAACCCTGAAATTTCTCTGGCGTTACCTGAAAAAGCACAGCGCCGTCCTGCTGCTCATATCGGTGATGGTCACCGTCAGCGCCGGAGCCAATGTTTACGGTATCTACCTGCTGAAACCGGCCGTAAACGATTATATTCTCCCGGGAAATATGCCCGGACTCGTTAAAATCCTTCTGTTTATGGGCGTCATCTATCTTGCCGGCGTGGCCGCGACCTATGGATATTCCCAGTTGATGGTGAAGGTTGCGCAGAAGATCATTCAGGAAATCCGGGACAATCTTTTTCAAAAGGTGCAAAAACTGCCTCTGAGCTTTTTTGACGCGAAAACGCACGGTGAACTGATGAGCCGATTTACAAACGATATAGACACCATTGCCGAAGCGCTGAACAACAGCTTTACGGTGCTTATTCAAAGCTTTATTATCATCGTCGGCACGTTTACGATGCTGATCATCCTTAATTTTGAGCTGTCGGTAATCGTGCTTCTCTCCTTCCTTGGCATGTTCCTGTTTCTGCGGTACAGCGGAAAGAAAAGCCATGCTTATTTTTCCCGTCAGCAGAAATACATGGGCAGCCTGAACGGCTTTATGGAGGAAATGGTGGAAGGGCAGAAGGTGGTCAAGGTCTTCAACCATGAGGACAGGGACTTTGAGGAATTTTCCGACCGCAATAATAAGCTGCTGGAGGCGGCTACCGGAGCGCTGACCTACTCGGGCATTCTGATTCCGGTGGTCGTCAGCATTTCCTATTTCAACTATGCTCTTTCCGCCTGCATCGGCGCGTTCTTCGCCATTGCAGGCAGAATCGACCTGGGGAGCCTTGCTTCCTACCTTGTTTATGTGCGGCAGACCGCAATGCCGGTCAACCAGTTTTCCCAGCAGCTCAATTTTATTCTGGCCGCCCTGTCCGGGGCGGAACGGATTTCTGAAATCATGGAGGAGGCGCCGGAGACGGACGACGGCAACGTAACCCTTGTGCGCGCCGCCGCAGGCACAGACGGACAACTGCACGAATGTGAAGGACGCGCGGGCGAATGGGCATGGCGCGAGCCGGCCGGGGACGGAACCGCCAGACTGGTGCCGCTTCTGGGCGACGTCCGTTTTCATGACGTAGTGTTTGGCTACGTCCCCGGCCGTCCCGTCTTAAAGGAAATCAATCTTTATGCGAAGCCCGGACAGAAAATCGCTTTTGTGGGTTCCACGGGCGCGGGAAAAACGACGGTTGCCAATCTGATTAACCGCTTCTATGACGTCGGCGGAGGGAGCATCACCTATGACGGTATTGATGTGCGAAATATGAGAAAAGACGACCTGCGGCATTCGCTTGCCGTTGTCCTGCAGGATACCCATTTGTTTACGGGTACCATCGCCGAAAATATCCGTTATGGAAATCCAAACGCGGATATGGAGCAGGTGGTGCGCGCGGCGAAGCTGGCGAACGCGGATTCCTTTATTCAGAGGCTGCCGGAGGGCTACGACACGATGCTTTCCGGGGACGGGGGAAACCTGAGCCAGGGACAGCGCCAGCTGATCGCGATTGCGCGGGCCGCGGTTTCCGACCCGCCGGTGCTGATTCTGGATGAGGCGACCAGCTCCGTGGACACCCACACCGAAAAGCTGATTGAAACGGCAATGGACCACTTGATGGAAAACCGGACGGTATTTGTCATTGCGCACCGCCTTTCCACCGTGCGTAATGCGAAAGCCATCATCGTGCTGGAAAACGGTGAAATTCTCGAGCGCGGAAGCCATGAAGAACTGGTCGCCCGGAAAGGGCGGTACTATCAATTGTATACCGGTCAGTTTGAACTGTCGTAATTTGATGCTGCGGTTATCAGACTGTATCAATATATCGGTATATCCTCCGAATCGTTGCGTAAATGCGAAAGAGCCCCGCCGCCGTATGAATTTACGGAAGCGAGGCTCTTTTTGCAGGAATTCCTTTTTTCGGGCCTTGAAAAACCTCTATTGGAAGTATAGAATTTAAATCATTGACAGCACATTGTATGACGCGGTTTTATCCGCGGAAAGGAGATGCCATGAAAATTTTTATTATTCAAGGAGATATTACAAAGCAGAAAGCAGATGCTATTGTAAATGCGGCAAATCCTTCCCTGCTGGGCGGCGGGGGAGTGGACGGGGCCATCCACCGCGCGGCAGGGCCGGAGCTTCTCGCGGAGTGCCGGACTCTGCGTGGCTGCGAAACCGGGAAGGCAAAAATAACGAAAGGGTACCGTTTGCCCGCAAAGTATGTTATTCATACGCCGGGGCCGGTATGGCGGGGCGGAGACAGCGGCGAACGGGCGCTGCTGAGAAGCTGTTACCGCTCCTGCCTTGCGCTGGCGGCGGAATACCACTGCCGAACGGTTGCGTTTCCCTCCATCAGCACCGGCGTCTACCGCTTTCCGCTGCAGCAGGCGGCAGAAATCGCCGTCAGGACGATTCTGGAATTTCTGAGCCGGAACGAAGCCATGGAATCGGTTACAATGGTCTGTTTCGATTCGGAGACAAAGACGGCGTATGACCGCGCGCTGGCGGCCGCGGAACAATAACAATCAAATTGATGAAGGGGGCTTTTCTATGTCGATTGCAGGTGCGTTTATTATGCCGCACCCTCCCATTATTTTTCCGGAAGTGGGAAACGGGGAGGAAGGGAAAATCCAAAATACCATTGACGCCTACAGGCAGGCTGCCCGCCGGATTGCGGCGCTGAAGCCGGACACGGTGGTGGTTACCTCCCCGCACACCGCAATGTATGCCGATTACTTTCATATTTCACCGGGCGAACGGGCCCACGGGGATTTTGCCCGTTTCGGCGCGCCCGATGTCGGCATTGATGCGGAATATGACAGCGAATTTGTACAGACGCTGACCGATCTGGCCGGAAAGGCGGGGCTGCCCGCAGGAACGTTCGGAGAAAAGGACTCATCCCTCGACCACGGCACCATGATTCCGCTGCGTTTTGTAAACGAATATTTTACCGGCTATCGGCTGGTGCGAATCGGCCTTTCCGGTTTGTCCGTCCTCGATCATTACCGCTTGGGAAAATGCGTTGCTCAAACAGCGGAAGAATTGGGACGAAAAACAGTTTTTATTGCCAGCGGTGATCTTTCCCACAGACTCAAGGAGGACGGACCGTACGGGTTTGCTAAGGAAGGGCCGGAATTTGACAGCCAGGTGACCGGCGCAATGGCAGAGGGGGACTTCCTGCGCTTCCTGACCTTTCGTCCGGATTTCTGTGACGCGGCGGCGGAATGCGGACTGCGGTCGTTCATTATTATGGCGGGCGCGCTCGACGGAAAATCCGTAGAACCGGAGCTGCTTTCCTATGAGGGGCCTTTCGGGGTGGGATACGGCGTCTGCGCTTTTTCGGTTGCCGGCAGCGACGAAAGCCGCCGCTTCGATGTGATGTATGAAGCTGAACAGCGGGAAAAGCTGGATATCGCCAAATCCAATGAGGACGCCTATGTAAAGCTGGCCCGGCTGTCCCTTGAGACCTATGTGAAAACCGGAAAACGAACAGAAATTCCGGGCGGCCTGCCGGAAGAAATGCTGCGCGACAGGGCGGGTGCCTTTGTATCCCTGAAAAAAGACGGACAGCTGCGTGGGTGCATCGGTACCATCGGCCCGGTAACCGGCTGTGTGGCTGAAGAAATTGTAAGGAACGCGGTCAGCGCGGGAACGGAAGACCCGCGTTTTTCCCCGGTAACGGCGCGGGAGCTTCCCACCCTTGTCTACAGCGTGGATGTGCTTGCCGAGCCGGAACCGATTGCATCCATGAAAGAGCTCGATGTGAAACGGTACGGTGTGATTGTCACAAGCGGATACAAACGCGGTCTGCTCCTGCCAAATCTGGAGGGAGTCGGCACGCCGGAACAGCAGGTGTCCATCGCATTGAAAAAAGCCGGAATCCGGAAAGCGGAATCATATTCTATGGAACGGTTTGAGGTGGTGCGGCACAAATGAAATCGGTATGTGAAATTTGTCCCCATCACTGCGCGTTGGAGGAAGGGCAGACCGGCCTGTGTCGTGCGCGCAGGAACAGCGGCGGCAGAGTGGTCTGTGAAAATTATGGGAAAGTAACAAGTCTGTCGCTGGACCCCATTGAAAAAAAACCGCTGCGCCGGTTTTATCCCGGCACGAAAATCCTGTCCGTGGGCAGCTACGGCTGCAACCTGCGCTGCCCGTTCTGCCAGAACAGCGCCATTTCCATGGCGGACGGGAGACATGCCCGGATCGTTGAGGTTTCTCCCGAAGGGCTGGCTGAAAAAGCGGAAGAACTGGTTGCGCGCGGAAATATCGGTATTGCGTACACCTATAACGAACCGCTTGTCGGTTATGAATTTGTCCGGGACTGCGCGGCTCTTGTGAAAGCGCGCGGCATGAAAAATGTCGCGGTGACCAACGGCTGCATCTGTGAAGAACCGCTAATAGAGCTGCTTCCGCTGATCGACGCGATGAATATTGACTTGAAAGGGTTTACCGAGCGCTTTTACAAGATGGTTGGCGGCGATTTGAGCACGGTGATGCGTACCATTGAACGGTCGGCGCAAAGCTGCCACGTGGAAGTGACTACCCTGGTTATTCCCGGGGAAAACGACAGTGAGGAAGAAATGGACGCGCTTTCCGGATGGCTCGCTTCGGTGGATGCGGAAATTCCGCTTCATGTTACCCGGTTTTTTCCGTGTTTTCATATGACCGACCGCGGCCCCACGCCGGTGGAAACCGTTTACCGGTTGGCGGAAATTGCCCGCGGGCATCTGCGGTATGTGTATGAAGGGAACTGCTGACCGCGGTTCCAGCCTGAAAAACAGCTTGATTCCAAAAAACGGAATCAGGCTGTTGTTTTTTCTGCTGTTTTTTAAAAATTAGCCTCGGCAGCGCCATTTCCATTTAAATCCTACGGTAATACGAAAAAGATTATGAATGGAGGGACAGCTATGATGAACGGAATCGATATCAGCAAACACAACGGAGCCGTTGATTGGGCAAAGGCGGCGGTTTCCGGCATTGACTTTGCGCTGATCCGCGCCGGATATGGCAATGACATCAGCCAGAAAGACCCGATGTTTGATAAGAATATCCAGGGTGCGCTTGCCCGCAGGCTGCACGTCGGCGCATACTGGTTCAGTTACGCGGTGTCCGTGGAGGATGCCCAAAGGGAAGCGGAGGTCTGCCGGCAGGTTCTTGCGCCTTATAAAGGAAAATTGGATTTTCCGGTTGCGTTCGACTATGAATACGATTCCATCCGTTACGCAAACGGGAGGGGTATCAGCCCGGGCAATTCCCTGATCGACGGCATGGCCCGCGCTTTTCTGGACGGTATGAAAGCGGATGGGTGGTATGTCAGCCTTTACACCAACGTCGATTTTATCAAATCCGGCAGATACGGTGCGGATACCGTCAAATCCTACGACTTATGGCTTGCGGATTACAGCGGCGCCCCGCGTTACCCCTGCGCCGTTCAGCAGACGGGCGCCGCGGGGACGGTGCCGGGAATCAGCGGAAATGTGGATTTGGATGTATCCTTTAAGGATTATCCGGCGATCATTCCGTCCGGCGGGTATAACGGATTTTCAAAGGCGCAGAACACGGTTGTGAAAATAGACACCACAACGGATATCTCCTATGCGCACGGCACGTACTATACCGTGAAAACCACGTCGCCCCGTCCGGTGGCCGTTACCGCCGGAACTGCGGGCGTGGTCGCAATCGTGCCGTTCCCACGCAGCGGGAATGATCAGCTGTTCGCTCTGGTCGCCGTAGGGAAGACCGGGCAGGAGACGGGAATCTACACCGCCGCGCCCGGAGAGAAACCGCTGAGGCGCTTCCAGTTCAGAATTCGATAGAAGGGAGAAAGAGTATGGATAAAATAAAGGCATCCGTCATCGCAGTTTTCACCGCGCTGTCCGCATGGCTGGGCGTTCTTGCCGTTCCGGCACTGTTGCTGGTGGCAGTCAACCTCATTGATTACGGCACCGGCCTTGCCGCGGCAAAGTTCCGCAGCCAGAAAATCAGCAGCTATAAGAGCTTTCGCGGCATTGCCAAAAAAATATGTATGTGGCTGCTGGTTGCCGTCGGCGCTATTTTTGACTGCCTGCTCGCATATGCCGCACAGCAGGCGGGCACGACCCTGAAGTTCGGGTATGCGGTTGCGTCGCTTGTGGCGGTATGGTTGATCTGCAACGAGATCATCAGCATCCTTGAAAACATATCCGATATCGGTGTGGCGCTGCCGCCGTTTTTAGTCAGAATAGCAGGCAGCTTAAAGTCACAGGTGGAAAGCAAAATCAATTAGCAAAAATCCGTTTTTACGGAGCAGGCGCAGGTCGCAGCGGTCCGAAAGACCGCCCGCAGCCTGCGCCTGTTTATTTATCGTATCCGACTGTTCATAGCAGTTTACGGCTACTACGCTGTGACCGGAAAGTGAAGTGCGGTTGAATTTTCAGTGAGAATACTTTTTAACGTACCTGCCGGGATTAGCCCTGCTCATCGTAATCATCCAGAAAGCTGTGTTGCTCGCCGCCCTTGCGGTAACCGATGATGGTTTCAAGATTAACGTTGTGGATGCTGTGAAAAATATTCTGATCGATATTCGGGCTGGTCTTTCGGAATTTTTTAATCAGCTCCTTCATCTCCTGCCGCTTGGAACCCCCGCCGTTGTCGCCCAGCACACAGTTTTCCGTAAACCGGCAGGCGCACTGGATAAACTGGAGGTCGTTGTAGCGCCGCCATGCGAGAATGTCGGCTTCCTTCACCATGTACAGCGGACGGATCAGTTCCATGCCTGCAAAATTTGTGCTGTGCAGTTTCGGCATCATGGTTTTGATTTCCGCGCCGTACAGCATACTCATCAGGATGGTTTCGATCACGTCGTCAAAATGGTGGCCCAGCGCAATTTTGTTGCAGCCAAGCTCTTGTGCCTGTTTGTACAGGTGCCCTCTGCGCATTTTGGCGCACAGATAGCAGGGAGACTGCTCCGTTTTGGCCACAATGTCAAAGATTCTGGTTTTAAAAATCTTAATCGGGATGCGGAGAATCTCCGCGTTGTCGACAATCCGCTGGCGGTTCATCTGATTGTAGCCGGGGTCCATCACCAGATACTCCGCTTCAAACGGAAAATCGCTGTATTTCTGAAGATGTTGGATGCATTTCGCCATCAGCATGGAGTCCTTCCCGCCGGAGATGCACACGGCGATTCGGTCGCCCTCCTGAATCAGCCGGTAATCCTTGATGGCAGCGATAAACGGAATCCAGATTTCCCGCCGGTATTTTTTTATAATGCTGGTCTCCGCCTGTTCAAATTTTTCCATATTGTCCCTCTATTTTACAAATTGATGATAACAGCTGTCAAAGGCCGTTAAGAGTGCGGTGATTTCTTCCTGTGTGGTCCGGTGGCTCAGGCTGATGCGCAGAGTGGAGAGCGCCGCGCGGCGGTCTTTGGTCAGTGCGTAAACCGCGCGGGAGGGGGTGTTCGGCGCGCAGCACGCCGACTTTGTGGAAAGGCAGATGCCCCGCCGGGCCAGTTCGGCCTGAAACTGTTCCGCCCGCGCCCCCTTTATGCTGATATTCAAAATGAACGGGACGGACTGGTTCGTGCTGTTGACGCGGATATTCGGATATTTTTTGAAGGCGTCCCGCAGCTGCCGGTTCAGGCCCGCTACGGTTTCATACCGTGTCTCCATGCCCTCCGCCGCCAGCTTCAGCGCCTGTGCGGCAGAGGCGATCAGTCCCAGAGCGGGTGTGCCGTTTCGGAACGGGGTGGTGCTTATTCCGCCGTGAATCTGCGGCTCCAAAAGCACGTTTTCCTTTTTAATCAGCACGCCGCAGCCGTTCAGTCCATAAAATTTGTGCGGAGCAAAGGTGATGAGATCGACATTTTCTATTTCCAGGGGAATTTTGCCCGCCGCCTGGGTGGCGTCCACATGGAACAGGCAGTGTGGGAAAGCCGCCAGAATCTGTGCGATTCGGCCAATCTGCTGGTGGATTCCGATTTCGCTGTCCACATAACAGACGGAAACCAGAACGGTGTCGTCCCGCAGAAGTTCTTTTAAATGCTCCAAATCCACAAGTCCGTTCTCATCGATATCCACATAATCAATCTCATAGCCCTGATTCTGCAGAGCCGCCATTGCCCCGTTTACCGAGGAATGCTCCAGCCATGTTGTAATGATATGCTTTCCATATGCTTTATACTGTCCGGCGGCTCCCTTGATGGCAAGATTGTTTGATTCGCTTGCGCCGGAGGTGTAAATGATTTCATCCTCTTTCACATGCAGGATTCCGGCAATCTGCTCCGTCGCCTGATTGAGGCGTTCCTTTGCAGCGAGTCCGAGTGGATGGGGTGAATTCGGATTGGCAATATAATCTCGCGACACCGTGCAGAACGTTTGCAGAACCTCTTCGCAAACCGGAGTATTGGCCGCGTAATCAAAATAAATCATAATCATCCTCTCTGTTGCTTCGGGCCGGCCTGTTTGCCGGCAAAAAATACGTTATTATTATAGTAACACGGATTTCATCTTTTTCAACCGGTATTTCCCCCGCGCGTGCGGCTCAGTCAATTTTTGCTCATAATGGCGCGAAATAAATATTGATCTATTTTCACAAATCCATATTTTTAACATATTTTATACCAAAGGCGAACTATTTTTTTGAGGCGCGCTGTCCCTTGAAAAGAATGAACGGAAGATGAGGTGATACCGTTGGACGTACTCAGAGTACAGAATATAGAAGCAACCTATCAGGCGGAAAACGGTGAAATAACCGCACTGAACGACATCAGCTTTGTTGTGGAAAAAGGTGAATTTGTCAGTATTGTCGGGCCAAGCGGCTGCGGAAAGTCCACCTTGCTTTCCATTATCGCCGGTCTGCTGAAACCGACGGTGGGGGAAGTATTCGTAAACGGGGAGAAAATTGTAGGTACTTCCCCGCATATCGGGTATATGCTTCAGCGCGACAATCTGCTGGACTGGCGTACGATTTACAAAAATGTGCTGTTCGGCCTGGAAGTGAGAAATATGCTCTCCCCGGAAAACCGGGAAAGGGCGGTTCAGCTTTTAAAAACCTACGGACTCTATGAGTTCAGGGATAAATATCCCGCGCAGCTGTCGGGAGGAATGCGGCAAAGGGTGGCGCTGATCCGCACTTTGGCGATCAATCCCGATATTTTATTGCTGGATGAAGCCTTTTCCGCTCTGGATTACCAGACGCGGCTGACCGTAACCGATGATGTTTACCGAATTTTGAAAAGGGAAAATATTACAACCGTCATGGTGACACACGATATACCGGAAAGCATCAGCATGGGGGATAAAATCATGGTGCTGAGCGCACGGCCCGCCCGGGTCAGGGAAATGCTTGAGATCGACTTTGAGGACGAAAACCGCACTCCCCTGAGCTGCAGAAACAGTCCCAAATTCAGAACTTACTTCGACCATATATGGAAAGAGCTGTCAGTCGATGAATAAGCCGCTGGTTTCTCAAGAACGCACAAATTACCTGAATAAAAAAAAGCAGAGGAAACAGATGATCCGTTTCTGTCAAATTGCCGTCCTGATTATTTTTATTGCACAGTGGGAAATAACCGCGAGGCTGGGGCTGATAGACAGCTTTATTTTAAGCCAGCCTTCCCGCGTATGGCAGACTTTTCTAAATATGGCGCAGAACGACCTGTTCATGCACGTGGGTGTTACGGTTTACGAAACGCTGGTTGGATTTCTGCTGGGGGTTGTCTTTGGCACCCTGCTGGCGATTGTTCTGTGGTGGAGCAGTTTTATTTCCAAGGTGAGCGAGCCTTATCTTGTGGTGTTGAACAGCCTGCCGAAAATTGCGCTTGGCCCCGTTATCATCGTAATTGTCGGCGCGGGAACAAAAGCAATTATTTTTATGGCACTGGCGATTTCCCTGATTGTCACCGTGTTGGAAATGCTGAACGGGTTCCGGCATACCGATAACGAATACATCCGTATGGCTTCCACGTTCGGGGCAAACAAAAGACAGATCTTTATTAAAATCGTATTCCCATATAATATCTCCACACTGTTCAATTCCTTGAAAATTAATATCGGCCTTTCCCTGGTCGGCGTCATCGCCGGCGAGTTTCTTGTGTCAAAAGCCGGGCTGGGATATCTGATCGTTTACGGCGGCCAGGTTTTTAAGCTGGATCTTGTAATGGCCAGCGTGATTATCCTGTCCGTTGTTGCGGCACTGATGTACGAGGCGGTGGCGCTTCTGGAAAAGCTGGTTCTGAAGTGGTACGGACATTAAGAAGGATACCGTAATCTGGTAATAAACAGATTATTTGATATGAAAGGGGAATTTCCCCGAATTACAGTTCATGAAAGGGGTAAAGAGTATGAAGAAGGTGTTGAAATGGTCCGCCGCTGCGGTCTGCCTTGCAATGATGCTGACAATTGTCACAGGATGTGGAAAGACTGCGACCGAAAGCAAAGCGAAAGCGAAAATTAAAGTATGCGAAGTCACCCATTCCGTTTTCTACGCGCCGCAGTATGCGGCAATCAATCTGGGCTTTTTCGCGGATGAAGGAATTGATCTTGAACTGACCACCGCGGAGGGCACGGATAAGGTAATGTCGACAGTGCTGTCGAATAACGCGGATATCGGCCTTGCCGGACCGGAGGCTTCCATCTATGTCTATAACGAGGGGAAGACGGACAGCGCGCAGATTTTCGCGCTGGTAACGCAGCGCGACGGTTCTTTCCTTGTCGGACGCCAGAAGGACCCAAATTTTACATGGGATAAAATCCGCAATAAGGTAGTGCTGCCCGGAAGAAAAGGCGGCGTGCCGTATATGACTCTGCAATATGTCATCCGCAAAAACGGACTTGACCCGTTCAAGGACACCAAGCTGGACGACAGCATTCAGTACGCGCTGATGGGCCCGGCTTTCACCAACGGCACGGGGGACTATGTGACGATGTTTGAGCCGGCGGCATCCCAGATAGAAGCGAAGGGGAAAGGATACATCGTGGCCTCCATCGGCAAGGAAAGCGGGGAAATTCCCTATACCGCCTACTGTGCCAAAAAGAGCTATCTTGAGAAGAACTCCGACATAATCGCCCGTTTTACAAGGGCGGTTTATAAAGGGCAGAAATGGGTGTATTCACACACTCCTGAAGAAATTGCCAAGGCAATGGCGCCCTCCTTCCCCGACTCGGACGTCAAGCTGCTCACCACGGTCGCTCAGCGCTACAAAGATATTGAGGCATGGAGTCCGAATCCGGTTTTAAAGCCCGAAGAATTCTCCCTTTTGCAGGAGGTTATGACGCAGGCCGGCGAACTGAAGCAAAAGGTTCCGTACGACAAGCTGATCAATACTTCTTTTGCCGAGCAGGCAATCAAGGACGTAAAGTGAAATATATATGAAAAAAAGGGCCGTTTCAGCTTTGCGCTGGAACGGCCCCGCATATACCGGGTGTACTCCTTTACTTGCACGATTTGTCACAGTCTGCTTACAAATTTATTTGATTGACTTCATCAGCCCGTTCAGCTGGTCGGCCAGATGAACAGATTCCTGTATGGCGGCGGATACCTCTTCCATTGCGCTTGACTGTTCCTCCGTAGTATGCAGCGTAATTTGGGAATGGTTTACCGTTTCTTTAATGGACGCCTTGATTTTGTCGGTCAGCTGCATAATATAGTTGGCTGTTTTCGCTGAGCTTTCGGAAAGGTTCTGTATTTCTCTGGCAACTACTTCAAACCCTCTGCCGGCTTCGCCGACACGGGCGGATTCTATGGAGGCGTTAAAGCCCAGAATCTTTGTGTAGGATGCGATTTCAGTGATGGATTTCAGCACGCCGTTGATTTCTTCAGTCAGTTTCTCAACCTGTGAAATTTCCTCGTTCAGGTCGTGCTGCTGTCCCGTAATACTCTGTGCCGATGTTGCCAGTTCCTCCAAAGTGGATGAAATTTCAATGAACTTATTTGCCAGACGTTTGGCCAGAACCTCCAGCTCAATTCTGGCGAATCCGTTTTCAGCCAGCGTGTTGACCACAATAAACAAAACCTCGGCCGCGGCGCTGATAGTCTTCTTATTTGTAATGTTTACTTTATTCACGGCTTCGACAAGCCCGGCCTCGCTGGTTTCAATTTCTCTGGCGGTTTCATGGATGTTTTCCTCGTTTGGCTTTTCCGTCAGGACCTGTCCGCCCAGAACGGTGCCGATCAGTTCGTTGTTGATAATAATGGGGGCGGCGAAATCGATCAGCCCGGCGTGACACGGCCCTATAAACGGCCTGCCCGTGCGCGCGGCCTGTTCACCCATGCTGTTATGAGAAATGGCGCATCTTTCGTCGCCTATTTTTGATTGATGTACAAATTCATCGCAGAATTTAGTATAGCAGCTTGGCTTTGTAATCGGAATACCGTTTCTGTCAACAGTCACGCTGGCGCAGTTCATCCCGACGGCAAAATTGTCCTGAAATTTCTGGAGCAGGGATATGTCCACAATATCGACAATTTCAATTGATTTCATATTAATATTGCCGTCTTCCAAAAAACTGATCATAATATTTCCCCCTTCATTTTCTATTCATAATATACCGTATTATCAGCCTGTTTTAATTGCTAATACTAAATTACACTTATAATTTATACAATGATCCTGTACTGATGCCAAAATTATTTAACTAAAATCACTAAAGGATATCAAAAGAAATCACATGAAAATGTATTTAAATTTACCTGAATTTGCAATTTTTCCCTGATATAATAATAAATGTAAAATAATTGCATATAAGCATTTTGTTATCAGGAACCATTATGGATCAGCGGCGCAGGAACCGCGGTCTGTTTCGATGGAATATTAATTTGGAGGAGATTCATATGTCTTATCGTACCGTTTTGAATGAAACGTCTTATTTTGGCCCGGGTGCCATCGCGGAACTGGCTCCGGAAGTGAAGAACCGAGGCCTGAAAAAGGTGATGCTTGTCACCGACAAGGATCTCATCAAGTTTAATGTGGCCACCAGGGTGATGAAGGTGCTGGAGGCAGCCTCCATTCCCTACGAGGTGTTCGACCGCATTAAAGCGAATCCGACCATACATAATGTGCAGGACGGCGTGAAAGCCTGCAAGAAAATGAAGGCGGACTGCCTGGTCGCTGTGGGCGGCGGCAGCGCCATCGACACCGGCAAGGCGATTGCCGTCATCATGACCAACCCGGAGCATGCGGACGTCCGCAGCCTTGAGGGGGCGGTGCAGACGAAAAATAAATGTCTGCCGCTTCTGGCTGTTTCCACTACTTCCGGCACCGCCGCGGAGGTCACCATTAACTACGTCATCACCGACGAGGAAAAGCACCGCAAATTTGTGTGCGTAGATCCCCATGATATCCCGGTGGTCGCCGTCATCGATCCGGAATTATCCGCCTCCATGCCGAAGGGCCTCTGTGCCGCAACGGGTATGGACGCCCTGACCCATGCGATTGAGGGATACATTACGAAAGGCGCGTGGGAACTGACGGACATGATGCACTTAAAAGCAATTGAGATTATTTCCCGCGCGCTGCGCAGCTCTGTTGCGGGTGACCCGCAGGGACGCAGTGAAATGGCTCTGGGCCAGTACGTGGCGGGCATGGGCTTTTCCAATGTCGGCCTTGGCGCGGTACATTCCATGGCGCATCCGCTCAGCGCGCTGTATGACACGCCCCACGGCGTGGCCTGCGCCACGATTCTGCCGACCGTATTGGAATACAACGCGGAGTCTACCGGGGAGAAATACCGTGAGATCGCGCGCGCCATGGGCGTTCAGGGTGTTGACGGCATGTCGCAGGAAGAATACCGCAGGGCTGCCATCGATGCGGTTAAACAGCTCTCCAGGGATGTTCAGATTCCGCAGAAGGTATCCGAAGTGGGCGTAAAGGAAGAAGACATTCCCTTCCTTGCCGAGTCCGCCATGGTGGACGCCTGCATGGGCGGAAACCCAAAAGATCCCACGCTGGAAGATATTATTGCCCTTTACAAGTCCATGATGTAAGCGTTTTCCTGTAAGAAAATATGAATTGATCAGCGCGGCCGGGGTACTCTGGCCGCGCCTTTTGTTATCGTAAGAAATGTTGGCGGCGCGGGTGAATGGGATGGATTTTGAACGGCAAATGTGTATAATGGAGATATTGGGATATTTCCACTGTTATTGTTGAAAAATGGCCGGATATCCCAGCGTTAAAGGGAGAATGATAACCATGAGCAAACCGATTGCTGCGATTCTGTATGACTTTGACAAAACGCTTTCTCCGAAGGATATGCAGGAATATGCGTTTATTCCTGAAATCGGCATGGATGCCGAATCCTTCTGGGCAAAATGCAGCGCTGTCATGATGGAACACCGGATGGACCAGATTCTTGCCTATATGCTGGTTATGAAGCAGGAAGCTGAGGGTAAAATGCTTTTGACCCGCGAAGTGTTTAAAAGGCTGGGAAAGAGCGTTCAGCTTTTCCCCGGAGTGGAATCATGGTTCACAAGGGTGAACCGGTACGGGGAATCCTGCGGAATAGAAATTGAGCATTATATCATCTCCTCCGGCTTGAAGGAGATTATTATGGGAACACAAATTGCAAAGGAGTTTAAAGAAATCTACGCAGCGGAGTATTGCTATGATGAAAACGGCCTTGCAATCTGGCCGGCAATGGCGGTGAATTATACGAGCAAGACGCAGTTCCTGTTCCGCATCAACAAAGGGGTTCTGGATGTGACCGAGTACAATGGCCTGAACGAGTTCACTCCAGAAGACAGCCGTCGCGTCCCGTTCCGCAATATGATCTATATTGGCGACGGGCTGACCGATGTTCCTTGTATGAAGCTGGTCAAAGTAAACGGCGGGCATTCCATTGCGGTTTATCATGATCGGAAAAAGAATGCCAACAGAATGATTCTGCAGGGACGGGTGGATTTTGTCGTTCCGGCGGATTACTCGCAGGGCAGCAGAATGGAAAGGACAGTTTTTGCCGTGCTGGACCAGATCCAGGCTGCCGGCCGTGTCGGCGCTCTGCAGACAGAGGACCGCCGCAGGGCACTTCACGAGGAACAGGAACAATAGAATCCTTTCGATCTGTTTGCAGGGCAGGCTTAAAAAGCGAAAGCATTTTGAGCCTGCCCTGCTTTTATTTTGCCCTGCGCGGAATTCTGACGTCTGACAGGAAATCGCCTTATGACGGCCGACGGGGAAATTTCGCACTCTTTAAATTTACTATTATTTGGTTTGTATTGTGTTATGGGTACATTCTGCTTCATGATACTATATCCTTAGAAACAAATGACAGTATTTCTGTAGCAAGGAAGGTCTTTTTGTGAAATTAGCTGATTTGGAGCAGTCAGGCGAAAAGTTAATGAGAATTATTCAGGAAACGGTGCCTGGCAAACAGGTTACCATGGCGCATGTTATCGCCAGCCCGAACACGGTCATTTACCAAAAGCTCGGACTGGACCCTAAAATCGATTATGCCAAGGCGGCCATCGGTATCCTGACGATGACTCCGAGCGAAACATCCATTATCGCCGCCGATATCGCGCTGAAAAAATCCTCAATTGATATCGGTTTTATAGACAGGTTCAGCGGCACGCTGATTATTACCGGGAAAATATCGGACGTAACAACCGCTCTGGAAGCCGTTTTGAACTACGCGGAAAATGTGATGGGATTTACCGTGTGCGACCTGACAAAGGCGTAGGCGTGTTATGAGAAAAATCATGTTGGTCGGCAGAACCGGCAGCGGGAAAACAACCCTGACGCAGGCGCTGAGGGGTGAAAAAATTCAGTATCACAAAACGCAGTATGTGAATCATTACGATATCATTATCGATACGCCCGGCGAGTATGCGGAAAACAGAACGCTGGCGAGAGCGCTGGTGCTTTATGGCTATGAAGCGGATGTCGTGGGCTTACTGCTGAACGCGACGGAGAAATATTCACTTTACAGCCCCAATTTTGTGGCGGCCGCCACAAGGGAAGTGATTGGGATTGTGACGCAGATCGATGTAAAAGGCGCCAGGACGGATCTTGCGGAAAACTGGCTGAGGCTTGCGGGGTGCAAGACGATCTTCCATGTCAGCTCCATAACGGGGGAAGGCATTCCGGATATTTTAAATCATCTGAGGGAACCGGGGGACATTTTGCCATGGGAAGAAGAAAGTCTTAATTTTGCAGGAAACAGGTCTTAATTTTACCTGCCTGCCGGAAGGAGAAAAAATATGGACAAAATTCAGAAAACAATACTGATGCTTGCCGGGGACTTTACGGAAGATTACGAAGTAATGGTGCCTTTTCAAACATTGGGTGTGTTCGGACTTCAGACGGATGTTGCTTGTCCGGGAAAAAAAGCCGGCGAAACGATCAAAACGGCCATTCATGATTTTGAAGGGGACCAGACCTACACCGAAAAGCCGGGGCACAGGTTCCTGCTCAACGCTACATTTTCCTCCCTGCGGATTGAGAATTATGCCGGGCTGTATCTGACGGGCGGGCGTTCTCCGGAATATCTGCGGCTGAATGATGAAGTACTGGACATTGTGAGGTATTTTATGAAGCTGAGCAAGCCGGTTGCAGCCATCTGCCACGGCGTCCAGATTCTGACTGCGGCGGATGTGGTGCGGGGGAGAAGGCTTACGGCGTATCCCGCGGTCAGACCGGAGGTGGAAATGGCCGGTGGGATCTATATAGAAAAAGAGCCGGATGAATCCGTTGCGGACGGCAACCTTGTTACTTCTCCCGCGTGGCCGGGCAATACGGCGATTTTAAGGGATTTTATTGCTTTGCTGGGAATTTCGGTTTCATGGTAATCTGTGTATTTTGCAGAAAGCAGTATAGTTTTGTAGAATTTAAAAAATCTTCTAAAAAGAGAAAAGTCTAATAAATTTGTAAGAAATTCATAAAATGTAAATTTTTTTATAAATATTTTGGTTTTAATTTTACATTTTTTGAGTTTGAATAGTATTGTACGATCAAGCAGAGGGTGGTATATAATCAAATGCGGAAGTCGGACTTTAGGTGTTCAAAATTAATTGATCAAATTTTTTTAAGGAGGTATTTAAAGTGATAGAAAAAGGATTTTCCAAACCAACGGCAAGGGTTGAAAGACTAAAGAAAATGATTTTGGATGCAACCCCTTATGTTGAGTCGGACAGAGCGGTTCTTGTTACGGAGTCTTACAAGGAAACAGAAGGTATGTCACCGATCATGAGACGCGCAAAAGCGGATGAAAAGATTTTTAACAATCTTCCGGTAACCATCCGCGACGACGAGCTGATTGTAGGCGCGATTACAAAGCATCCGCGCTCAACGGAGATCTGCCCGGAGTTTTCTTTTGACTGGGTGGAGAAGGAATTTGACACAATGGCCACAAGAGTGGCGGATCCGTTCGTGATCCCGAAAGAGACCGCACAGGAACTGCATGAGGTTTTTAAGTACTGGCCGGGGAAGACAACAAGCGAGCTTGCGTCTTCCTATATGTCCCAGGAAACAAAAGACTGTCAGGCGGCGGGCGTATTCACGGTGGGCAATTACTTCTACGGCGGCGTAGGTCATGTTTGCGTTGATTACGGCAAGATATTAAAGAGCGGTTTCAGAGGTGTTCTTGCGGAAGTAGTCGACGCCATGATGAAAATGGATTTGTCTGATCCCAGTTACATAAAGAAGCAGCAGTTTTACAATGCTCTGATTATCACTTATAACGCAGCAATCAATTTCGCCCACAGATATGCCGACGAGGCAAGAAAACTGGCTGCGGCGGAAACAAATCCCACAAGGAAAGCCGAGCTTCTGCAAATTGCCGCAAACTGCGACAGAGTGCCGGAAAACGGTGCCCGTAATTTCTATGAGGCGTGCCAGTCCTTCTGGTTCATTCAGAGCATGATGCAGATTGAGTCCAGCGGACACTCTATTTCTCCCGGCCGCTTCGACCAGTATATGTATCCCTATCTTGCAGCTGATAAGAATATTTCCAAGGACTTTGCACAGGAACTGATCGACTGTATCTGGATTAAACTCAACGATGTCAACAAGACTCGCGACGAGGTTTCCGCGCAGGCGTTCGCAGGATACGCGGTGTTCCAGAACATCGGGGCCGGCGGCCAGACCGAAGACGGGCTGGATGCTACCAATGAAGTTTCCTATATGATGATGGACGCGTGCGCCCATACAAAACTGCCGGCGCCTTCTTTCTCCATCCGCGTATGGCAGGGAACCCCGGACGAATTCCTTTACAGGGCTTGCGAGCTTGCCCGCATCGGATTGGGCGTGCCTGCAATGTATAATGATGAAGTCATTATTCCGGCCCTTGAAAACAGGGGCGTTTCCCTTGAAGATGCCAGAAACTACTGCATCATCGGCTGTGTTGAGCCGCAGTGCCCGCACAAAACCGAAGGCTGGCATGACGCCGCGTTCTTCAATGTTGCCAAGGTTTTGGATATCACCATCCACGGCGGCAAGGTCGGCGACAAACAGCTTGGACCGGTGGTCCCGGATATGTGCGAGTGGAAATGCATTGACGAATTCTACGATGCGTTTAAGAAAGAAATGGCCTATTTCGTGCAGCATCTGGCGGAAGCCGACAACTGCGTTGATATCGCTCATGCTGAAAGATGCCCGCTTCCGTTCCAGTCGGCTATGGTTGACGACTGCATCAAGAGGGGCAAGTCCGTTCAGGAAGGCGGAGCCATTTACAACTTTACCGGCCCGCAGGCGTTTGGTATCGCCGATTCCGGAGATTCCGTGTATGCGATGGATAAGCACGTATTTAAGGATAAGGATATTACCACATGCCAGCTGAAAGATGCTCTTGACGCGAACTTCGGCCGTCCGGTCGGCGTGAAGGCCAATGAGACCGCTTCCTGCAGCACGGATGCCATTACGGAGCAAAAAGTATTTGAGGCTGTTAAGAAGGTTCTCGGCAATTCCTGCAATATCGATATGTCCGACCTTCAGAAGATGTGCGGTGCAACGGATACCGGTTCCGCTTCCTCCAGTTCGGAATATGACAATATTTTCAGATTGATGGATAATACGGAAAGCTTCGGCAATGACATTGACGAAGTTGATATGGTTTCCCGCAAGATCGCGAGAATTTACAGTGAAGAAGTTCAGAAATACACCAATCCGCGCGGCGGACAATTCCAGGCTGGTGCATATCCGGTGTCGGCCAACGTTCTGTTCGGTAAAGACGTTGGGGCATTGCCTGACGGTAGACTGGCAAAAAGACCTTTGGCAGACGGTGTGTCGCCACGGCAGGGCAAGGATGTTAAGGGACCCACAGCTGCAATGAATTCTGTTGCAAAGTTGGATCACTTCCAAATTTCAAACGGAACGCTGCTGAATCAGAAGTTCCTGCCTTCCGCGCTTGCAGGGGATACGGGACTTCAGAATTTTGCATCCGTCGTCAGAAGCTATTTTGACCATAAGGGCATGCACGTGCAATTCAATGTTGTCGACAGGGCGACCCTGCTGGCTGCTCAAAAGGATCCCGACAAATATAAGGATCTTGTTGTCCGTGTTGCCGGATACAGCGCACAGTTTGTAGTGCTGGCCAAAGAAGTGCAGGATGATATCATCAGCCGTACAGAGCAGACATTCTGATTATGATGATAGCACTCCATGTACAGCGAAATGCAGCTAAGGGAGTTGTAGGTGGTGGATTCAATCAATTATAGCGCAACGGGACTTGTCTTCGACATACAGAGGTTTTCCGTACATGATGGTCCTGGAATTCGAACAATCGCATTTTTAAAAGGATGTCCTTTGTCATGCAAATGGTGCTGTAATCCTGAATCCCAAAAGTTAAAACCGGTGATGACTTATCAGAAAATGCGTTGTATTCATTGTGGAAAATGCATGAAAGCCTGCAAACAAGGGGCGATCAGCCCGGACAACAAAGGTTTGATTAATAGGAATCTTTGCATTGGATGCGGGGAATGCGCAAATGTTTGCCCCACGGGAGCGCTGGTATTGAAAGGCACAAAAATGACTGTGCAGCAGGTTGTGCAGGAACTGAAAAAAGATGCAACCAATTACAGGCGTTCCGGCGGCGGAATTACTATTTCAGGCGGCGAGCCCTTGTTGCAGCACGATTTTACGCTTGAACTGCTAAAGGCTGCGAAAGAACAGGGATGGCATACGGCGATTGAAACGACCGCGTATGCGGACGGTGAAGTGATTGAAAAAGTTCTTCCCTATGTGGATCTGGCTCTGATGGATATCAAATCAATGAATCCTGAGGTGCATAAAAAATTTACAGGGGTAAGCAATGAGATTATTCTAAAAAATGCCGTAAGGGTATCCGAAATCACAAAAACAGTGATCCGGGTGCCCACCATTCCCGGGGTGAACGCCGACGAAGAGGACATTCTGGCAATCAGCAAGTTTGCAAAAACATTACACAATATCAAGACAATACATTTACTTCCGTATCATACCTATGGTGAAAACAAGTATGAGCTTTTGGGCAGAGATTATCTGATGAAGGATGTTATGACACTGACTCCTGAAAAGATACAGGCATTAAAAACCGTGGTCGAAGGGCAGGGCTTCGAATGTATTATCGGTGGTTAAAAAATTTAATGAAATGGAGGATAGACAATGGACCAGCAATTAATTAATAAGGTTGTACAGCAGGTCGCTGATGAACTGAAAATTAAACCTGAGGAAAAAGCAGCGGAAGCGGGTACACCTTGCAATTCACTGGGAGTGACAGAATTTGTGGGTACATCAGTCGGCGATACCATTGGCTTGGTAATTGCCAGTGTTGACCCAATGCTCGTCGATGTTATGAAACTCGGCAAATACCGTTCAATCGGTATTATCGGAGGCAGAACGGGGGCAGGTCCCCAGATTATGGCGGTGGATGACGCGGTGAAGGCTACCAATACGGAAGTCATTACCATTGAACTGCCCAGAGATACAAAGGGCGGCGCAGGCCATGGCGATTTGATCTATATCGGCGCAGAGGATGTTTCGGATGCGAGAAGGGCAGTTGAAATCGCACTCGCCAGCCTTCCAAAGTATTTCGGCGATGTTTACGGCAACGATGCCGGGCATCTGGAATTCCAATATTCTGCAAGAGCCAGCCAGTGCCTTGAAAAAGCGTTTGGATCTCCTCTGGGCAAAGCGTTCGGTATGACATGCGCGGGCCCCGCCGCAATCGGCACGGTGCTGGCGGATGTGGCCGTAAAGGCTGCAAATGTGGACGTGGTTGCCTACAGTTCTCCGGGCAACGGCGGAACCAGTTTTTCAAACGAAGTTATTCTGATCTTTACAGGGGATTCCGGCGCCGTGCGTCAGGCTGTCAGAGCAGCCAGAGCGGTTGGCTTGAAGCTTCTGGGTGCTTTGGGCGCCGAACCAAAATCAACCACTCATCCTTACATTTAAAAACACCAACACAATCATAAAGGAGGTAATTATACATGAACTCTGATGCACTGGGCATGATTGAAACACATGGACTCGTACCGGCTATTGAAGCCGCTGATGCAATGGTCAAGGCCGCCAACGTCAATTTGGTGGGCTACGAGAAGATCGGTTCCGGACTGGTAACGGTAATGGTACGCGGAGATGTCGGGGCTGTTAAGGCTGCGACAGATGCCGGAGCAGCTTCCGCCAAAATGGTCGGCGAAGTTGTTTCCATCCACGTCATTCCCCGTCCTCATACGGATACTGAAAAAATTATTCCTCATATGGATTAATCACCACTCATTTCTTCTTCCACACGTGACGGTGTAGGGCGCTAATGGTACGGAAGGGTCAGGGAATGCTCTTCCCTGATTCCTTCCTATCATGACCGCTTTTTCACTGACTGGACAAAAAAGCGTTCTAAGGCAAAGGAGGGGTACTGTGGAAATCAATGAAACTAGTTTGTACCAGATTATTTTAAAAGTCATTCAGAAAATGATGGATGAAAATTTAATTCCAAATTTCTCCGTACCCGAACGGAACCTGTATGTGATCCTTACGGAAAACTGGAAAGAGGGATACCGGGCTTTCTACCGGACTCTGGAAAACCGGCGCGAATACCGGATTTTCACCGTGATTCCCCCATCCATGGCAAATGATTATTACATAAAAAAACTGAAGGAATGCGGAGACTGCGGCACCATACTCAAGCAAAATGAAGTCAGCTTTGAGGCATTGCCGGACTCGATAACGGTGTTCCCCGTGGTTCCACGAGATTTGGTTGTAAAAACCGCATTGTGCATCAGCGATACTTTTGAGACAAAATGGATACAGAACTGCATGGCAAACGGCCGTAAAATTGTTCTGATAAAATCTGGCCTTGAGCCGTTTACAGGAAAAGAACCCAAAGCATATGTTTCCAGAATACAGGAATATTACAAAATGATTGCGGAGTACGGTATAGAAATAAAAGAGGCTCTTTTGACGGAAGAGCCGGCTTGCGCGGATCCTGAATCCACTGCAGGTGTACTGCCGCAGAACCGCAGAACGGAAGCCGGGCAGAAAGTGATTACCGAAGGCGACATCGACAGGTTTGTACAGAACCATCAGATCGTGCTGCGCCCGGGTGATATCATAACCGCTCTGGCAAAGGAAAAAGCCCTGAGGCTGGGAATCGAAATCATAAGACAGTAATGTTCAGATTGAAAACCCGTAACCAAAAATTTTTTGTTTACATTTTTATATATTTTCCAAAGAAAAAAGAAGTAAGGTGACAAGATGAAAGACGCATTGGGTTTGATAGAAATACAAGGATTGGCAACGGCCGTTCTGGTTGCGGATACCATGGTGAAAACAGCAAATGTGACCATTATTCAAATTGAAAGAGCGAGGGGACACGGTTGGATAACGGTAAAAATCACAGGAGATGTGGGAGCCGTAAACGCTGCCGTCAGCGCGGGCAAGCAAGTCGGTGAAACTTATCATCATTACATTTCGTCCAAAGTTATTCCCAGACCTTCAGACAGCGTTGAAAAAGTATTTTGTCAGACTGCGAAGAAAGAGGAAAAGCCAACAAATCCGCCTGAGGGTACTAGGGTTTCCGCAATGAAAGAGGAAGCTGTTTTAGCGGATACTGAAATACATGCGGAAATGATTCCTGAAGCGGATACTCCCGCGGAGCCCGTGACAGAGCAGGAAGAGACTGCGCAGGAGCCCACTGCTGTATTGCAGGCAGAAGAAACTATTCTGCCGGAACCCGCGCAGGAACCGATCACACCGCCGGTACAGCAGGAAATCACACCGGTGCCGGAAGAGATTCCTGTTCAGGAAGAAACCATTCCGTCCGAGCCGGAAACGGCAGCAGAAACGGCAGCCGTCCCCGAACCCTTGACGGTAGAAGCAAAGTCGGAAGAGCAGCTTTCCGTTTCGCCGATGAATGAATCCACTGTTTCCCCGGTGGAAACGACAATGCCACCCGAAAAATCCGAGACGGATTCCGGGGGAAAGCCGCTCGCTGAGAAAAAGGCAACGGTCGGAAGCACCTCTGCCACCGTAAAGCATACGAATTCCAAAAAACCGGCCGCAAAGGAAAAAGATCCTTCCAAGCAGCCGCCCAGAAAGCCGAGGGGCAAGAAAGAGAAATAATCCGCAGAAAAGGTTGTGATTATCATATATATGGCAAAAGTTGTGGGCAATGTTGTTGCGACGCGGAAAGAAGAGTCACTGGTCGGGTTTAAGCTGATGATCATTCAGAAAATCGATTCGCAGAAGCACAATATCGGCTCCGAAGAGGTTGCTGCCGATTACGTCGGGGCGGGTATAGGTGAGTATGTTCTGGTTTGCTCCGGGTCGGCTGTGCGCGTTCAAAAGCATAATGTATCCATCGATATGGCCATTGTCGGCATTATTGATACCATGGATGTTTAGAAACAGGCTGCGGTACGTCCTGAATTTATGCAATTGATTGCCTGAGGAATCAGGCGAAAGAGAGGTTAGAATGAATACTGCACAAATTGGAGAACTGGTTAAGAAATACTTAACATACAGCGGAACGGTGAAAAGCGGGGTCTTTTGTTCCGTGAATGACGCCGTTGCCGTTGCGCAGGGGGCTTATACGCAATATTCCAAGCTGACCCTGAATGAACGTCAGGAAGTAATCAACGCCATTAAAGAAGAGCTTATGCCAATGGTAAACGTGATTGCGAAAATGACGGTGGAAGAAACCGGAATGGGCAATGTGGAAGACAAGATTAAAAAGCTTCTTCTGGCAATTCGGAAAACACCCGGCGTTGAAGATTTGATTACAGAGGTAAAAACAGGCGACAGCGGGATGACCCTGTATGAGCTGTCCTCCTACGGCGTGATCTGCGCCGTGCATCCTTGCACAAATCCCTGCGCCACATTGATCAGCAACACCATCGGCATGCTGGCGGCGGGCAACGCCGTTGTGCATATTCCGCATCCAAGAGCGATCAAGGTTTCTCAATTTGTAACGGAAATGATCAATGTAGCAATCCGGGACACCTGCGGAATTGACAATCTGGTCGTCACCCTGTGGGATACCTCCATGGCGGTGACCCGCGAGCTGATGACGCACCCCGATATTTCCATGGTGGTTACAACAGGCGGAAACGGCGTTTTGCGTGAGGCGTTGACCAGCGGTAAAAAGGTCATTGGCGCCGGGCCGGGGAATCCAACCGCTATTGTCGATGAAACGGCTGATCTTAAGAAAGCGGCAAGAGACATCGTGCAGGGCGCTTCCTTTGACAACAACATCATGTGCATATCGGAAAAGAGCATTGTCGTTGTATCGCAGGCGGCGGATGAATTTATTGATGAACTGAAAAAGAATAGAGTTTATTATGTCAATAACGAGGAAGAAATGCTGAAGCTGACCTCTGCGACTGTTACGCAGGACATGGGCGTCAACAAGGCATTTGAAGGAAAGAGTGCCAATGAGATTCTGAAAGTGGCGGGTATTTCCTGTAATGAAGATATCAGGCTGATTGTGGTGGACACCATTAAACAGCACCCGTTTGCCACACTGGAAATGCTGATGCCGGTTGTTCCCCTCATCAGAGCGGCTGATTTTGACGAAGCTCTGGACACGGCTTTTGAAATTGAACAGGGCTTCCGCCATACCGCGACCATCCACTCCCAGTCCATTGAAAGGCTGAATCGGGCGGCCAAGAAGATGCAAACCTCTATATTTGTGAAAAACGGTTCTTCGTTGGCCGGAATCGGATACAACGGGGAGGGCGACACCAGCTTCACCATCGCCACAACGACCGGAGAGGGAAGCACAACCGCAAGGCATTTTGCAAGAAGGAGAAGATGCACGTTGATGGATGCGTTTTCCATTCGTTAGAAAGCAGGGGTTAAATTGGAACGTGTATATTTGAAGACCAAGATTTTTTATGGGGAAAATTCGCTGGAACGCCTGGCGTCCATATGCGGAAAAAGAATCTGGATTATCTGCGATAAGTTCTTAATAGACAACGGCAGCATCCGTAAGGTTCTGGAGGTAATCGACAACAGCAACGAGGTGAAGCTTTTTAACGGAGTTCTGCCAGATACGCCGCTTACAGTAATCGGAAAAGGGGTCGCAATCCTGACTCAGTTCAAACCGGAGGTGGTCATCGCCTTCGGGGGAGGTTCCGCAATTGATACCGCAAAGGGAATTCTATATTTCGGCCGAGAAATGAAAATAGCCGGCAATGTCCCGCTGATCGCCATTCCGACAACAAGCGGAACGGGCTCCGAGGTGACGGCCGCGACGGTGGTGGTAGATCACGAAACAAAGCAGAAGCATATCTTTTTTGACGACAGCATTTATCCCGACGAAGCAATTCTTGACGCAAAACTGACGCTGACGCTTCCGCCGGATATTACGGCAAATACCGGTATGGATGTCATGACCCACGCTCTTGAGGCCTATGTTGCAAACGGCTCCAGCGTATATACGGACGCAATGGCCGAAAAGGCGGTGGAGCTGATTATGAAATCCTTGCTGAAATGCTATCGCTGCGGCGATGATCTGGAAGCAAGGGGTGAAATGCTTCTGGCGTCCAGTCTGGCAGGAATTGCGTTCAGCATTGCGGGTCTGGGGATAAGCCACAGCATTGCGCATCAGGTGGGGGGAACCTTCCATATTGCACATGGACTGGCAAATGCAATTCTGCTCAATGAAGTAATTTTATTCAACGGACAGGATGAAAGGGTTTTTGCCAAATATGCCAAAATGGCTTATCAAACGGGTATGGTGGAAAGAAACGCCGATCCAAAACTGGCCGTAGCTGTCTTGCTCACGTTTATCAGGTCGCTGAAAAAGCTGATGAATATGCCTGTTTCCCTCAGTGAATGCGGCGTGACACAAGTTGATTTCGACAAATATGTCCAATATGTATCCCAAAATGCGCTGAATGACGGCTGCACACCGATGAACCCAAGAAGAATAACCGCACAGGATGTCGAAACATTATTGAAAAAAATATACTAAAAGTCCCCCAAGTCATAAGAATATATTATATAATATGGGTAAATAGTATATTCTTGATTTAGGAGGTTGATTTCATGGATGGGTTCTTTGATTCAAAGACAAAAGATTTGGTGCAGGAAGAAGACAGTGTGTTCAGCAACTTCGATATCAATCATCTTTTTGGAAAAGAAAAATTAGAAGATATCCAGGAAAAAATTGCCAAGGCAACGGGGCTGGCCTTTGTTACAGTGGATTACAAGGGAGAACCGGTTACGGAGCTGACCTCTTTTACCTCTTTTTGCCGTGAGATCAGGCAGAACGAAGGAGAAAAGCGGCTTTGCTGGTCCTCCGATGCGTTCGGTGCCATACAGGCGGCTGTTACACAGAAAACGTCCGTGTATTTTTGTCCCTGCGGATTATTGGAAGTTGCCATTCCGATTATCGTCAGGGGGCATTATCTTGGGGGATTTATCGGGGGGCAGATCAGATGCCTGGATGCCCCGCAGAATATATGCCGGCTTGAAACCGTGATGCATCATGCGGAAGATTATAAAGTCAGTAAGAGCGACCTGTTCAATGAAATACTGGAAATGAAGTATCAGCAGTTTGTCAATATAGCGGATTTAATCTCTATGATCATCAACCAGCTTGGTGAAAAAGAATTGTCAAGATTAATGCAGAAAGAATTATTAAATAAAGAAATGGACAGCTTAAACGAAAAGAAAAAGAGAATGGAACTTGAGTACAGTTTGAAAAACGCGGAACTGGTCGCGCTGCAGTCGCAAATGAATCCGTCCTTTTTATTTCGGTGTCTGAATTCCATTTCCAATCTGGCCGTCATTGAGAATGCTCCGAAAACCAATGAAATGACAACGATGTTTGCGGAATTCTTACGGTATAACCTGACCAATACGAAAAACTCCATTTCCATACCGGAAGAAATGGAAAACATCGAACGGTATCTGAAAATTCAAAAAGTCCGGCTGGGCGACCGGCTCGACTATTCCATTACCATTGCGGATGATATACATATGCAGCGAATTCCGTGTTTTATCATATTACCCTTTATTGAAAAGGCGGTTTTTTATGGGATTGATCAAAAGCGCGAAGGCGGAACCGTCCGGCTCTCGGTTTATTATCAGGACAATGATGTGGTGATCTGTGTGGAGGACAACGGGCTGGGGCTGAGCGAGGAAAAGATTTCACAAAAGTTTAAACCCTATAAGGAAGGCGGCTACGAAGGGGATGCCATTGAAACGGGAATCTCCAATATCAGACAGAGGTTAGTCAATTCCTTTGGGCCGAAATACGACGTTGTTATGGAAAGCAGCGAGGCAAGCGGCACAAAGTGTTTGATAAAATACCCCAAAAACTATGATGAAAAGGTACTGTAAATGTATCGCGTTATAATTGCTGATGATGAAGAATTGATGAGAGAAGCCATGCGGATTATGATATCCAATGTAGATGGCTTTTTCGTTGTGCGCACTGTTGACAGCGGTGAGGAGGCTGTTCAGGTTTGTAAAACGGAAAACGTTGATATTGTTTTCATGGATATTATGATGCCGGGAATATCCGGTATAGAAGCGAGCAAGCGGATTTATAGGGATAACCATAATATCACGATCTATATCGTTTCCGCGTACAACAACTTTGAATTTGCAAGAGAGGCTTTAAAAGCGGAGGTCAGGGAATATATTTCAAAGCCGGTCACCTGCGCCGCCATCAAAACGCTGCTTGATAACTATACCGAGGCTCATAAAGAATATGGCAGGCAGGCCGATGCCCTTTTTTCCATTCTTCAGGAAAAGAATTTCAGAAAAATGTACTATCAGATTCCGAAAATTGTGGATGAAATCTGTTCCGATGTGGGGGAAGACAGCGAACGGCTGAAGAATACATTTATGAAACTGGGACAAAGCTTAATTAATCTTCTTGAATGGTTGGACGAGGGGCAGACAAAGTGTGAAGAACTGTTTCCGATGACAAAGGTTCTGTTTTCTGAAAAGAAAAGTCTGGAATTTTGGCTTTTCAACGTGATGAATTACGTTTTTCAGCAGCTTAGCATTAAGAAATACAAGGTGCTGGAAAATGTTTTCAATTACATTGATGAAAATATTAAAAAGGACATAGGACTGAATGAAATTGTGGATAACTGCAATATCAGTCAGGGATATTTGAGCCGTATTTTCATGCAGCAGATGAACGTGAGCGTGATTGAATATTTACATATGCGAAAGCTCACTCTGGCAAAGGCCTACTTCTCCTTTACCGATCTGAATATTATCGACGTCGCGTTCCGTCTGGGCTACAACGAGAGCAGCTATTTCAGCAAGGTATTTAAAAAATACGAACATGTTACGGTGTTTCAATATAAAAAATCATTAGCATTGCAGCAGGGCAGTGCTTTGAAATCAAGGTAGGGAAGAGAGAATGAATGAGTATTTGGTGACATCGGAATCTGTTACGGAAGGACATCCGGATAAAATATGCGACCAGATTTCGGATGGAATACTGGATGCGTATTTGGCGGATGACCCGGAATCACGGGTTGCCGTTGAGACAATGATATCTCCGAACACGATTATGATTGCCGGGGAGGTAACCTCCAGGTCAAAAGTGGATGTCTCCGGCGTTGCAAGGGAAATCGTGAAAAATATCGGGTATACGAAGCCCTGCACGGGTTTTGATTTTCATAACTGCATGATCCTGACCAATATCACCGCTCAGTCGCCGGACATCGCCCAGGGAGTGGATCATTCGGAAGCGGACGGTTCGCCGGAAAAAAAAGTTTTCGGCGCGGGCGATCAGGGCATGATGTACGGGTATGCGTGCGATGAAACGGATAACTGCATGCCGCTGACCATTGACCTGGCGCACAGGCTCGTGATGAGGCTTGCGCAGGCCCGAAAGGACAAAACAATCCCGTGGCTTTATCCGGACGGAAAAAGCCAGGTGACCATGAAGTACAGTGCACAGGGCGAACCCCTTTATCTGACGGGCATTATTATATCGGCGCAGCATAATGCGGACGTCAGCAATGAGACCATCTACAATACTATTTTACATAAAGTGATTTACAAAGAGGTGGATCCCAAATGGATGAACAGCAATACCAGGATTTATATTAATCAGACCGGCCGCTTTGTCATCGGCGGCCCGGCGGCGGACGTGGGGCTGACCGGGCGTAAAATCATGGTCGATACCTATGGAGGAGTCGGCAAGCACGGCGGCGGCGCTTTTTCCGGAAAGGACCCGACGAAGGTGGACCGCTCGGCGGCCTATATGGCCCGGTACGCTGCGAAAAATATCGTTGCGGCAAAGTTGGCCGGAAGATGCGAGATTTCCCTTGCCTATGCAATCGGCATGGCCGACCCTGTAGCCGTTACCGTTAATACGTTTGGTACGGAACAGATCAAAAAAGAATGCATCGACGCCATTGTCAGGGATACGTTTTCCTTTTCCGTGGCTGATATTTTGGAGCAGCTCCAGCTCAGAAAGCCCCAGTTTTTAAAAACGGCGGCATACGGGCATTTTGGACGGGAAGACCAGAATTTCCAGTGGGAGAAACTTGATAAAGTGCAGATCCTTCAGGAAAAAGCAGTTCGGTCGGTCGCGGGACTTATTCGCAATTAATACTGGAAGATCGATTTCTTTCAATTTAATAAATCTTTTCAAAGGAGGCTGATATAGATATGCAAACGGACGTCCTTGAAGTAGTTGCAAAACTGGTTATTGATAAAATTCAGGATTTGGAAAACTGTAAAATTCCGATTGGTGTGTCGAACCGTCATGTGCATCTGAACCAAAGCGATCTGGATAAATTATTTGGTCCGGGATACCGGCTGACGAATATTAAAACACTGAAACAGCCGGGCCAGTTTGCGGCGAAGGAAACGGTGACAATCCGCGGGCCGAAAGGCGAATTTGAAAATGTACGCATTTTGGGGCCGTTAAGAAAAGAAAGCCAGGTAGAGATTTCGCTGGCCGACGGCTTCCGACTTGGGGTGAAGGCTCCCATCAGGGAGTCTGGGAAATTAAATAATACTCCGGGTCTGGAACTGATTGGACCCAAAGGCAGCATTACCTTACCCTGCGGCACCATTGTCGCGCTCAGACATGTCCACATGACTCCGGAACAGGCGGCGAAAATGGGAGTAAAGGATAAAGATATTGTTGAAGTGGAGACCTGCGGAGAGCGCAGGTGTATTTTAGGAAATGTTCTGGTAAGAGTTTCTGATAAATTTTCATTGGAAATGCACGTAGACCTTGATGAAGCGAATGCGTGCGCACTGAAGAACAATGACTTCGTAATTCTGCGAAAAATAAAGGGGCCTGATTATTCGTCATAGAGCGGATGGAAATTAGCGATCATAATATTGTGCAATTTTTGATAAGGGGTGGAAAATCAATGGATATTGATGCAAATTTAATTGAAAAAATGGTCAAACAGGTGCTTCATGAAATTGATGCGGGAAAACTGCATGCCGAACCGGCTCAGCCGGCGAGTAAGAACGAAGAAAAAAACGGCGAATATGGAATCTTCAATACCATGGAAGAGGCAATAGACGCCTGCGATATTGCCCAGAAGCAGTATTTGTTTTGTTCCATGGCCGACAGACAGAAGTATGTTCAGACCCTGCGGGACGTGGTGCTGAAAAAGGAAAATCTTGAACTGATTTCCAGACTGGCCGTTGAAGAAACCGGAATGGGAAATTATCCGCATAAATTGATTAAGAACAGGCTGGCCGCGGAAAAATCGCCCGGCATTGAAGATTTGTCCACAGAAGCGCTGTCCGGCGACGACGGACTTACGCTGGTGGAATATTGTCCGTTCGGCGTCATCGGCGCGATTACGCCCGCGACAAATCCGACAGAGACCGTGATCTGTAATTCCATAGGGATGCTGGCCGCGGGCAACTCCATTGTGTTCAGCCCGCACCCAAGGGCAAAGGACGTCACCCTGAAACTGGTCACCATGATTAACAAGGCACTGGAAGAAGCCGGCGCGCCTAAAAATCTGATTGTTACCGTTATGGAACCGTCCATTGAGAACACCAATGTTATGATGAAGCACCCGAAAGTCAGGATGCTGGTTGCCACAGGCGGGCCGGGGATTGTAAAGCTGGTCATGTCCACCGGGAAAAAGGCCATCGGCGCCGGCGCGGGGAACCCACCGGTTGTGGTTGATGAAACAGCCGACATTAAAAAAGCGGCGATCGATATTGTCAACGGGTGCAGCTTTGACAACAACCTTCCGTGCATAGCGGAGAAAGAAGTAATCGCGGTCGATCAGATTACCGATGAACTGATCCGCAATATGAAGGAAAACGGCGCCTATCAGATCACGGATCCGGCTGTGATTCAAAAGCTTGCGGATCTGGTCAGAAAAGAAGGCGGCGGGCCGAAGACATCCTTCGTCGGCAAGAGCGCCCTTTATATTCTTGATAAAATCGGCATACAGGCGGGGCCGGAAGTCAAAGTCATCATTATGGAAACGGCAAAGGATCATCCGTTTGTCATGGAGGAACTGATGATGCCGATTCTGCCGATCGTAAGGGTGAAAAATGTGGACGAAGCAATTGATCTTGCGCTCATCGCGGAAAGAGGCAACCGCCATACCGCCATGATGCATTCCAAAAATGTTGATAAGCTGACGAAAATGGCAAAGCTGCTGCAAACCACCATTTTTGTGAAAAACGCCCCGTCCTACGCGGGCATCGGCGTGGGCGGCGAGGGCCACACGACCTTTACCATCGCGGGTCCCACCGGCGAGGGGCTGACCAGTGCGAGATCGTTCTGCAGGAAACGCAGATGCGTTTTGTCGGACGCGTTCCATATCAGGGATTTTTCCAACGGACTTTAAACTACATACCTTTAAAAATTTTAAAATATGCTGAAGCGGGATTAGTCTCACCATTGTTTCAGGAGTCTGACCGGCATGAGCGGTTTTAAATGAATGGGGATCATGAAAGAACGGAAAGAGGGCCTGCAACATGATGGATTTAGACAGAGTGGACAGTTACATGGCGCGTGTGGAGGAATCGGAAACAAAGACCTTTCAGCCTGTCGGCAACAAACTGAAGGTGGGCGTTGACCTTGGCACCGCGTACATTGTTCTTGTCGTCCTTGATGAAGAAAATAATCCTGTCGCGTGTGAAAAAAAGGCGGCGCGTGTCCTCAGAGACGGCGTTGTCGTCGATTACCTGGGGGCGCAGCGCATTGTCAAGGAGCTGAAGGAAAAGCTGGAAGGACGTTTGGGAAGAGAGCTGACCCATTGTGCCATTGCCATGCCGGCGGGTACCCAGAGCAGCACAAGAACCCACATTTATGTGGCGGAGGGCGCCGGGCTGGAGGTTGTAAATGTTCTGGATGAGCCGACAGCGGCAAATTCGGTTTTCCAGATCAGCGACGGGGTCGTCGTGGATATCGGCGGAGGAACCACCGGGCTTGCCATTTTTAAAGATGGCAAGGTGGTTGAAATTGAAGATGAGCCTACGGGCGGTACTCATCTGACGCTGGTTTTGTCCGGCAATATGCATATATCCTTTGAAGAAGCCGAGCAGATTAAATTGGATTATGCGCGTCACGGTGAAATTTTCCCGATTATCAAGGCTGTTATTGAAAAAATGGCCGCTATTGTAAACAAATACATCAAAAAAGACGATACAGAGGCAATTTATCTCTGCGGCGGAACCTGCTGCATGACGGGTATTGAAAAGGTGTTTGAAAAGGAAACAGGGATTAAAACCATCAAGCCTCATTATCCGTTCCTGATTACTCCTGCGGGAATCGCGATGAATTGCGAGAGCAGATAGAAGATAGGAGGAGTTATGGACATTCAGGGAGGAATCCATTCAAAACCGGGACTTCTGATACTGACCCAGAAGCATGACACCTGTTGTCACCGGATGCTGGAAAGTAGGCGGCTTGCAGGTCAATACCGTGTGGAATGTGCTTTGAAGGGCAAGTACGATTTTAATATGGATGAATTTTCATCGGTCATTCTTTACGACCTGACGAACGATATGCTGGTTCAAATTGTTAGTGGAGCCGCAACTGCGCCCTATTCCCAACTGGCGGTTCAGGCCATTCTGAAGGGAAAGACTGTGTTCGCTGTTGAAGAGGAAGTGGAGTTGTTCGATTATAAAAGGACGGCTCCGGCTGTTTATTACAATATGATGCTGGATAAAGTAAATTTTCTGAAAGATTCCGGTGTGGTGTTCTGCCCGGTGAATCAGCTGGAAGACAGGCTGCTGGGTGAAAAGACGGATGCTTCGCCTGCGCCTGCCGAACGGAGCGCGCCGCCGGCGAAGCGGGAAAAAGCCGGACGGGAGATTGTAACGGCGAGAGATCTCGCTTTACTGAACAATGCAAATATTACGGTGATGCACGTTGCGGCGGACAGCATTATTTCCTCCGAGGCCTGGGACTATGCCCGCGTAAACGGGATGCAGATCATCCGTGAATAAACAAATGCTTTTATTTTAGGACGGTGAGACCATGAATCTTACGGAAGCAATCAAGGACGCCGGTGTTGTGGGCGCGGGCGGCGCGGGTTTTCCCACACACGTAAAGCTTTCGGCAAAAGCGGATTGTTTTATTATCAACGCGGCGGAATGTGAGCCGCTGATTGAAACGGACAAATACATATCGCGTACTTTTCCCGACAAAATTGTCGAGGCTGCCCAAGCCGTTTCCGCCCATTTGGGCGCAAAACGTACGGTCATTGCCTTAAAGCAAAAATATACGGCGGAAATCGCTGCGCTGAAACAGGCGATTCAAAAAGCCGGGGCAGAGATTGAACTGTTTGAAATGCCTACTTTCTATCCGGCGGGCGACGAACAGATGATGGTGCATCTGGTTTGCGGCAAGTCCGTGCCCGAACGGGGAATCCCTCTGGATGTTGGGGCGGTAGTGGACAATGTAGGGACGATGCTGAATATTTATGATGCGTTGCAGGGCAGGCCGGTAACGGATAAGTATTTGTCCGTTGTGGGGGAGGTCAGAGAACCGATTTTGCTCCACGTGCCGGTGGGGACACTGATTACTGAATGCATTGAGAAAGCGCAGCCGGCAGTTTCCGATTATGATGTGATTTTAGGCGGGCCCATGATGGGGAAGGTGTTTACGGACCCCGGTCAGATCGGGGAACTGAGCGTCACCAAAACAACGGGCAATATTATTGTACTCCCTAAAAATCATTATCTGATCCGCAGGGCTACCCTGCCGCTCCACCGCATCCGTCTGCAGGCGAAAAGCGCCTGTGTGCAGTGCAGAATGTGCACAAGCCTTTGTCCCAGAAATCTGATCGGCCATAATATGAAGCCGCATCTCGTGATGCGAAACCTGTTCCGGGAACCTTTTATTACCGACAACGAAGAATATAAAAAAGCCTTCGGCACGGCGATGAACTGTTCGGAATGCGGTGTATGCGAAATGTTTTCCTGTCCGATGGGGCTGTCTCCGCGGAAAGTGAATATTTACATCAAGGGCCAGCTCAGGGAGCGCGGCATCAAGGTGGAGCGCAACATGAATCCAGTTCCCGGCGAGGGCGCCCGCTACGGGCAGGTGCCAACCGGCAGGCTGGTGGCGCGCCTGAACATTATGGACTATTACCGGCTCCATGCGAAAGAGTGCTGTGAGCTTACTCCGGAAAAGGTTGTGATTCCTTTCCAGCAGCATATCGGAAAACCTGCTGTTCCGGTCAAACAGGTCAATGACCGCGTTGCAAAAGGCGAACTGCTGGCGGCAGCGGCAGAAGGCGCTTTGTCCGCGAATATTCATGCGAGTATTGACGGCGTAATAGAAAAAATAGACGGGGCCGGCGCAGTCATCCGTCGGAGCGGGGGGAGTGATTGATATGGGCAATGCAATCGGTATGATTGAATTTTCAAGTATCGCCAGAGGAATTGAAACAAGCGACTATATGATCAAGGCTGCAAATGTGGAACTGCTGAAAGCATCCACCGTATGTCCCGGCAAGTACATCGTGCTGATCGGGGGAACAACCGGGGATGTCAAGGTTTCCATGGCAGTAGGGGAAAAATACAGCGGCGAGTATCTGGTGGATACCCTGATGATTCCAAATATCCATCCTCAGCTGATCCCCGCAATCTGCCTGACGAATCAGGTCGTCAATCCTGGGGCTGTCGGCGTGCTGGAATTTTATTCCGTGGCTTCCGCAATAACTGCCGGGGATGTGGCGGCAAAAGCGGCCAATATCACCCTGATTGAAATAAAGATCGGTTATTCCATCGGCGGGAAAGGCGTTGTGATTTTAACCGGCGATGTGGGGGCGGTACGCACTGCTGTGGAAGCGGCGAAAAGGGAATCCGAGCTTTTGGTGCAGACAACGGTCATTCCAAAGCCGTCGCCGAAGCTTTACGAGACCCTTCTGTAAATTTCAACGGTAAACTGAATACCATTCCTTTTGCTCTCTTAAACTTGAATCCATATTTGTGCCCGGGGCACAGCGGGACTGCCTGTACTGCATAATCAACTGCGTTAGTGGTGACGCGGCTGATAGTGTGGTATGGGCAGTCTTTCTGCCTATATTTACTTTATCATTTCTATTCGCTATAATTAAAATAAAAAAGCGGCTTACTGCATAGACCGGCGTTTCTATTGGCATGATGGTTATACAGAGTGATATTTTATTTTTTAAATAAGATTGGCAGGGGATGGCAGATGCTGATTGGAACAGCGCAGATCACGCTTTATGCGCCATGGGTTCATTCGCTGAAAGAAAAGCGAATGGTGGTGAACAGTATTCTTGCGAAAGTGCAGAATCAGTTCCATGTGTCGGCGGCAGAGGTGGACTGTCAGGATGTCCATCAGACCATTGTCATCGGGGTCGCCTGCGTAGCAGGCACCGGCGCGCTGGCGGACAGTGTGATTGACCATGTAGTGAATTATATTGAAAGCAGTACCGAAGCGGAAATTACAAATATACTGAGAGAAATCAGGTGAACAGCTTGCGTCTTTTTATCTCCATCAATTTTGACGACCGGATGAAAGACAGCCTTTACGGCTGTATCCAGAGACTGAAAGAGGGTTCGGTTCGCGGAAACTTTACCCGGCGTGAAAATCTTCATCTTACGCTGGCCTTCCTTGGCGAGACATCAAAAGCCGGTTCGGCAAAACAGGCTATGGATGATGCCGCAGGGGAACCGTTTGAACTGAGCATCGGGGGGTTCGGGCGCTTTCCGCGCTCCGGAGGGGACATTTACTGGATCGGCGTAAAAAACAGTGAAGAACTCAGTGTCATCAACAGCCGCCTGGGCAAGACGCTGCGCAGAGAAGGGTTTGTCCTTGAAACAAGGGAATTCAAACCGCACCTGACCCTTGGCCGCGAAGTGGTGCCCGCACCCGGTTTTGACCGCGGTGCGTTTGCGCAGTCGGTTCCTCCCATGTCCATGAAAGTGGAAAAAATCAGCCTGATGAAGTCGGATAGGCTGAACGGCCGGCTCACCTACACGGAGATTTATGCAAAACAGCTTGGGGAACCCTTGAAGGCTTCTCGGATTATAAAAGCGTGTCCGCCAACAAATAGATGTTGAGCGCAGTCACGGCAATGCCGATGGCCCACAGCAGGCCGCTGTGCAGCGGCGAATTTTTATATTCTCCCATGACTTTTTCAGAAGAAGTCAGATACAGCTGAAGAAAAATCGTAATGGGAAGCTGGATGCTCAACAGCATCTGAGAAATGAGCAAGCCGCTGAACGGGTCGCTAATAAACAGAATAGCTGCCATGGCGGCGATTAAGGTCGCAAGCACGCCGATTCGGGTGTGCCTGTCGGTGATGCTGTAGGATTCGCCGAACATGCCGGCCAGAATGCTTCCCCCGGTCATTCCGGCGGTGATGGACGATGAGAATCCGGCGAAAAGGAGGGCAACGGCGAAGATCACGGCGGAAGCGCTGCCGATCAAAGGCGTCAGCAGCGTGTGTGCCTGTGACAGTTCGTCCACCGGGATATGCTGCTGAAAAAAGGTGGCGGCGGCAAGCAGAATCATTGCGCTGTTAATCGCCCAGCCGATAATCATGGATAACAGCGTGTCCGTAAATTCGTATTTTAACTGTTTTTCCAGGACCGCCCTGTCTTCCAGATTAAATTGCCTGCTCTGAATGACTTCCGAATGTAAAAACAGGTTGTGCGGCATCACGACAGCGCCCAGTACGCTCATAATGATAAAAGCGGAATGATCGGGGAAAGCCGGTGTCACCCAGCCCGCCGCCGCCGCGCCCCAGTCTATTTTTACCATGGTAAGCTCGTACAAAAAGGACAGGCCGATGACGGAGACAAAGCCAATAATGATTTTCTCTATTCGTTTATAGGAATTGCTGAAAAGCATCACTGTAACCGCCGCGAAAACAATTAAAGATCCTGCTTTTACAGGGATGTGGAACAGCATATTCAGCGCAATGGCTCCGCCGAGCAGCTCCGCAAGAGCGGTGGAGGCGCAGGCCAGCAGGGCGGTAATCAGCACGGGAACGCTTACTTTTTTGCGCAGATGCTTGGTGGCGGCCTCCGCAAGACAGTCGCCGGTCACAATTCCCAAATGGGCGACGTTGTGCTGCAAAAGGATCAACATGATTGTGGAAAGCGTGATCACCCAGAGCAGGCTGTAGCCGTAATCGGACCCGGCGGCAATATTGGTGGCCCAGTTGCCTGGGTCGATAAAGCCCACCGTGACAAGCAGCCCCGGCCCTATGTATTTGAAAAGGCTAAGAGAAATGTCAGGTTGTTTGTGATCTTTCGCAAGGAATTTTTTTATTTGTTTCAGTACATTCATTCAAGCAGCATCCTGTTCCGTATCATAGCCGTGGGTACATAAAAAGCCGGCCATGTTGTATATATTTTCTTACAGTATAATAGAAATCGGCTTTTTTATCAATCCCGGTTGCTTGGCTCCGCAGGGAATAAAGGCGGTAACCACGAGGGTGATTTTCCGATCCTTTTCGTTTTCAATGGTGAGGGAGGCAGACTGATTGACACGGCCCCAGCAAACGGGCACACCGCCTGATGGCCGTGTGCCCGTTTGTGTATCACGAAGCCCGCGGGCTTGTGCTGCGGCCTCACAGGGGTTATACTGTAATTAAAAAAACAGACATGCGGCGGGATCGCCGACAATATTTTACAGAATCAGGTGACGATATGGATGGAAAGATAAGGGCCAGTATTAAAATCGGCGCGCTGGTGGACATTGTGCTGAAAAAAGACCAGCCTACAGGTAAGCTGACTCGCGGACATGTGAAACGAATCCTAACCAACAGCCCCACACATCCCCATGGCATCAAGGTCATGCTGGAAGAAAGCGATATGGTGGGGCGAGTGCAGGAAATTATGGAAGAACAGGAGTGAAAATCATGCGTATATTTGTATGCTACCCCAAATGTACGACCTGTCAGAGGGCAAATAAAAAGATTCAAAATGGAGGTCACAATCCACTCCTTTTTGAACCTTTTTGCGGCGGTAAGCCTTGGGGTTATCCGGTTTTCTGGTAACAGGGTTCAACGGGCCCCATGTTGTTCTTTTGGAAAGATCCAATGCCCGTTTTGCTTTTTTGCCCAATTTATCAGGGCTGACGTACTTTGTCATAAAATCACTCCTCCGTGCCAGTATAGCACAGATAGCCTTACGTGCCAAGCGAAAAGATATTTCCAGCTATGCACGGATAAAACCGCCCGGAAAGTTATTTTCCGGGCGAATCCGGTAGACCCGGTTTGACCAGCGAACTGACGGAGCGGGCCGCCACGCCTTCAAAACACCCTTCATGTCCGAAGCGCCGCGCCCATAGATTTTATCATCACGGATCAGGCTCTGGCACAGCCCCGCAACCTGCTCTTTCTGCTCCTGTGCCAGCATTTTTTCCAATCCTTTCCACACGGCATTTTTTGCTGCCATACTTACGGCTGTAGTATTTCCGATTGCTGTATCAATTTTTGAACTTTATGCGCTGAGCACCTTGGCAAGGAAGTCCCTGCACCGGTCGTTTTTGGGCGCCGTGAAGATGTCTTTGGCGGAGCCCTGCTCCACAATGTAACCACCGTCCATAAAGATGACTCGGTCGGCGACATCCCGGGCAAAGTTCATCTCATGGGTCACGATCACCATGGTCATGCCTTCCTGCGCCAGATTTTTCATTACCTTCAGCACTTCGTCGACCATTTCCGGGTCGAGCGCGGAGGTCGGCTCGTCAAACAGCATGATTTTCGGATTCATCTGCAGTGCGCGGGCAATGGCAGCCCTCTGCTTCTGCCCGCCGGACAGCGTCTGGGGATACACATCCCTCTTGTCCTCAAGGCCGACCTTCTTTAAGAGGGCCATGGCCTTCTTTTCCGCTTCGCCGCGGTTCATTTTTTTCAGTTCCAGAGGGGCAAGCAGCATGTTTCCCAGTACGGTGTAATTGGGGAAAAGGTTGAAGGACTGGAAAACCATGCCGATATTTTCCCTCAGCTTGTTAATGTTTTGGGTGCGGGTGACATCCTCGCCCAGAACGACAACGCTGCCGTCCTGAATATCCTCCAACCGGTTCAGGCAGCGGAGAAGCGTACTTTTTCCGGAACCGGACGGACCGATGATGCAGAGGACTTCGCCCTCGTCCACGTTTAGGGAAATGTCGCGTAAGACCTGCAGCTTGCCAAAGCTCTTTTTGATTTTATTCGCTTCGATGATCATAACTCAGCTTCCTTTCTACTTTTCTTGAAATGATGGTCAGGATGGTGATAAAAATAAAGTACATGATGGCGACAATCGCGTATACTTCAAACGGGCGGTAGTTGTTCGCGATGATGATCTGCCCGCTGAGGGTGAGTTCCCTCACGCTGACGACGGAGAGAATGGAGGTATCCTTGATCGTGGTGATAAACTGGTTCATAATGGACGGAATCATGATTTTTACCGCCTGCGGCAGAATGACCCGCTTCATGGCTTTAAAGTAGTTCAAGCCAAGGCTGCGGGCTGCTTCCATCTGTCCGAAATCGATAGCCTGGATTCCTGCCCGGAAAATTTCCGCCATATATGCACCGGCATTGATGGTTAGCGCAATAATGGCGGCGACCATGGGGTCAAAACGGATCTGCAGCGCGGCGCCGACGCCAAAATACAGGAATAAACCGAGAATCATCAGCGGAATACCGCGGATGACGTAGATGTATGTAGTTGAAATGGCTTTCAGCACACGGAATCTGCTGATGCTGAAAATGCACATGATCAGTCCGACGATAGATGCGAAAAACAAGGATAAAATTGCCATAATCACGGTGATCCGCAAACCGCTCAGAAGGCTGGGGAGTGATTCCTGAAAAATCTTAACAAACAAGTCCAATACCATACCCCCTATTATTTGCCGGTGCAAAACACGGCGGCCCGCGCTTGCGCGGGCTGCCGCTTTTCACCGGAGGAAAAGCTTACTGTATCGCTTCCCTTATAAGTACTGCTTGACAATTTTGTCATAAGTTCCGTTTTCTTTTACTTTTTTAAGGCCTTCGTTAAACATCTTCAGCAGATCCTGGTTTTTGCCCTTGTCGACGGCAAATCCGTCATACGGCGCCTCGCCGATGGACTCTACGGCCACCTTCAGCTTCGAACCGGCGTTGACCTTGATGGAATAGGAAATAACCGGGAAGTCCTCCACAAGGAAGTCTGCGTTTTTGTTTTCAACGGCCTGGAACATGGAGGGGGAATCGTCATAGACATTGACCTTTAAACCGTATTTGTCCTTGTTTTCTTCTGCAAACGCCGCGCCCGTGGTGCCTTTCTTGACGGCGGCGGTTTTGCCTTTCAGGTCGTCCAGAGACTTGATGCTGCTGTCGTCCTTGTTGACAACGATGGAAGAACCGGCCTGAATGTATCCGTCGGAGAAATCAACGGATTCTTTCCTTTTTTCGGTAATATTCATTCCGGCGATGGAACCGTCGATCTGTCCTGCTTTAATTGCCGGGATAATGCCGCTGAAATCCATTGGCTTCAGCTCATACTGAAAACCCTCTGTTTTTGCAATCGCATCCAGCAGTTCCACGTCAATTCCTTTGTACTTGCCGTTTTCCTCAAATGAGAACGGGGCATATTTTGCATCGCATGCAATCAAATATACTTTGGAGCTTGCGGCCGGCGTGGTGCCGGACGCTGCGGCCGACCCTGCGGGTGCGGCGGAACTGGCCGCGGCACCGGAGCTGCAGCCCGCGAATACGGTGGTAGCCAGCAGCACCCCTGCGAGCATTCCTGCGATTGCTTTCTTTTTCATAACATTCCATCCTCTCAATGCGCTCTTTATTTTAGTATAAACAAAACAAAGAGGCCCACTATCGAAATAGTGAACCTCTTTGTTCGTATGTCCACCATTATACGCACTTAAAAAGACTTCGTCAATATACAAGCTGACCTAAGTTTCAAAAAACAATCTGTGTTTTCTTGTCGTTTGCTATAACGGTTGCCTGCAAGTTTATATTGGGAGATTTAAAACTCAAACTTGCAAAAATATGTATAAATCAGACCAATAACGCAAAAAAACGAGTTGACAATGCAGGATATAAGACTTATAATGCAAGACATATGGCAAGGGCGCTGTGAATTTTAGAAGTTCACAGCGCCCTTTTTAAGAGCTGGGGGTGTAAAATATGTATCCAAAAGTGTCTGTGGACACAAAAAAGCTGTTGGAAAATGTGAAAACAGTCTATGAGCTGTGCGACCGGCATCATATCCAGATTACGGCGGTTACGAAAATGTTCGGAGGGGACCCCCGGCTGGCACAGGTTTTTCTGGACGGAGGCGTGAGAATTTTGGGGGATTCCCGCATACAGAATTTGGAACGCATGGAAAATTTAAAGGCGGAAAAATGGCTGCTCCGCATCCCCATGCCCAGTGAGGCGGTCAACGTGGTGCGCTATGCGGACGTATCGCTGAACTCGGAGCTGGAAACCGTACGCGTCCTGCAGGCGGAAGCGAAAAAACAGCATAAAGTACATAAAATTATACTGATGGCAGACCTTGGGGACATTCGTGAGGGCTATGTGGATTATCATCAGCTTCTGCGCACGGCGGCTGAAATTGTCAAAATGGACTCCCTTCTGCTGTACGGCGTTGGTACCAACCTGACCTGTTTTTCCTTCGTACATCCCGACACGGAAAAACTGAAGCACCTTGAGCTGTTGAGCAAGGCAGTGATTGCCGCCGGAGGGGGCGACGTTGTCAGCGGGGGTAATTCCGCGACGATTGACCTGATGCTGCATGACGGGATTCCGCAGGGCGTCAATAACCTTCGGCTGGGAGAGGCGCTTCTTTTTGGAAAGGAGCGGGCGCATTACCGGTACCTGAACCAAACCTGTTCGGACGCGTTCATCCTGCAAGCGGAAATTGTGGAAATCAAGGACAAGCCGTCCCGGCCCTGGGGAGAGATTGGGGTAAATTCCTATGGGAAAAAACCTGTTTTTGTGGACAGGGGGGAACGCACCCGGGCAATCTGCGCGATAGGACGTCAGGATGTGGACACCGGCACCATGGAACCGCTGGACCCCGGCATTATTTTGCTCGGCGCCAGCTCTGATCATTTGATTCTGGATGTGAGCGACAGCCTTAACACCTATCGTGTCGGCGATATTGTGAGATTTAAGCTGGGATATTTTGCGGCTATGCGCGCCTTTACTTCACAGTATGTACAAAAAGAGTATCATTGAAACAGGCCCCCCGGTTCACCGTGAGCCGGGGGGCCTGTTTTTTGCCGCTTTTTCTGAAACATGCAATAATTATTCTAAAATATCAAAATGAATTAAACAATATTATGTAAGATAAGGGTAAAATAGCAGGAAGGATAAACACTTATGAGAAATCTGTTTTTTTATCATACGGATATCGGAACAATCGGTATCGTCGAGAACTCAGCGGAGATTACGGACCTTTGTTTTGAAGGGGCCGCCGTCCCCCAAGACGCTCTTGTCCGGGAAACGGAACTGCTGAAGCAGACGGCGGAAGAGCTGCGGGAATATCTGGCGGGGGAAAGAAAAGAATTTACCGTACCTCTGTCTCCCAAAGGAACCGAGTTCCAGCGCAGAGTCTGGAAAAGCCTGTGCGCCATTCCTTACGGCGAAACACGCAGCTACCGTGAAATCGCGGACAGTGTCGGTTGCCCGAAAGGATTCAGAGCTGTGGGAATGGCAAACAACAGAAATCCTATACCGATCATGATTCCCTGCCACCGCGTGATCGGCGCAGACGGATCGCTTACCGGGTATGGCGGCGGACTGGATATCAAGGTGCGGCTCCTGGAGCTGGAAAAGCGTGTTTTGCGCGGATAAGCAAATATTTTAATGGAATTATTGGGAAATAGTGGTATACTGTTTTTATAGCATTTCCAGTGTATTTGCAGATTGTTTTCGTCTTTACAGTCCGAACGGAATTGCTGCAATCACAAAATGAAACGGTGCCGTTATTTATTGTACGAAGGCGGAAGAAAATATGCAAACAATTCTGTATTTGGAATTAAACGGTTTTGCACTGGTCGTTTTGCTTTTAATTTTTCTCAATGTGCGCCATCAGAAGGGAAAATATTTACTGGAGCAGAAGCTTTTTCTGGCGCTGTTGCTTTCCAATGCACTGATACTGATTCTGGATTCCGCCATGTGGCTGCTGGACGGGAGAAAAGGTTTTTTCGTCAGAGGAATCTATTTGCTGGTTACGGCTGTTTATTATTCTCTGAATCCGGTTATTTCCATGATATGGTCGTTGTATGTGGACTATCTGATCTGCAGGGACGAAAGCCGGCTCAGAAGAATGTTCGGCTGGATGATGGTTCCTGTCTGCGTCAATGCGGTTTTATCTTTCATGGGCATTTGGGGTAACTTTTTATTTGATATTGACGGCAATAATGTGTACCACAGAGGGAAACTATTTTATATGATGGCCGCGATCAGCTATCTGTATCTGATCTATACATTGCTGTTTATTATTGTGAAACAAAAGCAGATGAAGGATGAAAAGCAAGGCTATCATGCCATCCCCATACTGGCATTTGCGGTTCCGCCGTTTATCGGCGGCATTCTACAGACCCTGTTTTACGGGGTTTCGCTCATATGGGTCTCCATGACAATCTCCATATTGATCATTTTCATCAATTTCCAGAACTATCAACTGTATACCGATCATCTTACGGGCCTTTTTAACCGCAGACAGCTTGATAATTATTTGCAAGGGCGTCTGCGCAGCGGCTCCGGTGGAAACCTGATCGGAGGCATCATGATCGATCTGGATTCTTTTAAGGAAATTAATGACATATACGGTCATAACGCCGGTGACCAGGCGCTGGAGTATTCGGCCAAAATTTTCATGAATACTTTTCGCAGGAATGACTTTATCGCAAGATACGGCGGGGACGAGTTCATCATTATTATGGAGCTGGAGGACAGCGGGGATTTGACACGCGCGATTGAACGGCTGAAAGAAAATATCAGACAGTTCAATCTCAAGACGGTCGTTCCGTACAAGATCGGTTTGAGTATGGGGTACGATTTGTTCGACTGCCGGTCTGGAAAGTCTGTCACTGACTTTTTGAAACATATTGACGGTTTGATGTACCGGGATAAACTGAACAACAGAGGGCTGGAACACGCCTGATTTCGGAGAAGAAAAATGGGAATGAAACAGAATTTGTATGAAGAGATGGAACACCACCTGCTGACGGATAGCAGGCCGTCGGCGTATTTTGAAGCACTGGAAAAAGAGGGAGCCCTTCGGGAATATCCTTTTGCCATGCTGCATGACCTGAAAAATGCCGAGCAGTCGCCGGAGCATCATCCGGAGGGCAATGTGTGGAACCATACCATGCTGGTGGTGGACGAGGCCGCAAAAGTCAAGGACAAAAGCAGCGATGGAAGGGTCTTTATGTGGGCGGCGCTGCTGCATGATATTGGGAAACCGGGTACGACCAGAATCCGAAGGGGAAAGATCACTTCCTATGACCATGACAGCCTCGGTGCGAAAATGGCAGTTGAATTTTTAAGGCAGTTCAGCAGGGAAGAAGCGTTTATTGAAAAAGTTTCTGCTCTTGTGCGCTGGCACATGCAGCTTTTGTTTGTCGTAAATGGCCTGCCGTTCGGGGATATGGAACACATGAAACAGCAGACCTCCGTTCAGGACGTCGCGCTTCTGGGACTTTGCGACCGATTGGGCCGCCTGAAAGCAGACAGGGCAAAAGAAGAAGAAAACGTCCGGATTTTCCTAGAAAAATGCAGATGAAACAAGGCGGGCGGAAGCTTTTAAGCTTCCGCCCGCCTGCGTGTTTATGTGGAGATCAACCCTGCGGCTTCAGAACCGCGAGCACATTTTCCTGAAAGAATGTTTTGGCGGTGGCGCCGGTAACACTTTGTACTTCTTTGGAGTCGATTTTTACGCAGACACCCTGATGCGCGCACTGCCCCATGCAAAAGGCCGCTTTGATTTTCACGTTGTCGTGCAGGCGGTATTTTTCAATCATCTGCTGAAACGCGGCGATGACGTTATAGCTGCCTTCCAGATGGCATGCTGTTCCGATACAGACACTGATAACCATAAAATCACCGGTTCCTCTCTTTATATTCAACATGGAGAAGTTCGTGAATCTTCCCCTCCAGTAAATCGGAATATAATGACATGACCACCGGGTTCTCTTCAGAGCGCTTGATGCTGCACATTTTATCGGCGGCGTAAAGGCCGGTGCTGCGCTGTTTCTTACCCTGCATGTCGGTAATCGGCTGACCGGCGCCGCAGACGCAACCTCCCGGACAGGCCATTACCTCTATGAAATCATAACTTGCGTCCCCGCTTTGAATACGCTGAATCAGTGTTTCTGTGTTTTTCAGTCCGCTGACCACGGCGATTTTCAGCTCCCGGTCGCCGTAGGGGACAGTGGTTTCCTTGATCCCCTGCATTCCTCTGACGCCGTTGAAAGCAATCGCGCGCAGCTGCGTGGTGGACTTGTTTTCGGCAAGGCGGCGGATAACCGCCTCGGTAACGCCGCCGGTAACGCCGAAAATGACGCCGGCGCCGCTTCTATTGCTGAACGGCATATCGATTGCCTCCGATTCCAGCTCCGAAAAGTAGATGCCGGATTCTTTGATCATCTGAATCAGCTCCTGTGTGGTGATGACATAGTCCACATAGGGAACGCCGTCCTTCTTGAATTCCTCCCTCGCCGCCTCGAATTTCTTCGCCGTGCAGGGCATCACCGCCACATTAACCACGCGGCGGCTGGAATGGCGGTATTCCTCTTTTAGAACAGAACCGAACATTTCCATGGGCGAACGGCAGGTAGAGATATTTGGCAAAAGCTCCGGATGCTTCTTCTCGGCGTACTGAATCCACGCCGGGCAGCAGGAGGTAAACAGCGGCAGTTTTCCGCCGCTTTCAAGGCGGTCAAGCAACTCGTTTGCCTCTTCCATCACGGTAAGATCCGCGCCTGTGGCGGTGTCGAACACTTCGTCGGCGCCAAGGCGTTTGAGTGCGGCCACGATTTTTCCCATCAGGTCCTCGCCGGCCTTTTGGCCCATTTTGCCGCCGATGCCTACGCGCACGGCGGGAGCGATCTGCACGACCACCTTGACGTCCGGGTCGCTCAGCGCGTTCCAGACGCTTTCCGTATCCTTCTTCACCACGATGGCGCCGGTGGGGCATACGGCGGCGCACTGGCCGCAGCCGACGCAGTTGGAGTCCGCAATCGGTACGTGGAACGCGGTGCTGACCGTCATTTTCGCGCCTCTGGACATAAAGTCAATGGCGCCGACGTTCTGAACCTCGTTGCACATTCTCACGCAGTCGCCGCAGAGGATGCATTTGTTTGTGTCGCGGATAATGCACAGGGAAGAGGTGTCCAGCTTTGGCTTCTCCGCGGTGTTTTTGAAACGGATTTGTTTAATTCCGAAGCGCTCCGCCAGTTCCTGCAGCTTGCATTCCCCGTTCTTTTCACAGGTGGTGCAGTCGCGGCAGTGGTCTGAAAGCAGTAGCTCCAGTATCATTTTTCGGTATTTTCTCAGCTTCGGCGTATTGGTGTAGATTTCCATTCCCGCGCGCGGCGGGGTGGAGCAGGCGGCTTCCATCCCGCCGCGTTTGTTTTCCACCATGCACATGCGGCAGGCTCCGTAAACGGAAAGCTCGGAATGGTAGCAAAAGGTCGGCAGTTCAATTCCCGCTTTGCGGATAAGACTGAGCAGGTTTTTTTCCCCCTCTATCTCCACCGGGATATTGTCTATCAGCATGAATTCTCCGCTCATTGTCAGTCCTCCTTTACCGCGTGGAAAGCACACGCTTCCACACACGCGCCGCATTTGATGCATTTTGCGCCGTTGATGACAAACGGCGATTTCACCTGACCGGTGATTGCCCCTACGGGGCAGTTCCGCGCGCATTTGGAACAGCCTTTGCACAGGGATGCGTCGATATATATTTTTCTCAGCTTCTTGCAGTTTTTGGTCGGGCAGCGCTTGTCAAAGATATGGGCTTCATATTCATCGCGGAAATATTTGATGGTGCTGAGCACCGGCGACGCGGCGGTTTTTCCAAGGCCGCAGAGCGCGGTTGCGGAAATCGTTTCCGCAAGCTCCTCAAGCAGATCGATATCGCCCGGTTCTCCGTTCCCTGCCACGATGCGTTCCAGTATTTCCAGCATGCGCTTGGTGCCTTCGCGGCACGGCACGCATTTTCCGCAGGACTCGTTTTGTGTAAAGCTCATGAAGAAACGCGCCACTTCGACCATGCAGGTGTGGTCGTCCATGACGACCAGTCCGCCGGAGCCGATCATCGCGCCGACCTTTTTCAGATTGTCAAAGTCCAGCGGCAGGTCAAGATGCTCTTTTGTCAGGCATCCGCCGGACGGGCCGCCGATCTGTACGGCCTTGAATTCCGCACCGTCGCGCATTCCGCCGCCGATATCGTAAATGATCTCGCGCAGGGTGGTGCCCATGGCGACCTCGATCAGACCGGTGTTCATGATGTTGCCGGTCAGCGCGAAGGCTTTGGTTCCCGGGCTGTTTTCCGGGCCGATGCCGCGGAACCACTGGCCGCCGTTTGTGATGATTGCCGGCACGTTTGCAAAAGTTTCCACATTGTTCAGTACGGTCGGGCTGTCAAACAACCCGTGTTCCACCGTTCTGGGGGGCTTTACGCGCGGCATGCCTCGCTTTCCTTCAATGGAAGCGGTCAGCGCGCTTCCCTCGCCGCAGACAAACGCGCCCGCGCCGCGGCTGATTTTAATATCGAAGCACAGGTCAGTACCAAGAATATGGTCGCCCAGAAGCCCGAGCTCTCTCGCCTGGTCAATGGCAATGCCAAGGCGTGTAACGGCAAGAGGGTACTCCGCGCGGACATAGATATAGCCGTTCCGCGCGCCGCAGGTATAGGCGGCCAGAATCATGCCTTCCAGCATTTTGTGCGGGTCGCTTTCCATCACGCTCCGGTCCATAAACGCGCCGGGGTCGCCCTCGTCGCCGTTGCAGACAATGTATTTGTTTTCCGCCTTCTGGCGTTTTACCTGGGACCATTTCCGAGCGGTGGGAAATCCGCCGCCGCCGCGTCCCCGCAGGTTGGAAATCTCCACTTCCTGCAGAACCTCATCCGGCGTCATCTCGAACAGGGCTTTTTCCAGCGCCGAATATCCGCCGTTCGCTATGTATTCGCCGATGGAGGTAGCGTCAATATGTCCGCAGTGCTCCAGCACAACGCGTTTTTGCTGCCTGTAAAACGGGATGGATTCCTGATGCTTGTGGGACTCGCCGCCCTTGTGGTAAGTGAGCCGTTCCACACAGGTGTCGTTGACTACGCTGGCTTCCAGTATTTCCGCACAGTCTTCGGGTTTTACTTTTACATATAAATAGCCCTTTGGTTCTATGCGCACCAGCGGGCCCATTTCACAGAATCCGTGGCAGCCGCTTTTCTTCACGCCGACCGGTTCCCCTTCCGGCTCGTGCTCCAGATCTACCGCGCAGTTGATTCCTTTTTCTTCAATGAGCTTCATGAATGTATCATATAACGCAAGAGATCCGTTTGCCACGCACGCGGTGCCGGCGCAGATCAAAATTTTTACCTTCTGCTTGGCAAGGCGCGCCTGATAAAGGCTGCGGATATTCTGCAAATCTTCTCTACATTTCAGCATCGGCGTTGTCCTCCCTGAGTGTCACAAGTAAGTCGGATACCTTTTGAGGGGTCATCATGCCCATTACTTTATCGTTTACCGTGAGCGTGGGCGCAAGCCCGCAGGCGCCAAGGCAGGAAACCGTTTCAACGGTGAACAGCAGGTCGTCCGTCGTTTTTTTCGTCTGGGAAAGCCCCAGTTCCTTGCGCAGCTGCTCCAGAATAGCAGTTGATTTTCTTACGTGGCAGGCCGTGCCGTCGCAGACCTTAATCACAAATTTCCCTTTGGGCTCCAAAGAGAAATTTTCATAAAATGTTGCAATACTGAATATCTGCGCCTGGCTGATACCCAGCTTGCCGGAATAATAGGGGAAAATGTCCTTTGGAAGATAACGGTACACCTCCTGTGTGTCCTGAAGGATGGCAATGATATTTCCAGGATTGTACTGGTGCTTTTCCAGTATTTCGTCCAATGTCTTGCGGTCGCATTGAGTATCCATGATGATTCTCCTTACAGTTCGTTTCGGTTTGGCTTGACCATTCATTTGTGTGTCATAAAAAAGATAACATATTGTTATTTTATTGTCAATGATTTTTAGAGGATTTGAACACAAATGAACAAAGCACAGGATTTGCGGATTTTCACCCTGTTTTCATTGACAAATTCACATGGTAACGGTATGATTTGTAGCAAATAATGATGTATGCTGAATGACAGAATAAGGAGGCGGTATCATGAAATCCACAGTCGTTGTTTATCAATCAAAATCCGGATTTACCGAAAAGTACGCGCGATGGATTGCAGAGGACGCACAGGCCGACCTGCTGGAAGCGGGCGCGGCAAAGCTTGGCGACCTGACGCGGTACGACACCATCGTTTACGGCGGCGGTCTGTATATCGGCGGAATCAACGGCGTAAAGCGGATTACCGGGCATATGAAAGAGCTGGAAAACAAAAAGCTGATCGTTTTCGGCGTCGGCGCGTCGCCCTGCCGCCCCAATGTGGTCGAGGAGGTTCGGAAAGCAAATTTCACCGATGAAATAAAGGGGAAAATTCACTTTTTTCTTTTGCGCGGTGGATTTGATCTGAGTAAATGCGGACTGAAAGATAAAATGCTGATGAATATGCTTAAAATAAAGCTGGAAAAAGCCCCCGATACCGATGAGGACGCAAAAGGGATGCTTGCCTGTTACGAGCATCCGGCGGATTTTACCAGCCGGGATGCGATAAAGCCCATATTGGACTGTATTAAAAATATATAATAAAATGGAATGGATATGATAATCATCACCGCTTTGTCAATACTATGGATGAGGTGATGATCAGTGTCCAAGGCAAGCGTTTATTTTCAGGTTGAAAATATGACGGATAAAAAAGATGTCCAGACCATTAAAAAAGAACTGGATACCCTGCGCGGGGTCATTTCCGTCAGCACCAATGCGCAGACCGGCAGAGTGGCAGTGGATTATGATACAACGGGCATGGAGCAAAGCCGGATTGAGAATAGGCTTCAAAAGCTCGGATATAAGATTCTGGCCGAAAAAAATGAGAACCACATCATGTAGGGAGAAAAGCGATGGATAAGAAAAAGACTCTGGAAAAAGAAGATCTCAGTCAGCGGAACAGGGCTCCGGCAGTAAACGAGCAAGGCCGTTCCGCAAAACCGGAAAATCAGAATCAGGAACACAATACAAAAAAAGTATCACTTGGCCCGAATACCAAACGTTAAAATTAAAATATATTCGCAGAGTGCATTTTCAGTTATTTACTTTTTCTTTTTATCTGTGTATAATGTGATATACGAAAAACCATCCGAATAAATGTGCGCCATAAGGCGACAATATTGGAATATCCTTTCAGTGTAAAATGATGAAAAATTTGGTCATATGACCGGAAAGAAGGATGTCATTATGAAAGCGACTCTTGACAGAAGCGGTTGCATTTCCTGCGGGCTTTGCCCAGAAACCTGCCCCGAGGTTTTTAGAATGGGTGATGACGGCGTAGCAGAAGTTTATCAGGAGGATGTGCCTCCAGAGGCTGAGGACAAGGCGGTTCAGGCACAGGAAGGCTGCCCGGTTTCAGTTATTACGGTGGAATAGGAACAAGTTATAAAAAAGAGAAAGCCCATTCTGAAATGAGCTTTCTCTTTTTTTACTATTCGCAGTTTAAATCGATTTTATCCAGGATTCCGGACAGATACGCGATGACCACGCCGTAGTTGGACATGGGGACTCCCTGCGCGCGGGCACGCTCCACACGGGACAGGACATATTTCCGGTTGAACATACAGGCGCCGCATTGAATAATCAAGTCATACGGGGAAAGGTCCTCCGGAAAATCGGAGCCGCTCACCACGTTGACCGTCAGATTTTCGCCGATTTTTTTGCGGAGCATGCGCGGAAGCTTTTCACGTCCGATATCCTCGGCGAGCGGCGCATGGGTACAGGCTTCCGCAATCAGCACCCGGGACTGCTCCGTGAGCCGGTCGATGGCGTTCGCGCTTTGCACATAATAGGGCAAGTCGCCCTTGTAGTTGGCAAACAGCACCGAAAAAGAAGTCAGCTTGCTTTCCTTCGGTTTTTTTTCATAAACGGTTTGAAATACCTGCGAGTCGGTGATGATCAGTTTTGGCGGTTCTTTCAGACATGCCAGCGCTTCATCCAGCTTGTCGGTGGTCGCGCTGAGAACAAGGCACTTTTTGTCGAGCAGGTCGCGCAGGGTCTGCACCTGGGGCAGAATCAGGCGTCCCTTTGGGGCCTGAATATCCTGTGGCATGACCAGCAGAATCAGGTCGCCGTTGTCCGCCAGTCCGCCGGTGATACTTTTTGCCTCATAATCCTCCGGCAGCAGGCGGATCATCTCCCCCCGGATTTTATCAATACCGGTTTTGTCCTTCGCACTGACCACAATGGGATTCAGCTTGCAGGCCCGCTGAACCTCCGCGCAGATTTCGGACGTGTTGGAAAGAATATCCGCTTTGTTGACCACGGCGATCACCGGAATTTTATGGCCGCGCAGCGTTTCGATCCATCTGACCTCCTCCGCGATGTCCCCGCCGCTGAAAACTACAAGGGCAATGTCGGTCTTGTCAATGACTTTTTTCGTCTTGTCCACGCGCATCTGTCCCAGTTCGCCCACGTCGTCAAATCCGGCGGTGTCAATGAACACACAGGGGCCGATGCCGTAAATTTCCATGGATTTATATACAGGATCCGCCGTCGTTCCGGCAACATCCGAAACCAGCGCGGTTTCCTGCCGGGTAAGCGCGTTGATTAAGGAGGATTTGCCGCTGTTGCGCTTTCCGAAAATGCCAATGTGAAGCCGGTTGGCTCTTGGAGTATCGGTTAAACTCATTTTTCGCACCCTTTCTCAATGATAAATGCTCCATTAAAACCTGAAATCGCGTTTTCCCTCTTTCAACTCCTGTAAATGCTCCATTGCGATAGAACGAACCTTTTCGTTCGGAATATTGGGGATTTCTCTGGCAATCATCGCTTCTCCTTTTTGTTTTGTATCCGGTGAGGCATAATCCTCCAGATATTCCTTGAGCGTCATTAAAGCGTTAGGGTGGCAGCAATTCGCAATCTGTCCGGCTTTCACAAGGGTCATAAAGCGGTCGCCCGTTCTCCCGGCCCGGTAACACGCGGTGCAGAAGCTGGGAATAAAGCCCAGACCAAGAAGCCAGTTGACAATTTCGTCGAGCGTACGCCTGTCGTTTACCTCAAACTGCGCGGAATTATCGTCCTCCGCCTCCGGTTCCACGTATCCGCCCACGCTGGTGGAGGAACCGCCGCTGATCTGGGAGATGCCGAGCTCCAGCACGCGTTCCCTTGTCTTCTTTGACTCCCTGGTCGATACGATCATGCCGGTGTAAGGAACCGCGATGCGTAAAACGGCGACGATTTTGGCAAAAATGTCGTCTGAAATGGCGTTGGTGAAATTTTTCGGGTCAATGTCGTCGGCAGGGCGGATGCGCGGCACGCTGATGGTGTGCGGGCCAACACCCATGGCGGCTTCCAGATGCTCCGCGTGCATGAGCAGGCCTACAAAATCATAGCGGTACATGTTCAGCCCGAATAAAACGCCGATGCCCACGTCGTCAATGCCGCCCTCCATGGCGCGGTCCATGGCTTCGGTGTGGTAAGCGTAATCGTGCTTTGGCCCGGTGGGGTGCAGTTCCTCGTAGCTCTTTTTGTTGTAGGTTTCCTGAAACAGGATATAGGTACCTATGCCGGCCTCTTTCAGCTTGCGGTAGTTTTCCACCGTCGTCGCGGCGATGTTGACGTTTACGCGGCGGATGGCTCCGTTTTTATGTTTAATACCGTAAATGGTTTTGATGCTTTCCAGCACATATTCAATCGGGTTGTTCACCGGGTCCTCGCCGGTTTCCAGGGCAAGCCGCTTGTGGCCCATGTCCTGCAGGGCGACAACCTCGCGGGCAATTTCCTCCTGTGTCAGTTTTTTACGGGAGATCGTCTTGTTTTTATAATGATAAGGGCAGTACACACAGCCGTTTACGCAGTAATTGGAGAGATACAGCGGGGCGAACATCACGATGCGGTTGCCATAGAATTTCTGTTTGATTTCTTTCGCCAGATGAAACATTTTTTCATTTTCATCCGCCAGGTCGCATTCCAGCAGCACGGCCGCCTCGCGGTGGGTCAGACCCTTGCAGTCCTTTGCCCGCTCGATCAGCCCGTCGATCAGTTCCCGGTTTTGCTTGTTTTTTTGTGCATAGGCAATGGTATCCAGAATTTCTTCGTCGTTAATAAACTCGGTCGCAATTTTAGATTTACAGTCATACATCATAAAAACTCCTTACAGCATTTTCGAATTTTTTGACAGAGAGAAAGTCTCCCCGGTCCACCACAATCCGGTATCCGATGCTTTCCATCCGGCTTTGCAGGCAGAACCGGCACTCAGCTGCTTCCTCGCCCGTGCAGATTTTATTGTCGTACAGCTCGTATTTTTTCCGCACGCTTACCGGCGAAAGGTTGGGCATGACCACATTTGCTCCGGCTAAAATGCCCTTTTCACGCCCGTTCGGATGAATGGTGCCGAGTGCGGTTGTCGCGGGGATCAGCGCGTTGGGGAGCATGAGCCGCAGAGTGCCGATCAAAAGCAGCGTCAGCTCCATGCTTCCGGCAGGCTGACCGGCAAACGGTGTATCGTGATGGGGAATGTAGGGGCCGATTCCCACCATCTGCGGTTCCAGTTGACGGATAAAAAGCAGGTCTTCGGCAAGATTTTCCACCGTTTGAAACGGTGAGCCGACCATAAAGCCGGTGCCGACCTGATAGCCGATCTCCTTCAGCGTCCGCAGGCATTTCATACGGTTTTGCAGATTTTGGCCCGGCGGGTGGAGCCTGCCGTAATGCTGCGCGTTGGCTGTCTCATGGCGCAGCAGGTAGCGGTCCGCGCCCGCCTGAAAAAATTTCCGATAGGCGTCCGCGCTTTTTTCTCCGATGGAGAGGGTGACGGCGCAGTCGGGGTAGCTTTTCTTAATGGTTCGCACAAGCTCCGCAATGTCTTCATCCGTAAAAAACGGGTCTTCGCCGCCCTGCAGCACAAACGTGCGGAAGCCCAGTCCGTAGCCGCTTTCACAGCAGGACAGGATTTCTGCCCTTGTCAGTCGATAGCGTTCGGCGCTGTGATTTCCGCGGCGGATTCCGCAGTAGTAACAGTCGTTGCGGCAGTAGTTGGTAAACTCGATCAGCCCGCGGACATAAATCCGGTTTCCAAAATATTTTCCGGATACGCCTCGGGCCAGTTTAAAAAGATATTCGCTGTCTTCCGGTGTACAGCGGCTTAAAAGGGAGCAGAAATCTTCTTTGCCGAGCGTTCTTTCCGTGTAAAGCCTGTCGATCAGAGCCCTCATTGATAATCTCCTTATTGTTCTTCCGTGGGGGGAACTTTTGAATAGACTGTTTTAATATTGACATGGGGAATCATCCCCAGCTTGCCGGAAAGGGCGCTGATGACGTCGCCGGGTGCGTCCATGACGATGCTGATGACCGAAATATGGCGCTTATGGTACGGAATTCCCATTCTTCCCACAATATACTCCCCATACTCATGCAGTACGGCGTTGATTTTTTCCACGGAGTCGGTATTTTCCACTACAATTCCGATCAGAGCGATTCTTGATTCCATATGGTACCCTCCTTCCATCAATAAAAAATCCCCGCGCCGAAAAAGGCACGGAGACAGCATAACAAAACAAAGGCACATACGTGTACTTTGCATTACGGCTATTCTCTCGCCTTCTCATTCGGGACGAACCCTTCTGTGTTCAGCACGATCACTTTTAAAAAAAGTTTCCCCGCGGTTTGCCGCAAGATGAAAAGCTCCGTCTCACCGGCGCACCGGAAACTTAATTGTTAATATTATATCATGGTTTTAAGAAAAGGCAAGCAGAATTTTGCTGGATAATTATTCAGATTCACTATAAACCGCAGGGCTCAGCAATAATTCCTATTTACTTCACCAAATGGAAATGCTATGATGAACGTGAAAATGCTATGCGATTCACAGAGATTCAACAAAAAGAAATCCAGTTGATCCGTGAAATTGCTGTAATAAAGAAAATGAGGAGAGATCAGTCTTGAAAATTTTGAATTTCGGTTCTCTGAATATTGATAATGTTTACAGTGTGGATCATTTTGTAAGGCCGGGAGAAACGCTTTCCTCAGACAGCCTGTCCGTCTTCTGCGGCGGGAAGGGGCTGAACCAGTCTCTGGCGTTGGCAAGGGCGGGCGCGGAGGTTTATCACGCCGGGATGGCCGGCCGGGACGGCGTCATGCTCTTGGATGTGATGGAGAAAAGCGGCGTACACATACAGTACGTTAAAATAGCCGACGTCGCAACAGGCCACGCGATTATTCAGGTAAACCGTTCCGGCCAGAACTGTATCCTGCTTTACGGCGGCGCCAACCAGCAGGTGACGGAAGAATTTGCCGAAGAAGTGCTCAGCCATTTTGACAAAGGGGACTGGCTCCTTTTACAGAATGAAATCAGTTCCGTCGGTTCCATCATGAAAGCGGCGAAACGGAAGGGGATGACCGTCGTACTGAACCCGTCCCCGATGAACGAGAAGATTCTGGAAATGCCGCTGGAGCTGGTGGATTACTTTATTCTGAATGAGGTGGAGGCCGCCGGGCTTTGCGGCTGCGAACAGACCGAAAAAATGGCGGACGAACTCCGGAAAAAATTTCCCGGGGCAAAAATCGTCCTGACGCTGGGCAGCAGAGGAGCTGTTTATCAGGACAAGAACATTCGCGCCGCCCATGGTATTTACAATGTTCCGGTTGTGGATACCACGGCCGCGGGGGATACCTTTACCGGCTATTTCATTGAGCAGGTCGCCGGCGGCGGCAGCCCGGAAAAGGCGCTTGAACTTGCGTCAAAGGCATCTTCGCTGGCGGTTTCCAGAAAGGGCGCAGAGCCTTCCATTCCGCTGATGGACGAAGTCCTGAGCAGCAGATTAGAACTTTTATCAGTTTGAAGCGGCTTTTTCTGTCTTTATATAGCGATTCCCCAGAATGCAGTGAAACGGATATTATCCCCCGCCGAAGGCGGGGGATAATATCCGTTTTTCCGTTTTTCATTTGAAATAATCGTTAAAACAGCTTTTGGGTTAATTCGGAGATCATCGACAGCTTTTCGGGAATCGGAATGCCCTGCGGGCAGTGACGCGCGCATTTTCCGCAGGAAACACAGTGCTCCGGTCTTTCGGATTCCGCTGTTTGGTGGTAGGCTTCTTTAAAGGCGTCTATGTCCTTTGTTGTCTGATACTGGTTATAAATTTTAAATATTTTCGGAATATCCACGCCGCTCGGGCAGTCCATACAGTAGCGGCAGCCCGTGCAGAGAATAGTGTCCTTTCGCTTACAGGCTTCCGCTGCCTGCCGGACGATGCCGAGTTCCCGGTCGGTCAGGGGTTCAAATCCGTTCATGGTGTCAACATTGTCCGCAATCTGGTCCATTGTTGACATTCCGCTCAGAACCGTCATGACATTCGGCAGGGACGCCGCGAAGCGGATGGCCCATGAAGCGATGCTTTTATCCGGTCTTGCTTCCCTGAACAGCTGGTTTGCCGTTTCGCAGGGGTTTGCCAGCGCCCCGCCGCGCACCGGCTCCATCACAATGCACGGAAGGTGATGCCGCTCCAGAATTTCATACTGCTCCCTGGCCCTCTGGATATCCCAGTCGAGGTAATTCAACTGAATCTGCGCAAAATCCCATTCGTGCGCATTGCAGATGTCTTCCAAAACCTCCGGTGTGTCGTGAAAGGAAAAGCCAAGGCGGCGGATAACGCCTTCCCGCTTCTTTTTGGCCAAAAATTCATAAACACCAAACGCTTCGCATTGCTCGAAATTTTTCTTTGTGAGCGAATGAAGCAGATAAAAATCAATATAGTCCGTCTGAAGCCGTTCCAGCTGAAGATTGAAAATACGCTCCACGTCGGCGGGCGTTTCGGCCATCCAGACCGGCATCTTCGTAGCAAGGAAATAACTGCCGCGTTCGTATTTCTTCAAGGCGTGACCGACAAATTCTTCCGATTTTCCGTCGTGGTACATATGCGCCGTGTCAATGTAATTGATGCCGTGAGACAGGGCGTAGTCCACAATTTCCTGCGCTTTTTCATAGTCGATCTCCTCTTTGCCGGCGCTTGCCTTCGGCAGCCTCATACAGCCCAGCCCCAGTGCGGAAACGGACAAATCAGTGTCCCTGTATTTTTTGTAAAGCATGTTTTTTATTCCTCCCCTTATGTGTTATACTATTTTATACCTTTTCGTTCACTCTAAGTCAAGCAAAAGAAAATTAAAATTCAGTTTTACGATCAGGCGTGCGCCGCCAAAATAAAAGAGAGTCAGATGCAAAAGCCGCTCAAGCAGCCTGTTTAACGGAACAGAAAAATTGCGCCTCCAATCACGGGATGAATATTCCGGGGTTAGGGGCGCATTGAATATCTTTCGCAATTTTATTATTTTATGGTTGGGAATTTCATAATAATATGGTAAAGGGGTGATTGCATTATGGAAAAAGTGAAGAACATAAAGGAAATGAAGAACAGGAAGGGCATAGAAGAACTGACCGGGTTTAAAATTCTGAATGCGGCTGCATTTTTGTTCATGGTTATCGTCAATATCTTCGCAAATCTTCTTCCGCTGAACAACGTAAGCACAGGGAAGGTGTCGGACTCCTATCCCAATCTTTTCGCGCCGGCCGGATTTACGTTCGCCATATGGATTTTGATTTATCTTTTGCTGGCGGCGTTCATCCTTTATCAGATCGGACTTTTCCATGGAGACAATGATGTCAATAAAAATGAAATTGTAAAAAAAATCAGTTGGTATTTTATCATTTCCTCAGTGGCCAACGCTGCCTGGATTTTTGCATGGCATTATCGGCGCATTCCTCTTTCCGTCCTGTTTATGCTCATCCTTTGGACTTGTCTAGCCCAGATCGTGGGAATCATGGCGGAAGAGGAGTTCGGCCGCAAAGAAAAAATAATGCTGAAGCTTCCCTTCAGTATTTATTTCGGCTGGGTAACGGTAGCCGCGCTGGCCAACATTGTTGTGCTGCTTGTCAGCATGGGCTGGAGCGGTTGGGGGCTTTCCCAACAGACATGGACAGTCATCGCGCTGCTGCTCGGCATGACGATTACGGCTCTGATTACACTGAAAAACAAGGACATTGCGTATGGATTCACCGCTATCTGGGCATATGTGGGAATTCTCGCCAGACATCTTTCCCCAAACGGATTTCATGGGCAATATCCTGTGGTCATCATTACGGCCATCCTTTGCCTTGCGGTACTCGCTCTGGCGGTTCTGTTTGTCTGGGCAGCAAAGGAAAAACATCCGGTAAAATTGTAAAATTAATTTACATATAGGATTATTTATAACAATATATACTAAATGTAGCAATATAATGCATAAAAAGGACGCGCAGTTTTACGCTGCGCGTCCTTTTTATGCTGGTTTCGGTATCCATTGAACTTAAAGCAGATCAGGTAGAATCGTTTTTCAGCCAATTTTCGTAAAGAAATGGTAATAATAAATTATCTTGTATTAGAATATTGTATTATATGGATCGGAGCAGATAACAATATTATCGTAATGTAATTTTCAGCAATTGAAGGGTTGGTGCCATGAACAAGAATAATGTACCCAATAGATTAATTGATCAGAAATCTCCGTATCTTCTTCAGCACGCTTACAATCCTGTAAACTGGTATCCGTGGGGCAAAGAAGCGTTTGAAAAAGCAAAAAGGGAAGATAAACCGATTTTCCTGTCCATAGGATATTCCACTTGTCACTGGTGCCATGTCATGGAGCGGGAGAGCTTTGAGGACAATGAGGTGGCGGAGGAATTAAACCGGAATTTTATTGCCGTGAAAGTGGACAAAGAGGAGCGCCCGGACGTGGACGCGGTCTATATGACGGTCTGTCAGGCGCTCACCGGCAGCGGCGGATGGCCCCTTACCATTCTGATGACGCCGGATCAGCGCCCTTTTTATGCGGGAACCTATTTTCCGAAATATTCCCGGTACTCCGTGCCCGGCCTGATGGATCTTCTTGCCTCCGCCGCGCAGCAGTGGAAGGAAAACCGGAATGAGCTTTTCAACTCCGGGGAGCGCATTGCACAGGCGCTCGGCGGACAGGCGGCGAAAAAGGCGGACAGGCCCCTCAAAGACACTGTTTTTTCCGCCGCGGAATGGTTTGAACAGACCTTCGACCGCCGTTATGGAGGGTTCGGCGCCAGCCCTAAATTTCCATCCCCCCATAATCTGCTGTTTTTGCTGCGGTATTCCATACTGGAACACGACTCTCATGCCCTTGAAATGGTGGAAAAGACGCTGCGGCAAATGTACCGCGGCGGGATTTTCGACCATGTGGGTTTTGGATTCTCACGCTATTCGACGGATGAAAAATGGCTTGTTCCGCATTTTGAAAAAATGCTCTACGACAATGCACTGCTGACAATCGCCTATCTGGAAGCGTTTCAGATTACCCGGGATGGTTTTTATAAAACCGTTGCCGAAAAGACAATGACCTATATATTGCGCGAAATGACGGACGAAAACGGCGGCTTTTACTGTGCGCAGGACGCCGACAGCGACGGGCGGGAGGGAAAATATTACGTTTTTACCCCCGAAGAGATCACCTCGATTTTGGGCGAAACCGACGCAAAGGCCTTTATTGAGCATTTTGGAATGACGCAGGAGGGCAATTTTGAAGGGGAAAATATTCTAAATCTGATAGACAGCCCAAATGACGACCTTTTGGATGAACGGATAGAACGGATGCTTCCAAAAGTTTATGAATACCGTCTGACGCGCACAAAGCTGCATAAGGATGATAAAATCCTTACCTCCTGGAACGCGCTGATGATTGCGGCCTTCGCCGACGCCTACCGGATTTTGGGGGACCCGCAGTATCTTACTGCCGCGGAGAAGGCAATGAATTTTATCAGGAACGGCCTGACCGATGAAGCGGGCGGCCTGCGTGTGCGTTACCGCGACGGGGAGGCCGCTGGCACGGGCGGGCTGGATGATTACGCATTTACGGTGTGGGCAATGCTGAATCTGTACGACGCGACTTACAATGCCGATTATCTTGAGCAGGCGGCTGAACTGAACCAACAAATGCTGGACCGCTTTTATGACGGGGAGAACGGCGGATTTTATCTTTCCGCCGGTGACGCGGAGCAGCTTATTTACCGTCCGAAAGAGACCTATGACGGGGCAATCCCGTCCGGAAATTCCGTGGCGGCCCTTTGCCTGTTAAAGCTGGCGGCGCTGACCGGCAATCCTGATTTGCAGGAGGCGGCGGATCGGCAGCTGCGTTTTATGGCCGGCGCCGCGCAGGAATTTCCCGCCGGGCACAGCTTTGCTCTGATTGCGGCAATGGCTGCGCTGTATCCCGCAAGGGAGATTGTGTGCGTCGTAAAGGATGATGGTGACCGGGAGCAGGTAAAATCCCTGATGCGTAAAAAAATGATGCCCAACACCACCGTACTCGTAAAGAGTGCGGAAAATGCCGGGCAATTGGAAAGCATCGCGGAATTTACGAAGGAATATCATCTGAAAGACGGCAGGAGCGCCTACTATGTCTGTGAAAACCATGCCTGTTCTCCGCCGGTCTGTGAGCTGGAAGAATTGGATAAAAAGCTGTCGGAATAATCGGGATATAAAAAAAGGCTTCAGCCGATGGTCAAAAGAGCCTCACTCACCGCGTCTTCGCAGGAGCGCATGGCCAGAATCGTCTGCTCTATCAGATAATCCAACTCCCAGCCGAGCATTTCCGCCCCGCGACCGATCACTTCTCTGGAGCATCCGGCGGCAAAATTCAGCGTTTTATATTTCTTTTTAACCGACTTCAGTTCCAGATCCTGTACGCTCTTTGAAGGCCGCATCAATGCGACGGCGCCGATCAGCCCAGTGAGTTCGTCGGCCGCGTAAAGCACTTTCTCCATGATATGCTCCGGCTTGATATCCACGGTAAGCTGGTATCCGTGGCTCGCGGTCGCGTGGATGATATCCTCACTGATTCCTCTTTCGCGCATAATGGCCTGTTCACGGATACAGTGTTCATCCGGGTAAAGCTCGAAGTCCAGGTCATGCAGAAGCCCGACAATGTCCCAGAATTCCTGTTCCCCGCCGAATCCCAGAAGCTGGGCGAAATATTTCATGGTTCCTTCCACAATCAGGGCGTGTTTCAAATGAAACGGGTCTTTGTTATATTCCGTCAGAAGGGACCAGGCCTGTTCGCGTGTAATGTTTTGATTCATTTTTTACATCCTTTCTGCAATTGATCGGTTTGGTTTCAGCGTTTTGCTCAGTTTGCAGCAACTTTATGAAAGCATTTCCAATAATTTTATGCTTCTCCCCCGCCTTCGGCGGGGGAGAAGCATATTTAATCTTGCCATCAAAAAGGAATTGCTGTGAATTAAAACGGTTTGTCTTTTATCATACTGTGGGCTGCGTAAAATGTCAATACATTACTGATTTTATAGGAAAAGGTTTTTTTATTTCAATAATTGATTGATTACAGCCGGATGTTACGGTATAATTTGTTTCGTAAAATCAATGCTTAAATTGATAAACTTGCTGAACACACAGGTGATAAAAATGTTAAATGAATTTTCAAGGACGGAGCTTTTATTGGGAGCGCCCGCCATGCAAAAGCTGGAAGAAGCGGCGGTGGCGGTGTTTGGAATCGGGGGGGTCGGCTCCTACACGGCGGAAGCGCTAGCCCGAAGCGGAATCGGCGCCATCGCGCTGTTTGACGACGACAAGGTCTGCCTTACCAATATCAACCGTCAGCTCATTGCCACGCGCAAAACCGTTGGAAAACCAAAGGTGGAGGTGATGCGCGACCGGATTCTGGAGATCAATCCGTCCGCCAGGGTGGAACTTTATCCCATGTTTTACACAGCGGAAAACGCGGATACGGTGGACCTGTCCCGCTTTTCCTATATTGTGGACGCGATTGACACGATTTCCTCAAAGATTATCCTGATTGAACGGGCGAAAGCGGCCGGTGTTCCCATCATCAGCTGCATGGGCGCGGGGAACAAGCTTGACCCGACAAAGTTTGAAGTCGCAGATATCTATGAAACCTCCGTCTGCCCCCTTGCAAGGGTGATGCGCAGTGAGCTGCGCAAGCGGAATATCGGCTCGCTGAAGGTTGTGTATTCCAAGGAGCCGCCGATGACGCCGATTGAAGACGACGCCAACAGCTGCAAGTACCACTGCATCTGCCCGCCGGGTACAAAGCGCAAGTGCTCCGTTCGCCGTCAGGTGCCGGGAAGCATCTCGTTTGTACCGTCCGTCGCAGGGTTGATTCTCGCGGGAGAAGTCATTAAAGATCTTGTAAAGTAAATTTACTCCATGTATGGAGCAGGGCGGCCAGCCCGCGGTGCCGGTAACGGCGGCGGATCGGCTGCCCTGCTTTTTTATTCCCTGCCGTCGATCAGCTGGTAGCCGACGTTTTTGATGCAGTGAATGCGGGCATCGGAATGAATCTTTTTCAGTTTATGGCGAAGAAAAGTGATATGAACCTCCAGGCTGTTTTCGGCCGTGGAGCTCTCAAACCCCCACAGCTTTGTCAGAAGACTTTCTTTGCTGCTGATGTTGTGCCCCTGTGTGAGAAAAAACTTCATCAGTTCGAATTCCTTGTTTGAAAGCGGCACACAGCCCCCGGTATCGGACAGTTCATAGGTATTCAGATTCAGGCTTAATCCGCTGAAAACCAGCGTATGGTCCGCAGCCAGTTCCCCTTTTCTGCGGGAGACCGCGCCCAGTCTTGCAAGCAGCTCGGCATCCGCAAAGGGCCTTTCCATAAAATCGTCTGCGCCGCTGTTCAGGCCGCGCACTTTGTCGCTGACGCCGCATTTTGGCGACAGCATCAGGATAGGGACCGACAGACCGGATTTCCGTATCTGCCTTAGCACGTCGAAGCCGCTGCAGTCGGGCAGAGAAACATCCAGTATCACCGCGTCGTAGATTCCGCTCATCGCTTCATCGGTTCCGTCCTCCCCGCGGGAAGCGGAAAAAAATTCACAGCGGTTCCGATTCAGCAATCTGCCGATTTTTACCGCAATTTTTTTATCGTTCTCTATAAGTAATATTTTCATCGGAGCGCCTCCGTTTGTCTTTCTTACATTATATCAGCAGTGCATTTTTCGCATGTGATGGTCTTGTGAAGAAGCGCTTAAATTTATGTGAAACAGTGAAATCTTAAGCTTTAATTAAGATTAAATCCCTATAATTGGATGTAGAAAGGCGAAATCGGAGGTCAGCTATGAAAGATACAATACGAAACCTGATTAAGAATCACAAAAAAATGTGTATCATGATTGCCTCGGGCACTGTTCTGGGTGCGGCCATTTTAACAACCGTTCTGCTGTATGTCAACCAGATGAAGGCGTCGCAGAACACCGCCAGTTACCGTGAATATACCGTCGCAAAGGGAGATGTGACTGTGGGTACCAGCGAAAGCGGCACGGTTGCTCTGGACGAGACCACGGTCTCCTTTCCGGTCGATGTAACCATTGACAGCGTACTTGTGAAAGTGGGATATTCGGTCAAGACCGGCGAGTCACTGGTGAAGCTGAATCAGGACAGCATAACCGACGGAACGCTGGATTCAAGAACAAAGCTTGCGCAGGCCAAACTTTCCCTTGAGCAGGCTGTCGCCGACCAGGAAAGCAAGCTCAAAACGGCGAAGCTTACCTATGAAACAAGCAGGTCAACCGCCGCCAACGCATATACCGAGGAATATCTGACGAAGGCGGAAATACAGAATAGCATTGCCACGGCACAGGCGGATTTAAAAGAGAAACAGGACGACCTTACAAAATACCTGGCCTTGCAGAAAAGCTATCCCGCCGACTATGCAAAGCTCACGAAGATGAAAAAATGGAGAGATGACGCGAAAACGACGCTGACCAGCTATCAGGACCAACTGGAAACCTATGAAACAGACCATAAAGCGGCTCTGGACGGGCTGAACTCCCTGGAAACGGCAAAAAATTCCGCCTATTCCGCGTGGGTCTTAGCCAAGGCGCAGGACGACGGGGAAGACACAGCAAAGGCAGAATACGACGACGCAAAGGACGCCTATGACGATTATGCCGATTACATAGCATCAACGGTTACTGCGAAACAATCGCTGGAATCGAAAATATCTCTTTATACGGCGGAATATAACAATTATTCCACAGCGTATGACAACTACAATGAAACGTTTAAAGACAAGTACGGATCAAGTTCTTCCAGCAGCACGGACAGCGATACAACGGCTTCGTCCGATGAGTTGGATTCCAAGGTGACATCGCTTCAGAGCGAGGTGAAAACGGCTCAGTTCACCCTGGAAAAGGCGCAGAAATCGTCTACGGGAAGCATCAATGAAGCGGAGCAGAAATTGCAGAGCAACCTGAACGACGGCTCCAGCGCCGGATCCGCCTATCAGCTGACGGTCAACCAGCTCGCAGAGGCGGTTTCCACGCAGCAGGAGACCTACGACAGCCTGAAACGGGAGCTGGACGATGTAAACAGCGCGATTAACGGAGACGGTATTCTTACTTCCCCCTGCGACGGAATCGTCGTTTCGGTCAGCTATACGGACGGGAGTGATGTAAAGGCCGGTGAGGCGATTGTGACGATTGCCAAAACCTCCGCGGTCAGTATTTCCGTCTCCCTTTCGGAAGAGGACGTCACCGATCTGTCCATCGGTCAGGATGCGGAAATCAGCCTGACTTCGTATGAAGGCCAGACGTTCCCCGCAACGGTAGAAAGCATCGCCGCCTCCCCTTCGCGCAGCGGTTCCGCTTCCGTTACCTATGCGGTCACGGCAAAAATGACCGATCCCAATACGAAGAAAGTATTTGTGGGCATGAGCGGAGAGGTCGAATTTATCAAGAAACAAAAAAAGGACGTGCTGTATGTTTCCGATCAGGCCATTACTTTTGAGGACGGAATTTCCAGCGTCCTTGTGAAAAATGCGGACGGCTCCACCAAAAAGACGACGGTGACGACCGGGTTCTCCAACGGACAGTATGTTGAGATTTTAAGCGGTTTGAAGGAGGGAGACATCGTACTGGTTGAAAGCGCGGTGACGAAATGAAATTCAGTGAAATACTCCATTTAGTATGGATTAATATCATGGAAAGCAAAACAAAGGTAATGCTTACTTCCCTCGGCATTATTGTCGGCGCCGCGACCATTGTGCTGGTCATCGCCATAGGGCATGGAGGGGAAGTGGACGTTCAGGAGCAGTTTAAAACCTTGAACGTGGGGGCGATTAACGTCACCGTCAGCACCGAAGCCGATATGGCCGACGCCATGGCGGGCATGATGCCTCCCAGAGACATGGGCGGCGGTGGCAGCGGAAATTTCGGCGGCGGCACGCGGAGCAATAAAAGCGGAAGTGCCGGCGGCAACGGCGGTATGACGGGCGGCCAGATGGGCGGAGGAACCACCCGACAAAAGGGTGTGACCCTCACCACCACGGATGTGGACGATATTATCTCCTATGTGCCGGATCTTACGTCCGCGTCGATCATCATCAGCGGAACAGGAGCGGTGTTAACGGATAATCTGGACGAGGAAACAGACGAGACTATCGTCGGCTGCCTGCCGGAGTATCAGGGCATCAGCAATCTGGAACTGCTGCAGGGTGACTTTATCACGCAGGACGATCAGGACAGTAAAAACAAGGTGGCGGTCATTGGCAACAGCCTGGCAAAAACGCTGTTCGGCAGCGCCTACGCCGCATATGGCGATGTGCTGACCATTGAGGGAAAAACCTACACGGTGGTCGGAGTGCTTTCCGAAATGGGGACGGTTTCTTCCGGCGTAAGCCCCGACGATTCCATTTATATTCCCTACTCGACGGCGCAGAAATTTGTACTCGGCAGTTCCGCTACCCCTTCCATAACGGCAATCGCTTCGGATGTTAAGGAAGTTTCAACGGTAATGGCGAATATTACGGCTGTTTTAAACGAAAATTATCCGAACGGGAAATTCACCCTTACGGACGCGGGCAGTGAGATGGAAGCGGCGACCACGTCGGCAAATACGCTGTCCATGCTGCTGATCGCCGTTGCAATCATCGTATTTATCGTCGGTGGAATCGGCATTATGAACGTGCTGTTCGTGTCGGTCAAGGAGCGAACACAGGAAATCGGGATTTTAAAGGCCCTTGGATGCAGTAAAAGGGAAATTCTGCTTGAATTTCTTACGGAAGCCAACTTTATGAGCGTTTTCGGCGGGATTATCGGCGTGGCTGCCGGATTTGCCCTTGTGCCGGCGGTGCGTATGACCGGGATGACAGTGGAACCACTTGCCGTCGGCGGTGTTCTTGCACTTGTCTTCGCGGTGCTGACCGGAACGGCATTTGGCTTTTACCCCGCGTACAAGGCTGCTCAGCTGATGCCGATCGAAGCCTTGCAGCAGGAATAAAAGGAGGGTAAACGATGATAAAAAGAACAATATGCGCCGTCATGGTGCTGTTGATTGCGCTCGCCTCACTGACCGCCTGCTCATCGGGCAAAAGCGCCCGGTCCGACGGGAAGACGGAGTCCGGCCAGAGTTGGAGGAACAGGCAGGGTGAGCGTGGCGTAAAGGACAGCGGCGCGCAGAATGCCTCGGCGTCAGGGTCACAGACACAGATCATAGGGAAGGTGACTTCCATTGTCGGGAATGAAGTGGAACTCGATGTTGGAACAATGTCAAGTGATACCGGCTCCGCCTCAAAGGAATTTGCATCTTCCGGTGAAACAAAAACGCTCCTGATTCCCGTCGGGCTTTCTTTGACGGGCGCGGGTACAACAACGGGAGCAGGTGCTGCCGGCACAGGGGCGGAAACCGGCGCTGCGGGAGGCGGCGTGCCGACAGGCGGCGGGACTGCCGCAAGGGGAACCACGGCCGGGCGGTCCGGGACGGGTACGTCAACCGGAAAATCAACCTCCGCCAAATCCGCTTCCACAGCGAAAACGACAGCCGGAACTGCCGCGGCGGGTTCCACCCTCAAACGCACCAGCGGATTTTCCAGTATTACGCAGGGAATGATTCTGCGGATATCACAGAAAGAAATCAACGGAACACTGACGGTGGTCAAAGTGGCTGTTGTTTCAAAATAAATGAAAGGCGCCTGAAATGGACAACATTATAACAATGAATAATATCCATAAATGGTATCAGGTCGGCGGCATCACCCTGGATGTGCTGAAGCAGGTTTCACTGGATGTGGAGCCGGGCGAGTATCTTGCAGTCCTGGGTCCTTCCGGTTCCGGAAAAAGCACCCTGATGAATATCATAGGCTGTATGGACAGCTTTCAGGACGGGGAATATTTTCTGACCGGCCAGCCGGTACATAAGATGAATGACGCGCAGCTGACGCATCTGAGGAACCAGCAGATTGGTTTCATTTTCCAGAAATATCACCTGATACAAAAATACGACGTGCTGCAGAACACCATGCTTCCTCTTTTGATTCGCGGAGAAACACGCAAAAAGGCCGAAATACTCTCCATGGAAAAGCTGGAGATGCTGGAAATGGACAAAAGAATCCACCACAAACCCAACGAGCTGTCCGGCGGTCAGCAGCAAAGGGTGGCAATTGCCCGCGCTCTTGTCGGAAAGCCGAAGCTGCTGCTTGCCGACGAACCGACCGGAGCTCTTGATTCCGCAACCGGCAAAGAAGTGCTGAAGCTGTTTAGCCAGCTGAACGAAGTGGGGAATACCATTGTGATGATTACCCATGACCTGCATGTGGCATCCCACGCGAAACGGGTAATCAATATCGTCGACGGAGAGCTTTTTGAACACGGGATGGCTCAATAAAAGAAGATTGGAGGAGTAATTGCCATAATGAAAAAATTAAAAACCGCAGTGTTGGTTCCGGTAATCTTACTGCTGTTTGCGAGCTTTTCCGCCGCGGCTTTTGCCGATTCAGCGCTGAACGACGAAAACTGCACCTCGTCGGTTACGCTGAACGACATCTCTCTGGCGGAAAATACCAGCTATGTCAGCGAGGATTATTTCGGGGTGATTTATTTGAGAGTGGATGACGACAGCGTTGTTCAGGCCACATCGGACTCAGACGGCCACGTGGTGATGACCGCCGTTTCCGCCGGCACGACCAAGGTGCGGTATTATTACAGAACCCTGGCAGAAAGCGACTGGACAAGTGCGACGGTGACGGTCAGCGTAACGGGCACACCCGCCTCCCCCGCCGCATCGTCTACAGGACTTGTCTTTTCGCAGAACAGCGTTAAAATTGCGAAATTCGGCGACTACACCCCTTCCGGCATTACACTGAACGGAACAAAGGTGGAAGCCTCCTCGCTTGTGTGGGTATCGTCGTCTGCCGCCGTAGCTGCAGTTGATACTTCCACAGGAAAAATCACGGCTGTCGGCGCAGGCACCGCGGTGATCTATGCCATAGACCCCGCAACAAAAGCCGCGGCAAGCATCAATCTGTTTGTTTCTTAATGGTGAAAACGGCCCTTGATAGCTTTGAATATGTTATCTCCCCCGTTGCAGGCGGGGAGATAACAAAATTGGGAATATTAGAATTAAAACGGATTAAACAGGAATATCTCTGCATTGTTTGTGCAAATTTCCTATACAAATACGGAAATAACAGAAAGTATTGACATTATTCTGCAACTTTACTATTGCAAACTTGCAAATAAAATGATAAAATGAATATGTTTTAAAGCAAAGGCGCTTGACTCAAATGTGTTGGGCGCCTGTCTTTTTATCCTGATGCTTTTCCCATTTACAGTGTTTTGGTGAAAAAGCGAAATCACTTAGAAGCGAAACTCCGTTAAAGCAAAACCGGATAAAAGAATTTGTGAAGAGAGGTTTTATCGATGAGAAAGAGTAAAAGACTGCTGGCTGCCGTTCTTGCGGCAGTAATCGCCTGCGCGGGCCTGACAGCCTGCTCCGGCGGCAGCAAGGGTAATGCGAGTGCGGCGGGCAGTACAGCGTCTGCTGCTGATACCGCCAAAAGCAGGGCGCAGGATACCCTGATCTACGCGCAGGGCGCTGACCCGAGAGGGCTGGATCCGGCTCTGGTTGACGACGGCGAGTCGGCGAAAATCATGGTAAATATCTACGAAGGCCTTTTAAAGTATGATAAGGATTCCACAAAGGTGCTGCCTGCCCTTGCGGAAAGCTGGGATGTCAGCGACGACGGCCTTACATACACGTTCCATCTGAAAAAGGGCGTTAAGTTCCAGGACGGCACGGATTTTAACGCGGACGCCGTTAAATTCAACATTGACCGTCAGCTTCCCCCAAACGTGACGGAGGATATGGGTTATGCCGGATTTGTGTTCGGCTCCGTAAAAGACGTTAAAGTAGTTGATGAAAACACGGTTACCATCAACATGAAGGCCGCCTGCACCCCGTTCCTGAACAATCTTGCCATGTGTCTGGGCGCACCGATGATCAGCCCCAAGGCTCTGAAAGACAACAACAACAATGTCAATGAACATCCTGTCGGCACCGGTCCGTACAAATTTGTGAGTTGGACCAAGGGGCAGAACGTGGTTCTTACCCGCAACGACGAGTACTGGGGCAACAAGGCCCTGACAAAGAATGTAATCTTTAAGTTCATTAAGGATAACTCCGCGAGAGTGGTCGCCCTGAACAACGGCGAAGCGGATATGATCGACGGCATCGACGCTACCGTCGTCAGCCAGATCGAAGGCGCGGGCAACAAGATCTACGAGGCGCCCGGCATGAATATCAACTATATGGCTTACAATACCACAAAAGCACCTTTTACCGATGCAAAGGTTCGCGCTGCGGTTTCCCAGGCGGTGAATGTTCCTGAATTGGTGAAGAGCCTGTATCAGGGATATGCCGACCCCGCAACTTCCGTCATGCCTTCCTTTATGCCGGGCTATGACGCCAGCATCAAACAGGTTGCGTATGACCAGGCGGCCGCCAAATCCGCTCTTTCCGCCGCCGGCGTCAAAACCGTTCATATGATTACCTATACCAATCCAAGACCGTACAACACCGCGAACGGCCAGGCGCTTGCCGAAGCCATTCAGGGCTATCTGCGCAAAGCGGGTGTGGAAGCGACTATCGACGCCTACGACTGGACCACCTACAAACAGAAGGTAAAGGCGGGCGATTATGATATCTGCTTCTACGGCTGGACAGGCGACAACGGTGATCCGGATAACTTTATGAATCTGATGGCCGACAAAGATCCGACCATGAACGTCGCCCGTTATGACAATGCAGACTTTAAGGCACTGATTGCCAAGGGCCTTGCCATAAAGGCCGGCGACGAGCGCAATAAGATTTACACGGATCTTGAAAAGAAAGCTGCCGAAGCTGCCGTATGGCTCCCGATTTCCCATGGCAAGACACTTTGCGGCTACAGGAGCAACGTGAAAGACTTCTACTACCACATGACCGGCGTTGTATTCCTCTCCGGTGTTTCCAAGAGCTAAACTGGTGTTTATAGGCCGCGCAGAGATTTCTGTTTGAAATGATTCTATCAATGCCGGAGGTTGTTCATTACGACTTCCGGCATCCTTGTTTCTTATGATGAATACAACGAAAGGTTGTTAAAAATGTTCAAGTATATCATCAAGCGCATTTTGATGTTGATTCCTGTTTTGTTGGGAGTCTCTGTCATTGTGTTCTTAATCATGCGGGTCTTTTCACCGGACCCGGCTCCGATTGTTCTGGGACAGCATGCGACAGTGGAGGCCGCCGACGCATGGCGCGCGGCGAACGGACTGAACGCTCCGCTTTACATTCAGTTTTTTAATTTTATAAAAGGCGCCGTCACCGGCGACCTGGGAACTTCCTACTATACAAAAACTCCTGTAACGACTGAGATTTTCTCGCGTTTTCCGGCCACAATCGAGCTTGCGATTGCAGCCATCATTTTCGCGTCCCTATTCGGCATCATCATCGGCGTCATTTCCGCGGTAAAAAAGAATTCCTTCTTTGACCATGCCGGAATGGTGCTTGCGCTGATCGGCGTTTCCATGCCGATTTTCTGGCTGGGCATCCTGCTGATTATCCTGTTTGCCGGCGTGTGGCATATTCTGCCTTCCGGCGGTAGAATTGACCCGCTTCTGCAGCCCGTCGTGTCGAGCGGCTTTTATCTTTATGACACGCTTTCCATTGGGGATATGGAGGCTTTTACCGACGCGGTGAAGCATTTGATTCTGCCGGCGCTTGCCCTTGGAATGTATTCCATGGCAATTATTACCAGAATGACGCGTTCCAGCATGCTTGAGACAATGAATCAGGACTACATACGCACGGCGCGGGCCAAGGGCGTTTCCGAACACAGGGTGGTTACCCATCATGCCCTGCGCAACGCAATGATCCCCGTTACGACGGTTATCGGCCTTCAGCTCGGCTCTCTTCTGGGCGGGGCGGTTCTGACGGAAACCGTGTTTTCCTGGCCGGGAATCGGCAATTACACGGTTGAATGTATTCTGAAATCCGATTTTCCGGTGGTACAGGGAGTCGTGCTGCTGATTGCGTGCATCTTTGTTCTGATCAATCTTGTGGTGGATGTTATTTACGCGTTTATCGATCCCCGCATCAAATTTTCCAAGAAAGAAGGTTAGCTTGTTATGACAATGAAGAAAGCGGAGCAGCCGCAGACGGAACCCTCATCGCAGGCGGCCGTCGTCCTGGAAAAACCGGAGTCCCAGATCAAAGAGATGTGGGAAGCAATCTGGGAGGACAAAGCAGCCGTCACAGGCTTGATTGTCATCGCCTTCCTTGTGCTGGTCGCCGTCTTTGGCCCGATTATTATGCCGTATGACCCTGATCTTTCCGATATGACAAAAAGCTTTATCTGGCCGAATGCCGCGCATTGGTTTGGAACCGACCAGCTTGGCCGTGATATTTTCAGCAGAATCATTGCGGGAACGCGCATTTCGCTGACGGTTGGCCTGAGCGCCGTCGCCATTTCCCTTACCATCGGCGTGGTGCTTGGTTCCATTGCCGGTTACAAAGGAGGAAAAACGGATACGATTATCATGCGCTTTATGGACATGATGCTCGCCATTCCCTCCATCCTATTAGCCATCGCCTTTATGGCGGCTTTAGGCAAGGGTATCGATAAGGCGGTCATCGCCATCGGCCTGGTTTCCATCCCCGAATACGCGCGCATTGTGCGCGGGTGTATCCTGTCCGTGAAAGAAAACGATTATGTACAGGCTGCCCGTGTCATCGGCAATAAAAACAGCCGTATCATTTTCAGGCATATTCTGCCGAATGTGCTTTCCTCCATTGTGGTAAGGGCCACGCTGGGCATTTCCACCGCTGTGCTTGACACCGCCGCTTTGGGCTTTCTTGGCCTTGGCGTGCAGCCGCCGGCGGCCGAGTGGGGTGATATGTTAGGCAGAGCGAGGGGCTTTATCTTCACCGCGCCCTACACGCTCATTTTTCCGGGCATCGCCATTACCCTGACGGTTCTGGCGTTTAATCTGCTTGGCGACGGTCTGCGCGACGCGCTTGACCCGAAATATAGAAAGAATTAGAGGCGGTGAAGTTTTATGTTGCTTGAAGTAAACCATTTAAAAACGGAATTTCAGCTGAAACACGGCACCGTCAGCGCCGTGAATGATATCAGCTTCTCATTGAATAAAGGAGAGATCCTTGCGATTGTGGGCGAATCCGGTTCCGGAAAAAGCGTAACCTCCCTTTCCGTCATGGGTCTTGTACAGGAACCCGGTAAGGTGACGCAGGGTGAAATCCTGTTTAAAGGCGAGGACCTTTTGAAAAAGAGCCGAACGGAGATGCAGGCGATCCGCGGGGACCAGATATCCATGATCTTTCAGGAGCCGATGACCTCTCTCAACCCCGTATACCGCATTAAGGACCAGATTATGGAGAGTATCATGACGCATATGAAGCTCTCTAAAAAAGAGGCGTGGGAGCGCGCCGTCCATATGCTGGACATTGTCGGGATTCCTTCCCCGGCGGAGCGCGCGAAGGACTATCCGCACCAGATGAGCGGCGGTATGCGGCAGAGGGTGATGACCGCCATGGCGCTTGCCTGCCGGCCGGAGCTTTTGATTGCGGACGAACCTACCACCGCGCTGGACGTGACAATCCAGGCCCAGATTCTGGACCTTCTTTACCATATGCGTGAAAAATTCAACATGGCCGTTCTGCTCATCACCCATGACCTTGGCGTCGTGTCGGAAGCGGCTGACCGTGTAATCGTAATGTACTGCGGGAAAATTGTAGAGGAAGCGGATGTAAGAACTCTGTTTGAAGAGACGATGCATCCCTATACGCTAGGCCTTCTCCGTTCCATTCCCAGATTGGAGGATGAGAGCGAAGAGCCGCTCTATATGATTAAGGGCATGGTGCCGAACCCGCTGAAAATGCCATCCGGCTGCGCTTTCTCCGACCGCTGTGACCGGTGCATGGACTGCTGCCGCGAAAAGATGCCGGCACTGGTTGAAAGGGACGGCCATAAGGTGCGCTGCTTCCTTTACGGAACGGAAACAGAGGAGGCGGAAAAGCATGAGTGAAGTATTGGTGGAAGTGAAAAATCTGGCCAAATATTTTAACCTTGAGAATGACTTTTTCGGCCGCCCGACCACCGTTTTAAAAGCGGTGGATGATGTATCGTTTTCTATTCACAAAGGAGAGGCATTCGGTCTTGTCGGCGAATCCGGCTGCGGAAAAACCACCATCGGAAAAATGCTGGTCAATCTTTACACCCCCACGCGCGGACAGATTATTTTTGAAGGCACCGACCTGACCAAGCTGTCCGAAGAAAAGCGCCGCGCGTTCTGCAAGGACATTCAGCTGATTTTTCAGGACCCGTACGCTTCGCTGAACCCCCGGATGACGATCGGGGATATTATTGCGGAGCCCATCAAGATTAACAAGCTGCTTCCGAGCAATGAAATTGAAAAAAGGGTCACCTATCTTCTGAACTGCGTCGGCCTTGCCAATCATCTGCGCAACCGCTACCCGCACGAGTTTTCCGGCGGACAGCGCCAGCGTGTCGGCATTGCGCGCGCACTGGCCGTGCAGCCGAAGCTGATTGTGTGCGATGAGCCTGTTTCCGCTCTGGACGTTTCGATTCAGGCACAGGTGCTAAACCTTCTGGATGAACTGAAGGCAGAATTCGGCCTGACCTATCTGTTTATTGCACACGGCCTGAACGTCGTGAAGCATATCAGCGACCGCGTCGGCGTGATGTATTTGGGAAAGCTGGTGGAAATCGCGCCAAAAAAGGAACTGTATTCCAACCCGCTCCATCCTTATACGCAGGCTCTGCTTTCCGCGATTCCGTTTATTGGCCCGACAAAATCCAAGCAGCGCATTATCCTGACCGGCGACGTGCCGAGCCCGATCAATCCCCCCGAGGGCTGCCGTTTTTGTTCACGCTGCTTTAAGAAGACGGACGAATGTGACGGATATATTCCCCAGCTGCGCGAAGTTTCCCCGGGACATTTCGTATCCTGCCGTCTTTACGACGAAACATTAAAATAACAAAAAACCGGGCTGCTAAAAAACAGCCCGGTTTTTTTGCGTATATAGTGGTTTATTTTCCGAGGTATTCCGTACCGATTGCGTCGGCCGCGAGGATGGCGTGATAAAGCTGCTCCGGTGTGACGTCGCCAAGCATGTTGTGAATGGACTCGCCGGGCGCGCAGGCTTTTTCTGCCGCGGTCATCACCCTTGCCTTGTCGGTTACGCCGACCTCCGCCAGTGTGACGGGCAGCCCGACGGACACGCAGAAATCCATGACTTCTTCGACTTCCTCCATGGGTGCGTTTTCCAGAACCAGCTGGGCAAGGGTGCCGAACGCGACCAGTTCGCCGTGCATGGTCTTTTCGCATTCCTCCAGCGCGGTAAAGCCATTGTAAACCGAATGGGACGTTGCAAGTCCGCCGTTGTCCGCGCCTACGCCGCTGAGGTAGGTGTTTGCTTCAATGATTGCTTCCACAGCCGGGGTGAGAACCTTTTGCTCAGCCGCTTTCTTTGCCTTGTAGCCGTTTTCCAGAAGGGTATCGTAGCAAAGCTCGCAAAGCGCCATTGCCGATTTTGTAATACCTCCGTTTTCAAGGCTCGGTGAATTGGTTTTCAGGCACATTCTGGCCTCGAAGTAGGTGCCGAGGGCGTCGCCCATGCCCGCAATAAGAAAACGCACGGGTGCGTTTACAATGATGGAGGAATCCACAATAACGGCATCCGGATTCTTGGGGTAAAAGATGTAGTTGGAAAATGTACCGTCGTCATTGTAAATAACCGACAGGCCCGTGCAGGGGGCGTCCGTTGCGCAGACGGTAGGAATAATCACAACCGGAAGCTTCTCGTAGTACGCGGTCGCCTTTGCGGTGTCGATCGCGCTGCCGCCGCCGATCGCGCAGATGACGTCAATATGGTTGTCTTTGGCAATTGTCTGCATTTTTGCGATTTCTCCGGTGGAACTGATTCCTCCGAAAACCTCAAATAGAATTTTCGCATCCCTGCCGTCAAAGCTTTTTTCGATTTTAGGCTTTGCGGCTTTAAATCCGCTCTTGCTGCAGATAAATAAAAATGATTTGCCAAGATCATTTACATGATCGTACAGCTCCAGAAGCGCGTCTTTTCCCTGTACGTATTTGGAAGGGGCTCTCATCAGTTTCAGCATCGTTTCATCTCTCCGTTATCATATCATTTAAAAATTAACCATGTAGAGCAAATTCAGAAATCAGCAAATCTTTTCTTTTTCTGAACTTGTTCCATTGCTAACTGTAGCAATTTCAAATAAGAACTGGAAAAACGGATGTTATCTCCCCTGACGAGGGCGGGGGAGATAACGAAATCTATTCCGCTGCATTTTTGTAATCGCTATAGGTTTATTATAATCTAAAGTTTAACAATCTTGAATGTCGATAAAGAAATATCAGTATTGTTTCCGAATTTTTCAGAACTAGTCATTAAAATTGATTTTTAATAACAGTTCCCGTCTGCGAAGAAAGACCGTAAAATAAGTTTGCGTTTAAGAATATTTCCGAAAGAAGTTCTTTCTTTTATAAACACATAAACAGAATCTAGAAAACAATACTATAGTAATTCAATAAATTAAGAGGGACCTAACAGGAAAAAATTCTATTTATCCGGAAATTGCTATATAAAATTAGCAAAAACCCTTGAAAAGGATAGGTTGACATGGTATGATAATAAACGAACAAAGATTGTTATTAATTTAACAATTAAGCAATAAAAATTTAGGAGGAATACGCAATGGCACGATTTACTTTACCAAGGGATATCTATTTTGGACCCAATGCAATCAGTGAACTGAAAAACCTGAAGGGTTATCAGAGGGCTTTTATTGTCACTGGCGGTCATTCTATGAGAAAAACCGGTTTTTTGCAGAAATTGGACGACGTGCTGAAGGACGCCGGCCTGAAAACCTTTATCTATGACGGCGTTGAACCCGATCCGTCCATTGAAAGAGTATACGACGGCGCCAAGGCAATGCGCGAATTTGAGCCGGACGTGATTGTCGCAATCGGCGGCGGTTCCCCAATGGACGCGGCAAAAGCAATGTGGGTGTTCTATGAGTATCCCGAGAAGACCTTTGAAGATATTAAGAATCCGTTTACCATGCCTAAACTCAGAAAAAAGGCGATTTTCGTAGGTATCCCTTCCACAAGCGGAACCGCTTCGGAAGTAACGGCTTTCTCTGTTATCACAGATTATTCCACCGATATCAAATATCCTCTTGCCGACTTTGAAATTACTCCGGACATTGCTGTTCTGGATTCCGATATTCCGATGACGATGCCGAAAACACTGACCGCACACACCGGCATGGATGCTCTGACCCACGCCATTGAAGCGTATGTCGCATCCGCCCGTTCGGATTTTTCCGATGCGCTCGCGCTCAAGGCTATTTCCAGCATCTTTGACAGCATCCTTGATTCCTACAACGGCGACGCCGAAGCACGCGGAAAAATGCATATTGCCCAGTGCCTTGCCGGCATGGCGTTTTCCAATGCGCTTCTGGGCATTGCACACAGTTTGGCTCATAAAACCGGCGCGGTATTCCACATTCCGCACGGCTGCTGCAACGCCATCCTGCTGCCGTACGTTATCCAGTACAACTCCAGAGTTTGCATGGAAAGATACGCCCAAATCGCAAAGGAAGTCGGCCTGCCGGGCGCAACGGACAAGCAGCTCACCATTTCCCTTGTGGAAGCTGTCCGTGAACTGAACAAAAAACTGGGTATTGCACAGACCTATCAGGCCAACGGCGTCAGCGAGGAAGACTTCAAGGCGCACTGCAAGGCAATTGCGGAAAATGCCGTCGGCGATCCCTGCACGGGTTCCAACCCGAGAGCGACCGATGCGGACAACATGCTCAAGGTGCTCACCTGCGCGTACTACGGCGAAGACGTCACATTCTGATTATATAGTTCATAACCATAACAAAACGGAGCGGCCGGGAACAATTTTGTTCCCGGCCGCTCCGTTTCCGGATTTAAGGAATATATTTCTCCGCTGCCGTCCTATGGCCAATATTGATACTCGTTTACAGCAATGTTATCACCCCCGCCTTCGGCGGGGGTGATAACAAAATTCATTATGTTGCATTTTTAAAATTGCTCATGGATTCAGTATATTCTACTGAACTACAAATTTCAATAAAATTAAAATTTGTAGCCTCGGATACCGAAATAACCTTGGGCTCATGATATACTGGTGCCAACAAAACAGATGGAGGACAAATAAATGAAAAGAAAAATTATTCATATTGATTCTGAAAAATGCAATGGCTGTGGTTTATGCGTAAACGCCTGCCATGAAGGCGCTTTACAGTTGATAGACGGCAAGGCAAAGTTGGTCAGCGACAGCTATTGCGACGGCCTTGGCGACTGCCTGCCCGAATGCCCGACCGGCGCGATTGAAATTATAGAGCGCGAGGCCGGGGATTACAATAAAGAACTGGTGGAAGCAAGAATGAAGCAGAAAACGGAGCACGCTCACACCGGCGGATGCCCGTCCATGCGGGCGAGAGTCTTTGACCGCGCTCCCGCCGCGGTGCAGCCGGATGTCCCGGCGGCCGCCCGGTCGGAGCTGCGCCAGTGGCCCTGCCAGCTGAAACTGGTTTCACCGGCCGCCCCGTATTTTGAAAACGCGCATATTGTGATCTGTGCGGACTGCACGGCTTACGCCTACCCGAACATTCATCAATTTATGAAAAATAAGGTAACCCTGATCGCCTGCCCCAAATTGGACGATACAGATTACAGTGAAAAGCTGACCGAAATTTTAAACCTGAACGATATTCAGAGCATTACCGTTGTGCGTATGGAGGTGCCCTGCTGCGGGGGAATCGTCAATCATGTGAAAACCGCCCTGCAAAATTCGGGCAAGATCATTCCGTGGCATGTCATTACCATTGCTACCGATGGCGAAATATTAGAAAATTAATTAAAGGGGGAAAATGAAAATGTTCTGTTTTCAATGTGAGCAAACCGCAGGCGGAACCGGCTGCACAAAAATGGGGGTATGCGGCAAAAGCAATGTTACCGCGGATTTTCAGGACGAACTGACCGGCGCGCTGGTTGGACTTGCCAAAACGGCGGGGAATACAGGGAGAACCCCGAAATCGGACGAACTGATCCTGCGCGGCCTGTTTATGTGCATTACCAATGTGAACTTTGACAATCAGGCAATTCAGGCCCTGACCAATGAGATAAGAAAGGAAAAATCCTCTATATCTCCCGGATGCGCGGCCTGCGGTTCCCGCTGCGGCGGCACCGATGACCTGAATATGGCGGAGCTGTGGAACGGCGATGAGGATATCCGCTCGCTGAAATCCCTGCTTTTGCTCGGAATGAGGGGCATGGCGGCTTATGCGTATCATGCCTATGTATTGGGTTATACTGATGACGAAGTGACCGGGTGGTTTTACAAGGGGCTGACGGCACTTGACTTTGAGCAGGACGCTTCCCGCCTTCTGGAGCTTGTGATGGAATTCGGCCAGATGAACCTGAAATGCATGGCGCTGCTGGACAAAGCCAATACGGAGTCCTTTGGCAATCCCGTTCCGACTGAAGTAAGCAATACAATTGAAAAGGGCCCGTTCATCGTGATCTCCGGCCATGACCTGTACGATCTGAAGCAGCTTCTGGAACAGACGCAGAATAAGGGCGTCAACATCTATACGCACGGAGAAATGCTGCCCGCGCACGGGTACCCGGGGCTGAAGAAATATCCCCATCTGAAAGGGAATTTCGGAACCGCATGGCAGAACCAGCAAAAGGAATTTGCAAATGTTCCCGCACCGTTCCTGCTTACAACAAACTGCCTGATGCGCCCCATGCCGTCTTATTCCGACCGGGTTTATACAACGGCTGTGGTCGGCTATCCGGAAATGACCCATATCGAAGAGGTAAACGGGAAAAAGGATTTCAGCGCCGTCATTAAAAAAGCACTGGAGCTCGGCGGATATGAACAGGATATGCATATGTCGGGCATCAATGGCGGAGAAAAGCTGATGACCGGTTTTAGCCATAACGCGGTGCTGTCGGTTGCCGATCAGGTTATCTCGGCAGTAAAGTCGGGTGGCTTAAAGCATATTTTCCTGATTGGCGGGTGCGACGGTGCAAAGCCGGGCAGAAACTACTACACGAAGCTGACGGAGCTGACGCCGCCGGATACGGTTGTTCTGACCTGCGCCTGCGGAAAATACCGTTTTAACGACCTTGACATGGGAACGGTAGGCGGACTGCCGCACATCATGGATATGGGCCAGTGCAACGACGCATATTCCGCCATTAAGGTCGCTGTTGCCCTTGCGGAGGCTTTTGGCTGCGGCGTCAATGAACTGCCGCTGTCCATCGTACTTTCGTGGTATGAGCAGAAGGCGGTCTGCATCCTGCTGACCCTGCTGTCGCTCGGCATCCGCGATATCCGGCTGGGTCCGACACTCCCCGCGTTTGTGTCCCCGAATGTCTTTAAAATATTGGTGGAAAAATTCAACATCATGCCGATTACCACCCCTGAACAGGATTTGGCGGCAATGCTGAAATAGGAGGTTGCTTTATGCAAAAGAATTTTATAAAGAATATTGATTTTTCGACCGCGCTGACGATGACGGATCTGGTGGCTTATCAACCGGGACAGGTCGTCAGCAAAACGCTGGCGCAGAACCCCGCGGTCAGCCTGACTCTTTTCGCCTTTGATCAGGGGGAGGAAATCAGCTCCCACGAATCTAACGGAGACGCCATGGTCATTGCGCTGGACGGCGAGGGAGAAATTACCGTCGGCTCGGAAAAGCATATTGTTAAAGCGGGTCAGACTATTGTAATGCCTTCGAAAACGCCCCATGCCGTTTATGCTTCCCAGCAGTTTAAGATGTTTTTAGTTGTTGTTTTCCCAAATTAATATTATAAAGTCCGGATCGGTTCCCGTCGGTTTTCACATCGAAGGGAACCGGTCTTTTTGTTTTGTAAAATAATTCTGTGGATGCCTCTGGAAATTTACGCGATTTTAGCACTCTAAGGGAAAGAGTGCTAAAATTAACAATTTGATCATACTTTATCTAAATTTTTTTCACAATCTTTGGATATAGTAATAATTGTTAAAGGAAGCAAAGCTTCCGGACAACAAATTAATATTTTGGAGGTTTTGATTATGTTTGATTTGATGCCGTTTGGACGCAGGGAAAACAACTTGTTCAACTATTTTGACAACATGGAGAAAAACTTCTTCGGTGATATGTCGCAGGGGTTCTCCACATTCCGTACGGATGTGATTGATAACGGCGACAAGTATGTGCTGAAAGCGGAACTCCCGGGCTTTAAAAAGGAAGATATCAAGATTGATATCGAAGGCGACACGCTGACCGTCAGTGCGGAGCACAACGATGAGACCGAGGAGAAAAAAGACAACTACATTCGCAGGGAACGCCGGTATGGCTCGTTTGCCCGCAGCTTTGATATCTCCAATATCAAAGGCAATGAAATCTCCGCGGAGTACAAGGACGGTATCCTTGAGCTCGGTATGCCAAAGCTGGAGACTACGGTGCCTGAATCACGCAGAATAGAAGTCCGATAAAACAATCATCCCACACGGGGCCGCCCGGGAGTTTTCCCGGGCGGCCCCGATTTTTTGCTCAAAATGCATATAAATCCACCGCAGCCCCGGCGCGGCAATTGATTTACTGTACTGATTTTGATATAATGAAAACAAAAATCAGCGAATTTGGCTGTCGGGAGCGTGAAAAATGAATAAGATAAAAATACTGCATTGTGCCGATTTGCATCTTGGCGCGGAAATTTCCTCGCTCGGCAGCAAAGCGGGGCAGCGCAGGGAAGAAATACTGATGACTTTTGACAGAATCACTTCCCTTTGCAGGGAGGAAAATATAGAACTGCTTCTGATTGCCGGGGATTTATTTGAAAGCTCCAATATAGACAGCGCGGCGGTCCGTTCCGTAAAAAAAGCTTTGTCTGAAATTTCGGATACAGCGGTTGCCATTGCGCCGGGAAATCACGACTATGTGTCGCTGGATTCTCCCTTTTCCGATGAGGACTGGCCTGCCAATGTACATATTTTTCAGTCCGGTCTTGATTTTTTCGAGCTCCCCGAAAAAGGCGTACGCGTGTGGGGTGCGGGTTTTTCGGGAACCTACGTTACGGAATCCCTGCTGGATGCGCCCCATGTACCCGAAGATGACATGGTCAATATCTGTGTCATGCACGGTGATCTGGTCGCAGAGAATCAGCCGAGCAATTACAATCCGGTAACCCCGTCCCGGATCCGGTTCAGCGGCATGGATTATATTGCGTTCGGGCATATTCATATGCGCACCGGTATTTTACACAGCGGCAAAACCGCTTACGCTTACTGCGGCTGTCCGGAAGGCAGGGGGTTTGACGAGCAGGGAGAAAAGGGCGTGTATATCGGTACCGTCAGGAAGGACAAGGCCGATTTGGAGTTTCGGTCGGTATGCAGAAGGAGAAATCTTGTGGTTCCTGTCGATATCGGCGGAGCGTCGGCAAACAATGAGGTTGCGGCCATTATCCTTCAAACGCTGAACCGGCAATTCGGCGAAGGATATGGTGAAAATTTATATAAAATTATTCTGGAGGGCGCACTTGACGCATCCTTTTCGCCCGACTGTGCGGCAGTCGCCGCCAGACTGGAAAACGAACTCTATTTTGTGAAAATAAAGGACGAAACGCACATACGGACTGATTTGAACGCATTGTCCAAGGAGACCTCCTTAAAAGGAATTTTCGTGAGGCGAATGCTTGAAAAAATCAACATCGCGGGGAGGGACGACGCGCGGGCGGCGCAGGTTCGGCGCGCGCTTTACATCGGATTGAAAGCGTTCGACAGCGAGGTGAAGCGCAATGCAGATTAACAGGATTCACATCGGTCATTTCGGGAAGCTGAAAGAATATACGCTTGATCTGGAAAACGGTTTCCAGATTCTGTACGGAAATAATGAAGACGGCAAAAGCACCATTATGGCGTTCATCCGAATGATGTTCTACGGTTCCGAGGGCAGAAGCAGCGATCTGTCCAAAAATATGCGCAAAAAATATCTGCCGTGGGACGGGGCCAAAATGTCCGGTTTCATTGAGTTTGAGGACAGCGGGATTGTCTATCGGCTTGAAAGGCTGTTCGGGGCTTCTAACGCGACGGATAGAATCAGCCTGTGGAACACGGCAACGGGGGAAAAAGAGAAGATCGCCAGCGGAACCGACATCGGGCAGCGCTTTTTCGGGATTGGGGCCGCGGCGTTTGAGAAGAGCGTTTTTATCGGACAGGCGGGGAGCATGGCCGGTTCCGGCGCGGACAAGGACGATGAGATCACGCAGAGGCTTCTGAACCTGGTTTCCACCGGGGACGAGAGCGTGTCCCAGAAAAGGGTGGAAACCCGGCTGAGGGCCGCCATGGACGAGTTGAAATCCAAAAGCGGCAGAATTGGCGTACTGGATAAAAAATATCAACAGTTGGACCGGCTTGCACAGGAGCGGGTCACCGCGCTGACAGAAGAAGAAGAGAAAAAACAGCTGGAGCGCCGGCATACGGAGCTGTCCGAAAAAAAAGAAGCGTTGGAAAGGGAATATCAGAATTACAGATCGCAATCCGCTTTGCAGGAACAACTCGTTCAGCTTCAAAATCTGGATAAAATTCTTCAGAAACAAAAAGAAATTGACGGGCAAACGCAGGAATGTAAGGAAAAAGCCCTTTTTCTCACTGCGGGAGACGCTGTTTTGGACGGGGAATTTGTTAAAAACGGACAGGAAATGATCGCCCGCATTCAATCCCTTGAAGAGGTGCTCTCCGAAAGAAACAGAAATGTCCGGGTGCTGGAGGAGGAAAACGCTTCCTCCGGTGAGCCGGTAGAAGAAATTGCACCGGAAATTCTGGAGCACGTGAAAAATCAGGAAAAAGAGCGGGCGCAGAAGCAGCAGACGATTTTTACGCTGAAAGAGTCCATCCGCAGCTTTTCCGAACGGGCGAAAAAACTGTCCGCTCTGGCAGAGACGGAAACCCTTCTGCGCGAGCAGACGGCAAAGAGGCAGGAGCAGGAGGATGCTTTCCATGATGTTTCGCGGGAACTGGAAAACACGCGGCAATCGTATATGGAGTGCCGAGCTGATTTCGACTGTAAAAAGAAAGAGTTTGATCTTGCCGGACAGAAAAAGGAAAGCGCTAACACTGCTCACCAAGCCGCTTTGCAGCAGCTGAGTTCCATACGGGCGCTTTCCGCACAAAAAACGGAAATGGCTGAGGAACGGCTGAGACAGGCCGGTACCCCCCGGCAGGTGGTTGTTAACGAAAATGCCGGGCGTGAGCTGAATAAAGACTGGCTGATCGGGGCGATTCTCGTTGCTGCCCTGTCCATTGCTATGGGAATCATTTTGGGGCCTGTGTATTTTGCGGGGTTGGTTCCCGCCGCGGTCATGGGGATTCTGGCCTTCGGCAAGGCCAAAACAAAAGCCGTGGCCACAACCGTTGTGGATGAGGCTGAAACCGCGTCGGCAAGATCAAATCTGGAAGAAGTGCGCCATGCCGCGGCCCGTGAAACAGAGGCCGCGGCGCGGGCAGAAAAGGAAGCTTCAAGCGAATGGGAGCAGGCGGCTTCCAGAGTGGAGCAGGTGCAAAAATCGGCGGCTCAGGCGGAAGAACTCTGTCAGATGGCAATGGAGCAGATGTCCGCTGCCGAACGCAGAAAAAATGAGCTTGCATTAAAGCTGGAATTTATCAGTGAGAAGATCTCCGGCCTTTCCAAGGATCTGCAGGACAGACGCGCGGATCTTTCGGCCGATGGCACGGCGCAGGAATGCGATCTGCACAGCTTGCAGGAAGAGCTGAGGACGGAAACGGCGCGAGTGGACGCGCTTGCCGTCGATATACAAACACAGCTGTCCGGACTGGGATGCCGGACGATTGAAGAACTTCAGGACAGGCATATGCGGTTCCAGAACCAGCAGGCGAGGGTGGCCGCAAAGCGTGAAAGCCTGAACGCCGCCAGAGCCGCGCAGGTACAGGCACAGGAGAGTTGCCATGCGGCATTACAGGCATTTATCGCGTTTGTCAGCCGTTATCAGTCTGTTTCCTCCTATGAGGAGGCGGTAAACACCATACGCGATTTAAAAAACCGGATGAATGAAATTCGTTCCGCCCGTCTGAAAATAGAAAGCCAGTCGGAATATCTGAAGGAGGAAATGCAGGGCAAAACCGCCGAACAGATTGAGCGGGAAGCCGGCGTGCTGAAGGAGCAGATTCTCGGCGCTAATGCGGGCGCCATGCCGGAAATGCTGGATGATCAGGAAATCCGGCAGCTAAAACAGCTAGGCAGCGACCGCTTTGAGCAGCTTCAAAAAACAACGGAGGCTTTCATCCAGCTGGATTCCGGCATTAAGAACCGGTTTGCAGGCAGAAAAAACGTCAGCGAACTGGAAGAAGAGGCGGCCCTGCTGAAAAAAGAGATTTCTGAAGAGGAAAAAGAATATGAATGCCTTGACCTTGCGCAGACAACGCTGACAGAGGCTTTTAATGAAATCCGGCAGAGCTTCGGCCCTCTTTTAAATAAGAAGACCGCAAAAATTTTTAACAGCCTGACGGGTGGAAAATATCAGAATGTCATTGTTTCCAAGAACTTTGATATCAATGTGCAGGATGCGGAAAACGCGGTTTCACACGAGTGGCAGTATTTGAGCAGCGGCACAATCGACCAGGCGTATCTTGCACTGAGGCTGGCGGTTGCCGGGCTGCTGGACGGCCCGAAGCTGCCGCTGCTTTTGGATGATGTTTTTTTGCAGTATGACGATACCAGAACAAAAATGGGTCTGAAATTTCTCGTCGATTATGCCGGCGAGGGCGGCGGCTCACAGATTATTCTTTTTACCTGCCATAAAAATATTTTCGAACTGGCGGAACAGGAAGGCTTCCATGCTGTGACAAAAAGCATTTGCCGGAACATATGCAACTGATATTATGCTGTAACTATGTCACAAATAGTGTTATTTTTTGTATAATTGGAAATAAATGGTTGGAATTGTGTCGATTTTATGGTATTATAAATATTATAGCGAATTAAATTTATGAATTATGCTGGGGCTATGGTGAAAAATTTGTCATCTTGGAGGAATATTTACGTGAAAAGAAGAATCAACACACCCATAACGGCAATTTTTATAATCGCTATTTTTGTTGGGTTTCTGATTCTGTCTTTCAGCAGATACTCTTTTCTGCTCAACAGGACCTTTGAAGATGGGTTACAGGAGAATTTGTCTTCCTACACCAGGCATAATGCCAAAATAGTGGATACTGCACTGAATAAAACGATTTCATCTTTGGAATTGGTTGCGCAGGCGATTGGTGAGGATGGCAGGAGTCTGGATAAAACAGGGATTGGCGGCATCCTTTCCGATTTAAAGAAAACAGATCAATCTATGACGGTGGCGGTAGGACTGCCCGACGGAACCTGTTACCTTAACGGGGGGCAAACCATTCAAATCGGGGATCGCCCTTATTTTAAGCAGGCAATGGCGGGCGGCACGGCTGTTTCGGCGGTGTCGCAGTCAAGGGTGGACGGCACCAGCAGCATTGTTGTAGCCGTACCCGTCCAGCGCGACGGAAAAAATGTCTGTACAGTCAGCTCTATTATTCAAGCGCAATCGTTCAGGGGCTTTCTTGCGACGGATAGTTCGGGCGAAACAGGGGATAGCTGGATTGTCCGGGGAGACGGCACGATTATTGTGTCGCCGGATGTCCGGTATGCCAATAAAAACATTTTTACGGATACGCATCTGACGTTGGAAGATCCGTCCTCCCTCAGCCGGATAAAAGCGGACATCAAAGGCGGCCAGTCGGGGAATTCTCATTATTATTCAAACAAGGGTGAATATTACGTCTGCTATATGCCGATCAATATTGAAGACTGGTATATCATCGGCACGGTTTCCATTGACGCCGCTGCGTCAAGGTCGAATAAAATTTTATTCTATTCGGTTTCTCTGATCATCAAGCTTGCGATTGCACTGATTCTGCTTGCGGCTTATGTTGTGCTGTCCGAAAGAAAGAACAGGGAACAGCTTCGTAAAAAAAACGAGGAGCTGAAGAGGACTGAGATGGAGCTGGAGACATTTGTCGCCAATCTGCCGGGTGGGGCGTTTCGTTTCAGTGCGGACGAGAAAGCGGAGATTCAGTTTGTAAGCAACGGACTGTTGAAAATGCTGGGATATACCCTCGATCAGTTTCTCAGCAAATATGACCGCTCCTTTTATAATATGATCTATGAGGAAGACCGCCTGCAAACCATCAACAGCATACACCACCAGATATCGAAGGAGAATTTTGCGGAGGTAAAATATCGGATTGTCACGGCGGAAGGCAAAATTCGCTGGCTGCTGAACCGGGCGAAAGCGGTAACGCTTAAGGACGGCTGCCGGGAGTTTTATGCGGTTGCTGTGGACATCACCGAATCAAAACTGGCCCATAAAAAAGCGAACGATATTATGACGCAGCTCCAGACGCTGGCTAACAGCATACCCGGCGGCGTGGCACAGTATCTTTATGACGGTGGGCTGAAGCTTATCTACGCCAGCGACGGATTCTATAAGCTGTCCGGATATTCAAAGGACGAGTATGCGAAGCTTACCGGCGAAGAGGGAATGAAAAATGTCCACAACGAAGATATCCAGCGCGTGTCGGCGGTTGTGATAGGGCAGATTAAGCAAAACAGGCCCATTGCCGCAGAGTACCGGATGGTCAGAAAAGACGGCAGCGTAATATGGGTTTCCCTCAGCGGAACACACACCGTCGACCAAAATCATCAGGTTATTTATCAGTGCGTTTACACCGATATTACATCGCTGAAGCTGACACAGGAAGAGTTGGAAGTGGAACGGGAGCGCTATCAGATTGCCGAAAACCTTTCCGACGATGTCATGTTTGAGTACGACATTGTAACGGACCACATGGACTTTTCTCCGCTGTTCACCGCGCTGACCGGACAATATCCGCACATTTCCAGTTTCTTGAAGGATATCATGCAGAATCAAAGTATCTGCGCGGAAGACCTGCCACAGTTCAGAACACTTTTAAAGGAATATCAGCAGGGCAACGCGGAGTATGGAATCGAATTCCGCTTTATAACCAAGACGGGGGAAAATATCTGGCACCGCGTAAAGGCCAAAATTATGTATGACAGTTATGGAAAGCCAAGCAAAGCTGTTGGAAAGGCCTACAATATTGACGCACAGAAAAAGGAAATGCAAAGGCTGATGGATAAATCCCAGCGCGATGCTTTGACGAACCTTTATAACAAAACCGCGACGCAGTCCCAGATTGAGGATCATCTTGCAAATTCGAATATGCAGGGAAAGCACGCGCTCATGATGATTGACATCGATAATTTCAAGGCCGTCAACGATCAGTTCGGCCATATGGCAGGGGATGAAGTGATCAGTAAGATTTCAGCCAGGCTTCAAAAGCTGTTCCGTACTTCGGATGTGGTCGGGCGTATCGGCGGAGATGAATTCCTTGTGTTTCTCCGTGATATTTCCACGGATGATCTGATATTGGAAAAAGCGTCGGCCATGTGCGGTATTTTTCGGAATACGCAGTTGGCCGGGCATCCGGACTACAAAATTTCCGGTAGCATTGGCATTGCAATGTATCCTTCCGACGGAAAAACGTATCAGGATCTTTACTCAAAGGTGGACAGCGCGCTTTACAGGGCAAAAAAACAGGGCAAGGACTGTTTTGCATTTTATTCCGATATTCCGGATTAAAAAATAAAAACGCAGCGGCATGGAAATCCGGAAAGCTCCATGCCGCCTTTTCAGTTTTCAGATTTGACAATAAAATTAACAAAACAGTCAATACTATGATTGCAATTTGCCTGATCCATTGGATAACCGAAAATATTTGTGTTGTCTGGGAATTGCGATCAATTATCGGAAGGCGTGAGGTATCATGGCAATTAACAGGATTATGCGCGTTGCGCTCAGGGCGCTTTCCTATACCGATATCGATATGAAAAAGACCTATCAGTTTCACCGTACCATCATCCATTTAAGAAATCTTCATCTTCGCAAGTCTCCCTACCAGACATGGGATCACGTTGTTTCTTTTGAAAATCATAATATTCCCGTGCGGATATTCGCTCCCGACGATGAGGGCGTTCAATCCATTCTGATTTTTTTTCACGGAGGCGGCTGGGTTACCGGGAATATCGACAGCTACAACCGGGTTTGCGCGAACATGGCCAATATGACCGGAAATATCGTGGTGTCGGTGGACTATCGGCTGGCGCCCGAGTACCATTTTCCGGCCGCGCCGGAGGACTGCTACCGCGTGGTACAGGAAATTTTTTTGCACACCGATCTTTTGCATATCCCTGCGGATAAGATCACAGTGATTGGGGACAGCGCCGGCGGAAATCTGGCGGCGGCCGTGTCTTTGATGGCGCGCGACAGAGGTGAATTTCTGCCTGCCCGGCAGATTTTGCTCTATCCCGCGACCTACTTCGACCATACGGAGCAGTCCCCATACACCTCAATTCGCGATAACGGAACCAAATACCTGCTGACATCCAAGCGAATCTGCGACTACATGGAACTGTACAAGGCGAGTGACGATGATCTGCAAAATCCGTACTTTGCGCCGCTTGCTTCCAAGGACTTCAGCCGCCAGCCAAAAACGCTGATTATTACGGCGGAATATGATCCGCTCCGCGATGAAGGGGAGGATTACGGGCTGCGTTTGAAGGATGCGGGCAATAAGGTGGAAGTCCGCCGTATTCCCGACGCGCTGCACGGCTTTTTTTCCCTGCCGCCCGTCTTTCGGCAGGTCAGGGAGTGCTACCGGATTATCAATGATTTTTTAAGTGAGGGGTCGGAGCCGTGAGCCGGAAAACAGCTGCCTGGAACAGCCTGGACAACGCCGCGAAAATATTTCCTCCCACAAGCGACAAGCGCGACACAAAGGTGTTTCGGTTTGCCTGTGAGCTGTATGAGCCCGTTCAGCCGGAAGCCTTGCAGACGGCGCTCGACCGGACCATTGAGGTGTTCCCGTTTTTCCGTTCCGTTCTGAAAGGCGGACTCTTCTGGTATTACCTTGAACGCAGCGATATCCGGCCTCTTGTAAAGCCGGAAAACAGCCCGCCCTGCAGTGCGATTTACGATCCCAATCAGCGCGGGTTGCTTTTTGAAGTCAGCTATTACCGGAACAGAATCAATTTTGAGGTCTACCATGCTTTGACGGATGGTACGGGTGCGCTGCAGTTTCTGCGTTTTCTGGTCTTTTACTATCTGGTGAATGTACACGCAGCCGATTTTAAAAGTCAGCCGGTTTTAGATTATGATGCGTCTATGATGCAAAAATCCGATGACAGCTTTCAGAAATATTACTCGGCAGTCAAAAGGCACAACAAAAAGAGGCGGATTGCCTATAAACTCAGGGGTTATAAAATTTCCGAAAACCGAATCCGGGTGATTGAGGGTGTGGTATCCGTCAAAAATACGCTGAATGAAGCGCACAAATACCATACCACGCTCACTGTGTTTTTATCGGCTGTCCTTTTGTGTTCCATCAGCCGGGAAATGGCGCAGCGGGAGAAAAAAAGGCCGGTTGTCCTGTCTGTTCCCGTCAATCTGCGCAAATATTTCCCCTCCGAAACAACCCGGAATTTTTTCAGCATCGTGGATGTGGACTATAATTTCCAGCAGAACAGCGGGACTTTGCCGGATGTGATTGCTTATTTAAGCGATTTCTTCTCCCGTGAGCTGACGGCGGAGCGCCTGGAAGCAAGGCTGAACACGTTTGCGTCGCTGGAACATAATATTTTTGCCAGGGCCACACCCCTGGTTGTAAAAGATATTATTTTAAAAATAGCGTATGACCTTTCCGCGCAGGAAAGCACCGCCACCCTGTCCAATGTCGGCAGGGTTGATATGCCGGAGCAGGTCGCCCCGTATATTCGCCTGTTTGATGTCTTTGTCAGTACAAAAAAGACCCAGATCTGTATGTGCTCTTTTGGCGATCATCTGACAATCAGCTTTACCTCCCCTTTTGTCAGTACGGAAATCCAGAAGAATTTTTTCAGGATACTGACGGAAATGGGCATTGCGGTAGAGCTTGCGGCCAATCAGATTGATGATGAATAAGGAATGATCATGAAATATTGCAGTAAATGTAAATTATCGGTAAAGGGGCAGAGAAAATACTGCCCCCTGTGCCAGAACGAATTGGAGCATTCCGACGACGCGGAGGACGGGGTGTTCCCGGAAATACCCACTGTGTTTCGCCAGTACAGTTTGTTCTTCCGTATTCTGATTCTGGCGTCTGTTGCCGTTGCGGTGGCAAGCGCGGTGGTCAATGCCGTGTTCCCCGCAAAAATCTGGTGGTCGTTTTTTGTAATCGCCGGAATTGGCTGTTTTTGGGTCAGTACGGCAATTGCGCTTTCAAAACGAAGGAATATCCCAAAAAACATCTTATACCAGGTGGTGGTCATCTCCGCTCTGGCGGTTGTGTGGGATCTTTGTACGGGATGGAAGGGCTGGTCGGTCGATTATGTAATTCCCGTCACCTGTACGTTTGCCATGTTTTCCTTGGCAATCGCCGCTAAAATCGCGAATCTTCACGTCCGGGATTATATGATCTATTTTGTCATAGACGGTCTGTTCGGAATTGTACCTGTTGTTCTGGTGATTACCGGTGTTGTGCATATGAGACTTCCGTCCTTAATCTGCACCGGCACAAGCATCCTTTCTCTGACGGCACTCCTCCTTTTTGAAGGGGAAAACATGCGCGGGGAGCTGAGGCGCCGGCTGCATATGTAACCGGCGTTCAACCGATTTCTGTAAGATTGAATCATTTTACTTTCACATAATGCTGCCGGCAAATTGATAATATTGTAAATTTATATTATGATATGTATAATTGTTTCATTGCAGACATTCATATGAAGGGGACATAAAAAATGAGCAAGGTTATTTCAATTTCCAATCAGAAAGGCGGTGTCGGCAAAACAACCACCGTGTGCAGTCTGGCGGCGGGATTAAAGAAAAAAGGTTTTCGTGTTCTGATGATTGATTTGGACCCCCAGGGGAACCTTGGATTCAGCGTAGGCGCCGAGACCGAAACCTGTGCCACCATTTATGACGTTCTGAAGGGCGATGTGAAAACACAGTTTGCCATTCAAAAATCAGACACGGCCGACATTATCATCTCCAGCATCCTGCTCAGCGGCATTGAGCTTGAGTTTACCAATACAGGAAGAGAATATTTGCTTAAAGAGGCGCTGAAGCCGATTTTAGGCCTTTATGATTATATTCTTCTCGATACACCGCCCGCGCTCGGCATTATTACCATCAACGCGTTTACCGCGTCGGACACCATTGTTGTTCCGATGCTTTCGGATATTTTCAGCCTGCAGGGCATTGCCAAGCTGTACGAAACCGTGGAGCGTGTCAAAAAGTACTGCAATCCATCTTTGACTATTTCAGGAATCCTCCTGACTAAATTCAATCCCCGCACTCTCCTGAGCAGGGAAATACGCGGCACCGCCGAATTAATTGCGCAGGATCTGAATATACCTCTTTTCAGTTCCTATATACGCAGCAGTGTTGTGGTAAGCGAGGCCCAGTCCATTCAGCAGAATATTCTTGATTACTCACCGAAAAACAATATTGCGAAAGATTACCTGAAATTTACGGATGAGCTGCTGGAAAAGGAGGAATCATGACTGATGTCGAAAACGAAAAAAGATATCGATAAAGACTTGATGTACAAAATGCTGATGCCTTCCGGCTCTAAAACGTTAAAGACCGCGTCGGCCACAGATTCCCGGCCGTCCGCTATGACCGACGAACAAAATACCCGCGCCGCAATGGAGGAACCGCTGAACCAGCACAAGACGATTATGCGCCGTGAAGTGGGCGTTGCGTTTATGGATACTCAGCCGACCATCCTCGTTAACGCCATGGAAAACATCGTTCTTGAAAAGCTGGAATCGGCGCTTGCGCGGTTCCAGTGCTGTAAATGCGACCGGTGCAAAAAGGACATTGTCGCAATGGCGCTGAACAAGCTTCCCCCCAGGTACATGGTTTTGCTGGAGGGACAGCCCACGCCCGATATTGACCCCCAGACCAACGCGCAGGTGGTCACCGCGGTCATTCAGGCGATTCTGGCGGTTCGTTCGCACCCCAGGCATTAATTATCCAAATACCGGAACATATTTTTTATTATTTTATCCATAATAATCCTGCCGAAGTATTTCGAGCCTGTAGCATTTCTAAGTTTAAGCGGAGGTCAGATGGAGAAAGAAATTTATTTTACGGACAAACGGCGCAGACGCGTTAAGCTGGTTTTTAACCCGGCCTCCGGTTCTTCCAACGCTTCTCCTGTTCAGCTGATGGATGTCATCGATATGCTGCAGCAGTGGAAGTACACACCGGAGGTGTATTTGACAGAGCCGGACAGCGATTATTCGCAGATGGTAAAGGACACCATGTCACAGGGAATCAACATGTTTATTGTCTGCGGGGGAGACGGCACCATATCCGCCGTGGCCAAAGAGATTGCGGGTCTGCCCGCCACTTTGGGCATTGTTCCGACCGGTACACAGAACAATGTGGCGCTCAGCCTGAATATCCCGCGGGACATTCCGTCCGCTATCGCCCTGTTCCGCACCGGGGAGCGCATCAAGATTGACGTCGGTTTGGTTGACTGTGCGCAGGGACGGACATCTTTTCTGGAGATCTGCTCGGTGGGCCTGCTGTCGGCGATTTTTTCGGCGGGGGATGATATCCAGCACGGCCATCTGGAACGGGTGGGGGATTTTCTGTCTACCCTTGTGTCGCTGGTGCCGTCTAAAATAAAGCTTGTGCTTGACGAAAAGCGTGAAATTGTCAGGATGGGGCATTTGGTACTGATTTCCAACATGCCGTATATCGGGCGGAACTACCAGGTGGGGGGTACGGCGGCTTTCAGGGACGGATTGCTGGACGTTCTGACCTTTTCCAATTTATCAAAGCTGAATTTGCTGGGCCGCGCTCTGAAGGGTACAAATGTGAGCGGGGAAGATGCCGGCGTCGAACACTTTCATGTCCACAGGGTCGATATTGAAGCAGACCCCCCTATGCAGCTTATGGTGGACGGCGTCGCGTTGGGCGAAGGGCCAATCCATGTTGAACTGCAACGCCAGGCGCTGGCGGTGATGACGAAAGCGCCGGAGCCAAGAAACATAAAGAGAAAGGGTATTGGCAGCGGTGAAGATCTTTGATCATTTAAAAAACAACAAAAGAGTACAGCAGTGCGCACGGATAATCGGCAGAATTCGTCATCTCCGGCCGGTTTTCTGGGTACCTGTCCTTATCGTCGCACTGGCGCTCTATGTCATTTTTGTACCGCACACGTTTTGGCGTCATGTATGGATTACCATCAGGGGAAACACGCCGCTGCTCTGCATGCTTTTTGTATTTTGCCTGCTGCTGCTTTCACTGGTGTGGTCAACGGGGCAGAGCATTGACGCCTATGTTTTTTCCTTTTTCAACAAGCACGGAAAACATCCGCGCTGGCTGGATCGCACCATGCTGCTCCTGACAGAACTGGGAAACGGCATTGTAACGCTGGTCATTGCGCTTGTCCTCTATTTTGCGGTAAATGTCCATCTGGCGTATGAATTTATTTTAGGCACGCTGACCCTGTGGCTGGTCGTGGAGTTGATGAAGTCTTTGATCAGGCGGCCAAGACCGTTTGTCTATCTTGAAGATGTCCGGGTTGTGGGCATACGGGCACGGGGAAAATCCTTTCCCAGCGGACATACCAGTCAGGCATTTTACATGGCGACGCTGCTGCTTCAGTATTTTCAGGCCAATCTTGCGGTGGCGGTCGCGCTCTATGTGCTCGCGGCACTGGTGGGCACCACGCGCATGTACATGGGGATGCACTATCCCCGGGATGTTCTGGCGGGTGCCATTTTGGGCACTTTCTGGGGGTTTATCGGTGTACTTGTCAACGCGGTGATCTTCCGGTTCATCAGCTGAACTTCAAAATGCAGTTTTGCTGTTCCCCGCGCTTTCCCACTTTTATTTCAAACTGCCGTATTTAAATAAAAAACAGAGAAATCTTCCGGTTTTTTTGCCCGGACAGTTTCTCTGCTTTTTTATGCTGCCGTTCCCACCGCAGACTGGGAAAAACACGCCGGGTTCTGCTATCAAAAATGAAATGGATGTATTATACAAAACCGACAAAATGTTCATTGACTTTTAGCAGACAACTTCTATAATCCTCTTATAGAAGCTTTATTCTGATTAAGAAATATAAAGAAAAATGTCACATCCGCGCGTATCTTGTTTTGAAGCTCCTGTATCACCGAAATATCCAACAATTTGTAAAGGAGGATTTTGAAATGGCAAAAAGGTCAGGTATCAAGAAATTGGCGGCACTGGTTTTAGCGTGTGTGTTTGCACTGTCGGTTAGTCTGACGGCATCTGCCTCTGATTTGTCCCGGCAGAATACCTATCCGATCGTACTGTGCCACGGGAACGGCGGCTGGGGCAGGGATGAAATGCTCGGCTACAAGTATTGGGGCGGAACAGACGACCTTCAGAAAAAGATGACCGACGCCGGGTACACGACGTACACGGCCGCAGTCGGACCTTATTCCAGCAACTGGGACAGGGCGTGTGAACTCTATGCGTACATCAAAGGCGGTACGGTCGATTACGGAAAAGCACATTCTGAAAAATACGGCCATGCGCGTTACGGAAAGACGTATCCCGGACTTTACACGGACTGGGGCAATGTGGTGAACGGAAAAATTAATAAAATCCATCTGGTCGGACACAGTCAGGGAGGGCAGACGACCCGTGTGCTGATTCAGCTGCTGGAGCAGGGCAGCGCGGAAGAAAGAAGCGCGTCGCCGTCGGGGGTAAGCCCGCTTTTCACCGGAGGAAAGCCGTGGGTCGCCAGTTTAACAACGCTGGTTTCCCCGCATGACGGCACAACGGTATCCGACTTCAACACGGATGAGCTCAAGCAGTATGCCAAACAGGCCATTGCATCGGCCGGTGCCGCGGCGGGTCTTGGCGACAACCTCATCTTTGATTTTAAGCTTGACCAGTGGGGGCTGAAGCGCAGCGCCGGAGAATGCTATATCGATTACGCGGATCGGGTTTGGAACAGTTCCGTGTGGGATAAGAGCAATCTGGATTTCAGTTTCTATGATCTCAGCACGGACGGCGCGGCGGTGGAAAACGGCTGGGTGAAGGCTGCCCCGGATGTCTACTATTTTTCCTACGCGGCCTGCGCAACCATGGAAAACCCGATTACGGGGTATCAGGTTCCGAATCCGCTGTATATGAACACGCTGTTCAGCGCAAATTCACTTGTATTGGGCAGATTCCGGCGCAATGAAGCGGGGCGCGCCGTCATTGACAGTACCTGGTGGCCGAATGACGGATGGGTCAACACCATTTCCGAAGACGGGCCAAAGCTCAATTCCACCGACGAAATCGTGGATTACGGCGGGGCGGCTCAAATTGGAAAATGGAATTTTATCGGCACCATGCGGAATGTGGACCACGAGGATATCATCGGCAGATTCGGAAACGCGGATAACCGCTTCCTGGAGATTGCCAGGCGCGCGGGCGGCCTGCCGGTGGTAGGTTAGCGAAACAAGGCGGACGCTTTTTTGGAAGCGTCCGCCTTTTCAGCAGGAGGGCCGGGCGCTGTTCCGGTACTCGTTCGGTGAAACAGACAGGAACCGTTTGAAAATCGTGCAGTAGTAGCTCTGGTTGCAGAAATGGTAAAAGCTTGCGATGTCGGCGATTTCATAATCCGTGTACGCAACAAAGTAGGTGGATTCCTCAATCCGCCGCCGGGCGATAAAGTCGGTCATCGGGCAGCCAACCTCTTTTTTAAAAATACTGCTCAGATAATTGGGGTGAATGTAGGCGTGCTTTGCAATTTCCTCCAGACTCAGGTTCTGCGTCAGATTGTTGTTGATATACTGAAGGGCGGAAAATACCGGATGGGAATATTTGGAGGAATTTTTTTCCCTCGTCAGCTCAATCAGCTGGCGGAGCATTTCCTGTTCATAATTGCGTACTTCCGTCTGGCTGTTCATTTTTTCAATCTGCTGGATAAAGGTATCGCTGTATGTAAACGCAATGTCCGGGAATACCCCCGCGTCAATGACCGCGCGCGTAAAAAAGGCGCACGAGCAGATGATGGAATTTTTGAGGGAACGGAGGGGATCCTTTGCCAGAACGGCGCGGTTGAGAAGGTTGATCTCTCTGAGCGTGTTCATCGCGCCATCCATATCGCAGATTTTAATTTGATTGACAATTTTTTTCTCCAGAAAAAACGGGGGATGCGTAAACATCTTTTCCCTGTTTTTATAAGTATTTTGAAAATATTCCTGAATAAAGCCCACTTCCCGGCCTATGGGGCGGGATTCGGGGATAGCCGCTGTATTTTTTGCTCCGAAAAGCATGGAAATTAATTTCCCGCTGTAGTAATATGTTTGTGAGCTGATTTCTTTGATGTTCCGGTAATGTTCTTCCAGCCGCGGCTTCAGTTTGATGGAGATCTTTTCGTCCTGAATCATGTTGACAATCGCCCCGCTGCGCACCGGTTCCGTCAGAAACGGCCCGGCTGCCGCAAGATAGGTATCGTCGATGACATAAACCACAAAGAGCTCTTTGTACTCGCTGGACAGATACTGTGCGGTGTTGTATTCCTGCGGGCTGTATTTAATTTTCAGGTATGGCTCGCCCGTAATCAGCTGCCGCGCCGTTACAATATTTTCGGGAAGCGACTGTTCAATCCTGCCGTTCTTTAGAATCATAACGGGCAGCTGCGTCGCGTAATAAAAGGTATTCATCGGCTCAGACAAATCAAATTCAAGCATAATCAACACCACACAAAATTATTTTTATTTATTTTTTTTCATCTTATTAAGATTATATCATAAATCTTAATATTTTAAAATACGGATTCGTGTTTCGGGTATATGATAAAATTGTTCTCTAAGGGAGAATAAATCATTTTCAGGAGGATTGTATATGAAAAAGATATTATCGGCATTATTGGCATTTGCAATGGCGGCGGGCATGACCGCCTGCGCCGCACAGACCGCACCCGCTTCAAAAGCGGCGGAGCCGCAAAGCGCGGCAGTCGAATCCAAAGCGTCGGAGGCCGGCGGTGAAACCGTCACGTTGAAATTCGGCGCGCAGGCGGACTCCACCCCGGCGACCAAGGCAGTGGTGGACGCGTTTAACGCTTCCCAGAAGAAGTACAAGGTGGAATGGGAACAGTTTACAAATGATTCCGCGCAGATGCACGACCAGCTTCTGACTTCCCTTTCTTCCGGCTCCTCAGACTACGACGTGATGTCGCTGGACGTTGTCTGGGCCGGAGAATTCGCGGCGGCCGGATACCTTTCCCCGCTGGACGTCAAAATGAGCGAGGCCGGCTATAAGAAGACAGATTTCAACAAGGGATCCATGGATTCGGGCAACTATCAGGGCAAGCAGTACACGCTCCCGTTTTTCCCTGACGTGGCGATGCTGTACTACCGTTCCGACATTGTTTCCAAGGAAGATGGCGCAAAGCTTGTAAGCGGCAATTATACATATGACGACCTGTACAAAATGGCGGAAAAATATAAGGGCCAGAAGGGCACGGCGGACGGCTACGCCTTCCAGGCGAAGCAGTACGAGGGCCTGACCTGCAACGCAAATGAGTTTACCGCGAATTTCCAGGACGTGAAGGGCGGACTGGAAATGATGAAGAAATTTACTTCTTCCAAAGTAGTACCGAGCGATGTTCTGAACTACAACGAAGGCTCCACAGACGCCAGCTTTAAAGACGGCAAGAGTGTTTTCTCCCGTAACTGGCCGTATCAGTTCGGTCTGATCAACGCCGGCGACGTAGCGGTAAAAACCAACCAGGTCGGCATTGCCCCGCTGCCAAAGGGCGGCTGCGTGGGCGGCTGGCTGCTCAGCATGAACGCAAAATCCAAAAATTTGGACGGCGCGTGGGAATTTATCAAATATCTCGCAGGGCCGGAAGGACAGAAGATTATGTCCACCAAGGGCTCCTATCTTCCGGGCTACAACGCCCTGCTGAAGGACGCGGATGTTTCCAAGGCAAATCCGCTGCTCGGCATGGAAGGCTTCCAAAAGGCGCTGAACACCACCATTGCAAGACCGGTTTCCGCACAGTATTCCAAGACGAGTGACACTATTCAGATCAATATCCACAAATATCTTTCCGGCAGCCAGGACATTGCCGCCACCGAAAAAGCGGTGCAGGACGCGTTGAAATAAGTCTGATGGGAGGCGTGCACCGAAGCCGATGCACGCTTCTTCTGTCTCGATGGAAATCCCGGCGCAGCCGGGCATGATTTTCCGGATTCCTGATATGGGAGGAGTACCTATGAAAAAGAAAATGACATTCCGGCAGTTTCTGTTTATTGTCCCGCTGCTGGTGATTGTCGCCGTGTTTTCCATCTGGCCGATACTGACCTCGTTTTCTTATACTTTTTTTGATTACCAGCTCAATAATACGCAAAAATCCAAGTTGAGCTTTCATTCCGCTTTTTCGACGGCCGCTTTTAAAGAAAACAGCGAATACGTTCAAATCTTTCTGAATGACGACGCCGGCGTGACGGCAAACGACAGCGCTGCCGCAAAGGATTTCGCCGCAGCTATCGCGCATGCACAGGCCTATGCGAAACAGTTTTCCGCACTGCCGGACGGAGAGATTTCCGCGCAGCAAAGCAGGGACTTTACCGACGCGACCGCGAAGCTTCAAGCGGAAGTAAGCGCGCTTTATCAGAAACATCCCAATCCGCAGTACGCCAACGCGGAATCCCTGCCGAAGATTTTTGAGGAGCTGAACAAATCGATCGCGCCCTCCAACTTTATCGGCCTGCGGGGATACCAAAAAATCCTGAACGACAGCCGGCTGTTCGCCGCGCTTGGCCACACGCTGTACTTTACCCTTGTTTCCGTTGCGGCGGAGTTCATTCTGGGGCTGGGGCTTGCGCTGATTATGAACCGCGCCATTCGGGGAATCGGGCTGATCCGCGCGAACGCGCTGATTCCGTGGGCGATTCCAACCGCGGTGTCCGCGCTGATCTGGAGCTATCTGTATGACGGCTCCAACGGCATCATCTCCCACATTTTCGCCGAGATGGGACTCATTTCATCCCCTCAGACCATGATGCTGACGGGGCCGGGAGCCATGTCCGCCGCCATTCTGACGGACGTGTGGAAAACGACGCCCTACATGGCGCTTCTGCTTTTGGCGGGCTTACAGGTAATCGACAAGGGCTTGTACGAAAGCAGTTCCATCGACGGCGCTGGAAAGCTGCAGACCTTTTTCAGAATTACGCTGCCGCTTTTAAAGCCGTCCATTCTGGTGGCGGTGCTGTTCCGCACGCTGGACGCCTTCCGCGTTTACGACCTCATCGCCGTACTGACCGGCGGGGGCCCCGGCGGTTCCACAGAAACGCTGTCCATTTATGCCTACAAGACCATGTTTTCACAGACGAATTTCGGCTATGGTTCCGTCATTGTCATGTTTATGTTCGTTTGTGTGCTGATCATCGCGACCCTGTTTGTAAAGGTACTGGGCGCGAATGTTCTGAATTCGGATTAAGGGGGACGCTGCTGTGAAAAAAACCGAAAATACTGTTTTTTATGTTGTTACTGTCCTTTTTCTGATTATTATCCTGTTCCCGTTTTTCTGGATTCTAATTACGTCGTTCAAACCCTCCAGCGAAATTTTCGGCGCGGGCGCTTTCCGGGTGTTCAGCGACCATCCGTCCATGCAGAATTACAGCGCGGTACTGACGGGGAAAAATATATTAAGTTCCATCAAAAACAGCCTGATTGTTTCGTCCGTCACAACGCTGTATGTGATTGTTGTGGCGACTTTGGCCGCCTATGCGATTTCACGGTTCCATTTCCGGTTTAAAAACCTGCTGCTGGGGCTGATTCTCGTCATTTCCATGTTCCCGCAGATGATTATTGTTGGGCCGATTTTCAACCTGTATACTTCCCTGCATCTGACAAACAGCTATTTTATCGTGCTGCCGTATTCCACCATTACCATTCCCATGGCGGTCTGGATTATGGTTGCGCATTTTGGAAAAATACCGATTTCCATTGAGGAGTCGGCGAAAATTGACGGCGCGTCCGCCATGCGCACCCTGTGGAGCGTAGTGTTCCCGCTTGCGGCGCCGGGTGTGTTTACGACCGCGATCATCACTTTCATCGCCGCGTGGAACGAGTATCTGCTGACGGCTACCCTCAATACGGAAATCAATATGCAGACCGTGCCCGTAGCGATTTCTTTCCTGCGCACGCAGTTCCAAATCCTTTGGGGAGAGGTTGCGGCGGCGACCGTGATCGTAACGGTTCCAACCATGATTATTGTCCTGATCTTCCAGAAAAAGATTGTTTCGGGTCTTGTGTCAGGGGCGGTAAAGGAGTAACGATGGAGCAAAATAGATTTATATATGAAGTCCGGGATTTTGGTCTTGAAAACGACGAGCTGATGCTCAATGAAACGCTCTTCCACAACGCGAACGGCTACCTTGGCGTCCGCTCCAATTTTGAAGAAGGGTATCCCATCAACATGCAGTCCATCCGGGGTGAATACATCAACGGGTTTTATGATTTTGCCGAGATGAAGCAGGCGGAAAAGCTTTTTGGGCTCACTGAAGAAAAGCAGACCATGCTGAATGTCGCCGATACGCAGGGCATCCGACTTTTTCTGGACGGTGAGGAATTCAGTATGTTTGCGGGTGAAACGCTGGAAAGCTCCCGTACGCTGGATATGGAAAAAGGAACTACCCGCCGCCGCGTAATGTGGCGTTCCCCTCAGGGCAGGGAGGCGGAAATCACCATTGTGCGAATGGCCTCCTTTGCCATGCTGCCGCTTTTTACCATCGAGTACAGGGTAAGGGCGCTGAATTTCAGCGGGGAAATCCGCTTCGATTCCACACACATCGGCAGCGTACTGAATTACTGCGACCCGGGCGACCCGCGTGTCGCGGGAGAGACCTTTCAGCACATCCTTCCGGGAAACGCGGCATTTACGGACGACGTGTCGGTAATTGTCTCGCATACGTCGAAATCCGGGCTGACGGTAGCCAGCGCGGTAAAAAATCAGCTTTCCAAACCGGCCGGGGAAAAGCGGAAGGTGCGTGACAGCGCCGCGCTTCATCAGTTTACCGTTTCCCTTGCACAGGGGGAAGAAGTCACACTGACCAAATATGCGGTTCTCTGCGATTCAGTGCGCTACGGGGACTGCCGCGGCACCGCGCTGGAGCATATTCACAAAGCCGTCTCGGTTCCGCTGAAGCACTGGTACGGCTTACAGGAGGAGTACCTGAAAAAATACTGGGAAAGCTGCGCCGTTCATGTCAAGGGAGACGACAGACTGAGCAACGCCATTACCTATAATCTGTATCAGCTGATTCAATCCGTGGGAAAAGATCCCCACAGCAATATTTCGGCAAAAGGTCTTTCCGGCGAGGGGTATGAGGGGCACTATTTCTGGGATACGGAAATGTATATTCAGCCGTTTTTCCTGCTGACCATGCCGGAAATCGCCAAAAACCTGATTGAGTACCGCTATACCACGCTTCCCGCGGCGCGGGAAAACGCGCGGATTATGGGGCACAAAAAGGGCGCGCTCTACCCCTGGAGGACGATTATGGGAAAAGAGTGTTCCGGTTATTTTCCGTCCGGCAGCGCGCAGTACCACATCGACGGGGATATCGCGTATTCCATCATCAGCTATTATCTTCTGACAAAGGATCTCTCGCTGATCGCCCGGTGCGGCGCGGAGATTGTCTTCGAGACGGCGCGGCTCTGGATGGATACCGGCAATTACAGCGGGGGGCGGTTCTGCATCAACAGCGTGACCGGCCCGGACGAATACACCTGCCTTGTGAACAACAATTATTACACGAATGTGCTCGCGCAGTACAACTTGAAATGGGCGGCCCGGTTTTACCGAATCCTCAGGGAGGAAGATCTCCTTTCCCCGGTCGAACAAAAGCTTGGGCTGACCGAAGAAGAAATCGATTCCTTTGAGCGGGCGGCAAAGGCTATGTATCTGCCGTATGACGCGGCGCTGGACATCAATCCGCAGGACGACGCTTTTCTGTCCAAGAAAGTCTGGAATCTTGACGATACGCCGCCGGAGGATTTTCCGCTTTTGCTGCACTATCATCCGCTCTGCCTCTACCGTTCGCAGGTATGCAAGCAGGCGGATACGGTTCTGGCGCATTTCATACTGGAGGATGCGCAGGCGCTCAGCACAATGAAGCATTCCTTTGAATATTACGAGAAGGTCACGACCCACGATTCATCGCTGTCCACCTGCATTTTCAGCATTATGGCCTCGCGGCTGGGCATGCCGGAAAAGGCGTACGCCTACTTTGGAGAATCTTCCAAGTTGGATTTGTTCAACACGCATAAAAATACGAAGGACGGCATCCACACCGCAAATATGGGCGGTACCTATATGGCGATGGTGTACGGCTTCGGCGGCCTGCGCATCAAAGAGGACGGACTGCACCTTGCGCCGACCCTGCCCGGGCAGTGGGAGGAATACGACTTTAAGGTACACGACGGGGACAGCCTGATTCAGATTTCCGTGCAAAGGCGGGGCTGTGAAATCACCCTGCTGGACGGTACGGAGAAAGAAATATTTGTGTATGGTAAAAGCCATGTGCTGCGGGACAGCCTGCGCCTTCCGCTGGAGGAATGGGGGAGGAGTCAATGACCCTTCGCTGTGCGATCTTTGATCTTGACGGAGTGCTGGTGGACACCGCGAAATATCATTATCTTGCATGGAAGGAACTGGCCGCAAAATTGGGATTTGATTTTTCCCCGCAGCAGAATGAACGGCTCAAAGGCGTGTCGCGCATGGATTCCCTGAATATCCTGCTGGAGCTTGGGGGAATGCGGGAACGTTTTACCGCAGAGGAAAAGGAAAAAATGGCGCGGGAAAAAAACGCGCGCTATGTGGCGTATATTTCCAAGATGGATTCTTCGGAGCTGCTGGGTGGAGCGGAAGCGCTCTTGCGGCAGTTAAGAAAGTGGGGAATAAAAACGGCGCTCGGTTCCGCAAGCAAAAATTCCCCGCTGATTCTGCAAAAAGTCGGCATTGCCTCCCTGTTCGACGTGATTGTGGACGGAAACGACGTGTCCCACGCAAAGCCCGACCCGGAGGTATTTACGCTTGGCGCCGACCGGCTGCAAATTCCATATCAGGCCTGCGCGGTGTTTGAAGATTCCGAAGCCGGGCTTCAGGCCGCAAAACGGGCCGGAATGGCTGCGATCGGTATCGGGGAGCGAAAGAATCTTCCAAGCGCGGACACGGTTTACCAAGATCTGACGCAATTTCCAGTTGAGCGGTATTTCAAATTCATACAATAAATGAAAGCAAGGCCCTGCTGATCAAAAGCAGGGCCTTGCTTTTCGCACAGATTTGTCCGCTATACTTGGACGGTAAAATTTTACCACGGCATAAAATCCTTGCTAAATCGGCGTATACTATTTATAATAGAAGAAATTTATTCCTACGGCAATTTCCTCAGGCTGTCGATAAAGCCGCGCTTGCTGCCTTGTCTTGCACGATTTCTCGTCGCCTGACAAGTTTTTCGACATTCTATCCATTATATAATCGGAAATGCTGTATGGTCAGGAAAGGAAGGGTCATATGCAAAAATATGGCAAACAGTCCGGCCTTCCGGAAAACCCCAATGCCGGAGTGGATTACAGTAATAGCAATTTAAAGGAAATCTGGCTTGCGGGTGGGTGCTTCTGGGGTGTGGAGGCCTATTTTGCCCGCGTTTACGGAGTGGCACGGACGGATGTCGGCTACGCGAACGGCAGGACGGCCAATCCCTCCTATCATGACCTGCATCAAACAGGGCACGCGGAAACGGTTCATATTTTCTATGACCCGGAAAAGGTCAGCCTGCAGACGCTGCTGGACTACTATTTTAAAATCATTGACCCTGTCAGTGTGAACCGTCAGGGAAACGATATCGGCACACAGTACCGCACGGGCATCTATTACCGTGATGAGGCGGACCGCGCGGCGATTCAGAGATATGTGGAAGCGGAGCAGAAAAAATACGACGCTCCCATTGCAACCGAAGTGCGCCGTCTTGAAAATTACTATCCGGCGGAGGAATACCATCAGGATTATCTGGAAAAGAACCCGGGCGGCTACTGCCATGTTGATTTTTCTTCGCTGCGGGCGCAGGCGTCCACGGAAAAACGATGAATCTTATCAGGAAAGAAGAGGACTGACATGGAATTTACAATTCGTCCGATTTGTTTAAAGGACGCGCCGGACATCAATGAAATCCGGCGCATGAGCGGCGTGATGGAAAATATCCTCGGCGTTCCTTCCGAAACCGTTCAGAACAGCGAAAACTTTATCGCCCATATGGACGGCAACTCCCACCAGTTTGTGGCGGTTGTCACGGACGAAAACGGAAATGAGAAAGCCGTAGGCTGTGCCGGGCTGCATGTTTACCCAGGCCCGCGTCTGCGCCATTCGGCGGGAATCGGCATCATGGTTCACAAAGCGTATCAGGGAATGGGCATAGGGAAAAAGCTGATGGAGACCCTGCTTGACATGGCGGACAACTGGCTGATGCTGGTCAGGGTGGAACTCACTGTTTACACGGATAATGAGAAGGCAATCGGGCTGTACCAAAAGATGGGATTTGTGTCGGAAGGCGTAAAGCGGAAGGCGGCAATCCGGAGCGGGCAGTACGCGGATGAGTACATAATGGCAAGAATCAGAAATGTTTAAGCGGAGCGGCATACGTGCTCCCTGTAACAGGAGGATTGATCATGAAAAAAGTTGCGGCTTTTTTTGATATCGACGGCACAATTTCCCGCGAGGGACTCATCAGCGAAATGTTTAAAAAGATGATTAAATATGAACTGATTGACAACAGCAAGTGGTATAACGAGGTGGAACCCGCTTTTACAAGATGGGATAAGCGGGTCGGCGATTACGATATTTATCTGCAGAAAATGGTGGATATTTATACGGAGACGGTGAAGAACACCAATGCTTTTCATATCGCCTATATTGCAAAAAAAGTGATCGAGCAAAAGGGGGAACGCGTCTACACGTATTCGCGTGAACGGATTAAATGGCACAAAGAGCAGGGTCACGTTGTCATTGCCATTTCCGGTTCGCCCATTGAACTGGTGAGCGAGGTTTCCAAAATGTACGGAATGGACGATTATAGAGGAACCGTTTATCAGGTGGGAAGCAACGGTATTTACAACGGGGAAATCATTCCCATGTGGGATTCCCAAAGCAAGCACAAAGCGGTATTGGAGATGGCCGAAAAGCATGATATCGATTTATCCCAAAGCTACGCCTATGGAGATACCAACGGTGATTACTCCATGCTGCAGCTGGTTGGGAACCCGTTTGCGATTAATCCGACGCGCGAACTGCTTTCCCATATCCGGAACGACAGTCAGCTGAAAGAGAAATTCACAGTAATTGTGGAGCGCAAGGACGTTACCTATCAAATGAATATCGGAACGCTCAACCTGATTTGATTTCTGAAATCATTGCAGACCATTCAGTTAAGATTGCGGTGCCGGAGGAATTTCATGATAGCAATTTCAAATGAGAACTGGCGATAACGAAATTCATTCCACTGCATTTTTGGAATCGCTATAGAAATACCGTAAAATAATGGGAACAGATACACGCCCGGCCGCATATTCTGATAATGGCGGCTTCCCGGCTTAATGGCATCGACGAAATACCGGTTTGATATCAAATGAAAAAGCGGCCGATAAACGGATTCTTCCGTTCATCGGCCGCCGCTTTGTTATTGGATTGTTTAATTTAATTCAAGGACGGCGCCTTTATTCGCGGAGGTAACCAGAGCCGCGTATCTGGAAAGGCATCCCTCCGTAATGCGGGGCTGTCTCGGCTTCCAGTTTGCCCTGCGTTTTTTCAGCTCCTCGTCGCTTACCGCGAAATGAATGGTGTTCGCCATAATATCGATCTGGATGATGTCGCCTTCCTCTACCAGCGCAATATTTCCGCCCACAGCGGCTTCCGGAGAAACGTGGCCGATTGCCGCGCCTCTGGTGGCGCCGCTGAAACGGCCGTCTGTAATCAGCGCGACGCTCCCGCCCAGACCGCTTCCCATAATGGCGGAGGTCGGATTCAGCATTTCCCGCATGCCCGGCCCGCCTTTGGGGCCTTCATACCGAATGACGACCACGTCGCCGGCCACAATTTTACCGGATGTAATTGCCTCAATGGCATCCTCCTCGCAGTCGAATACCCTCGCTGGGCCTTCATGCTTCAGCATTTCGGGGCCAACCGCGGAGCGCTTGACAACGCAGGTGTCGGGAGCCAGATTTCCTTTCAGCACCGCGATTCCGCCTGTTTTGCTGTATGGATTTTCAACCGAACGGATAACATTGTAATCCTTGACCGGGCTGTCCGAAATGTTCTCCCCAACTGTCTTACCCGTGCAGGTAATCAGGTCGGTTTTGAGCAGTCCCAGCTTGCTGATTTCATTCATGACCGCGTAAACGCCGCCGGCTACATTTAAATCTTCCATATAAGTATGCCCGGCGGGGGCAAGGTGGCAGAGGTTCGGCGTTTTGTCGCTGATCTCGTTGGCTATGTTCAGGTCAATGGAGATACCGCATTCGTGGGCGATTGCCGGAAGGTGCAGCATGCTGTTGGTGCTGCAGCCCAGCGCCATGTCGATGGTCAGCGCGTTTCTAAATGCGTCCTGAGTCATGATGTCCCTAGGGCGGATGTTCCTCTTCAGCAGTTGCATAATCTGCATGCCCGCGTGCTTTGCAAGCTGAAGGCGTTCAGAATAAACCGCGGGAACGGTTCCGTTGCCCTTCAGCCCCATGCCGAGAACCTCTGTCAGGCAGTTCATGCTGTTCGCCGTATACATACCGGAACAGGAACCGCAGGTCGGGCAGACCTTGTTTTCAAATTCCAACAGTTTTTCTTTTGTGATTTTTCCGGCATGGTATGCGCCGGAAGCTTCCGACACGCTGGAAAAGCTGGTCTTCTGGCCGTCCACCAGACCGGCAAGCATCGGCCCGCCGCTGACAAAAATGGTTGGCACGTTGACCCGCGCCGCCGCCATCAATAACCCCGGCACGTTTTTATCACAGTTCGGCACCATCACCAGCGCGTCAAAGGCGTGGGCAAGAGCCATCGCTTCGGTTGAGTCGGCAATCAGTTCCCTTGTGATCAGCGAGTACTTCATTCCGCTGTGCCCCATGGCCAGACCGTCGCATACCGCGATGGCGGGGAAAACAATGGGAGTACCGCCCGCCATGGCGACGCCTATTTTTACGGCGTCCACAATTTTGTCCAGATTCATATGACCCGGAACAATTTCGTTTTTGGAGCTGACTATTCCGATGATCGGGCGTTCCAGCTCTTCGTTGGTCAGACCCAGCGCGTGAAACAGCGCGCGCTGCGGCACGCTTTTGGTTACGGCATCACTGTTCATTTTACAAGCACCTCTCTTTTATTGATAGCAATGAACGGAAAGTTTCTTACAGCAATTACAAAAATGCAGTGGAATGAATTTTCGTAATTGCTGTAAATATATTAATAATTGCTACAGTTGTATAAATTATTATATATTGTATGATGTCTAATGTCAATTCAAAATATGCGATTACTCTTCCACGATACCAAAACCGCGCATGGCGTGGATAATATGCAGCTCCATCGCGGTTTTGGCTCCCAGCGCGTCCCGGCTGGACAGAAATTCCATAATCATCCGGTGATCGTTCAGTGTATTCTGAACAATTTTCTCCCTGGTATTGGATAAAACGACCCCTTTGTCAATGGCCTGGTACAGGATGGGCATTAGCCGGTTCATAAATTCGTTGTGCGTCGCCTTCGCTATGGATTTATGGAAGGCCTGCTCCGCCTCCGTGCGGTCTTCCTTTTTTAAAATCAGTTCTTCCTCCAGTCTGCCGTAATACAAAATACGTTCAAGCTCCTTGTCGGAAGCGCGTTTTGCGGCATAGTAGGCGGACTGCGGTTCGAAAATCAGACGCATTTCATACAAATCCTTTACATCCAGCGGAAAGTCGGAAAGACCATTCAAATCAATTCCCTTATTCGGTTCCTGATTATTTTTAACATAAGTGCCTTTTCCGCGTCTAATTTCCAGTACATTGTGCATTACCAAAATGCGGATGGCCTCCCGCAGCGTGGTGCGGCTGACCTGTAAATCGGCGGACAGCTTGTTTTCATTGGGAAGCTTGTCGCCAAGCGCATACTCTTTATCAATGGTGATCCTTGCCAGAAGATCGTCCGCAATGTTTTCAGCTAGGCTTTTTCCTTTTGCTTTCATTTCCGATTCCTCCGTGTGTTGCATTATAATGTATTATATCATATCAGACATTGTACTTCAAGAATGATGTCTGATGTCTTAATATATTTTTACCAGGCATCATACTATACGAGCGCCGCATTGTCATGAAGACAATGCGGCGCTCGTATAGTTACATATTTTCTCATAGACTAACACTTCCCTCTTAATTGGACAGCCCTGCCGATGATAACGACAGGCAAACGGATTAATTCTTCTTTGGTAAATGACTTCAGATCATATTTTGGATTGTATGGTATCAAGGTAATGCCGCTTCCGTGTCTGGCAATTCGTGTAACGGTCGCCTCGCTGCCCTGAATGGACACCACCGCAACGTCCCCATCCTTCACCGGAGCCTGATTCTGCACGATGACCGTATCGCCATCTTTTATGCGCGGTTCCATGCTGTCGCCGTGCATTTTTATTGCAAAAAAATCGCCCTGCTTAGCCATTTCTTCGTTAATTTCCTCATATCCCACTATGTTTTCTGCGGATTTAAACGATACCTCGGATCGAAGATTTACCAGCACAGGTATTTTTTTAGTGATTTTGTTAAAAGGTTCTGACAGTGTGTCATTTCCCAATAAATAGTCGGTTGTAACATGAAATACATTTGCTAAATGGAGCAGAGTTTTATTGTCCGGTTCATATTTGCCATTTTCATATCCGGACAGTGAAGCTTGGCTTACATTAATAATTTTAGCGAGTTCTTCCTGCTTTAAATTATTTTTCATTCTCAGCATTCTGATTCGGTTCAAATACTTCAACCCCTTTCATTGTAAATTTTAGTTGTCGTGTTGGTAAAGGTAAACAAAATATAAGTAAAACAAATATATAGTTTAAAAACAAAAAAATAGTCACAAAAAATATTAATAAAATTGATAAACGAGTCGATAACTAAAAAGAGAGGCAGAATATTGAACCATATAAAATAATTGTGACCTCGACAACGGTTTGATACTTATACGAATAAAGTCAAAAATGACTACAGAAAGGAAAGGTTTTGCTATAAGGTGTATTCGGGGAAAATTATGCGCAGCGTGTTGGAACAGGTGTGAAATAGTGGAAAAATGAATATCGGGCTCTGAGCATTTGGCTCCGAGTAAAACCCATATGTTTTGGAAAGAAGGATAATATGAAAAATTTAAAAATTGCCAAGAAATTAATATTTTCTTTTCTGGCTCTTTCTTTGGTTACTGCAATCATTGGAGCGGCCGGAATTTACAGTATGCTGCAGATGAAGGATTCCAGCACGAAACTTTATGAAAAACAAACGGTACCGCTGCCGGTCATGTCTGATATTCTTCTGAATTTGGATCGCTTAAGAGGGCTGTCCAGAGATTATATCCTGTACTATGATCAGCCGGAAGAACTGAAAACAGTGGTTGCAAATACAGAGAAATATGAGAAACTGTATCGCGATGCGGTTAAGCAGTATGAACCTACCATATCGACGGCGGCAACCAAAACCCTGTTTGATGAGACCAATCAAATGTTTGATGAATCCTTTATGCCGACATTTAAAGCGATTGTAAAAAACACGCAGGATAAAAATATCAATGAGGCTATGACGAATCTCAAGAAATTGATTGAAATCAATACAAAGGTAACCGACAATTATACCCAGTGCATGCAAAACCGTGTGAATAATGCGAAGGCAAACAATGACTCCAATAATCAACTTGCCAGCACCATGATGATTGCGCTGATCGCCATTATTGCTTTTGGTGTCTGCGTTTCCATTGCATGGGGTGTGTGGCTGTCAAGAGCGCTGAGCAAGCCGATCAATGAAATGGCCGACGCCGCGGAAAGAATCGCGGAAGGAAAACTGGATGTCGACATTTCATATTCGTCCAAAGACGAAATCGGTTCTCTTGCCCGGTCACTTCAGTCGGCCTCCAAGAATCTCAAGCTGTACGTCGCGGATATTTCAGAGCAGCTGGGACGTATGTCACAGGGAGATATCACCGCTGATTTTACACAGGAATATATAGGGGATTTTATTCCGATTAAACAGGCGCTGATTAAAATATCGGACGGATTAAACGAAACGCTTGCGGCGATCAACACTTCCGCAGATCAGGTCAACAGCGGTGCGGAGCAGGTTTCTGACGGAGCACAGGAACTGGCGCAGGGCGCGACTGAACAGGCAAGCTCCGTGGAAGAACTTGCGGCGTCGGTGACCGAGGTTTCCGGTAAAGTCAATGAAACGGCTGAACATGTTAAGGTTATGGCGGGTTTTGTAAAAGAAACGGTTGCTAAGGTGGAGCATGGAAACGAACAAATGCAGCAGATGCTGTCTTCCATGGAGGAAATAAGCACCTCGTCAAGCGAGATCGGGAAGATTATCCAGGTAATCGACGATATCGCGTTCCAGACCAATATTCTTGCCCTGAACGCTGCCGTAGAAGCGGCAAGGGCGGGCAGCGCCGGAAAAGGCTTTGCCGTGGTGGCCGATGAGGTTCGCAACCTTGCAAGCAAGTCCGCCAATGCGGCCAAACAGACAACAGACCTGATAGAGGGTTCCATTCAAAGTGTGAAAAACGGGACCGCCATTGCCGATCTTACCGCAAAAGGACTGAACGAAATTGCAGCCAAGGTGGAACAAGTAGGGGAGACCATTGTAAAAATTGATCTTGCCTCTTCCGATCAGGCGACCGCAATTCAGCAGATAACGGAGGGCGTAGACCAGGTTTCTTCCGTCGTACAGACCAATTCCGCCACAGCGGAGGAAAGCGCGGCAGCCAGCGAGGAACTGTCGGCTCAGGCGGAGATGCTCAATAAACTGGTCGGTAAATTTAAATTGAAAAACAAAGGCTTTACCGCCGCTGACACAGTACCGGGAAACAGCCGCGCGGACGACATTAATGCGGGCAATATACAGGGTGTGCCCGCTGCTCAAAAATATTAAGTTAAAATTTTAACTTAACAATTTGCAGATTTTTGTTGACAGATTCATTGAAATACAGTATAGTGTTCCTATAGAGAAACACTATTGCGGGAGGCGGAACAATGGACCTGATTGAACTGCTGGGTTATTATAACCTTACGCGGCAGGAGTCGGCCCTTTATCTGCTGCTTTGCTCCGAAGGCAAATTGACGGGATATGAGGCCGCGAAAGCGTCCGGCATATCCCGTTCCAATATCTATACGGCGCTGGCGGGACTTGTGGAAAAGGGCGCGGCCCGTATGGAGGAAGATACTGCAACGCATTATATTCCGGTGCCGGTGGAAGAGTTTTGCGATAACCGCATACGGCGTATGCAGGAGTATCGAGAGCTGCTTTTAAAAGCGGCTCCCCGGCGCAGAGAGGTAAGCGAAGGGTACATCACCATCAAGGGCGAGTCAAATATCATAGATAAGATGAAAAATATGATTGACGCAGCGAAAGAGCGCATCTATCTTGCCGTGTCCGAACACACGATTTCCCTGCTGCTGCCACAGCTGTGTTCGGCGCTGCAGCGCGGACTGAAAGTGGTTTTGATCACAGATCCTTTGTTTGAACTGGAAGGGGCTCTGGTGTATCACACGAAAACCGGGCAGCATCAGATTCGCCTGATTGCCGACTCAAAGAATGTTCTGACCGGCGATATTGCCGCAGGCTCCGAATCCACCTGCCTGTATTCCCAAAACCGCAATCTGATTGAGCTTTTTAAGGAAGCTTTGAAAAATGAAATAACACTGATTGCCGTCACGAAAGGAAGCTGACTGTTTTGAAAAATACCTTTGTAAATTTGGAGCAATTAAAAAAAATCACGGCTCAATTTCCAACGCCGTTTTATCTTTATGATGAAAAGGGAATCCGGGAAAACGTGCGCAGGTTGAAAAAGGCTTTTGCATGGAACAGCGGCTACCGGGAGTATTTTGCCGTAAAGGCGACGCCGAATCCCACAATCCTGCGCATTTTGCAGGAAGAGGGCTGCGGGGTCGACTGCTCTTCACTGACGGAGCTGATGCTTTCCGACGCGGTTGGTTTTCATGCGCATGACATCATGTTTTCATCAAATGATACGCCGGCGGAAGAATTTGTTCTGGCAAAAAAACTCGGGGGACTGATCAATCTTGACGATTTTACACATATTGACTTTTTAAAATTAGCGGCGGGGATTCCTGAAACCATCTGCTGCCGCTACAATCCGGGCGGAACCTTCCAGATCAGCAACGCCATCATGGACAACCCCGGCAACGCAAAATACGGTTTTACCCGTGAGCAGCTTGAAGCAGGGTTCCTGAAGCTGCGGGAACTCGGCGTAAAACGGTTCGGACTGCACGCATTTCTTGCCAGCAATACCACGGACGACGGTTATTACCCGGCGCTTGCGGGCATTTTGTTTCGCACGGCTGTAGACCTTTACCGTAAAACAGGCATCGGGGTTTCCTTTATCAATCTTTCCGGCGGAGTGGGAATTCCCTACCGGCCGGAACAGAAGCCGGCCGATATTGCAAAAATCGGTGAGGGCGTCCGCCGGGCTTATGAGGAAATTCTGGTACCCGCTGGGTTGGGAGATGTTGCTATTTTTACCGAACTGGGCCGTTTTATTCTGGGGCCGTACGGCTGCCTTGTGACGACCGCAATCCATGAGAAACACATCTACAAGGAATATATCGGTGTGGACGCCTGCGCGGCCAATCTCCTGCGCCCCGCCATGTACGGCGCTTACCACCACATTACGGTGATGGGAAAGGAAAACGCCCCCTGCGACCACAAATACGACATTGTCGGTAGCCTGTGTGAAAATAACGATAAGTTTGCCATAGACCGCATGCTCCCGGAAATAGACATGGGCGACCTGCTTGTGATTCATGACGCCGGAGCGCACGGCCATGCCATGGGGTACAATTACAACGGCAGACTGCGTTCCGCGGAAGTACTGCTCAGGAAGGACGGGTCGGCGGAGCTTATCCGCCGCGCGGAAACTCCGGCGGACTATTTTGCCACCCTTGATTTCACGGGACTTTTTAAGCCTGTGGGAGAAAAGGAAAGCAAGGGCAATGTTTAGCTTTCATCATTTCTGAAATCAAAAAAGGCTTTGCAGATTTTCTGCAAAGCCTTTTGCGCAGTAAAACTAAAAAGCTCAGAATTCAGCCTTCCACAGACCGTGAAGATTGCAATATTCGTAAACCGTACCCGACGCGACGTCATTAAACTCCGCTTTTGGATCCATGCCGGGTTTTAAATAGACAATTTCTAACTTGTCGCCGGTGTCAAGCGCAATCCATTCAATGTGGTGCTCCGGAAGCATGGGATGAATGGTGGAGCCGATCTGCACCTTGATTTTCCCGTTTTCCCTGGTAATTGCCGGGACATGTTTTTCCGTTGCGGCATCGGTTGTGTTCGGCTCAAGCTTTGTCATGTTCTGCCCGCAGCAGGTTAGCGTGCCGCCTCCGCTCATAATCAGCGCGACCATGTTTCCGCAAACCTCACAGCGGTAAAAAACAACTTTAGACATTTTAACAACCTCTTTTCTGTTATTTTATTGATGGAACAGCACAAGAAATCATGTGCCGTTTGTGGGCTTTTGACCAAGTCCTGTTAGAATAAGGCCTGTCCGTGTCTAACGCAGGAACAACAGCTTGGTTTTATTGTTTGCTGTAGACATCTTCCCAAAAAGCTTGTTTATATTATAGCATATTTTTATAAACATCAAAGGGGATTGGTGAATATTTTATATTTTTTTAATATTTATCAAATATCTGCCGGCAAATCCATAAAATCATGTTGACACGCTTTGCGAATGTATATTATAATCAGGTTACAAAAACATAAAGGCTTTTATTACTGACGGATAATTGTGGATCAACCACAGTGGAATAAGGGCCTTCTTTCAGCCGACCGTCTGGGCAGCATTTGGTTTTACCGAGTGTTGCTCTTTTTTTATTGAAAAGAGCGGCCAAATGCTTTGTTTAATCGGAAGGAGCCATTTATGAACCAACAGGCATGGAAGAATTTCAACGGCGGAAGCTGGCAGGACAAAATTGACGTCAGAAGCTTTATTCAAACCAATTACAAACCGTATTTCGGCAATGAAGCGTTTCTTGCGCCCGCCACGGAGCGCACCCGCGGGCTGATGAAAAAGCTCGGCCATCTGCTGGAACTGGAACGGGAGTTCGGCGGCGTGCTGGATATTGACACGCAGACAGTCAGTTCGCTTACGAGCTATCGGCCAGGCTATCTGGACAAAGAAAAGGAAATCATCGTGGGCCTCCAGACCGACAGGCCCCTGAAAAGGGGAGTGAACCCCTTCGGCGGACTGAATATGACGCGCAAAGCGTGCGAGGCCTACGGCTATCGCCTTTCGGAGAAGGTAGAAAATGAATTCCAGTACCGGACCACCCACAACGAAGGCGTTTTTCGCGCGTACAGCGACGAAATCAAAGCCGCCCGCCACTGCGGCATTATCACGGGGCTGCCAGACGCCTACGGCAGGGGTAGAATTATCGGGGACTACCGCAGAGTTGCACTCTACGGTATTGACCGGTTGGTCGAGGAAAAGAAAAAGGATAAACAGCATGCCGCCGCGCAGAGGATGGATGCGGATAATGTCCGCCTGCTGGAAGAGCTGTATCAGCAGATCACCTTTCTGGGATATCTAAAGGACATGGCGTCCATGTACGGCTTTGACATCTCCCGGCCGGCCGAAAATGCGAAAGAGGCTGTACAGTGGCTGTACTTTGCCTATCTCGGCGCGATCAAGGAGCAGAACGGTGCCGCCATGAGCCTTGGGCGTGTCAGCACATTCCTCGATATTTACTTCGAAAGGGATTTTCAGAGCGGACTGCTGACGGAGCCGCAGGCACAGGAAATTTTCGACGATTTCGTCATGAAGCTGCGCATGGCGCGGCATCTGCGCACGCCGGAGTACAACGAGCTTTTCGCGGGCGACCCCATGTGGATTACGGAAGCGGTAGGCGGAATGGGGGAGGACGGCAGAACCCTTGTCACAAAAAGCTCCTACCGGATTCTGCACACGCTTTACAATCTGGGATCTTCGGCGGAACCGAATCTGACCGTGCTGTGGTCGGCGGGTCTGCCGGAAGCCTTTAAGAGGTATGCGGCAAAGGTTTCCTGCGACACGGACGCGATCCAGTATGAAAACGACGACGTGATGCGCCCTGTGTTCGGCGACGACTACGCCATCGCCTGCTGTGTTTCCGCTATGCGGGTCGGAAAGGACATGCAGTTCTTCGGGGCCAGGGCCAATCTGGCAAAGCTGCTGCTCATGAGCCTGAACGGCGGCAGGGACGAGAAAAGCGGCGTTCAGGTCGCGCCCGCGCATACCCCCTATGAAGGGGAATATCTCGAATATGACAAGGTACTGGAACTGATGGACGTCTACCGGGAATGGCTTGCGAAAACCTATGTCGGCGCGATGAACATCATCCATTATATGCATGACAAATACGCCTATGAAAAAACACAGATGGCTCTGCATGACACCGATGTCCATCGCTTTATGGCGTTCGGCGTTGCGGGAATGTCCGTGTTGGCGGATTCGCTTTCTGCAATCAAATATGCGAAAGTAAAATGCATCCGGGATGAAACGGGGCTTATCACGAATTTTGAAACCGTCGGAGAGTATCCCGCCTTTGGCAACGACGACGACCGTGTGGATTCCATCGCGCAGGAGCAGGTGAAGCTGTTCTACGAAGCGCTGAAAAGAAATCCGGCTTACCGCAATGCCGAGCACACGCTGTCCATCCTGACCATCACCTCCAATGTCGTCTACGGCAAGAAAACCGGCGCGACCCCCGACGGCAGAAAGGCGGGGGCGCCCTTTGCCCCGGGCGCCAATCCCATGCATAACCGGGAGAAAAACGGCGCGCTTGCCGCGCTGAATTCTGTTGCAAAGCTTTCTTATGATGTCTGCAGGGACGGAATTTCCAATACTTTTTCTATTGTCCCACAGGCGCTTGGGCACGAAGAGGAGGAACGCTACGGCAATTTGACCTCCATTCTGGACGGCTATTTCGTGCAGAAGGCGCACCACATCAATGTAAATGTGCTGAACAGGGAAACGCTGGTCAAAGCCTATGAAAATCCGGAGTGCTATCCGAACCTTACCATCCGCGTGTCGGGTTACGCCGTGAATTTTCACAAGCTTTCCAAACAGCAGCAGCTTGAAGTGATTTCAAGAACCTTTCACGAGGTGATGTAATGAAAGGGATTGTTCATTCCTTTCAGAGCCTGGGGGCCGTTGACGGCCCGGGCCTGCGCTGCGTTGTATTTATGCAGGGCTGCTCCCTGCGTTGCGCGTATTGCCACAATCCGGATACGTGGAACACCTCCGGGCGGGAATACCGTGTGGAAGAGATTTTTGATAAGGTTATGAGGTTCCGGCCGTATTTCGGAAAAACAGGCGGCGTGACCGTTTCCGGCGGGGAACCGCTGATGCAGTGGGAGTTCGTAGCGGAGCTCTTCCGCCGGCTGAAGGAGGCGGGCGTCCGCACCGCGCTGGACACCGCCGGGATCGGGGATATCGGCGGGGCCCGCGCAGTGCTGCTCTCCACGGATCTGGTGCTGTGCGATTTGAAATTTTCCGGCGAGCAGGACTATCTGCGTTACAGCGGGGGGGACATGAATAAAGTCACTGAATTTTTAAAGCTGACGGAAACCATGCGGATTCCGCTTTGGATCAGGCATGTCGTGGTACCGAAACTGACAGACGGCCGAGACCAGATTTTAAAAATCGCTTTTATGGCCAGGCAATATTCCAATTTGCAAAAGCTGGAGCTGCTGCCGTTCCGAAAAATCTGCATTTCAAAATATGAGCAGATGAACATTCCGTTTCCGCTGCGCGATTATGACGCGTGTCCGGAAGAAAAGATTCAAATCCTTTACAAACTGATCGAAGAATCCCGTTAATCTGTTTTCAAAAAACGCCTTTGCTTCGGTAAAGGCGTTTTTGCTTCGGTAAAGGCGTTTTTGCTTTTGTCAACAGGGTCATGGTATTTTTCATTTCTTTGCTGAATTTTTTTATAAGGAAAAATTGGATTGCTGTCAATGCAAAATTTTAATTTTTGTATCATAAATCCTTTAAATGTGCTAAAATTTAAATAATCTACCGAAATATGCCGTTTTGCTGTCGCTGTAAGGGCTGGGCATCTTCTAAGCGGAGGTTGATATTATGCATAAAAAAATGATACTGCTGCCACAATGGCTTCGAACGGAGGAAATACCGTCGGGTATACGCAGGAAGTACATGGATGAGTGTGCTCTCGGTAACAAAATACCCGCGCTGGTCATTTTAACGATGATTTTGGCAATGGAAAGCACGATGGTAATCATCTATTGTTTGAACCTGTTTTTTGTAAAGAAGGGGCATTTTTTTCCGCAGTATATTTATCTTTATGTTTCCATGATGATTTTTTCATTGTGTTTTATTATTCTGATTAAAATATTTGAGAACGTGCCTGAAAATTTGATGGCGGTGGAAATGGCCATGCTGCTGACCGTCGGAGTATGGAGCGCGATTTTTTCCGCCTATGATGTTATAAACGGATTTTCTTCTTATCTTTTTATACAGTTGATCATCATTAATTCACTGCTGTTTAAAGTGAACCCCGTTAAGCACTGCTTGATTAATGCTGTGAGTTTTCTGGTTTACATGGCCTTGATTTTATGGGCGCGTTTAACCATTACGATTACTTTTGCCGAACTGGTCAATCCGTTTTTCATGTTGGTGATGGCGGAAGTAATGATTATTTTTAGAAGCCGGACAAAATATCAGGATTACATTAACCAAAAATTAATTGATGAACAGCATAAAAAGCTTGAATTTTATGCGAACAACGATTTTTTGACGAAAATTTCAAACCGCAAAAGCATTATTGAATATATGGATGACATCATGGAAAAATGCGATCATAGTATTAACTGCATGATGATTGATATCGACCGTTTTAAATTATACAATGATGCATACGGGCACATTATGGGGGACAAATGTCTGATAAAGCTGTCGGCGGCCTTTGACCGGTTTGCAGGGAAGCATGGTGGACGGGTCGGACGATACGGAGGTGAGGAATTTTTAGTCCTGTTCGCGGACATGGATGAAGAGGCGGTCACTGCCGCCGCCAATGAACTGATTGAAATGATCAGGGAGCTGAATATCGAATTTTCCGCCGCAGACAGCTGCCGGAGAGTGACGATCAGTGTCGGCGTACATATACAGGATAAAATAGAAAATCCGGATAAAGACGCGATTCTGACTGCGGCAGACAATGCGCTTTATAAGGCGAAAAATCAGGGGAGAAACAGAATGGCGGCGTCCTGGCAAAAGGACAGCGGCAATGCTGCAGGCCGGGGCGGAGAAACAGAATAATGATGCGGAAAGGATGCTGAGAGATGAAGAATCTGGTTGCCTATTATTCCTGGAACGGAAACACGGAGGTCGCAGCGAAAGAGCTGTCGCAATTAATTGGAGGAGAATTAAAAAGCATTGAAGAGGCAAAGCCGCGGAAATCATTCGGCATGGCGGCGTGTTCGGCAGTTTTTGGCCTAAAGAGCAGAATCAGGCCGATGGATTTTTCTCTAAACGGCTATGATTCCGTTTTCCTCGGCGGTCCCGTCTGGGCGGGTCGGAGTACGCCCGCCGTCAACGCATTTTTGGAACGGGCGGATTTTTCCGGGAAAAAGGTGTATTTATTTGTTACACAGGCGGACGACCATGAGCCTCGGGCCGTTTTCCAGTCTCTTACGCAAAGGGTGGAAAAGCGCGGCGGAAAAGTAGCCGGCTGCTTTTTTATTCAAACTGTCATGAAAAGCGTTATTGCTCCGGGTGCCGCCAGAAAGCCATTGACAGAATGGGTCAATAAGCTATCGCTCTGACAGGGATGCCGAAATTGTTTCCCTGCGAAACGGATGATACAAAGAGCGCTGGCCTTTAGGTCAGCGCTCTTCCATGGATTTAATGATGCAGTAAAGGACATGGTTCACGGGGGTGGGTACGTGAAATTTTTTGCCCAGTTCCACCACGGTGCCGGCGAAGTGATCCACCTCGGTATGTCGCCCGGCCTCCACGTCCTGTAGCATGGATGTCTTGCCAAGCGGTGAAAACGTGGACATCAGGTTTTCGTATTCCAGCGCATCCTGTTCCGTCAAATCAATATGGGCGGCCTGCGCCAGAGCGACGACTTCCATCATGGCTTCGTGAAAAAGAATTCCGTTGGTTTTCACGCTGGTCATCTTGCCGTAGGGCGCGCCGGTGATTGCAGAAACCTGATTGCAGCCGACATTCAGCATCCATTTTTTCCAAACGGTCCGAATCATGTCTGGACAGACGGAAACTTCAATACCGGCAGCAGTCAGAAAGTCTTTTACAGCGACTACCTCCCGCGCCGGGACGGTATTGTCCGCATTTCCAAAATAAATCACGCCGTCCACCGTGTTTGTTACGCCATCTGCCGTCCTGACCGCGTCTATATAAATGGAAAGTCCATAGAGCACGTGGTTGTCCGGGAATACCGACAAGATTCTGTCCCGGACGGTTACTCCATTCAGAAGGGGAAGAATCACGGTATTGTCTGTAACAAAGCCGCGCAGATCTTCGAGTGCTTCGCTGAGCTGATCGTTTTTTACACAGACGATCACCAAATCAACCTTAGAATTTTGTTCCTCCGGTGAAACCACGCGCGGATAAAATGTCTTTTGATTCAATCTGATTCCGTTTGATTTCAGCCGTTTTCCGCGGGCGTCTCCGGCGATTACGGCAAAATCAGGGCCGTATTTTTCGTACAGCAATTTTCCGTAAACTGTTCCAATCGCGCCCATCCCGATCAATGCAGCATTTTTTATCTCCACTTTCGCTTCTCCATTCCCGTCTTCCATTGTTTTGCCGATGATTTTATTTTTTGAATTCTTTCAGTATTCAAATTATACTATTTCGGTGGAATCTGTCAATTCCCTTTTTTCTTTTGGCGGAGGACGGCAGATTTATCATGAAATTCTGTTGACAGGAGTTCTTTGAGATGATATGATATAAAAACACTAAAATGAATATCTCTTGAGGGAGTAGTTTGCGTGCGGTTTACCGCATGTGTCAAGTCAACAGCATGGCCGTTTCGGTCTGGCTTGCCTTAAAGAACAAGACTCATGTACAGCTTTTTAAGCTGCACATGAGTTTTTTTTATCATAATACATACCATAATGATCAGTTGGATGAATGAGAGGAAGAAAAATTACGCAATGAAGTATTATTTAGCAGATTTGGATCAGGTTTTTCAGCAGGTTGACAGCAGCCGGCAGGGCCTGACGCAGGCGGAAGCGGAATCCCGCTTACAACGCAACGGAAAAAACAAGCTCGCCGAAGGAAAAAAAGTCTCTGTTTTCCTGCGGTTTGTGCAGCAGCTTGGCGACCCAATGACCATAATTCTGATTGTTGCCGCAATCATTTCAGGCATCACCGCATCTTACGCGCATGAGTCCTATGCGGATGTATTTATCATCATGATTGTGGTCATGATTAATGCGATACTCGGTGTTTATCAGGAAAGCAAGGCGGAAAAAGCCATTGAAGCGCTGCAGGAGATGTCTGCCGCAACCTCAAAGGTTCTGCGCGGCGGCAGCATTGTGACCATGAGGAGCGAAGATTTGGTGGTTGGCGACGTCGTTTTGCTGGAAGCCGGCGATTCCGTTCCGGCGGACTGTCGTATGACGGAAAGCGCGAGCATGAAAATCGAAGAGGCGGCTCTGACAGGCGAGTCGGTGCCTGTCAATAAAATGATCCAGACGCTTACGCTGCATAAAGAAAAGGAAGTACCGCTCGGCGACCGAAAAAACATGGCATACATGGGCAGTACGGCTGTCTACGGCCGCGGCAAGGCGGTAGTCGTGGCAACGGGCATGGATACGGAAATGGGGAAAATCGCCGACGCGCTTGCGAACGCGAAAGACAATGTTACCCCGCTGCAGATCAAATTGAACCAGCTCAGCAAAATCCTGAGCAATCTGGTCATTGGCATCTGCGTATTTATCTTTGCGTTCAGCCTGATCAAATCGGGCGACTTCAGCGGCGAAGTAGTACTAAATACCTTCATGGTTGCAGTCAGCCTGGCCGTGGCCGCGATTCCGGAGGGCCTTGCCACCGTCGTAACGATTGTGCTTTCCATCGGCGTCACCAATATGTCAAAGCGAAACGCCGTTATCCGCAAGTTGACGGCTGTTGAAACGCTTGGCTGCGCACAGGTGATCTGCTCCGACAAAACCGGTACGCTGACGCAGAACAAAATGACCGTGGTGGAGCATTACGCACAAGACGAACCGCTGCTTGCCGCCGCAATGGCCCTTTGCAGCGACGCCGAGCTTGGCGGGGACGGGGAAGTGATCGGAGAGCCGACAGAAGCCGCTCTTGTCAGCTACGCCGCGAGCCTGAAGCTCGATAAAAACGACCTGAAAAAAACGAATCCCAGAATAGGCGAGGCGCCGTTCGACTCTATGCGCAAAATGATGTCGACCGTCCATTCCTGCGCGGACGGAAGCTATATTCAGTACACCAAGGGCGCTCCGGATGAAGTCATTAAGAAATGCACCCATATTCTGAAAAACGGGCAGATCGTTCCGCTGACGGATTCCCTGCATGCGGAAATCCGTTCTGAAAATAAGCGAATGGCGGGCAAGGCCCTGCGTGTGCTTTGCGCGGCCTTTAAAAAATATGACCGTGCGCCGGATTCCTTTGAACCGGCGGAACTGGAGAACGGACTGACCCTGATCGGCCTGACCGGAATGATCGACCCCATCCGTCCGGAGGTTGTGGACGCGATTAAGGAATGCAGGGCGGCGGGAATACGGCCGGTCATGATCACGGGCGATCACAGGGACACAGCGGTGGCAATCGCGATGCAGCTTGGAATTATTACCGATGAATCACAGGCGATCACCGGTGCCCAGCTGGACGAAATCAGCGACGGGGAATTGAAGGATACCATCGGGAACTACTCCGTATATGCCCGCGTTCAGCCGGAACATAAGGTGCGCATTGTCAATGCGTGGAAAACCAACGGAATGATTACCGCCATGACCGGCGACGGCGTGAACGACGCCCCGTCCATCAAAAGCGCCGATATTGGCATCGGCATGGGCATCACGGGGACGGACGTCACCAAAAATGTGGCCGACATGGTTCTTGCGGACGATAACTTCGCAACCATTGTTTCCGCGGTGGAAGAGGGCAGAAGAATCTACGACAATATCCGGAAGGCGATTCAGTTTCTGCTGGCTTCCAATCTGAGCGAGGTTCTGTCTATTTTTGCAGCGACCCTTTTGGGATTTGTAATTTTAAAGCCCGTGCATCTGCTGTGGATCAACCTGATTACCGACTGTTTCCCGGCTCTTGCGCTTGGAATGGAAAAGGGTGAAAAAGACCTGATGCAGCGCAGGCCGCGGAACTCCAGGGACGGTATTTTTGCCGGCGGGCTCGGCACGGATGTCGCCTATCAGGGAATTCTGGTGACCATCGTTACTCTGTCCGCTTACTTTGTCGGCCACTTTATGGAAGCCGGCGTATGGGAAATCACCAACAGCGCGGACGGTATGACCATGGCCTTCCTGACCATGTCCATGGCCGAAATTTTTCACTCATTCAATATGCGTTCCCAGCGTCACTCGATTTTTACCATGAAGAACCAGAACGGATATCTGATCGGCGCGATGCTGGTTTCCCTGGTGCTGACAACAGCCGTCATTTACATTCCCGCCCTGGCGTTTGCCTTCCAATTTGAGGATATTTCCCTGCTTGAGTATTCAGTTGCCCTGCTGCTTGCATTTTCAGTCATTCCGATTGTTGAAATTGTCAAGGCGTTTCAAAGAAAATTTTAAAAAAAGACTGTGCAGGAAGGCACATTTTAAAAATTGATGGAATAAAAACGAATTGCGTGCGCATAATAAGGATCGGGTACAGTGAATGATTCCTTGTGAATCAGTACCCGTAATCACATTGGCAAGCAAAGATTTAATCATGAATATTGGGAGATGGTTAAGTTGAACAGATCCGTCTGGGAACCCATAATGATTCGTGCAGTAATGCCTTTATGAAAACCGGAAGATAGTTTGGCTGAACTGATTATTTTCTCATGTTTTAAAAATTAAATACGAGCTTGGGAGGCAGGAGTTCTTAACGGAATTCCTGCCTTTTGTAATTTCCGTACAGGATTGGCCGAACAGGACGCAGTTCTGAGTGGGCTTGCTATCGTTAACCATACTGGAAATATCTTACAGAAAGTTGTAAAAAAATATAGTTATTCAAATTAATCTGTGCTAAAATATAACTATTTTAAAGCTATAGCAATTACAAAAATGCAATGGAATTCATTTCTTTATCTCCCCACCGGAGACGGGGGAAATAATATCTGTTTTTTCAGTTCTCGTTTGAAATTACTATAATAAAGATATGTTTACTTTGGAACGACTAAAGTCTTATATCGGCCGGCTGCGGTTGATGCCCAGATGATGCGGATTTGTTTTGGATTGAGCGCCGGTCGCCGTTTTCTTCGTATTTCGGGGGACATGAATGAAAAGATTTATCAAATTTGCAGACGGATTGCTGATCGTATCCTTCTGCCTGATTCTGTTTTCGATTTTTTCAGGGACAAACCAGCACACAAATGTTGTAAATGGCGGAATTTTAGATATCGGAAATATCAGTGAAGGTTCAGCCGTTCCAATGAACGGAACATGGGAATTTTATTGGGAACGGCAGGTTGCCCCAAACGGGAAAATAGTCAATACGGAAAACAGGCAGCTGGTTCATGTCCCCTCCAACTGGACAGGGTACCGCGACGCGGAAAACAAACCGTATCCTGTGGAAGGATACGCTGTCTATCGGGTTGTGGTGAAAGCACAGAAAGGCCAGTATCTTGCAGTTAAGATGCCGCAGATCTGTTCGTCCTACCGGCTGTGGATTGACGGAAAAATTCGCTTTGAAAGTGGGAAGACCGGAAGAAATGACGGAGAAGCACGACCCCGGTGGAGTACCCAGATGGTCAGTTTCCAGGTGCAGCGAGAAAATACTGAAATACTGGTTGAGGTATCAAATTTTGATTATTTCCGCGCGGGACTGACGAATGCCGTTACGGTGGGAACCCAACCGCAGATTAAGCAGCTGAGCGACGATAGTCTGTTTTTGGATACTTTTCTTTTTTCTTCCCTGTTTGTAATGGCGGTGTTCTTTGCCTTACTATATATTGTACGCTCCCATAACAAATCTCACATTTTTCTTGCACTTTTTGCCGCAATGATTGCTTTGCGGCCCCTTCTTTACGGCGAATGCTATTTTAATAAGCTGTTTCCCAATATTAATTTTGAACTGAATACAAAAATGTATTTGGTAAACTTTTTAATGATACAATGCTTCTGTCTGTTTTTTCACTATCAGTATGAAGAACTGTCCAGCAAAAAGTTTATGCGTGTAAACGCCTGGCTGCTGTTTGCCGTTATTATGGTCGGGCTCCTTCTTCCGGCCAAGTATATGGCGTATTCTGTCTTTATGCTCGAAGCGATGATTCCTGTCGCTGTTTTCCGCTGTGTCCTCACGCTGATCCGTGCGTTCAGAAAAAAATGCGAGGGCGCCGAAGTCAATCTCATCAGCGTACTGTTTCTGTTTTTCCTGTCCTTGGTGGATGTCCTCAAAAACAACGGCCTGATTGAGATTAACCTTTACTACACCCCTATAGCGATGCTTGTCGTCACCTTCATACAAGTCTTTCTTCAGGTCGGCAAATTCAGGGAAAGCGATCGGCTGAATGAAAAACTGGCGCATGAAGTTGAAATTCAAAATTTAAAACTGGAATACGAAATGCGGCAGCGGAGTCTTACGGAAAAGCTGAACAGCGGGCTGAAAGCAATGGTATCCACTCTGGAAACGGAAGATCTTCTCATCAGCATTATGGACAATCTGTACCGGATTATTGAATTTGAAAGTGCAGTCATGGTGCTTTGTGTCAATGATCATTTAAACTATATTGTGACGAAACTGACAAACGGGCCGGTGACATGCCGAAAATATTTCGGGAAAATTAACCTGAAGGATCAAAGGCGAATGTACGGCGAAGATGCATATGAAAAAGTACGGATGCGGCGTCTTTACTCTATGGATGGAATCAAAAAAAACCTTATTGTCAAGCCTCTTTACTATAACGGTAAATTGTTTTGTATCATCAAAATGATCGTGAGTAAAAGCAGAGAAATGATTTCCCACGATCTGGAGCTGATTGATCTTTATACAGAACAGTCGATTCTTGCCCTTCAGAATGCAAAATCCTATGAAAAAATAAAAGAGCTTGCTTTGTATGACGATCTGACCGGGATTTACAACAGACGGCAATTGATGAAACTTGGCATTATGGAGTATATTTCCGCCAAAGAATCCGGCGGCGGATATTATGCAATGATGCTTGACATCGATTTATTCAAGAATATCAATGATACTTACGGGCACCTGTTCGGCGATAGAATCATCAAAAGCATTGCGGACATCTGTAAACGGTGTATGCCGGTCAACTCGGTCGTCGGGCGTTACGGCGGCGAAGAATTTCTTGTTTTTCTCAAGGATTTGGAAGAGGACGCCGTTCAGTCACTGGCGGAAAGACTGAAAAACAAAATACAGAACAGCCGCTATTCGCATGAGGATTACGATCAGATTACGGTAACGGTGAGCATTGGGGTCGCAAAGGGCGGAAGGGAGCAGACAAATTTATACGACCTGATCAACAATGCGGACAAGGCGCTGTACCAGGCGAAAAGTGCGGGAAGGAACTGCGTCAGGTGGTATGAGCAGAAATGAGCTCCCGCCGGTGTTAGGGCCGGTTTATTTTCATTACATTTTATTGACAGGATGTTCCATATTGTGCTATGATAACAGCAGGGAATGAAGTTCTCCCATAGCGAACGCTAAAATTGCTTTGATAAGCTGATGACTTCTGTGATGGACACAGCGGGTTGTCAGCTTTTTTATTTGTCGATCAGAATATATTTTAAATAGGAGGGACTTTTTTGAATATTTGGCACGATATTTCTGAGGAGAGAATCCATGCGGATGACTTTTTTGCAGTGATAGAAATTCCTAAGGGCTGTAAGACCAAGTATGAACTGGACAAGGAAACCGGACTGCTTTCCATGGACCGTGTTCTGTATACATCCGCGCATTATCCGGCGAACTACGGCTTTATTCCGCGCACTTACGCGACGGACCATGACCCGCTGGATGTGCTGGTCCTCTGTTCCGAGGATGTTCAGCCGCTTTCCCTTGTTCGTTGCTACCCCATTGGGGTTATTTCCATGGAGGACGGGGGCTTTGTCGACGATAAGATCATCGCCATTCCCTTCGGAGACCCCACTTTCAATGAGTATCGGAGTATTGACGAATTGCCCGCTCATATTTTTGATGAGATGATTCATTTTTTCTCCATTTACAAGGAACTGGAAGGCAAGGCCACAGCCGTCGATTATATCCGGAATGCGGAACAGGCAAAGAAAATTATTCAGGAAAGTATCAGTGAATATCAAAGGGCCTTTGTCAATACGGTTTCCTAATCAAAATACCCCTGCTTTATCTGAAATAAGACTGATTTTCCGGCTGCTTTGCCGTCGCCGGAGCATCAGTTTTTTGTTTTATGGAGCGGAGGGAAACAGGCTGTAAAAATTTTTTAGTCTTGACAGGCATTTTATTGCCGATTAATATAGAATGAAAACAATTAAAGGGGTGCTATGATGATTAATAAGTTCTGTACTTCTCCGCTGTGGGAATCCAGCAGAACCCTTGCCGCAGTTGCACAGGGCTTCAAACCGGCGGAAACCGTGATTGTCAACGCCAGGCTGATCAATGTCTGTACCGGAGAAATTCTGCCGGATACCGATGTCGCCATCGCCTGCGGCAGAATCGCTCTTGTCGGCGACGCAAGGCACTGCATCGGAGAAAATACAGTCGTGCTTGACGCGGCAGGTCAGTATATTGCCCCCGGGTTTCTGGACGGGCATATCCATGTGGAATCCTCCATGATGAGCGTCGGGGAATACGCAAGGGCGGTGATTCCACACGGTACGGTGGGAATTTATATGGACCCGCACGAGATCTGCAATGTCCTTGGGCTGGACGGGGTTTCCTGTATGATTGAGGATTCCAAAAGAACCCCTTTAAAGGCGATGGTCACCACACCGTCCTGCGTTCCCGCCGTCCCCGGCTTTGAGGATACCGGTTCATTCATCGGCCCGGAAGAAATTGCCGAAACGATGAAATGGGACAGTGTAGTGGGACTTGGCGAGCTGATGAATTTTCCGGGCGTGCTCGCGTCCGATGATCACACGCACGGGGAAATTGCCGAAACGCTGAAAGCGGATAAAATCATTACGGGCCATTATTCCATGCCGGAGACGGGGCCGGGGCTGAATGCGTATATTGCTTCCGGCGTCCGCTGCTGCCATGAATCCACCCGGGCGCAGGACGCGCTCGCAAAAATGCGGCTCGGTATGTACGCCATGCTGCGGGAGGGTTCTGCGTGGCGCGACTTGCATGAGGTTGCGAAGAGCATCACGCAGCATAAAATTGACACCCGGTTCGGCGTGCTGATCTCCGATGATACGCACCCGCACACCCTGTTGACGCAGGGGCATCTTGACCATATTGTCCGCCGCGCGGTGGAAGAGGGGATTGACGTGGTGACCGCAATCCAGATGGTCACCATCAACTGTGCCCAGTGCTTTCAGATGGACCATGAGCTTGGTTCCATCGCGCCGGGCAAGTGCGCCGATATCGTGTTTATCGGCAGTCTGGATAAGCTTGACATCACAAAGGTGTTGATCAACGGCGCCGTCGTTGCGGAAAACGGAGCGATGATCGCGGATTTTCCGTCTTACCGTTATCCCAAATGGGCGACGGAATCCATGCATATTAAAGGGGACATTACCCCGGAATCCTTTGCTATTCATGCCCGGGGGGACAAGGTGACAGCCCGCGTGATCGAAGTCATCCCCGCCCGGGTCGGTTCCTACGAACGGCATATTGCGCTGAAGGTGGAAAACGGACTGGTCGGTTCGGATGTGGGACAGGATGTCCTGAAAACCGCGGTTTTTGAACGGCATCACAAAACAGGGCATGTCGGTTTTGGATTTGTGAAAGGCTTTGGTATCCGGTGCGGCGCAATGGCGTCCACTGTTGCGCACGACGCGCACAACCTGTTGGTCATCGGCACCAATGACGAAGATATGGCGCTGGCCGCAAACACGCTGATTGCGTGCGGAGGTGGCATGACGGCGGTGCAGAACGGCAAGGTTCTCGGCACGGTCGAACTTCCGATTGCGGGTCTGATGAATGATAAGCCGGTGGAGGAAATGAGTAAAATCGTCGGTGCTCTCGGTGAGGCGTGGGAAAAAATCGGGTGCAGCATGGTTTCTCCCTTTATGACGATGGCGCTGATTCCTCTTGCCTGTCTGCCGGAACTGCGGCTGACCGACCGCGGCTTGGTGGACTGTACAAAATTCCAGTTTGCTTCGCTGTTTGTGGAGGAATAGAGCCTTTTACAAGGAATGAACCTTTATTGGGAGGGTGAGTCATATGAAAACAATCGGCCTGATCGGCGGAATGAGCTGGGAAAGCACCGTCGGTTATTATCAGATCATCAACCGCACGGTTCAGCAGAAGCTGGGAGGGTTTCACTCCGCGCAATGCCTGCTTTACAGTGTGGATTTTCACGAAATAGAGAAGTGCCAGGAGGAGGGCGACTGGAAAAAAAGCGCCGAAATCCTGTCTTTGGTGGCCCAGAGTCTGGAAAGGGCGGGCGCGGATTTTATAGTGATCTGCACCAATACCATGCACAAGGTTGCTGGGGAAATACAGCGTACGATTTCCATTCCTATTCTCCATATCGCCGAAGTAACGGCGGAGGAACTGCTAAAAAACAGGATCGGCAAAGTTGCCCTGCTTGGGACGAAGTATACTATGGAACAGGACTTTTACAAGGACAAATTGGCGGAAAAGAATCTGGAAGTCCTTGTACCGGATGAGGAAGACAGGGAATTCATCAATCACACCATTTTTCATGAGCTCTGTCTTGGTGTTGTTTCCGAAGAATCGAAAGCCGGATTTCTAAAAATTATCGATAAAATGGTTGCCTTGGGAGCACAGGGCATTATTCTTGGCTGTACGGAAATCGGGATGCTGATTCAGCAGAAAGATACGGCGGTGCCCCTATTCGATACAACGGAAATCCACGCGAAAAGCGCGGCCCTTTATGCCCTGTCTTAATATAATAAAAGAGAAACGCTCCGCCTGCAAAAAGGCGGAGCGTTTCATTTTTTTGATAAATTCTATTTTACAGCGCCCGTTTTTTGAACGCCCAGTTCCACGGCCTCGCCGTTCAGATCCCACTCCTTGGCAAACCCGTTCATTTCATTGAGTCGTACTTCATCTGCCAGCACGTCGTTCTGAATGGAGGCAAGATTGTCGGAGATGATTCTCGCTATCTTTTCATTTCCCTTTTCATAAACAACAATATGGTCGGTCACGTCAAAGCCAGCGTCCTTGCGCATCGTCTGGATTTTACTGATGATTTCCCTTACGAAGCCCTCTTCGATGAGTGTTTCCGACAGATTCGTGTCAATCACGACCGTAAGGCCGCCGTCGGCCATCGATACATAATTCTCAGCCTGTGCGGTTTCAATCAGCAGTTCGTCGGGTGTCAGGGAAACAGGACCGTCGTTCAGGGAAATGGTCAGGGTGCCCACGGAATCCAGTTCCTTTTTCGCCGCATTTCCGTCCAGCGCGGCAAGTACATTTTTAATCTCCCCGATTTTCTTGCCGTATTTCTGTCCGAGAATCTTAAGCTGCGGCTTGAAGCGGTAGGAAGTGAAGGCGGAGACATCCTCCGTAAATACGATTTCCTTGCTGTTCAACTCTTCACGGATGATTTTCTGATAGAATTCACTCAACGGTGTTTCCGACCGGACATACATTTTTGCAATCGGCTGGCGGTTCTTAATGTTGGCGGCGTTCCTTGCCGCGCGGCCCAGAACGACAATGTCGAGAACCAGCTCCATGTTTTTCTCCAGCTCCGCGTCAATCAGCGTTTCGTCGGCAGAGGGGAAGTCACAGAGATGCACGCTTTCCGGCGCGGCCGGATTAATTTTACAGACCAGATTGCGGTAAATATCCTCCGTCATAAACGGAATCATCGGGGCGGCCGCTTTTGCCACCGTCACAAGGGCGGTGTACAGCGTCATATACGCGTTGATTTTATCCTGTGGCATGCCCTTTACCCAGAACCGCTCACGGCTTCTTCTGACATACCAGTTGCTCATCTCATCGACAAAATCCTGCAAAACGCGCGCCGCTTCCGGAATTTTATAGTTTGCCAGATGGCTGTCTATTGTTTTGACAAGGGTGTTCAGGCGGGACAGCAGCCACTTGTCCATGACGGTCAGGCTGTCAAGATCCAGCGTGTATTTTGTGGCGTCAAACTCGTCGATGTTTGCGTACAGCACGAAAAACGCATAGGTATTCCAAAGGGTACCCATGAATTTGCGCTGGCCCTCCATTACGGCCTTGCCGTGAAAACGGTTCGGCAGCCACGGGGCGGAATTGCTGTAGAAATACCAGCGGATGGCGTCCGCGCCGTAGGTTTCCAACGCTTCGAACGGGTCTACCGCGTTGCCCTTGGACTTGGACATTTTCTGCCCGTTCTCGTCCTGTACATGGCCGAGAACGATTACATTTTTATACGGAGCCTTGTTGAAGATCAGGGTGGAAATCGCCAGAAGGGAATAGAACCACCCTCTTGTCTGGTCGACCGCCTCGGAAATAAAGTCGGCGGGGAACTGCTCTTTGAAAAGCTCCTGATTTTCAAAAGGATAGTGATGCTGCGCGAACGGCATGGAGCCGGAATCAAACCAGCAGTCGATGACCTCCGGCACGCGCTTCATCTGCTTTCCGCATTTGGGGCAGGTGATGGTGACCGCGTCGATATACGGTCTGTGCAGTTCAATATTTTCCGGGCAGTTGGGCGACATGGATTTCAGCTCTTCAATACTGCCTATGGCGTGTCTGTGACCGCATTCGCATTCCCAGATATTCAGCGGGGTGCCCCAGTAACGGTTGCGGCTGACGCCCCAGTCCTGCACGTTTTCCAGCCAGTCGCCGAAGCGGCCTTTGCCGATGCTTTCCGGAATCCAGTGGATGGTGTTATTGTTGCGGATCAGGTCGTCCTTCACGGCGGTCATCTTGATAAACCAGGAGTCTCTGGCGTAGTAGATCAGAGGGGTGTCGCACCGCCAGCAGAACGGGTAGCTGTGCTCGAAGGCCGGCGCGGAGAACAAAAGCCCGCGCTGCTTCAGATTTTTCAAAACCTCCTTGTCCGCGTCTTTGCAGAACATGCCCGGCCAAAGGGTTTCTTTGGTCATTTCGCCTTTTCCGTCGACCAGCTGGACGAAGGGCAGGTCATATTTACGGCCGACATTGGCGTCGTCTTCGCCGAAAGCGGGTGCAATATGAACCACGCCGGTGCCGTCCGTCAGTGTGACGTAGCGGTCGCAGGTGACATACCAGCATTTTTTGTCCGGCTTTACAAAGTCGAAAAGCGGCTCGTATTCCTTGTACTCCAGATCCTTGCCGGAGTATGTTTCGAGCACGGTGTAGCCTTCCCCAAGCACCGTTGGTGCAAGCGCTTCGGCCAGATAATAAACGGCATCCTCCGTTTTTACCTTTACATAGTTTTCATCCGGGTTGACGCACAGCGCAACGTTGGAGGGCAGCGTCCACGGGGTGGTTGTCCACGCCAAAATGTATGCGTCCTCGCCCTTTACCCTGAATTTTGCAATTGCGGACTTTTCCTTGACATCCTTGTAGCCCTGCGCGACCTCGTGGCTGGACAGGGGGGTGCCGCACCTGGGGCAGTAGGGCACAATCTTAAAGCCCTTGTACAGAAGGCCCTTTTCCCAGATTTGCTTTAACGCCCACCATTCGGATTCGATAAAGTCGTTTTCGTACGTGACGTAGGGATGCTCCATGTCCGCCCAGTAGCCGACGGTGCGGGAAAAATTCTCCCACATACCCTTATATTTCCAGACGCTTTCCTTGCACTGCTTTACAAACGGCTCAAGCCCGTATTCTTCAATCTGCTCTTTGCCGTTAAGATGGAGGTATTTTTCCACTTCCAGCTCCACCGGGAGCCCGTGGGTGTCCCATCCGGCTTTTCGGGGGACCTGATAGCCCTTCATCGTCCTGTAGCGGGGAATCATATCCTTGATCACCCTTGTCAGAACATGGCCGATGTGGGGTTTGCCGTTTGCGGTGGGCGGGCCGTCGTAAAAAGTATATGTTTCTCCGTTTTTACGGCTGTCGATACTCTTCTCGAAAATTTGGTTCTCTTCCCAGAACTTTTCAACTTTTTTTTCTCTCTCTACAAAGTTTAAATTTGCAGGCACTTTGTCGTACATTCTGAAACCTCCCAAAATAAAAAACCTCCGCCCTGAGAACAGGACGAAGGCTTTGCTTCGTTAAACCACCTATTTCTGCATACTTTCATATGTGTTCCCGATAACGGGGGAAAACCGCCAAGGCTTAATTAATTAACTCTTTCAGCCTGAAACTCAAGAGTGATTTTCAAAAATAAACGACTCAGGCCGGACTCTCACTGGCACCGGCTCGCTTTGCTTTTTGTTTAAATCCTACTGTCTCTTTCAACGTTTTTGTCATATTTTCAGAAATTAATCATATCACACGAAACTGGAAAAGTCAAATTTAACGGATGGATGCGCCGAACGGCATCAGTGCCAGCTTTGCAATTTTAAAGCACTGCAGCCCGAAAGGAATGCCGATGATTGTCAGACAGAACAGCCCGCCGATTACAGCGGCTTCCGCCGCCAGGGCAAAACCGCCGAAAATCAGCCATAGAATATTCAGTAACAGCGACCCGACTCCGCCGCCGAAACAGACATCTTTCCCAAACGGGAAAAAAGCCAGCTCCGCGAATTTAAAGCACTGGATTCCGATGGGGACGCCCACAATGGTGACACACCATAAAATGCCGATCAAAAGCCAGCTTACGCCCATAAGCAGGCCGCCGAAAACAAACCAGATGAAATTTCCCAAACATCCCATACTATACGCTCCGCAATCTCGCCGCCCATGAAAGGGCAACTTGTTTTTTTATTACACCATATGTCATATCATAAAATACTGTTACGGTCAATGGTATTCTGCCTTTCCTGTTTCCGTTTAAATTTTTATATTCCGCTGTTTCTTTTATTGATAAATTCGGGCTGTAAGACTATAATCAACATAAAAACAGCAGAAGGTTTGAAAAGGAGGCAATTGTAATGAAAAAGAACTTAAAAGCGGTTTGTTTGATTTCGGATGACTTTGAAGATCTGGAACTGTGGTATCCGGTTCTAAGGCTTCGGGAAGAAGGGGTCACCGTGCATTTGGTCGGTGAAAAAGCGAAGCAAAAGTATATTGGGAAATACGGTGTTCCGGCGGTTTCCGATTATGCGTTCGGCGATATCAACATCGCGGATTACGATGCGCTTTTGGTGCCCGGCGGTTGGGCGCCGGATAAATTAAGGCGCTTTCCGGAAGTGCTGGAAATGGTCCGGTATATGGACCGGCAGAAAAAGCCGATCGGCCATATCTGCCACGCGGGCTGGGTTTTGGCTTCGGCGGATATCCTGAACGGAAAAAGGGTCACCAGCACCCCGGGCATCAAGGATGATCTGATTCATGCCGGCGCAACGTGGTACGACCTGCCGGTGGTTGTGGACGGCAACATCGTTTCCAGCCGCCGCCCGCCGGATTTGCCGGAATATATGAAAGCCTTCATCGAACTTCTGGAAAAGCAGTAGGATAGCAAAAGCTGAAAGACAGGCAGGGGCTTTGGTCGCCCCGGAATCTTCGGAGGTACTGAGATTTGAAGACAAGAATCAACGCGAAAAACGGCGATGCGCTTTCTATTCTGGGATTTGGCTGCATGCGCCTGCCGACGAAAAACGGTTTCATTGATGAGCCGAGGTCCATTCAGATGATTCATGACGCCATTGAAAAAGGTGTGAACTATTTTGACACGGCTTATATTTATCAGAATGGAAAGAGCGAGCTGCTGCTTGGCCGTGCCTTGGCGGGCGGTTACCGCGAACGGGTGAAGATTGCCACCAAGCTGCCGCCTTTTTTGGTCGGCAAGCTGGAGAATGCAAAGAAAATATTTGCAACGGAGCTCCAGAGGCTGCAAACGGATCATATTGATTATTATCTGCTGCACATGCTGACCGACAAGCCGGGGTATGACCGTCTTGCCTCACTTGGCGTAATGGAATGGCTGGAAGGGCTGAAAGCGGAAGGCAAGGTCAGAAATATCGGATTTTCTTTCCATGGGAGCAGGACGGACTTTGAGCTGATCTTAAAAGCGTATCCGTGGGACTTCTGCCAGATTCAATATAATTATATGGATGAAAACAATCAGGCGACAAAAGCGGGACTGCAGACCGCGGCCGGCCTTGGAATTCCTGTCATTGTCATGGAACCTCTGCGCGGCGGCAAGCTGGTGACGCATCTGCCCGAAATGGTGACAAAAGCGTTTAAAGGCTATGACGCAGAACGTTCCCCGGCAGAATGGGCTCTGCGCTGGGTCTGGAATCATCCGGAAGTGAACGTTGTGCTTTCCGGCATGAGCGACGAGGCGCAGATGAAAGAAAATATCCGTATTGCCTGCGAAGCGGAGCCGAATACTCTTTCGGAAGAAGAGCTGAATGTATTCAAAGCGGTAAAAAAGGAAATCAGTGAAAAAACAAAAATTCCCTGTACGGGGTGCGGATATTGCATGCCCTGCCCGGCCGGGGTGAATATTCCCGGATGCTTTTCCTGCTACAACGACAAGTACCTGATGGAGGACAAATCCGCGAGGCGCCGGTATTTTCAGTCGCTGGGCGCCCTGTCGGCGAAACCGGCTGTCGCTTCCCAGTGCAGGCAGTGCGGAAAGTGCGAAAGCCACTGTCCGCAGAAGATTGCGATACGGAAGGAACTGAAAACAGTCAGCCGTGAAATGGAAGGTGTTTTGTATAAGCCGCTTGTCGCCGTCGTCAGAAAATTCATGAAGGTAAAATCTAATTAACAGCAAGCCGTACCATGCGTAAATTCCTGTTCGGAAGAAATGCATGATGCGGCTTCTTTTTTGCCGTGGTAAAGAAGTCCGCGTTCTGTGAAAGAAATGAGGATCAAGGAAAGGAATCTTGAAAAATTTCCTTTATAATGATAAAATAAAAGCTCATGAACGGAAAGCGGGTTAAGATTGAAAATTGAGTTTTTACATCAGAGCACGGAACAGCGGCGGAATCTGATTCTGCACGGCAATATCCTGAGAACCCTGATGATGCTGTCACTGCCAACGCTGATGATGAGTGTCATACAGTCCCTCATGCCGTTGACGGACGGGCTTTTTATCAATAATGCGGCGGGAACGCTGGTTGCAAGCGCGGTCACCTACAGCGAGCCCGTCATCAATATGATGACGGCGCTGGCCCAGGGGCTGAGCGTGGCGGCGATGGCCATTATCGGCCAGGCGAACGGTCATGGCGATTTTGACAGGGTGCGGAATATTTCCGCGCAGATTGTTGTGTTTGCCTTTGTCATGGGCTTTTGCATCGCACCCATGTCCGCGCTGGTGGCGTTTCCGATTTCCGCCAATGTGGATGCGGAGATATCGCACAATGTGATGCTGTATATCAGCCTCTATGCGTTTGTCCTGCCCTTTTCATTTTTAGAGAGCATTTATAACGCGATTAAAAACGCTACCGGAAAACCGGAGGCCACTTTTATCCGCATGGTTATCATGCTTGCTCTGAAAATTATTTTTAATATTATATTTGTCGTCTGGCTGCGGTTGGAGGTAGTAGGCTGCGTGCTTTCTTCCTTCTGCTCCAATGTACTTATATGCGGCTGGATGTTCCACGAGCTGTTTGTCAAAAAAGGAGAGGATCGGCTCAGCCTGAAGGGTTTCCGGTTTGACAGACCGCTGATCAGGCAGCTGTTCCGTGTTGGCGTTCCCGCCATGCTTACCAGCCTGATGCTGAATCTGGGATTTTTTCTGATTAACAATGAAACCCAGAAATACGGCGCGGTAGTTCTGAACGGACAGGGGATTGCGAACAATATTACGGCGGTCTGCTTCAACCTGCCGGCGGCCTTCGGGTCGGCGGTGACGACGATGGTCAGCCTGAACATCGGGGCGGGGCAGCCGGACAAGGCAAAGCGTGCCTGCCTGGTCGGGTGCGTGGCCAGCGCGGTGACGGCTGTCGCCATTATCGCCCTCATAGTGCCGCTGTCCCCCCACCTGACGGTTTTGTTCACCCAAAGGGCGGACGTGCTTGGCGTGGCCAACCGGGCGCTTCATATTTACACCTATTCCGTGGTGGGCTTCGGCGTCTGCATGGCGGTGCAGGGTGCGTTTATCGGACTGGGGCGGACCGGCGTGCCGATGATCATCGGCGTCCTGCGCATTTGGTTCCTGCGTTATATTTTTATTCTTGCCACCGAACACGCGCTCCAGTTCTATTCTGTTTTCTGGGGCAACCTGTTTTCAAATTATGTTGCCGCCATCATCTCCATTATCCTGATTTTACGGGTGAAATGGTCCTCTGCGCTGCATTAGCGTATAGAGCACATAACAAGCTGATATCCGGCAGCAGAAAGCCGCTGAACTGATTTTGAGATCAGCTTTAGCGGCTTTTCTGTAAATCACCGGTATTATATAGATTAGAGCTTACAGCGATTCCAAAAAAGCGGTGAAATGAATTTCGTTATCTCAGTTCTCATTTGAAATTGCTGTAGAATACACAGTTTTAATGTAATCTTAATATATAAAAGCTATTTTTTTCAGTATTCCTGCTGTATAATATAAATTCATGTTATCAATATTAAATAGAGAAAGCAGTTCATATTGGAAGGGGACGCCATGCGGGATCAACGTAAGTCAAGAATCGCAAAAAATCTTTTTTCGGCCATTACCATTTTCCTCTCAATAGGAATTCTGACTTTCTTCCTAGTTACCGAAGACGGTATGAAAAATATGGGGCATATTCTTGCCGAACTGAAGCCGATATGGCTGATGTGGATTCTGGTGGGTGCCCTCGCAGGATGGCTTCTGGAAGGATACGTGCTGCATTTGTTTTGCAGGCATTTAGATAAATCGTGGACATTCGGAAGATCGTTTTATATTGGCATGGTCGAAATTTTTTACAGTGCCCTTACCCCTTTCGGCATGGGGGAACCGATGGAAGTCTACAGTATGACGAAGCTGGGAATGGAAACCGGCGCGGCCACGTCCATTGTCGCGGTGAAATCCCTTGTCCACCACGGGGTCACTTTTGTCTATTCCTTTGTTCTGGTTGCTTTTGAACTGAATTATTTTCAGACCAGAGTAAGCAATTTTTCTATTATCGCTGTTTTTGGCCTGATTACCAACAGCATATTTATTATTTTTGTGCTGATGTTCATGATGAATGAACGGCTGACGGATGCTATTTTGCAGGCGATTGTCCGCTTTATGAATAAGATCAAATTGAATAAATTATCCCAGAAGTTTTATCAGCAGGTGCACGGTCAGCTTCTGATTTTTCATGACAGCGCCAAAATCATCGGCAGCAGCTTCCTGCTGTATCTGGCGGCGATTCTGCTGACGCTGGTCCAAATTACGGTTGCCAGCCTGATTTCGTATTTTGTCTACCGCAGCTTTAATTTAAAAGGAGAGTCCGTCTTTACCATGGTGGCCGCGGACACCTTTGTCACAATGGCTGCGTCGTTTATTCCGCTGCCGGGTTCTTCCGGCGGAGCGGAAGGAGGATTTTATCTTTTCTTCCGTGAGTTCTTTGGAGCGTACATCATTCCGGGCATTACGCTCTGGAGATTTTCGACATATTATATCAATATTCTTATGGGAAGCCTAATCGTATATTTCGGCGGCAAAAGATATCAGCTCAAATGAGGCTTGATAAGTCTTGAACAGCGTGGTCAACGGAAAGTCATCGGTGAAATGTTGGTCTCAGTTTATAATCTGAGGGATTAAGGTGAGGCAAAAAGATAAGGAGTTTGATTTTCTATGCAGAGTTGGATCATCCAGATTGTGAACCAATTTGGATATTTTGGAATTGCGCTGCTCATTGCAATTGAAAATATATTTCCCCCCATTCCTTCAGAGGTGATTTTAACCTTCAGCGGATTTCTGACGACCGTCACCGGCCTGAAAATATGGGGCGTCGTATTGGCGGCAACCATCGGTTCTGTTTTAGGCGCTGTGATACTGTACTATGTCGGCAGGCTGATCAGTCCGGAGCGGTTGAAGCGCCTGTTGGACGGTAAGTTGGGGAAAATTCTTCATTTTAAAAAAGAAGATATCCACCACGCAGGGTCATGGTTTGCAAGGTACGGCAGCTTTACCGTGTTTTTTTGCCGCTTTATCCCCGTTGTGCGAAGCCTGATTTCCATTCCAGCCGGGATGGCGAAAATGAAAATCGGCATGTTTTTGCTTCTGACTACATTGGGGACATGCCTGTGGAATATTGTTCTGGTCTGTCTGGGGGCGTTTTTCGGCTCCTCATGGGAAACGGTCGCAAGTTATATCAATACTTACTCCACGGCTGCAACGGTCGGTATTGCCGCATTACTTCTCCTTTTTGTTATATGGTTCTATCTGAAAAAAGCAAAACGTCAATAGTATTTTAAAATTAAAACAGCGGCGGAAATTTTCCGCCGCTGTTTTAGGTGAAGATTAAGAGACGAGCTGCGCCAGATCAAAGATTTCGTCCTCCATCAGCAATTTTTTGCAGTCAAGAATCATTGCCGGGCTGCCGTTAATTTTTATGCTCCCCTTAAAATAATGATTTTTTCCCGGGTAGCGGTCGCTTACATACCCGTCCAGATATTCAGGGTACACAGGCCGGCCTTCTACCAGGGTGTCTACGATCAGCCCGCTTTGGACTCCCTCCAGACTGAGCATGATGATCTGTGTGTCGTCGTTGTACGGCCTGTACTCTTTACACATTTTTAAGCGCATGTCGATGACGGGGATGATCTGACCCTCCACTTTCGCAATCCCTTTGAGGTATTCCGGGGTGCCGGGCAGGGGAGAGATCAGCAGCATATTGGAAATAGCCGACACATACCTGCTTTCAACTGCAAAAATGTCGGTGTCAAGTTTGAAGGGCAGAAATAGCTCGTTGTTCGGATATTGTGATAATTCATATGTCATTAATAAAAAATCTCCTTTTGTAATTGAATTCTACGATGTATATCGGATTTACCAATTGAATTTTAACACTGATTTGTCGAATTGTATAGAATATTCGGTTTCTTAATGAAATCTTTATACGCTATGGCTCTTTTCGTAACCAGTTTCCTATTAATCTTTTAACCGCAGAGATTTATTTTCAGTACATCTTTGTAAGATGTGTCAGATAAAATATTTTTCTTTCCATAAAACTTATGATATAATAATTTATCAGTTCCGTTTCCCTGCAACCGACTATCGCAATTACAAAATGCAGTGAAATGAATTTTATTTTTCCGGTTCTTATTTGAAATTGCTATCATATTGAAACATGGTATGCTGAAAAGGAGAAAATTGAATGGAAGCTTCAAAGGTATATTTTACAGATTTCAGTGCCACGCCGAGCTGCAATTTGCTGCAAAAGCTGGAAAAGCTGGTGAAAAAGGCTGGCATTCAAACCATTGATTTTAAAGACAAATATACGGCGATTAAGATTCACTTAGGCGAACCCGGCAATATTTCTTATCTGCGCCCCAACTACGCAAAGGTTATTGTCGACCTGATTAAAAAACAGGGCGGGAAGGTGTTTCTTACCGACTGCAACACCCTATATGTGGGAAGAAGAAAGAATGCGCTTGACCATCTTGATGCGGCTTATGAAAACGGCTTCAATCCCTTTGCGACCGGCTGCCACGTTATCATAGCGGACGGTCTGAAAGGAACCGACGAGGTTTTGGTTCCTGTTGACTGTGAGTATGTGAAAGAGGCCAAAATCGGCCATGCAATCATGGATGCCGATATTGTCCTTACCTTGACCCATTTTAAAGGGCACGAGTCAACCGGCTTTGGCGGTACGCTGAAAAATGTGGGAATGGGCTGCGGTTCCCGCGCGGGAAAAATGGAAATGCACAGCGCCGGAAAGCCGCTTGTAGACAAGGCCCTCTGCAGGAGCTGCGGCATGTGCCGCAAAAACTGCGCGCATGACGCCATCTCTTTTGACGAGAACCGGAAAGCGGAGATCGACCACAATAAATGCGTGGGCTGCGGCCGCTGCATCGGCGCGTGTAATTTTGACGCGGTAAATCCCATGGGCGACGAGACAAACGATATTCTGAACTGTAAAATTGCGGAATACGCATACGCCGTTTTAAAGGACCGCCCACAGTTTCATATCAGCCTTGTAGTGGATGTTTCCCCTTATTGCGACTGCCATGCCGAAAACGATATTCCGATTGTTCCGGATGTCGGCATGTTCGCTTCCTTTGACCCCGTGGCGCTGGATGTGGCCTGTGCCGACGCGGTCAACCGCCAGCCTGTTCTCAGCGGAAGCCTTCTGTCGAAAAAGCCGCAGGACCATCACGATCATTTTACCGACACCCATCCTGAAACCAATTGGCAGAGCTGCATTGACCATGCGGTAAAAATTGGCTTGGGCAGAAGGGAATACGAATTAATCACAATAAAATAATTTTTTATTTTCTAATTGAAACGCCGCACCGGCTTTTTATGCCCGGTGCGGCGTTTTGCGCAGTCAAAGGGGAATTTTAGTGCGGAGCAGACGCCTGTATAAAACTTTTTATTCAATGAATACTATAATCATTACAAAAATGCAGTGGAATGGATTTCGTTATCTCAGTGCTTATTTGAAATTGCCATAAATTAACGGCGCATTACTTGACGGAAAGGGAAACAATATGGATAACAACAAGAACAGGATGAAAGACAGGGAGAAAAGCAACCCTGAACTGCGAAAAATTAAGCCGGGGAAAAACGCGGATGCCGGTATTGTGGACGGCCGCAAATTGGGAATGCACGACGGCAAGCATGAAAAAAACGGGAACTGATTGATCAGAGGAGGAGCAAACATGAACACGGTACTTTGCAGTGTTTCAGGAATTCAGAACAAAGAGTGCAAAACGCAGATTAAAAATGCGCTGGATAAAATAAAGGGAGTTCAGGAGGTCGGCGTAAATCTGACGACCGGCACGGTCAAGGTGGAATATAACGAGCCCGCCACGGAGCTGGAAATTAAAGACTGTATTGAACACACCGGATTCAAAATAGAATACGAATAACGGACGATATTTAACTGGTGAGGTGAATTCTTCATGAATAACACACAGAAAAACAAGAAAAGCGGCAATGATAAAAAACAGGCGTCAAAAGACAAAAAACAAATTAAGCACGACCCCCAGGACGAAAGCGCCAGAGCAAAATTCGGTAAAAGCAGGCAACAGGAAAACGGGAACTGACTTGATCTTCCGTAAATAACAAAACGCTGTTCCGGACAAAACCGGAGCAGCGTTTTGCTGTGCTATACTTTTTCGGCGGTGCTGTGGCCAATATTGAATGGCGGGAGAATTTGCATTCACCAGTCGGATTTATTCATGGTCAGAATCACCTCGCGCCCCTGATAGGTGGCGGTCACACCGGCGTTCCGTCCGGCGGTCGGCGTGACGGTGCCGACGGAAACATAATTATCCGGTGTGGCAATTTCTACATAGGTGGAACCGGCAATCTGCCCGTTGTACCAGAGCTGTACCTGCACCTGTCCTTCCTTGCCGTTGGAGGAGAACAGGCCGCTTTGATCGATGGAGCCGAAGCTTGCGTCGGACAGTGTCCAGCTCAGCCCGTTTTTGGGAAGCGAAACCGGAGTGCCTGAAAAATCCAGTCCCTTTGCGCCGAACTGAACAATGGATTTCGGAGAATATGTCTTGTCATAGGGCGTCAGGTAAGCGGAAGAGAATACGCCGTCCGACTTCGGATTTGCAATAAAGAGCCATGAATTGGCGACTGGACGCTCCCGGCCGTCAGAGGGGTGGTTCTTTACAGATAAAACGGTTTCTCCGGGCGTTCTGGTCATAAGGGTGGAGGAACCGCCGCCGTCCAGATTACCCGCCCATACGGCGCCCAGATCCTTCATAAGCTGCGCGGTCTGTTCCAGCGTCAGACCGTGGGAATACGGATCCTTTCTGCCGTCCACCAAAAGGAAGAAAACCGTCTGGTCGCTGCGGACGCCCACAGCGTTGCGGGGTGCGAGCGTGGAGGTCAGGTCCGTGTTTACGACAGCGCCGTTATCCACCAAAACGCTGTGGATTCCCAGCGCCTGCTGAATATTGCCCTTGTTTGCTTCATATACCTGCCGGTCTCCGTAAATCGGCGTGCCGTCTTTCCGTACTCCGAAAAATTTCCACCATGTCCGAACCGGCGCGTAGCTGTGAATCTGGGCTCCGTCCTTGACGACTACGCCCCACGGGTCGCCCGTTTTCATATTGTACATATCCGCGTTGATGGCCGCGACCACCTGCTTTCCCTTCTTTACTGCGTCGTTTGCCTGATTGCGTACAGTGGCCATGCCGATCTTTGTACCGTCCTTCGGGGTGCCGACAGCAAGGGTCACGCCGGCCTGCGCCGGGCTGTATTCCATGGTAAAGCAGGTCAGCCTTTTACCGGCCTGATCAATATATACGAATTCCTTTTCCGTAAGCCCGGGTGCGATTGTGGTTTTAATTTCATCCACAAAGGACGATGCCATACCGGTTGAAATATCCGGAACACCAAGGGCCTGCGCCGGATTTGCCGATGTGATCTGCAGAGCGGCCAGACAGAGGACAGCCGCGGAAACTATTGCTTTCTTCGATTTCAATTTCGTTCTGACATTCATGAATTTATCTCCTTCCATGCGATCATGATGCGGTATATCTGTTTTAAAATAACATGGCTGCGATTCGCAGCTAAACAGTATTATATCCTATTACATTTCCGATTCTGTTAATATTCCATTAACAGTTGATATCGAGTAGGAAATAAAACTTGCTGTTTTACTTTTAGCTGTTGACAAAAGGAAAGACTTTGCATATAACAACTGGGTTTGTTTTATCTGATGATTCTGCTGCCGGTTTCTCTGCTCTTGTCCGCGCTGAAAAGGAAGGTGCGCTATGGCCAATTCCCGGGGCGCGGTGGAGTCCCTGCCAAAGCATCAAAAGGAGTCCGGCGCCGCCCTTGGGCTGACGCGGATGCAGATTTACCGCTATGTCATTATTCCGCAGATTGTGCGGCGCTTGCTGCGCGCTGCGATTAACCTTGCCACCCGCATGATCAAAACGACATCTCTGGTTGTGCTGATCGGCGTTGTTGAAGTTTTGAAGGTCGGTCAGCAGATTATTGAAAGGTCTATCTTGGAAGTGCCTACGGCCTCCTCCTGGATTTACGGTTTTATATTTTTGCTGTATTTTGTGATCTGTTATCCCGTTTCGCTTCTGTCCAGGCGGCTGGAACGAAAATGGCAGTCTTGACGGAGGTATAGAAAATGGAAAAGGATATTCTTTTTGCAATCAAACAGCTTCATAAGAGCTACGACGCCACGTTAAAACCGGCCTACGGCGACTCTGTCTCTCCGGAGAACGTTGTGATCGAAAGCGGAAAAATCCAATAATTTGAGGAATAAAGATAAAAAAACAACGCCGGTTGACGCCGGCGTTGTTTTTTTGCGTTGATTATTTATATACTTTAACTCTCTCGTCAAGGGGGAGGAAAGTTTTTTCATCAGGAGAGGCGGTGGGTTTGCCGAACGGCATCTGGCCGAGGAGCTTCCACTCCTTCGGGATATTCCAGTTGGCTGCGACTTTTTCGTCGATCAGCGGGTTGTAATGCTGAAGGCTTGCGCCGTACCCTTTGGATTCGAGCGCTGTCCAGACAATGAATTGCAGCATACCGGACGATTCCAGCGACCAGACCGGGAAGTTGTCTTTGTACAGCGGGAATTGTTTCTGTAACCCACTGACGACGCTCTGGTCTTCAAAATACAGAACGGTTCCGTATCCGCTGCGGAAGGAATTGATTTTCTCTTCCGTCGGAGCAAAGCTCTTTGCCGGAACGATTGCCCTTAAAATCTCCATCGTCTCATTCCACAGCTTTTCATGTTCCGCACCCAGCAGAACAACCGCTCGTGCGCTCTGGGAGTTGAATGCGGTTGGGGCGTATTTTACCGCATCCTCAATCAGCCTGATAATTTCCTCATCGGAAAGCACTTTTTCCTTTCCGATTGCATAATACGATCTGCGGTTTTGTATTGCTTCGCTAAAATTTTTTTCCATACTTCATACGGCCTTTCTGATGGTGATATTGTAAAACCTGCTTACTTCGGAGTGGGGGAGAGTACCCGCTGTCTATTCGCTGAAGATGCAGCCGCTCATGAATTCCGCGGAGCAGCTTGCTTCGTCCGGAATTTCGTATTCGTTCCCCTGATATGCCGGTGCGCCGACACTATTTTCTTCTGCTAAATTCATTGCTTTATTCAAATTTATTTCTTTCATAACAAGAACCTCCTGTTTGTTTATTCTTTTTGTTGTCTATAGTATATCCTCTTTGTGACATTTAATCTATACTCAAAAGGTATATTTTAAGAGGAAAAAAACACTTTCTTTTGTGTAAAATGATAATAATTATTAATATTATATTTTTTTGATTATTTTTTACCAAATTAAAATTAGTGCAAAAGGCCGAAATGTCCCTTTTGAACAGCCCCTTTTGTTGCATAGAAATTCAGCTGTTGTTAAATTTCGTAATCGACGCATTCTCTGCCGCACACAACGGAATGGACAATTTTCTTGACGGCAAGATGCGCGGGGTGATTCTGGTATTCTTCCTGCGCTTTCTTTGTTGCAAATTCACAGTATAAAACGATATCGAAATTTCCGCCGTTGTAATTGCGGCCGATTTCAATCGCCTGCAAGCCGTCCACCACGCCCAACAGGGCCTTGAATCTTGTCTGAAGATCGTCTGCAACTGCGTCGATCTTCTTTTTAGCTTCTTCCGTCAGCGTCCATAGGACAATATGCTTTACCATCTTTAATTCTCCTTTAGTTGGGCCCGGTCATTTCATCCGGGCGGCGTTCCACAGAGCCCTTAGCTCTCCGTTTCATTTTCCTTTACGATAAGCTTACCGTCTTCATAGTCGATTGTCAGCGTTGTTTTCGGCTTTAAATCATTGCTGATAATGGATTTTGCAATCAGTGTTTCCACCTTGCTCTGAATTAGCCTTTTCAGCGGCCGCGCTCCGTAAACCGGGTCATAGCCTTGGTCGACGATGAATTTCTTGGCGGACGGCGTCAGTTTTACCGCCAGCTGTTTTTCTTCCAGACGCTTTTGCAGATCTGCGATCAGCAAATCGACGATGCGGTCGATCTCCGTGCGCGTCAGAGGCTTGTAGAAAACAATTTCGTCAAGACGGTTTAGAAATTCGGGCCGGAACTGCTGCCTGAGCATGGCGTGAACCTGCGCTTTTGCGTCCTCGCTGATCTGGCCGTCCGGCTGAATCCCTTCAAGAATACAGTTGGACCCAAGATTGGAAGTAAGAATAATGATCGTGTTCTTAAAGTCAACCGTCCTGCCCTGTGAGTCCGTGATCCTGCCGTCGTCCAGAACCTGCAGCAAAATGTTGAACACGTCGGGATGCGCTTTTTCCACCTCGTCGAACAGAACGACGGAGTACGGATGACGGCGCACCGCTTCTGTCAGCTGGCCGCCTTCCTCGTAGCCGATATAGCCCGGAGGCGCTCCGATCAGGCGGGATACGGAGTATTTTTCCATGTATTCCGTCATATCAATGCGCACCATATTATGCTCATCGTCGAACAGCGCCTGTGCCAAAGCTTTTGCAAGCTCTGTTTTTCCCACGCCGGTGGGGCCGAGGAACAGAAACGAACCGATCGGCCGGTTCGGGTCCTGAATGCCCGCGCGGGAACGGATAATTGCCTCCGTCACTTTTTCCACAGCCTCATCCTGCCCGACCACACGTTCATGAAGAATGTCGTCGAGCCTTAAAAGCTTTTCGCGTTCCCCCTCCATCAGCTTGGCAACCGGAATACCGGTCCAGCGGCCGATGATTTTCGCAATTTCCTCGTCGGTTACCCTGTCACGCAGCAGGGAATCGGAGGCCTGCGTTTTTTCGGCAATCTGCTCCTCCGCTTCCAACTGCTTGGTCAGTTCGGGGAGTTTGCCGTATTTATATTCCGCGGCTTTGTTCAAATCATAGCTGCGCTCCGCTTTTTCAATCTCCGCGTTGACTTTCTCGATTTCTTCACGCAGCTTCTGCACCTTGGAAATAGCCTGCTTTTCGTTTTCCCACTTGGCTTTCATTTCTTTGAACTGGGCGCGCTGGTCGGCAAGCTCCTTCTGAATTTCTTTCAAATGCTCCTGAGAAAGCGTATCGGTTTCCTTTTTCAGCGCAGCTTCTTCAATTTCGTGCTGCATGATTTTGCGGGAAATTTCATCAAGCTCCGCCGGCATCGAATCGATCTCCGTACGGACCATCGCGCAGGCTTCGTCCACAAGGTCAATTGCCTTGTCCGGCAAAAATCGGTCGGAAATGTAGCGGTTGGAAAGAACCGCGGCGGCAATCAGCGCCTGATCCTGAATTTTGACTCCGTGGAAAACTTCATACCGTTCCTTTAAACCGCGCAAAATAGAGATGGTGTCCGCAACGCTGGGTTCCTCCACCATGACCGGCTGAAAACGTCTTTCAAGTGCGGCGTCCTTTTCAATGTACTGATGATACTCGTTCAGAGTGGTTGCGCCGATGCAGTGCAGCTCGCCGCGCGCGAGCATCGGCTTTAAAATATTGCCAGCGTCCATGGAGCCTTCGGTTTTACCCGCGCCCACAATGGTATGCAGCTCGTCGATAAACAGGATGATTCTGCCTTCGCTTTTTTTGACTTCGTTCAATACGGCCTTGAGCCTTTCCTCAAATTCGCCGCGGAATTTCGCTCCCGCAATCAGCGCGCCCATATCAAGGGAAAACAGCTTGCGTTCCTTCAGGTTATTTGGCACATCTCCGCGCACAATGCGAAGGGCAAGGCCCTCTGCAATGGCGGTTTTGCCTACGCCGGGTTCTCCGATCAGAACGGGGTTGTTTTTGGTTTTACGGGAAAGGATGCGGATGACATTGCGGATTTCGGAATCCCGGCCGATGACGGGGTCAAGCTTATGGTTCTTTGCAAGCTCGACCAGATCCTGACCGTATTTCGCCAGGGAATCATAGGTTTCCTCCGGACTGTCGCTGGTCACCCGGGTATTGCCGCGCACGGTGGACAGCGCGGTGAGAAATTTGTCTTTGCTGATGCCGAAGGTGTTGAAAACAGCCTGTACGCCGGTATTCGGCCTGTTCAAAATGGACAGCAGAATATGTTCGACAGAGACATATTCGTCCTTCATGCGCTCGGCTTCCTTCTCCGCGCCGACAAGCGCCGCGTCCACATCTGCCGATACATAGATTTTCCCCGGCTCGCGTCCCGGACCGGTCACGCCCGGAAGCTTTGCCACCTGTTCCTGTACGCTGTGCAGTACGGCCTCCGGCTGGATGCCCATCTTTTTGAAAAGCTGGGGGATCAGTCCGTTTTCCTGTGCCAGAAGTGCCTGCAGCAAGTGCTCTTCCTCGATCTGCATATTGTTGTGGTCAATCGCGATGTTCTGGGCGTCCTGAATTGCCTCCAGTGATTTTTGCGTAAATTTTTGAGCGTTCATAAAATCAAACCTCCTTGCTCATGCTTTGTTCTATATCATGACACTGTTTTTTCGATATTGGATATATTTGTTTTCCATGCTTGCAACGGCTTTGTCCGGCTCCTCCAGCTGAGCAAAATAAAGCTTCATGCAGGTGTCGAAAACATGGATATAGTCCGAAATTGCGGCTGCGAGCGCTTCGTTTGTCTGCTGGGACCTGTCGCGCGGCAGCAGAAACTGACGCGCACACCTTCCGGGTGTGATTTCACAGGCAACCTTTCCGTGCGGAAACAGGGAGCCGATATACTTGTTTTCCAGTGAAAACCAAAAGCTGAAAAAATCATCCAGAATCTGAATCAGCTGTTGACTCTGCGTCCTCATGGAAACACGCAACTCACCCACCGTTGGCCCGCACGTCCGGTAAAGCTCCAACATATAACGGATAGTGGGCTTGTATCGGTACCTTAGTGCGCTCCTGATGGATATCATTGCATCGCTGGGCTGTAATTGAACCTGAAAGCTTTCCCAGTCTGCCATCGACTGCTCTACGCTTTCAAAAATATCCCGCATACGCATTTCGGGGGTGGAGTAGGAACAATATTCAGCCAGTATCTGATTTATCAAATTGCTTCGGCTTGTCTTTTTTTCGTATGCTATTTTGTCGATAGCGTCTACAACGTCATCGATCAGCACCAGACTGTATACGTTTCTCCCCATGCCAATCATCCCAATCTAAAATTATTGCTCTAATAATATATATTATATATCAGTTATATAATTTGTCAATAAGATTATATAATTTAATTTACAAATTAATAACTGCATTGCAAATAATTTTTGTCTATAGTAATTTCAAACACGAACTGCAAAACTGATGTTACGGGGGAGATAACGAAATCCATGGCATTATTTTTGTAATTGCGATAACTTCTATAAGGCGGTGTACCATTGAAACAGCTAATCAAAAAAAGCGATTCAGAATTGGTCGCTGTGGCCGTCATTTTCATTGGACTGATATGCCTGAGCGTGTTTATCAATCATGGCGGGAACATCCGGGAGGCAGCTGCTTGCGTCTTAATGGCCTCCGTTTTCTGCATATTTGTTTTCTATATTCTTTACAGGCGAAGCAAACAGGAAAGCGAGCTGGAGAAGATAGCCTATTACGATAGTCTTACCGGTATTTCCAGCATCTATAAATTTGAAATGGATGTTGCGGAGAGGCTGAAAAAAAATCCGGCCGGGGAATATTCCATCCTCGCTTTTGATGTGAATAAAATCGCCATCATCAATGATGTGTACGGCCGTCAGACGATGGATGGGGTTCTTCGGTGCCTGTCGCGGGCATTGGCCGAGGGACTGAAGGCAGGGGAGTTGTGCGCTCGAAGCGTGGACGGCTTGTTTCTGGTCTTTGTGAAAAGCAAAAATGATAAGGAAACGCTGAATTTTATCCATTGCTTTGTCGACCGGGCGCATCAGCTGAGCAACGCAGATTTCCTTCAGAAACAGGCTTTTTCGTTTGGAATTTATCCTGTTTCGGACAAAAAGATCACAGTCAGGCAAATGATCGACAGGGCGAATCTTGCGCGCGAAGCCGTTACAGACAGCCTGTGCGGCAACTATGCCTTTTTTGACGAGGCCATGCACAGGGAAATGATCAGAAACAGGGAAATAGAAGGCCGGATGGAGGAGGCACTCAGCGAAAACCAATTTGTCGTGTACTATCAGCCTAAATATCATCTGCCTGACAATGGAATTTGCGGCGCGGAAGCGCTGGTTCGCTGGGACAGTCCAAAATTCGGCTTGCTTCCACCGGGTAAGTTTGTTCCTGTCTTTGAAAAGAACTGCTTGATTGTCGACCTTGACCTGAATGTTCTGGAACAGGTTTGCAGACAGCTGCGTAAATGGTTTGACATGGGACTGAACCCCACGCCTGTTTCCGTCAATATTTCAAAAATCGATTTGTACAGAGCTGATTTTGTGGACACTATCTGCAAGCCGCTGCTGAAATATAAAATACCGCCGAATTTTATTGAGCTTGAGCTGACGGAAAGTGCTGTCTTTCATAATAAGCAGCTTTTTGTCACTCTGGTGGGAGAACTCCGCCGAATTGGTTTCCGTCTTTCCATGGATGATTTTGGTACGGGATATTCCTCGCTGAACACCCTGAAATGTTTGGAACTCGATGTATTGAAGCTGGATCGCGGCTTTTTTATTGTATCCGATGAACGGGAGCGGCTGCGGTCGGAAGTCATTGTTAACAATATTATTAAAATGGCGAAACAACTGCATATTACAACGGTTGCAGAGGGAATTGAAACAAAAGAACAGGCGGAATTTCTGGAAAAAGCGGGGTGTGATGCGATTCAGGGCTTCTATTTTGCCAAACCGATGCCGGCCGGAGATTATGAAAAGCTGGTACAGGAACAGGGGGATAACAGGGGAAAGGCCGGTGCTTAAGCACCGGCCTTTCCCGCATTTTGATCAATACAGGTCTTTATCGCTGAGTTTTTCCATCCACAGTTCATGCAAAGTGCGGATGTCTTCCTCAAATTCCTCCGCAGTCTGGCTTTCCTTTTTTGTCAGTTCTTCCAGGACTTCAAACCGGAAAGCGTCGCTTCCGTATTTCTTCCAGTCGTCCTGCAACTTCAGGTTCATACAGCCGTTTGTTTTCTGAGAAAACCCGAACCGGTTCTTACTGCCCTGCAAATCGCGAGCTGACAGAATCAGCATTTTACCGGTCGTGCTGTTTACAATCGCGTAGACGCCTCCGGTAATTTTTCGTTCCTTATACGCCGCCGTCAGTTCCTTCTTATTCTGTTTATCCATTTTCATACCCCATGTCCTTTAAAATACGCGCCAGTGTTTTCAGGCGTTCGCTCAGAAGCTCGTCATTGTCGCTGAGTACCTGTGAAAAAAGTCGAATGTCTTCGTCAATCATTGGATTGTCCGTACAAACGGAGACGGTCATTGCGTCTCCCTGCAGCCCAATGCGGTCTATGGTGGTGTGCTGCGGGTCATACAGTTTATCAAAACGGTAGGCTTCCGCGAAATACTGCTTTGCCCGGCAAATCAGGATGGCAAGGTCAATGACGCGGTGCAGCGGCAGTTCTTCCGATTGGCGTGACCACTTTTCACCGGTAAAGCGCCATACTTTTGCAGAAATATCCACCTTGCCGCGGTCGTTCCATTGCGCCAGCCCCAGCGACAGGCCCTTTGTGTCGGAATGGTATGCGTTTCTTCCGTCAATATTTTCATAATTTTCAGAAACAATGACAGGTTTATGTTTTAATGTCGCGGGAATTTTCATAACCTCACCTCAAAATATTTAGTAGATTAGTAAATTACTGGTTTACTAATTTATAATAAACTAAAATCAGCAGAATGTCAAATAAAAAAGGGCGAAGCGGGATGTCCCCGCTTCGCCCCTGACAATATTTCTGTCAATCGTGAAAACCCTTGCCGATGATTTCGCTTGTGTTGGAAATCAGAATAAAGGCGTCCGGTTCCACACGTTTGATAAACCGTCTCAGCTGTACCGCCTGAGGACGGCGCATGGCGGTGAAAATAATATACTTGTGCTTATGGGAAAAGGCTCCCTCCGCGTCGCAGACCGTGGCGCTGCGGTGCAGGTCGTTTACAATATAATGGCAGATGATTTCCGGATTGGAACAGACCACATTGAAATACTTTGCAAGATTAATGCTCTCAATCACGTTGTCAATGGCAAGCGATTTTGCCAGCAGACCGAAGAAAGAAAACAATGCTGTTTGAATATCAAAAACGAAAAAAGCCGATAAAGTGATCAGCAAATCGCTGAAAAACAGTGCGCGGCCAATATCGAAGGTGGTGTATTTTTTCATAATTAAAGCGACAATGTCCGTGCCGCCGCTGGAAGCGTCCATATTAAACAGCAGAGCTGAACCGAAAGCCGGCATGGCAATGGCGAACACCAGTTCCAGCATCGGCTGGTTAGTCAGCGGCCGGTGCATGGGATAGAAACGCTCAAGGCCCGAAAGGCACAGCGAAAGCAGCATGCTGGAATATACCGTTTTCACAGCAAAATTTTTTCCTAAAAACAGAAAGCCCAGTATTAGCAGCAGCACATTTAAAATCAGGTTGACGGTGCCGGGCGATATGGGGGTAACTCTGCCAAGCACAACCGATAGACCGGTGACTCCGCCAAAAGTGAAGTTGTTAGGGAATTTAAAGAAATACACTCCTATAACGATTAAAAGAGTGCTGACTGTAATTGAAAAATATTCTTTTATAATTGTTTTATATTTCATAAAATCCTCTTAAATTTGCTGGTAAAGTAATTTGTGTTTCTCACCCTGTCGCAGGGGGTAACACGCCTGACCTTTCCATTTTCAATGGAATTGCTGCAATCCATGTTTATTGTATCAAAAAACGGTGATAAATCAACCGGTAATCTTTAATTAAATATAAATGTTTCTCAATCCAGAAAAAATATTTTTTAAAAGGCCCTTTACAAATGGAAACAGGTGTGTTAATATATAAAACAAGAACAGTAATCATTATTAATTATGGAGATCGATATGGAAAGAAAACAAAATTACAGCAGAAAACGCGAAGCAATTTTGAATGCGATTAAAACCACAACAATCCATCCGACCGCGGAATGGGTGTATCAAACCTTAAAGCCGGATTATCCGGATTTGAGCCTTGGCACGGTTTACCGCAATCTGTCGCAGTTTAAAAACGACGGCGTGATTATAAGCGTAGGAACTGTGAATGGCCAGGAACGGTTTGACGGAAATACGAAGCCTCATATGCATTTTATCTGTTCGTCCTGCGGAAGTGTCATCGATATCCCCGATGAGTTTGTTTCTCTTAAAACCAATGATGACATTGCCCAAAAGTACCACATCCTTGTCGATTCCGTCGATGTTCAGCTTCACGGACTCTGTTCACAATGCTTACAAAGGCATACGCCTTTATAATATTTATCTAAATAAATGATGTATGGAGGAAATTAAAATGAAGAAATTTGTATGTTCCGTATGCGGTTATGTTTATGAGGGAGAAGAAGCTCCTGATTTTTGCCCGCAGTGCAAGGCTCCCAAGGAGAAATTTGTCGAGCAGGCTGAAAATGCTCCGTTTGCCTGCGAGCATGTAGTCGGCATTGCAAAGGGCATTGATAAAGAAGTTTACGACGGCCTTGTTGCGAACTTCAACGGCGAGTGCTGCGAAGTCGGTATGTATCTGGCTATGTCCCGTCAGGCAGAGCGTGAAGGGTATCCCGAGGTAGCCGAAGCATTTCAGAGATATGCTTATGAAGAAGCCAACCATGCCTCAAGATTTGCCGAAATGCTCGGCGAGGTCGTAACAGACAGCACCAAGAAGAATCTTCAGATGCGCGCGGAAGCAGAGGCGGGCGCCTGCTCCGGTAAACTTGACATAGCAAAGAGAGCTAAGGAACTGAATTACGACGCCATTCACGATACCGTCCATGAAATGGCGAAAGACGAAGCCCGTCACGGTGCAGGCTTCAGAGGTCTGCTCGCAAGATACTTTGCCTGAACCTGTCCATATCTTTTCCCCGACAGAATTTAATTTACCAAACCGGCGCGGCTTAATCAGCCGCGCCGGTTTGATTTTATCATAAACTGTTCAAGAAAGCTTCACCATATCCATTAGAAGTTTTCAGAAACTTGTGTTATGATAAAAACATAATAACGCCGAAAAGGCGGTAATATTAATCCCTGAACTGAGCGCATCTAAAACAGCTTGCCATTTGCTTGTGAAATGCCTTATACTGTGGATAATAAGCCAAAGGAGAATCAAATGGATCAAATAGTTAAAAATATTGTTGAAGGGTTAAGCGCTACTTCGTCAAATGAACTGATTATTTTTATTGTGTCCATACTTCCTGTTTTGGAATTAAGAGGCGGAATTCTTGCCGCCGGAATGCTGAATGTGGACATGGTCCGTGCTTTTTTTATCTGCTTGACGGGAACTCTGCTTCCAATTCCTTTTATCCTTTTGTTTGCGCGCCAGATACTCAACTGGCTGCGAAACACCCGTTTTGTAAAGCTGGTACACCGTTTGGAAAACAAGGCGGAGAAAAAAAGCAAATCCATTGAGAAATACAAGACCTTTGGCCTGTTTGTTTTTGTAGCCGTTCCTCTTCCCGGAACCGGTGCGTGGACCGGCGCGTTAATTGCCGCCCTGATTGGCATGCGTTTTCGGCATGCCATGCTTTCTATAGCAGCAGGAACATTGGCGGCGGGTATCATCATGTGTTTTATTTCATACGGAGTGCTGGGAAAGGTCTGGTAACTTTAGGAGGGTATGATGGATTCTTATGATATCGCGGTGATCGGCGGCGGCGCGTCCGGGCTGATGGCCGCTGCGGCTGCGGCGCAGGAATGCGGAAAAAAACATATCCATGCGAAAATAGCGGTGCTGGAAGCAAATCCGCGTGTGGGGAAGAAACTGCTCGCAACCGGGAACGGACGCTGCAACCTGACAAACAGTAACGCCGATATCACTCATTATCACGGTGATACCGCCCTTGCGGCGCCGCTCCTGGACAAATACACGCCGCAGGAGATTATCAGCCGATTTGCATCGTTCGGTCTGCTCTGCAAAGAACTGGACGAAGGACGCGTTTATCCGTATAACCTGCAGGCTTCCGCCGTACTCGATATCCTGCGTTTTCAGCTTGACCGTCTTGGTGTGGAAACCGTCTGCGATTTTACTGTTGCCTCGGTTCAAAAATCCGTGTCCGGATTTACAGTTTTTTCAGACTCCGACAGGGTTGGCGCAAAGCGGGTGATTCTTGCCTGCGGAGGCAAAGCGTATCCGCAGCTAGGATCCACCGGGAGCGGATATCAAATCGCATCGTCTTTTGGACACAGCGTTACGACGCTTTTTCCCGCTCTGGTGCAGGTGAAAACCGACCCCAGGCGTGCGAAGCCGCTGAAGGGCGCGCGCAGCGCCGGTACCGCAACGCTGTTTTTGAACGGAAAACCGGTTAAAACCGTGAGTGGGGAAATCCAGTTCACGGAAAACGGGCTGTCAGGCATTTGTATCTTTGAGCTTTCCCGCCTTGTGGGGGAAGCCGGCCGGGCGCAAAAGGCAGAAATATCGCTTGACCTTCTGCCGGAATATTCTGCTGAAGAGATTCTGTCCATGCTGAGGAATACGAAGAAAGTGCTTGGCAATCTGCCGGCGGACGATATTCTGAGCGGCTGTGTCCACAAGTTGGTTGGACGGGAAGTCGTCCGCGCCGCGCTTATGCGAACGCCGGGACGCGCCGTAGAGTTAAAAACGGCGGAGCTTGTCTCCATTGCCGACAGGGTAAAGGATTTTCGCTTTGAGGTTTTCGGTACGCTGACATGGAAGGATGCCCAGATTACGGCGGGCGGCGTACCCTTGCGGGAAACAGACGAAAATCTGCAGTCCAGGCTGTGCCCGGGGCTGTACCTTGCGGGAGAGCTTTTGAATATTGACGGCGACTGCGGTGGCTTCAACCTCCACTGGGCGTGGAGTACCGGAATTACTGCGGGAAGCGCCGCCGCTTTCTCATTATAAAAAATAAGGGTGAAACCATGTATCGAATTTCTGAAATCAGTCTCAAGCTGGAAGGCACGGAGGCCGACCTGAAACAGGCGGCGGCTGCGCGACTGAAAGTCGCCCCGGAGCAGATACGCTCATTGAAATTGTTTAAAAAATCCGTTGATGCGCGCAAAAAGAATGATGTGCATTTTATTTGTACGGTTGATGTCGAATGTGATTTTAACCGCAATCCGCAGGATAAAAAAATTGCCGCGGTCGAACCGTACCGCTATGAGCTTCCGGCCGGGAAACCGCGCGGAGTCCGTCCCGTTGTCGTGGGCCTTGGCCCGGCGGGGCTTTTTGCCGCGCTGATTCTGGCGCAGGCGGGTTGGCGGCCGATTGTTTTTGAGCGTGGAAGCGACGTAGATCAGCGAAAAGCACAGGTTGCGCGTTTTTGGAAAACAGGGGAGCTTGATACGGAAAGCAATGTCCAGTTCGGCGAAGGCGGCGCCGGCACTTTTTCAGACGGAAAGCTGAATACCGGGACAAAGGACTCCCGCGCCCGCAAAGTGTTGGAGGAATTTGTCGCCGCAGGCGCGCCGGATGAAATCCTGTATCTGGCAAAGCCGCATATTGGTACGGACAGGCTGCCCGCCGCAGTCAAAAACATACGGGAACAGATCATCGCGCTCGGCGGAAAAGTGTATTTTGAAACTGCTCTGCAAAATATCCTGATCAGGGACGGAAGAGTAACCGGCGTCGCGGTAAAGCCGCGGAACGGCTCACCGTATACCGTGGATACCGACCGCCTGATTCTTGCTGTCGGTCACAGCGCCCGCGATACTTTTGAGATGCTGTATTCGCTGAAACTGCCGATGGAGCAGAAGCCTTTTTCCGTCGGCGCCAGAATTGAACATCCGCAGGAGATGATCAACCGTTCCCAGTACGGCAGATTTGCCGGTCATCCCAATCTTGGCGCGGCTGATTACAAGCTCGCCGTGCACCTGAAAAACGGCCGCGGCGTATACACGTTCTGTATGTGCCCGGGCGGGCAGGTGGTTGCGGCCGCAAGCGAGGAAAACCGGCTGGTTACGAACGGAATGAGCAATTTTGCCCGCAGCGGGAGAAACGCAAACGCGGCGCTGCTTGTCAGCGTCGGGCCTGAGGACTTCGGCGGCAGTCACCCGCTCGCCGGAGTGGAATTTCAGCGCAGGCTGGAAGCGGAGGCGTTCCGCCTTGGAGGCGGGGATTATCGCGCGCCGGTACAGCGCGTGGAAGATTTCCTGAAACACGTGCCTTCCAAGAGTGTCGGCAGCTGTCAGCCAACCTATCTTCCGGGGGTTACCCCCTGTAATCTGGACGACTGTCTTCCGGACTGCATTGCCGATTCCATGCGGCAGGGAATCCTCTTAATGAACCAAAAACTGAACGGCTTTTCCTTTCCGGATGCGCTCTTAACTGCGGTGGAAAGCCGCAGCTCCTCGCCGGTGCGCGTTTTGCGCGGCGACAGTATGCAGTCCATCGCCGCCGCGGGCCTTTATCCGTGCGGGGAAGGCGCGGGGTACGCGGGCGGCATCATTTCCGCCGCAGTGGACGGCATAAAATGCGCGGAGCATATTATCCTGTCATAACGGGGCGACTGTCAGGCTGAGGGCGGGGAGAACGGTTGCTGTCCTACCCGCAGGAGGGGGACGGATGAGATCACCGCCGTGAAAAAATACTTTTTCTGTTCGGGTCCAAATTCTCTGCCGTAAACAGAATCAGAAATTCTTCAGCGGCTGACAGAAAAGCGAATAGACCGGTAATAAAGAGCAGAATATTTCCAGATAACACATAGGCTAACGGGCAGAAAAAGAAAAGTAGACCGGACAGTTTATTGGCAACCGTATGGATGCTGGCCATTTTCCCAAATTTGAGCTTAGAAAACACAGCGTTCCCGATTCGTATCATAAAAATGATCGTTATTCCGGCGAAGACCAGCGTATCAGCCCGGTTTTGCCGTATGATTGTGAGAATGATCATACAGCACATAAATAAATCGGCTATGCTGTCCAGCCTTGCCCCAAACGGGGTTTCACTGTCTGTTTTTCTTGCTATAAAGCCATCCAAAATATCGGTTAAACCGCAAAGCAGATAAGCCGAAATAAAAAGCATGCTTTGAAAATCGATCAGCAATAAACCGAGCGATAAAATAACTCTGCATAAAGTGATTAAATTCGGCAGATACGCTTTTTTCATCCTTTGCACCCTTTGCACAGCGCATCGTGGATTTGTTCAGCGGCCTGCCGCGCCGTGATCTCGCTTACATCAATTTTCACCGTATCCATATGCTCGTACAGCGGCAGTCTTTGCAGGCACCTTTCCAAAACATCGGAAGTTCTTACATGGCGTTGAACATCTTTTTGGATTCTCTGTGTCAGAGCCTGTTCGGATAACATCAGGGTGAATTTGTAAGGCTCAAATTCCAGTCCGGAAAGACGCGAAAGCAGATCGTCCATGATGCTTTCGTATTGCATGACCCAGCAGAAAATAACGTTTTCGTATTCGGAGCAGACGAGAAAATTGCGAAGTAAAAAACTGATGTTATTCTGCACCATCCGCTTCGTTTCGTCGGTCACAACAAACGGATCCATCATCCAGCACCAGTCTCCGTCCAGAAAGACACTCCGATTCAGAATATGGTAAAGTTCCGTGCAGACGGCCGTTTTTCCCGCGCCCATTGTACCGTTGACCATAATCAGCCGTTTCATAAAATATTCTCCTACAGTATATCTGTTTGCTTTAGCCTTGCAGGCCATTTTCCTGACGATCCATATTCTCTACGACAATATCAAAAACATCTCCTAAAGAAGCACAGTATTCCAGCACTTTCCACGGGGTGTTGGTATGGAAATGAATCTTTATTAAATCTTCATCGCCGACGGCGATCAGGCAATCTCCTTCGATGTTCTTTGTAATATATTCGTGGATTTTATCTTCCGAAAGGCTGTGGCCTTCGATTAATAACTGAGTATCAAATCTGTAATTAAGCATAATTGATTCTCCTTTGTATTTTTGTTGTGCAAATTCCAATTTATCTGTATATTGCATAAATTGTATGTGTTAAACTATTATACCATGAAGGTCATAAAAGCAAAAGGACTTGAACCACGAAGGCTTAAGTCCTTTTGCTATGTTTTTAAATGGCTCATTTGCTTCATTTCGCTGCTCATATACCTACATTGAAAAATGATATACTGCCAAAACAATTGATGTATTCATCTTGTATATATTTTAGAGCTATGGCAATTACAAAAATAGAGTGGAATGAATTTCGTTATCTCCCCCGCCGTCGGCGGGGGAGAATATAATTATATTTTACCACGAAAACAGTTGACAGATATTAATAATTGGGTAAAATTTAATTAGTTTCTATCTTTGTCGATGTATGCCTGCTGTTGCAACTGGACGGATTCGAATAGCAAAATCAATGTGAAATAACGGAATGTTAAACAAATATGAGGCCATCGCATTGCGATGGCCTCATATTTGTTTAAAGTTGAATAATAAATAGAGAAAAATCAGGCTTAAAATCTACGAAAGTGATATTGTTATAAGTGGACTAAATTAGTATACTTTAAGTGGAAAACAAAATAAACTAATGAAGAAAATGAAAAGTTGAATAATAAAAAGTCAAATGACCGGAACCGAAAGTTCCACAATGCTGGGAGGCATGCATGATGAAAAAAACGAATTCTAAAAAAATCAGCAGTAAAAGCACAGGGGTAAAAGAAAAAGATAATAATTATTATATCATTCCCAATGGAGCGTGCTGTTCGGCTGAATTTCCCGATGGATGTATTTTCAGCGATGAAACTTGATAGGAAGCCCGGTCGGATACCGGGTCCCTATTTTTCCATATGTATTTAAAAAGGAAAGGGCTGCAAACGATGATGAAAGTTCAGGCTGTTTTTCATATTGATGAAGTAGCAAAATGGGATATGCTCCTAAAAAACGTGCAAAACCTGATTCGCAATATTGATAGGACGGCTTCAAGCGTTGAAGTTGTCGCCAATAGTAAAGCGGTGGAGTTTTATCGGATGGCGGCGAACGGAAATTTTACGGAAATTATGCGGAAACTTGCCGATTCCGGAGTGAGTTTTATTGCATGCGGTAATGCCTTAAAGGCATTGGAAATCCAAAGGGAAGAACTGCTGCCGTTTGTCAAGACGGTTCCATCCGGCGTTTTAGAACTTATAGAATGTCAAAATAAAGGATATGCATATTTAAAGCCGTGACCTTTCACTTTAATTTACAATATTGTAAATTAAAGTAGTAATATGTTGTATTATGCACAATTTGGTACTATAATCAAGGCGAAGTTTGCTAAAAGGACGTGAAATTGTGGAACTCGTTTTGTTACGACATGGGGAAAGCGAATGGAATCAAAAGAATCTGTTTACCGGTTGGGCGGATGTCGGTCTGACAGGAAAGGGTGAAAAAGAAGCCCGGGATGCCGGAACACTGCTTCGGCAAAGCGGATTCGATTTCGATATCTGCTATACCTCTTATCTTAAGCGGGCCATCCATACCTTAAATCTCGTATTGGAACAAACGGATCGTGAATGGCTTCCTATTATTAAAACGTGGAAGTTGAATGAGAGACATTATGGGGCACTGCAAGGACAAAATAAATCTGAAACAGCGCGGAAGTACGGTGAAAAACAGGTCAAGATCTGGCGTCGGTCTTTCGATGTACGTCCACCGGCTCTAACGGAAGACGATGATCGGAATCCCCGCCTGTCCGCGCAGTATCGTGATGTTAACCGTTGTGATCTTCCTTTGTGCGAAAGCTTGAAGGATACGATTGCCAGAGTACTTCCTTATTATGAAAATGTTATTTTTAAGGAAATGCAGGCAGGAAAACGGGTTCTGATTACCGCACACGGGAACTCGATTAGGGCCTTGGTTAAAACGTTAGAAAATCTTTCAAATGATGAAATTATGGAAGTCAACATTCCTACCGGCGTTCCACTTGTCTATGAGTTTGACGAACAATGGAAAGTCGTGAAGAAGTATTATTTGGGAGACGCAGAATTTGTCAAGGCTAAAGTCAATAGTGTGGCAAATCAAGGAAAGGCGCCGCTTGCAGATACATAACAACAATCCGTATCGTGTGCTTATTCATGGTTATTGACCGTAAAGTTTCCAGAAACAGGGTTTATAAATAAAATTAATAAAAAGGAGTCTTAAAAATGTCTATCGTCGATTTCTATCGCTGCGAAAAATGTGGGAATATCGTTGCGCTGATCAAAAAGGGCGGAGGAACGTTGACCTGTTGCGGCCAGTCCATGACAAAGCTGGAAGCCAACTCGACCGACGCAGCAAAGGAGAAGCATGTTCCGGTCGTTACCAAAGAAAGTGGCAAGATCAAGGTCGCAGTCGGTTCCACGCTGCATCCTATGCTGCCGGAGCATCATATCGAGTGGATTGCGCTTGTCACTGACGACAAAGTCGAACTGAAATATCTGAAGCCGGGCGAAGAGCCAAAAGCGGAATTTGCCGAAGTGAAGGCGGGCACCGTCTATGCGTACTGCAACCTGCATGGCCTCTGGAAAACCGAATTTTAAACTGTGAAATGAGAGATCCCGCCAAAGCAGGGTCTCTCCCTCTCTAAAAAGGATATGTCTGAAAGGAGGCTCAAATGTATGTATAACTTATTGATTGGCGGAGCAGCCGGTCAGGGAATTGACACCACGGCGGCAATCCTTGAAAAACTGCTGAAACGTTCCGGATACAGTGTGTTTACAGCAAGGGACTTTATGTCTCGGGTTCGAGGCGGCCATAATTTCTCTTTGATCCGTTTCGGAATTGAGCCGGTACATTCGCACAGTAATCGACTCGACGGTATCGTCGCCCTCGACGAGGATACAATCCGACTACATAAGGAACAACTGAAAGATAGCGGCTTTATTCTCTGCGACGATAAATTGTCCGGGTCCGATCCGCGCTTTATTCACGTGCAAATGGACGCAATGGCAAAGGCTCTCGGCAATCCGCGGGTTTCCGGAAGTATCGCGGTGGGGGCCGTTCTGAAGCTGTTTGGAGAATCTCTTGATAACGTCGGGGATGTCCTCCGCACATTTGTAAAGCAGCAATATCTTGATATCAATGTCAAAGCAGTAGAAGAAGGCTATCAGTCAACGGAGACGCGCTTTCCACATCTGAACGGGAAATATTACGATCAGATGCTCATCTCCGGCAGCAAAGCGGTTGCACTTGGAGCCATCTCCGCGGGTCTCCGGTTTTATTCTGCCTACCCGATGTCCCCTTCCACGGTTATTATGGAAACGCTTGCATCAAAAGCCGATGAAGCGGGTATTGTGGTGGAGCAGGCGGAAGATGAAATTGCCGCCATCAATATGGCGATTGGAGCTTCCTATGCGGGTGCTCGTGCTATGACAGGCACGTCTGGCGGCGGTTTTTCTCTCATGGTGGAAGCGCTCGGCCTTTCCGGTATGGCGGAAATTCCTCTTGTCGTGATTGATGTACAGCGTCCGGGGCCGGTGACCGGCCTCCCGACAAGGACGGAACAAAGCGATCTGAAATTTGTCATTTCAGCGTCGCAGGGCGAGTTTCCCCGTATGGTGATTGCGCTGCGGAATCCTTTCGATGCTTTCTATCAGACCATGCGTGCTTTTAATCTGGCGGAAAAATACCAGATCCCCGTTATTCTGTTGAGTGACCAGTATCTTGGCGACGCCACGTCTACCGTCGTACCGTTCGACCCGAAGAAAATCCAAATGGTTGAGCCGGAGTCGGAGTACTCGGGAAAAGGCGAATACCTTCGGTACCGGTATACTGAAAATGGCATATCTCCCCGACTGATTCCGGGAAAAACGGAACATCTTGTGGCAATCGACAGTGACGAACACGACGAACGCGGCTGGATCACGGAATCAGCGGAAGTCCGCATCAGAATGATGGACAAACGCATGAAAAAACTTGAAGGCCTGAAGCAGGAACTGCAGGAGCCGGAATTTATTGGTAACGACGATTTCGAAACACTTTTGATTGGCTGGGGTTCCACCTGGGGTCCGATGGAAGAAGCGGTTCGCTTACTGAACGAAGATAAAAATGGCCGCTATGCCGCTCTTGTGTTCGGCGATGTCTATCCCCTGCCTGTGAAGCGGCTCAAAGAAAAGGCGGCAAAAGCCAGCCGTGTCATTAACGTAGAGCAGAATGCGACAGGCCAGCTGGCAGGCCTGATTCGCGAAGAAACCGGCATTGTCTGCGAGAGTAGTATCTTGAAATACGACGGCCGTCAGATTTCCGGCGAGGAGATTGCCGAACGGATTCGGAAGGGGGAAACAAAATGAACGCGGAAACTTTTTGCACTCATGAAACGGCATGGTGCCCGGGCTGCGGGAATTTTACCATTTTGGAATGCCTGAAAACCGCTCTTGAGCAGCTTGGCAAAGACCCTTCCGAGGTATTGATTGCTGCCGGTATCGGTCAGGCGGCGAAAACGCCCCAGTATATCAGCGCAAATGCATTTTGCGGCCTTCACGGGCGTTCTCTTCCCGCGGCCGTAGCGACCAAAATCGCAAATGAAAGATTGACGGTGATTGTTGATACCGGCGACGGGGATTCTTATGGAGAAGGCGGAAACCATTTTATTCACAATATCCGCCGAAATGTCGATATCACGCATTTTGTTCACGATAACCAGATCTACGGACTGACAAAAGGCCAGGCATCGCCGACTTCCATGATGGGATTGATAACCGGAGTTCAGACTGACGGAAACTTTAACGAGCCGCTCAATCCGGTCCTTCTTGCCATCGCATGCGGCGCCGGGTTTGTTGCGCGCGCATTTACAGGTCACAAAGAGCATCTGATATCACTGATGAAACAGGCAATCGAATACAAAGGTTATGCCTTGGTCGATATTTTACAGCCGTGTGTTAGTTTCAACAAGACCAATACTTTTGCGTGGTACAATCAGCGTGTCTATGAGTTGGATGAATCTTATGACTGCAAAAACAAGATTACCGCCATGCAGAAGGCGATGGAATTCGATGACCGAATTCCGATCGGGCTTTTGTATCGGGAAGACAAGGCTACATATCATCAGAAAAACGCGGTTTTAAGTCAAGGTATTCCTTTGCTCGACAGAAAAACTGATCCCAACTTTGTGAATCAGTTGATTAAATCCTATATTTAAATTAATTATTGGAGGGTTATAAAATGGCTGTTAAAAATGCAATGACTTCTGATTTCCTTCATTCCGCATACGGCGGTGAAAGTATGGCGCATATGCGTTACCTGATCTGGGGAGATATGGCGGAAAAAGAAGGCTTTCCGAATGTGGCAAGACTGTTCAAGGCTATTGCTTATGCTGAGCAAGTGCATGCAACCAATCATTTCCGTGAAATCGACGGAGGCACTGCAGATGCCACGGTGACTGCCGGCGGCGTTTTCGGCACAGGCAAGACTGCGGATAATCTGCAGGGCGCGATCAACGGTGAACTGCATGAAGTGGAACAGATGTATCCGGTCTATCTGAACGCGGCGGAATTTCAAAACGAGGCTGGCGCAAAACGTTCTTTTCACGGGGCGTGGGAAGCGGAGAAGCTTCATGCAAAGCTCTTTCAAAAGGCTTTGGATGCGGTGAAAGCGGGCAAAGATATCGAATTGAAAGCAATTTATGTCTGCCCCGTCTGCGGGAACACCGTTTTGGATGAAGCGCCGGAGAAGTGCCCTGTTTGCGGTGTAAAAAAAGAAATATATCATAAGTTTTAATAGGCGTAACAGTTCGATCTGGACGACATGGCGAAAAAGATTGCCGACGCAGGGCATCATGCAATCGCGGTACAGTGTGATGTGTCCGACGAGGAGAGCGTGAAAGCGGCTGTGGATACCGTGCTCAGCCAGTATAAAAAAATCGATATTTTGCTGAATGACGCGGGTGTCGCTCAGGGAGGCTCTGTGGAATCTCTCACCACACAACAGTGGGATAATTCCATGAACATCAACGTTAAGGGCATCTATCTGATGAGCAAGTATGTCGTTCCGCAGATGAAAGAGCGCAAATACGGCAGAATTGTCAATATCGCCTCGGTCAACGCGGTTCTCGCCGACAAAGCGGATGCGTTGGTGCGCCATGTATATAACGCATCCAAAGCGGCAGTCGTTGGGTTGACCAAAGGCATGGCGGCCAGCTATGCGCAGTATGGCATTACGGTCAACGCTCTGGGACCCGGCCTTTTTCTTTCAGAAATGACGCAGGATACGCTGCTCAAACACCAGGAGTTTTTAAACACTTACAGCGCTCTTTGCCCTGCCTCCAGACCCGGCAGCAAGGGAGAACTGAACGGACCGATTTTGTTTTTTTCATCGGACGCCTGCAGCTATACGACCGGTCAGTTCATCCTTGTGGACGGCGGTTTCTCTCTTACTTGAATTAACTTCGTACCAAAGTGTATCATATACAAAAGGAGATGACAGAAATGCTGAATCAAGAATTGGTATCCCTGCTGAATAATCAGATCAACATGGAATGGTATTCCGCGTATTTTTATCTTGATATTTACAGCTATTATATGGATAAGAATCTTGACGGTTTTGGCAATTGGTTTTACGTTCAGACTCAGGAAGAACGCGACCATGCCATGCTGTTCGTAAAATATCTGTTAAACAACAACGAGAGGGTTATTTTACAGGAGGTAAAAGCGCCGAATAAAGTTTTTGAAGACTTTCGTGAACCGGCCAACGCCGCATTTGAGCATGAGCAAAAAGTTACCGCTTCGATCAATAACATTTATGCGGCTGCCTATGAGCAAAAGGACTTTCGCACGATGCAGTTTCTCGACTGGTTTGTGAAGGAGCAGGGCGAAGAGGAGAAAAACACCGAAGATATTGTCAAACGGTATGATTTGTTTGGCAAGGATTCAAAGGGGCTCTATCTGCTTGATTCCGAGCTGGCCACGAGGGCTTATGTACCTCCGACCCTGGTTATTTAAGACAATGACGGATTCCGGCGTGAGAAAGGCTCGCCGGAATTCGGTATCTCAAAAATTAAATTTAGAAATTAAGTTAGGAAGGAGCAACCACAATGAGCATCTATGATTATGCGGTGAACGATATTAAAGGGAACAGGATATCGCTCTCCGAGTATAAAGGGAAGATCGTGCTGATCGTGAACACAGCCAGCAAATGCGGATTTACCCCTCAGTATGATGGGCTTGAAAAACTTTATCAGAAATATAGGGATCGCGGCTTCGTGATCCTTGGCTTTCCATCCAATCAGTTCCTTGCACAGGAGCCGGGAAACAATCAGGAAATTTCATCGTTTTGTAAATTGAATTACGGTGTTACTTTTCCGATGTTTTCAAAAATCGATGTGCGCGGGGAAAATGCCGATCCGCTTTTTAAATTCCTCACCAAAGCCGTTCCCTTCAAAGGCTTTGAATTGCAGAAAGAAAGCGGACGGAAAATTCAAGGCGTAGTAAAGGAACATTATCCCGAGAATCTGGAAGGCGACGAGGTCAAATGGAATTTCACGAAATTCCTGATCGGTCGCGACGGAATCGTAAAGGGAAGATATGAGCCGACTGTCACGCCAGAAGAGCTCGATCCGATTATTGAAGCAATGCTTTGATTTTTATAAGGGAAAAGCAACCATGCAGTATCTGTGCGGTTGCTTTTTCATATCTTTTATTTCATAAAAACAATGGAGGCTTATTTTATGTTCGATGTAATTATAGTTGGAGGGGGACCCGCGGGGCTTACATCGGCAATTTACACTTCCCGGGCCGGTTTGTCTACGCTGGTCATTGAGAAAATGTCGCTTGGCGGGCAGGCGGCCATGACCTACAAAATCGACAATTATCCCGGATTTAAAAACATTTCCGGTATGGAACTCGCGGCTGATTTTGAATCCCATGTGAAAGCATCGGGAGTAAAGGTGGTCATGGAAGAAGCAACCGTATTTTGTCTGGATGAAGAGCGGAAAACTGTTACAACACAGTCAAATCAGTATGAAGCAAAGGCCGTGATTCTTGCACTTGGTTCCGAACGTAAAAAGCTGGGAATCCCAGGCGAAAAAGAATTTTCGGGTCGGGGCGTTTCTTATTGCGCAACGTGCGACGGGAATTTTTTCCGTAATCGAGATGTCGCGGTGATTGGCGGAGGAAATACTGCGGTGGGAGATACGGTTGCGCTTTCCGAAATTTGCAGGCATGTCTCCTTGGTTTATCACGGGGAGCACCTGTCGGCTATATATTCCTTGAGAAAACAGACTCTTGAAAGGCAAAATGTTTCCGTGCTTTATCATCAGGAAATCTGTCGAATCTTGGGCACTGACAAGGTGGAGCGTATTCGGGTGAAAGATTCTGAAACCGGGGCGGAGAATGACATCCGCGTCGACGGAGTTTTTATTGATATCGGCATGAACCCAAACACAAAACTTATCCCCAAAGAGCTTTTGCTTCCTGATGGCTATGTCGGTGCGGATGAAAATGGTACGACGAAGATTCCGGGCGTTTTTGTTGCGGGTGATTTGAGAAAGAAGCAGCTTTACCAAATCGTGACGGCTATGTCGGACGGTGCAAATGCAGCTTATTCCGCTCAACTTTATTTGGAGGAGAATTGGGTAAGCTCAGTCACTACCAATTATGAGCAATAATACTTGTGATTTTATGGATATGGTTGGATATTTAAGTGATGGGTATCATTGTTGCGTTTTTCTCATATCATGGAAGTCGGTTGAAGAGCAGATTTTGGATATCAATCAGAAAATTTAGGAGCTTCAGGAAAAGAAAAAGCAGTTACAGACGGAAAAAGAACAGCAAGAGATCCAGTAGCTTTTGGAAGCGGAAAGGGCGGCGTTCTGAGAACCGCCGCCCTTTCAAAGTGTTCGCCACGGCGCAATACCGGGAGCAAATCAGTCTTGATTCGGTATTGAGAAATCTTGGCAATACTGTCAAAATGGAAACTGTCTGGGACAGTTTCTGAACCTATGGCACTATACAACATCGTGCACTTCCGAAGCGTGGCCTGTCCGAATAACGTATGTTCAAGAAGAAGTGAACAGCGAAAGTGACGTAAAGACTTGGATTAAGTTAATCAAGGAATGCGTTTCCATCAACAGCCTTGACCGGGCCACGGCGTTCCAGCCCATCGACCATATGGACGTGCATGAGCAGACAGACGAGAACGGCCATAAAAGCCAGAGTATTCAGGTCAGCTACAATTTTGTGGGTGTGTTAAGCTGAACAGCGATCCCTCTTTCCAAAATAAAAAAACATTATGAACCAAATTCGAAAAAATGGTTCATAATGTTTTGGCGGAGAAGAAGGGATTTGAACCCTTGCGCCGGTTACCCGACCTACTCCCTTAGCAGGGGAGCCCCTTCACCACTTGGGTACTTCTCCATGTTGGTGAAAACAAATAAAATATGAATGATTTTGTTTGGAAAGAGAAATGGCGGAGAGGAAGAGATTCGAACTCTTGGTCCCTTGCGGGATCACTAGTTTTCAAGACTAGCTCCTTAAACCACTCGGACACCTCTCCATTACAAGTGCGAGAATAATAATATCATATTTTAGGGGTATATGTCAATGCATTCTATAAAAAATCTTAAACAAATGTCCGCCTCCCTGTTCGGATTAAGGAGACGGACATTTGGCTATTTTGCAAGGAAAGGAGCCCTTTCGCATAATCCGCAGAGCCCCAGTGCGGGAAGGGTGGCCAAACACCACAGCATGGAAAACGGCACGCAGATTTGCCCCATGATATTTAGCGGCATTGCGGAATAATCCCATACGTTAAGTTTCAGTGCAACGTTCACAAGAAGTCCGGTTGCGAATTCAACTGCGGTGATGATTCCTGAACCGGCGAAACATTTCATTGAAATCGGACTGCTTTTCATATCGTGATTGCATATCCTGTCAATCAGGCACAGACAGAGTCCTCCCGCCGCCGCCATGGAAATATCTGTTTTCCCGCGGCAGATGATTTCCAGTGCCGGATACACCGTTCCTCCCGTTAAAAATAAAAACGCATATTTTTTCATCCTGTTATCACCCCACTTTGCGTCCATTGAAATTGTTTGCAGGGTGAATAAATTTATTCGTCTGCGCTTAAATTTAAACAGTAATGTCCGATATTAATGATATAATAAATATGTCTTCAAATCGAACGTCTTCCATTTGGAAAAACTGATGTATTGTAATAGTGTAACGGCAGAAAACCATTGAATAATGCAAATTTTGTCAAAATCAGGTGAATGAATGCGCTATCAAAGAAATAAAATTATTTTGATTATTACCAGTGTCGTCGCAATCTTGATTGTGCTTGGATTTGCCTTTGTTTTAGGCGTGCGCGGCATTTTAACAATAAATACACAGACTTCGCTTCAAAAGATATCGGAACAGGGTGCGAATGCTGCGCGTGCGACGATTGTCGGAAATTTGGATACACTCAGTGCTCTTTCGGAGCAGAATGGGCTTACCGGAAGCAGGACTGAGAAAATAAAAATCCTTTCAGACGAAGCGAGACGAAAAGATTTTGTAAGAGTGGCTTATGCCGATAAATTTGGTTACGCTGTTACCAATACCGGGCAGAGCGTCATAATCAATGAACGGGAGTACTTTCAGAAAGCGCTGTCCGGCCATGCCAATATTTCAGGCGGGCTGATTGATTTATTTGACTCCGACAGTAAAATTATCGCGTACGCGGTACCGGTTATCCGTACACGCAAAGTCGTGGGGGTATTAATTGCAACGGTCCATGACGACGAAAAACTGAACATCATGGATAATATTGCAGTCGATTCCGATTACTCCATCTATATTCTTTCACATGACGGCAAGGTGGTTTCCAGTCGGAGCGGTCAGGATCACTTTAGTAACTTCTTTCAATATATCGGCTCACAGTCTTCCCAAAAAGAAATCGGTGAGATAAAAAGCAATTTTATTTCCCAGCGGTCAGGCAAAGGAATCTGCACTGTAAGCGGAATTGATAAGCTAGTCGGATATAGCACAATCAAGGGAACCGAAGGCTGGATGTTTACGGTTATGGTGGATAAGAACAAAATAATGGCGACAGCCAATCAAATCCTTATTATGAGCGCCATTTTATTTGGAATGATTATCATTGAATTTATTGGCGCTTCAATCGGTTTTGTTAAATTCAAAAAAACAACCTATGAAGCAAATATACGGCGGAACGAGGAAATCCATTATTTAACTTATACCGATACTTTAACGAATTTTCCGAACCGCAGGGGAATTGAAAATAACATTGCCGGCTGGATTAAGACCTGCCGTAAGGAAAGCGGGAATGGGGCCGCCTTTTTCCTTGACATCGATAATTTCCAGTCTGTGAACAACACCTTCGGTAATGAAATCGGGGATGCATTCCTTGCTTCAGCGGCTGCCCGCCTTGCGACGGTGGAGGGGGAGAATATACTGCTCGGCAGAATCGGCGGAGACGAGTTTGCCCTGCTGATATCAAATGTGAATACCTCGGAAGAGCTTGAAAGCTGCGCGAAGAATATTTTGCGCCTGTTTAAGGAGCCGTTTCTGATTCATGATAATGTGATTCAACTGACATGCAGCATTGGCGCCATCCTATTTAACTATCATGAAATCATAACAGACAACCGCTTTGATGAAATTATTAACCGCGGTGAATTTGTTCTGCGTGAGGCAAAAAACACATCCAAGGGGAGCTATGCCCTGTTTAATGAGGAATTCGGTATTACGATTGACCGCCAGCATCAGATGCAGCGCGAACTTAAAATGTCCATTCACAATAAAGAACTTTCCTGCTATTTTCAACCGCAGTATGATTATGGAAAAAAATCAATTGTCGGCTTTGAATCCCTGGCGCGCTGGAACAGCGCCAAATTTGGCATGGTTTCGCCTATTGAGTTTATCGCCATGGCTGAAAGTAACGGATTTATCAAGGAATTAGGCAGGTTTGTCGTTGACCAAACCTTTGCTTTTGCACAAAGCATCAAGGGCCGGGGCCTTCGCGTTTCCTTTAATACTTCTCCGGTGGAGCTTTTACAGGCCGACTATGTTGATTATGTGATAGACCGTTTCTATTATTATGACTTAGATCCTGACAGCGTGGCAATTGAAGTAACGGAATCCTCTCTTATTGAATCTTTTGACGGCGTAATCGAAAAACTTAAAATTTTAAGCAAGCATGGTATTTATGTGTATCTTGACGATTTCGGCACGGGTTTTTCTTCGCTTACTTATTTGAAAAACCTTCCCATTCATTCAGTGAAAATAGATAAAAGTTTTATTGATGAGGTTGTAACCGATCGGGTTGGAAAAGATATTGTCGACATGATTGTCCGTCTGGCAAAAAGACTGGACCTGGAGGTAATTGCGGAAGGCGTGGAAACACAGGATCAGATTGATTGTATTTGCGGCTGCGGATGCAATATGATTCAGGGATATTTCATCAGTCCGCCGGTGCCTTGGGAAAAGGCAGTGTCGCTATTAGATGTACTGCATAAATAATGGACAAACTACGGGACAAGATTGATTGATTTTGCCCCGTAGTTTTTTTGTCCTTTTGTGCTATAATTTGATTAAGAAAAGAAATTTTCAGTATTTTCAATTATAAATAAAAATTATTTTTATTTATAGCTATAGCTATAGCCTTAACGGGCATATGAAAGGAAGATTAATATGAAAATCATCAGTGCGCCGGATTATCAAAGCATGAGCCGAAAAGCGGCCAACATTATCTCTGCTCAGGTTATTTTATTTCCAAGTTCGGTTTTGGGCCTTGCCACCGGCTCCACACCGCTTGGCGTTTACAGCCAGCTGATAGAATGGTACAGGAAAGGCGATATCGACTTTTCAAAAGTACACAGCGTCAATCTTGATGAGTATTGCGGATTGTCCACCGAGCATGAACAAAGTTACCGCAATTATATGAATACTAATTTTTTCAGTAAGGTAAATATACCGATAGAAAACACAAATGTTCCGAATGGGCTTGCAAAGGACATTGATGCGGAGTGCAGGCGGTATGACAATGTAATCAGCAGTTTGGGCGGCATTGACCTACAGCTGCTGGGAATCGGCCATACGGGTCACATTGGATTTAACGAGCCGGATGACGATTTTGACAAGACCACGCACTGCGTGAAACTGAAACAAAAAACGATCGACGCCAACGCGCGCTTTTTTGACAATGCGGCAGATGTGCCGCAGTATGCCGTTACCATGGGCATCAAAGCGATTATGCAAGCAAAAAAGATTCTGCTGGTTGCAAACGGCGCCAGCAAAGCGGGGATTCTCTGCCGTTCGCTTTTCGGCCCGATTACGCCGGAGGTGCCCGCCTCCATCCTCCAGCTTCACAACGACCTGACGGTTGTCGCCGATGAAGAGTCGCTGAAAGTGATTCGTGAGCAGTATCCGGCTTCCATTGGATAATTAACATATATTTTACAGGGTGGGTTTCGGCCCACCCTTATTTTTTGGTATTTTTTGTGCTATAATAAGCACAACATAGCAGGAAAGGAAGAGTACCCGTGAGTTTTGGAAGTAAAATTTTAAACTATCAGGAAGATATTATACATGATCTGGCGGAGTTGGTCGCAATCCCTTCCGTACGCGGCGAGGCTGTTGAAGGCATGCCGTTTGGGAAAGCGCCCGCCGAGGCGCTGAACCGGATTTTGAGTATGGCGGAAAAGATGGGCTTTGCCACAAAGAATGTGGGCAACTATGCTGGTCATGCCGAGTACGGCGAGGGCAGCGAGGTTGCCGCGGTGGTTGCCCATATGGATATTGTGCCGGCGGGAGAGGGCTGGGATACCGACCCGTTTACCCTGACGAAGAAAGGAAACCTGTATTACGGCCGCGGTACGGCGGACGACAAAGGGGCCGCGATCGTCGCACTTTATTGCTTAAAGGCGCTGAAGGATGAAAATATCAAGCCGAAACGCCGCCTGCGCGTGATTTTCGGCGCCGGTGAGGAAACCGCCAGCGACGACCTTGAAATGTACCTGAAATCGGAGCAAATGCCCGTCATGGCATTCACCCCGGATTCGGAGTACGGTATCTGCAACCGTGAAAAAGGGATTCTGCGTCTGACCGTATCGTCAAAACAGCATAGTTCGGCAGTGGTTCGTGAATTTACCGCCGGTACTGTTGTCAACGCGGTTCCAGCCAAGGCGAAGGCTGTGGTGATGTGCACGGATGATGTCTATGACAGAATTCAGAAAGCCGCCTCCCGTATGGAGGGCGATTTCAGCTTTGTAAAAACAGAGGACGGCACCGAAATCACGTCGGTTGGCAAGGCGTCCCATGCCATGCAGCCGCAGGAAGGATTTAACGCCGCGACCCATCTGATGAAGCTGCTGGGCGAAGTGTTTTCAGAAGAGGAACTCGGCGGGCTGATCAGTTTTGTCAACAGAAGCATCGGCACGGAGCTGCACGGAGAATCTCTCGGCGTTTCTCTGAGCGACAAGGAATCCGGCCTTCTTACACTGAATCTGGGCCTTGCGGGCATTTATGACAGTTCCGCGTCAATCGGTCTTGACATCCGTTATCCGGTTACTGCCAAAGGAAAGGACATTTTCGCTGCCATTGTGGAAAACGCCCTGCAATACGGCCTTGAAACGACGCTGGATCAGGACAACAAGCCGCTTTTCCTGCCGGAAAGCAGCCCGCTCATTTCCCTTTTGCAGGATGCCTTTGCGGCAGTTACCGGTAAGCCGGCCGACGTGTACGCTACCGGCGGCGGAACCTACGCGCGCGCTTTTGAGGGCCGCGCCGTTGCGTTCGGCCCCTTCTTTGCCGACGAGCCTGACCGCTGCCTGCACAATACGAATGAGAATATTGACATTGATCGGTTTATGGTTCACGCGCAGGTATGTCTTGAAGCGATGTACCGCATGCTTACACAATGATCAGGGGATAAAATGGATAAATACAATCATATCACACTGGAAGACATTTTAAAGAATGAAGAAATTAACGCATATATTACCAACGGTAATGATAATCTGGGAGTAATTGGCTTTACCGAGCATGGCTTTGCCCACGCAAAGCGTTCCTCCAATTATGCAAGTTACATTTTACGCACCCTTCATTATGACGACCGGACTTGCGAACTCGCGGCTATTGCGGGCTATATGCATGACATCGGCAATGTGGTCAACCGGGTCGACCACGCCCAGAGCGGCGCGCTGATGGCCTTTCAGATTTTGAACCGTCTGGGAATGCCGCCGCGCGAAATTGCGCTGATTGTCGCCGCAATCGGTAACCATGACGAAGGGACCGCCGCTGCGGTCAATCCGATTGCCGCGGCACTGATTCTTTCCGATAAAGGGGATGTGCGCCGCACCCGCGTGCGCGACAAGGAAACCGTCGGAGCGGATATTCACGACCGTGTGAATTACGCGGTGGAACGTGCCTCTACCGAGGTGGACGCTGAAAAAAAGACGGCTACGCTCAACATTACGATTGATACACAGATATGCCCTGTTATGGAATATTTTGAGATTTTCATGACCCGCATGGTGCTTTGCCGCCAGGCGGCGATGTATCTCGGTCTGCAGTTTGAGCTGATCATCAACGATACAAGGCTTCTTTAAGTGCAAAGGAAAAGGCTCGCCGTTTTTTACGCGGCGAGCCTTTTCCTGTTTCCCGCTTTTATCTGGAAATCAGTGCGGGATAGATTCTTAAAGTTTCGATAATTGAGCAGAATTTATCTGAAAGGCTTACGATCAGCGCTTCTTTGTACCTTGGCGGAGTCAGCGTCAGCGGCCACATATGTTTTACGATAATATCCTTTTCACGGTCGTTGAGCGCGAAATGCTCCTCTGCGTTTTCCAGCGCGGTCAGGGGATGCTTAAAGCCGTGCAGACCCCTCGGATTCTTGGTCACATGCCAGTCGTACAGGAAAAAATCATGCAGCAGGGCGCCCCTGATAATGCTGCGGCAGTCAACGTTCAGATTCAGCTTTCTGCACAGGCAGTAGCTGTAATAGGCCACGGAAATGCTGTGATCCAGGCAGGAAATATTCGCGTGCTGAATAAAAGTTCCCATCAGCTGTACATCTTCGGACTTCAGCAGTTCAAGGGAACAGTCCCTGAAATATTGTTTTTCACCCTTGGATAATTTCATTCTTCCATCTCCGGTTTATTTGTCGCGTTGCTATTATCATAGTGCTTTTTTCCATTCATAGCAAGCATAAATTAAAAAAATCAGCCGCCCTGAATTTCAGGGCGGCCTTGAGCACTGCTATTCTTCCAGTCTGTTTGCGATTTTTTGCATGCATTCACGGCATACATTATGGCCCTTAAACGAAACGACATCATTCATACTGTTGCAGAAAATACAAGCTGGCTCGTATTTCTTAAGAATGATTCTGCCATCCTCGTCGACAAAAATCTCCAGAGGATCCTTTTCGTTTATGTTAAGGGTTATTCTGAGCTCTTTAGGCAACACGATTCGCCCTAATTCGTCAACCTTACGTACAATACCGGTAGACTTCATTTTATTCATCACCTTTCATTCTAAAATTACAGTCATACTATTCAATTCCCGACAAAATTATAGTATATTTTTCCAAAAATGTCAATTAATTGCACACATAAAAAGCATATAAATTTGTGATAAGCACAAAAATTTTTGAATACATATAATACGGGACAATTCAGAAGGGGGTGAGCGCACTGCTGAACTATATTTGGGCGGGCCTCATTTTGCTGAGCGTGATCTGCGCCGCCGTTACGGGGCGGATGCCGCAGCTTTCAGCCGGGGTAATGAACGGGGCCGCCGGCGCGGTGGAACTGGTCGTTGCCATGATGGGCATGATGTGCGCATGGACAGGACTGATGAAAATTGCGGACGCGGGCGGAATTACGCTGATGCTGTCCAAGCTCTTTGACCCGCTGATGCGCAGGCTTTTTCCCTCCTGTAAAAAAGGCGGGCCCGCCGCAAAAGCGATCTGCATGAATGTCACCGCGAACCTGCTCGGTCTTGGCAATGCCGCCACGCCCCTGGGGATAGCCGCGATGAAGGAGATGGCAAAGCTGAATCCGTCGCAGACCGCCGATAATTCCATGGTAATGTTTGTAGTCATCAATTCCGCGTCAATCCAGCTGATCCCCACCTTTATGGGTACTCTGCGGGCAAAGTACGGTTCCCCCGCTCCGTTTGACATTCTGCCGGCGGTATGGCTGACCTCCGTCTGCGCGCTTGCCGCGGGGATTGCGGCCGCAAAGCTGCTGGAGGGCAGAAAAAGTGGATAAGCTGGGCGTATATGCCATTCCCGCCGTTGTATTCCTCATTGTTGTGTTCGGGCTGATGCGCGGGGTGCCCGTGTTTGACACTTTTGTCGCCGGCGCAAAGGAAGGCTTTTCTTCTTCCATTTCCATCCTTCCGTCCCTTGTCGGGCTGATGATGGCGGTCGCCATGCTGAACGCTTCCGGCGCACTGGACATTCTCGCGTCGTTCCTGTCGCCGGTTGCCCGCGTATTGGGCCTGCCTGAGCAGGTCATGCCGCTTGCGCTGATCAAACCGGTGTCGGGCAGCGGCGCTACGGCCGTTCTGGTACAGATTTTCCAGAATAACGGCACAGAAAGCTTTGCCGGGCGCGTGGCGGCGGTCATGTCCGGTTCCACAGAAACGACCTTCTACGCAATAGCCGTGTATTTCGGCTCGGTCGGCATTAAAAAGACGCGCCACACGATACCCGCCGCGATTACAGCCGATTTGACCGCGTTTATTGTGTCGGCGCTGACAGTCAGATTGTTTTTTTATTAAGGATATTGTATGAATGATCATGAGACAGCAAGCCATTATCGTATTGCGCTTGCGGGGAACCCCAACTGCGGAAAAACAACCCTGTTCAACGCTCTGACCGGCTCGACCGCCTATGTGGGGAACTGGCCCGGCGTGACGGTGGAGAAAAAAAGCGGCAGGACGCGCTACCGGAACGATACGATGGAAATCACCGACCTGCCGGGAATCTATTCGCTCGTGCCGTACTCGCCGGAAGAAGCGATTGCCGGAAGGTTTCTGAAACACGAAAAACCCGATCTCATTATTAATATTGTCGACGCATCCAATATTGAGCGGAACCTGTATCTTACCACCCAGCTGATGGAACTGGAAATTCCGCTTGTCATCGCTCTGAATATGATGGACGTGGTAAAAAAAAGCGGGAATTCCATCGACTGCGCGCTGCTTTCCAGATTGACCGGCATCGCGGTCGTGCCTGTTTCGGCGTCAAAGGGGGAGGGGCTGTCCGAACTGCTCAAGGCTGCGGACAGCGCGGCAAAGGGGCCGGCTGCCTACCATCATATTCCCAAGCCCGATGCCGGCTGTGCGGACCCGGACACGGCGCTTGCCGACGCGCGGTACCGATACATAGGAAAAATTACGGAAAAATCGGTCAAAAAGCACAGCGCTACGGCCAAAAGCGCTTCCGAAAAAATTGATTCTGTTGCGACCAACCGTTTCCTGGCCATCCCGGTGTTTTTTCTGCTTATTCTTTTTGTCTTCTATATTACCTTCGGGTCTGTAGGATCTTTTTTCGTACACAGCATTGATTTTTTTATTACTGCCTGTTTCTCACCGCGCGCCGGCGCCGCGCTCGCGGCCCTTGGCACTTCGCCGTGGGTGCGCAGCCTGATTGTTGACGGGATTATCGCGGGAGTCGGGGCGGTGTTGAAATTTCTGCCGCAGATTCTGCTCCTGTTTCTGCTGCTTTCGCTGCTGGAGGACAGCGGCTATATGGCCCGCGCCGCCTTTATCATGGACGCGCCGATGCGGCGCATCGGACTGTCCGGACGGGCGTTCGTTCCGCTTTTAATGGGCTTTGGCTGTACGGTGCCGGCGGTGATGGGCACCCGGATACTGGAAAGCGAAAAGGATAAGCGATTGACCATCCTGATTACGCCCTTTATGTCTTGCAGCGCCAAAACGCCGGTCTATTCGCTTTTTATCGGCGCTTTTTTTGCCGGCAGCCGTCCGCTTGCCATGTTTCTGATTTATGCCTTCGGCATTGCAATCGGGCTTTTGTCGGCCCTGCTGTTTAAAAACAGTATTCTGAAAGGCGAGCCTGCGCCGTTTGTCATGGAACTGCCGGATTACCGCCTGCCCACCGTAAAAACCGTCTGGCTCCACGTCAGACGCCGGATTGGCGATTTCCTGCAAAAAGCCGGAACCTCCGTGTTTATCGCAACGGTGGCGGTCTGGCTGCTCCAGTCTTTTACGGTTCGTCTGCAAATGACGGGAGACAGCTCAAACAGCATCATTGCCGCGGTGGGCAGAGCCATTGCCCCCATATTTACGCTTTGCGGTTTTGGCACCTGGAAGCCCACGGTGGCTCTTCTGACCGGGCTTGTCGCGAAGGAATCCGTAATCAGCACGATGAGCGTGTTGTATTCGGGTAATCTGACAGATGCCCTCCGTGCGAACTTCACTACGCTGAGCGCTTGCTCGTATTTGATATTTGTCCTTTTGTACACCCCGTGTATTGCGGCGCTGTCCGCCGTGCGCCGTGAGATGGGCAGCTTGAAATGGACAGCTGTCACTGCAATCTATCAGCTGCTTGCCGCGTGGTATTTTTCAGCGATGTTCTACCAGTGCGCTCTTTTTATTCAGAATTTATTCTGTAAATAAGCCTCGGCAATGCAGCCGAGGCATTTTTTATGCAGTTAGATCGATTTCCCGCTTTTTTCCCATGGAAAAAAACAATGAGGTATTAAAGAGACACAAGTCAGATTATACAGGGAATAAATTCCTTTTGCAATAGCCGTTAAAAATTTATCAAATGGGATTGCATATTGAGAAATTAATTGGTATAATTTGAGAATGTAAAAAGGAGGGGAGTTAAAATGGTTTTAGCATTGGATATCGGCAATACAAATATTACAATCGGTGTTTACGACGGCAAAAAACTCCTTTTTGTTTCCCGTATGGCAACCGACTGCTCGCGCATGGAGGATCAGTATGCCATAGAACTGCGGGATATTCTGGACATATACGGGATCTCTATGCGGGATGTTGACGGCGCGGTGATCAGCTCGGTGGTGCCGCCGCTTACCGTGTTTATCGTGCGTGCCATCCGGCGGCTGACGGGGGTGGAACCAATCTGTGTCGGACCGAAAACAAAGACCGGGATTAAAAACAAAATTGAGCATCCTGAGCTGACCGGAGCGGATATCATAGTCGGCTGCGTTGCTGCAAGCAGAATGTTCGACGGCCCGTGCATCATCCTCGACATGGGTACGGCGACAACCTTTGAGGTTATGGACAGGGATAAAAACATGCTGGGCGGCGCGATTATTCCGGGCGTGGGTATTTCTCTGGACGCGCTGACCCGCCGTACCGCGCAGCTGCCGCGCATCAGCCTGGAGCCGCCGAAAAGCGTCATCGGTAACAATACCGTGGAGGGGATGCGTTCCGGCATCCTGCTGGGAACCGCCTGTATGATAGACGGCATGATTGAACGGATGGAAGCGGAGCTTGGGGAAAAATGCGAGGTGATCGCCACCGGGGGGCTCTCCCGTGAAATTGTCCCGCTCTGCAAGCGCAGCATTCGCTTCTGTGACACACTGCTGCTCGAGGGGCTCAGGATCATTTATGATGAGAATAAACAGGAATGAAAAAAGCCGCGTGAAAAAGTCACGCGGCTCTGTTTGTATCAGGTGTTATTTATGATATTTCTCAACGATATCCTTTACGGCGTCTATGACGTACTGGACTTCCTCGTCCGTCATGGTGGGGTACAGCGGCAGGGAGATCAGGCGCTCAAAATGCTTTTCGGCATTCGGAAAATCTCCTTTTTTAAACCCGAAGCGGTCCGTGTAGGCGCTCATATACGTTACGGGGATGAAATGCACGCTGGTTCCGACATTGCGTTCGTTCAGCTCCACAATAAACTGGTCGCGGTCAATGGTCAGCAGCTCAGGGACGATGCGCACGACATACAGATGCCAGCAGTGTGTTGTGTAATCTGGGACAAACGGCGGATCCATCGCGTCGATTTTGCCGAATTCCTCCTGGTACCTCGCGGCGATTTTCAGCCGGGCCGCCTGCATTTCCTCCAGTCGGGCCAGCTGCTTTAAACCGAGCGCCGCCTGAATGTCGAACATGTTGTATTTGAAACCGGGTTCGCAGATGTCGTATTTCCAGGTGCCGCCCTTCGCGTAGCGGTTCCACGCATTTTTGCTCATGCCCTGTCCGGCGAAAATGCGCGCTTTCCGGTCGGTTTCATCGTCGTCTGTCACCAGCATGCCGCCGTCGCCCGTACACAGGTTTTTTGTAGCGTAAAAGCTGTAGGACGCCGTGTCGTGCAGTTTGTTCCCGATCAACCTTCCCTTGTAGCGGCTCCAAAGCGCGTGCGCCGCGTCCTCGGAGACGAACAGGCCGTGTTTGTCGGCAATTTTATAAATCCGGTCAAGGTCGCAGACCTGACCGCTGTAGTGCACAGGGATAATCCCCTTCGTTTTTGGCGTGATTTTCTTTTCAATTTCATCGGGATCAATGCAGGCGGTTTTAAAATCCACGTCTGCAAAGACGGGTGTTGCTCCCGTGTGAATAATGGTGCTTGCGGTGGAAGCGAACGTCATCGGCGTGGTAATTACCTCGTCTCCGGGGCCGATGCCCTTTGTCAGCAGCGCCACGTGGAGCGCCGCCGTGCAGGAGTTCATGGCAATCGCATGCTTTGCGCCCAGATATTCGGCAAATTCCTTTTCAAATTCATTTGTGCGCGGGCCTTTGGCGACCCAGCCGGATTTCAGCGTATCGACGACCTCGTTGATTTCAAGGTCGGTTATGTCGGGCCGATTGTATGGAATGAACTTTTCGCGTTTCACGAATTGACTCATGATTTTTATCCTCTTTTTTCAGTTAATTTTCCTTTTCCACAGCAATTCCATTGATGACCGCTAAAGAATGAACTGTGTTTTTCCCTGCTTTTCCAGAGGAGAAACACATACCAATTTTTACATCTTAACCAGAAATGCCGCAATATCAGTTTAAACAATAAATCAAGGTAAATGATAATACGATTGATAGTTAATGTCAACTATAATGCTCCGCAAAATATTGACTAAAAGCCGCATTGGATATATAATGTACAAGTTATAGCAGAATAAATTTTAATTATGGCAGCTCAGCAAATTATAAAATAATGTGCTTGCTGTAATTTGGTAAAGAATGGTGTTAATGTGAACAGCACGGAAGATTTTTTTGTACATCCCAGCGCGTGTGTGGATGACGGCGCGGAAATTGGAAACGGTACAAAAGTGTGGCATTTCTGTCACATCGGCGGCGGCTCCAAAATCGGCGAAAACTGCTCCATCGGGCAGAACGTATTTGTGGCGCCGGGAGTAAAAATCGGCAGCTTTTGCAAAATTCAAAATAACGTATCCATTTATGAGGGCGTGGAACTGAGCGACTATGTTTTCTGCGGACCCTCCATGGTGTTTACCAACGTGCAGCGCCCGCGGTGCAAATACCCCCAGCGAGGCGCGGCTTTTTATGCCCACACGCCCATTGGGGAGGGCGCCAGCATCGGCGCGAACGCCACCATCGTCTGCGGTCACCGCATTGGAAAAAACGCGTTTATCGCGGCCGGCAGCGTCGTGACAAAGGATGTTCCGGACCATGCGATTATGATGGGCAATCCTGCCCGCCAGCATGGCTGGGCCTGTGAGTGCGGGGAAAAACTGGGTGAAAATTTAGTTTGCCCCAAATGCGGAAAAACATATGTACAGGCCGAAAGCGGCCTTCAGGAGGAAACAAAATAAATGGAAAAGATTGCTTTTAACGACCTTGGCGCGCAATACCGCCATTTAAAGAATGAGATTGACAAAGGCATTGCCGACGTAATCAGCGGCTGCCATTTTATTTCCGGCCCGCAGACGGAAGAGCTTGAAAAAGAGCTTTGCAGCTACACGGGACGCAAATACTGCGTAAGCACCAGCAACGGCACAGACGCGCTGCTGATGCCCCTGATGGCAAAGGGAATCGGCGCGGGCGACGCTGTGTTTGTCCCGGCGTTCACCTTTTTCGCCACGGCGGAAGTAGCCAGCTTTTTAGGAGCAACGCCTGTTTTCTGCGATGTGGACGAGGATACTTTCAATATGGATCCGAAATCTCTTGAAAAACAGATTGAAAAAGTGATCAAAGAGGGTAAACTAAAACCAAAAGCAGTCATTGCGGTCGATCTGTTCGGCCAGCCCGCCGACTTTACGAAAATTGAACCGATCTGCAAAAAATACGACCTCTTTTTAATGGAGGACGCGGCGCAGGGCTTCGGCGGCGCAATCGGTTCCCGGAAGGCCTGCAGCTTCGGCGATGTTTCCGCGACCAGCTTCTTTCCGGCCAAGGCGCTCGGCTGCTACGGCGACGGCGGCGCGGTTTTTACGGACGACGAAGAACTGTATCAGCTGCTTGTCTCCATCCGTGTACACGGAAAAGGCTCTTTTAAATATGAAAACGTACGCATCGGCCTGAACGCAAGGCTCGACACGCTGCAGGCGGCCATTTTGCTGCCGAAGCTGCACGAGTTTGACAAAGAGACGGAGCACCGCAACTGGGCCGCCGCGCGTTATGCCGAGCTGTTAAAGGATAAATTTCAGGTGCCGGTCTTAAAAGACGGATTTTTCTCAAGCTATGGATATTATACATTGAAGGCGCAGAGCGGGGAACAGCGCACGAAAATCATGGATGCGCTGAAGGCGGCCGGCGTGCCGACCATGGTCTATTATCCCATGCCGCTGCACCTGCAAAAGGTGTACGCGCCGCTCGGCTACCGGGAGGGCGATTTGCCTGTGAGCGAAAAGCTCAGTAAAACAGTTTTCAGCCTGCCGATGCATGGCTATATTACGGAAGATATTATTGATTATATTTGCAGGACAATGCAAAATATCTGATTACGAGGAGAATTTAAATGTCAAATGTGAAAACTGAGTTATTGAATAAAATTCAGGACAAATCCGCTGTTGTCGGCATTGTCGGCCTGGGATATGTCGGGCTTCCGCTTGCCGTTGAATTTGCGAAAGCCGGTTACCGTACCATCGGTTTTGACGTTCAGTCCAAGAAGGTTGATTCGGTCAATGCCGGACAGAATTATATCGGCGATATTGTCGGCGACACGCTGAAGAAGGTAGTCAAAAGCGGTACTCTTTCCGCCACCAGCGACTTTTCCTTTATTAAGGGCGTGGATGCGGTGGCCATTGCCGTTCCCACCCCGCTGGACAAATACCAGCAGCCGGATATCAGCTATGTAAAGGGCTCCACAGAATCCGTCGCCCAATACATGCACAAGGGCATGGTGGTTATTCTCGAATCCACAACCTATCCGGGTACGACGGAAGAACTGTTAAAGCCAATTCTTGAGGCGAGCGGCCTGAAGTGCGGCGAAGATTTTTACCTTGCCTTCTCACCGGAGCGCGTGGATCCGGGCAACAAACAGTATAAAACAAAGAATACGCCGAAGGTTGTCGGCGGAATCGGCAAGGACGGCACGCAAGTCGCTGCCGCGCTGTACCGCAATGTGCTGGAGGGCGGCGTGTACGAGGTTTCCTCTCCGGCTGTTGCCGAAATGGAAAAGCTGCTGGAAAACACCTACCGCAACATCAACATCGGCCTGGCAAATGAGATGGCTATTATCTGCAACCGCATGGGCATCAATGTCTGGGACGTGATCGACGCGGCGAAAACAAAGCCGTACGGCTTTCAGGCGTTTTATCCGGGACCGGGACTCGGCGGCCACTGCATTCCGCTCGACCCGTTCTATCTTGCGTGGAAGGCGCGGGAGTTTGACTATCATACCCGTTTAATCGAGACCTCCGGAGAAATCAACACCGGTATGCCGGAATATGTTGTGGATCGCGCCATGAAGGTTCTCAACCGCAATAAGACCGCGATGAATGGGGCGAAGGTGCTTGTCCTTGGCGTCGCCTACAAAGCGGATATCGACGATTACCGCGAGAGCCCGGCGCTGAACGTGATTGAGCATTTGATCAAGGAGGGCGCCGATACGACCTACTTTGACCCGTATATTCCGGAATATAAGCATAAGGGTGTTACCCATACCGGAACAAAGGAACTGACGGACGAGATGCTGAAAAACGCGGATATCGTCATCATCTGCACGGCGCATGCCTGCTTTGACTACAACAGGATTCAAAAGCTTTCCAAAGAAGTGTTTGATACCAGAAACGCCATGAAAGACGTCGCCGACCGTTCCAATATTGAACTTCTATAATAATCTTTCCCCCGTTTCTGTAAGTGACGGGGGAATTTTGCGTGGGCCGTAAGGTAAATTATTTGTGAAATTTATTCATTAAAAGGAGACTGATCATGAAAAAACTTCATTTTGCACTGATCGGCTGCGGCCGGATCTCAAAGAATCATATCGCCGCCGCTATTGCGAATCCTGAGATTATGGATTTGGCGGTTGTCTGCGACCCGGTGCTGGGAAATGCCGAAAAAAAAGCGAACGACTATTTTGAAGCGACCGGCGTCAAGCCGGCTGTTTACGCCGATTATAAACAAGCGCTTGACGAGCAGAATATCGACTGCTGCGCCATTGCGACCGAGAGCGGCTACCACGCCGAAATCGCCCTTTACTGCATCCGCCGCGGAAAGCATGTGCTCGTTGAAAAGCCGATGGCTTTGAGTACCGCCGATGCCGAACAGATGATCCGCGAGGCGAAGGAGCAGGGCGTCACTTTGGGCGTCTGTCACCAGAACCGTTTTAACGCTCCGATTCAGGAGCTCCACAAAGCTGTCGCGGACGGGCGCTTCGGCAAGCTGGTCAGCGGCACGGCGTGTGTCTTCTGGAACCGCACCATGCCGTATTACGAGCAGGCCCCCTGGCGCGGCACTTGGGAACAGGACGGCGGTACGCTGATGAACCAGTGCATCCACGATATTGACCTTCTCCAGTGGAATCTTGGCGGCGAGCCGGAGACTGTCATGGCGATGACCGGAAATTATCTGCGCGATATTCATGCCGAGGATTTCGGCGCCATTTTAATCCGCTTTAAAAACGGCGCCATCGGTCTTGTGGAGGGCACCACCTGCGTTTACCCCAAAAATCTGGAGGAAACGCTTACCATTTTGGGCGGCACCGGCACGGCGGTGATCGGCGGCATTGCCGTCAACCGTGTGGAAACCTGGAATTTTGAAACCCCGGCGGAACAGGATTCCCGTATTGCGGCCCTTGCCGGTACGGACCCCAAAGATGTTTACGGCAGCGGCCATAATCTGCTTTATGCCGATTATATTCATGCGGTTAATACCCATACCGCCCCGCTGGTAAGCGGAGACGAGGGAATCAAAGCCATGAAGATTATTCTGGCGGCCTACAAGTCCCAGAAAACGGGCAAAGCGGTTCCGTTTGACGGCCTCAGCTTCTCCACGCTCGACATGGACGATTCCGACGTCCGTTACCGCTGATTTGAGGAGCAAAATATGAAAATTGTAACCGTAGTCGGCGCAAGGCCGCAGTTTGTCAAGGCGTCGGTTGTGTCGGCAGCATTGAAGCCGGTCTGCACCGAAGTGCTTGTCCACACAGGCCAGCACTATGACCGCAACATGTCCGATGTGTTTTTCGAGGAGCTTTCCATTCCGAAGCCCGCCTACAATCTGGGCGTCGGTTCCGGTACCCACGGCCACCAGACCGGTGAAATGCTGATGAAAATCGAAGATGTCGTCCTAGAGGAAAAGCCGGACATCATGCTCGTTTACGGCGATACCAATTCCACGCTGGCGGGCGCTTTGGCGGCTTCAAAGCTGCATATCCCGGTCGCCCATGTAGAGGCCGGGCTGCGCTCCTACAATATGCGCATGCCGGAGGAACAAAACCGCGTTCTGACCGACCATATTTCCAAATGGCTTTTCTGTCCAACCCAGACTGCGGCGGACAACCTGAAAAAAGAGGGAATCACCGCGGGAGTTTCCGTCTGCGGGGATGTGATGCTGGATTCCGTGCTGCATTTTTTACGGGTTGCGCAGAATAACCCCTCCAAAACCGCCATTTTCGGTCAGCTTGGCATTCAGCCGAAGCATTACCGCCTTGCCACTCTGCACCGCGCGGAAACGACCGACGGCGGACTTGATGCCATTATCGCCATCTTCAAAGCCTTTGAGCAGCTTCCGCAGCTTGTTGTACTGCCGATTCATCCGCGGACAAGGCCGCTCGCACAAGAGGCGATATCGAAGTGCGGCTTCCGGAATATCAAGCTGATCGACCCGGTCGGCTATCTGGAGATGCTGCTCCTGACCTCCAATGCCTGCCAGGTAATGACCGATTCGGGCGGGCTGCAAAAAGAGGCGTGGTTTATGAAGGTGCCATGTATTACGCTGCGCGGGGAAACCGAATGGGTGGAGACGCTCAAAGGAAACTGGAATGTTCTGTCCGCGCTTACCACGGAGGATATTTATCAAAAAGCGATGCATACGGTTGTGGATGCTGCCGCGCATGAGCAGAGGCCCTTCGGCGACGGAAACGCGTCGCAGAAAATTGCAACCGTTTTGTCACAGGAAATGGGCATACAGCCATGAACCGCAGCAATGTCTGCAAAGGTTAAGAGGTAATTTATGAATATCATTTATATCAACCATTACGCCGGTTCCAATCAGCACGGCATGGAGTTCCGCCCGTATTTTATGGCGAAGCGCTGGGCCGCCGCCGGCCACAGTGTGACCGTTGTTGCCAGCTCCTATTCCCATCTGCGTACCGTGAATCCGGATCTGCAGGGCAAAAAGACCATGGAACAGATGCTGGACGGCGTGCGTTATTTTTGGATTGAAGGGCCTCGATATCAAGGAAACGGCATGGGACGCATTCAAAATATGCTATCTTTTCTTCACGGGCTTTATCGGTATGCGGATCAGATTACCGCGAAGGGAAAACCCGACGCGGTGATTGCATCCTCCACCTATCCGCTGGATATCTATCCTGCGCACCGCCTTGCGAAAAAGCACGGAGCCATGCTGATCTATGAGGTGCACGACCTCTGGCCGCTCAGCCCGATTGAACTAGGCGGCATGAGCCCGCATCACCCCTATATCATGATGATGCAGGCGGCGGAAAATTATTGCTACAAAAACAGCGATTACGTTGTTTCCCTTTTGCCCAACGCAAAGGAGCATATGGTGGAACACGGCCTGAAGCCGGAAAAATATATCTGTATTCCAAACGGCATTGTCAGGGCCGACTGGGAAAAGCCCATGGCGAACCCGCCGGTATATTACGATTTGTTGAAACAGTTCCATGACGAAGGGTATTTTCTGATCGGCTACACCGGCGCGCACGGGATTGCCAATGCGCTGGACAGCTTTGTGGAAGCGGGGGAAAAGCTCCGTGATGAGAAAATCAAGCTGATCATGGTTGGCCCCGGCCCGGAGCGCGAGCGTCTTGCACAGAAGGTTATAGATATGAATCTGCGCGGCACGGTGGAAATGCTTCAGCCGGTCAAACGCGACCAGATGCCGGAACTGCTGAGCCAGATGGACGCTCTTTATGTCGGGCTTCAGCGTCAGCCGCTTTTCCGTTTCGGGGTCAGCCCGAACAAGCTGATGGATTATATGATGGCCGCAAAGCCGGTCATCTTCGCCATTGAAGCGGGGAACGACATGGTGGCGGACGCACAGTGCGGAATCTCCATTGCGCCGGAGAACAGCGCGGCCATCGCGCAGGCCGCCAAAAAGCTTGCCTCCCTTCCCAAAGAGGAGCTTGACGCCATGGGCAGACGCGGCAAGGAATATATTCTGCGAAACAATGAATATGATGTGCTTTCAAAAAATTTTCTTGACGTATTTTCTATGCCTTATGAAAAGACATCCATTACTTGAGCATAATAAAAGGAGGGCGGCCCGCCGGGCTGCCCTCCTTTTATAGTCCGAGTTCCGCTATTTTGTCACGCAGCTTGATAAAATCGTCAAACGCTTCAGGCTTATTATTGGGATTGCGCAGAAGCGCGGCGGGGTGAAGCGTGGCCATCATCAGAACGCCGCTTTTTTCAAAAAAAATGCCGTGTTCTTTTGTGATTTTTATGTCCGGTTTCATGATTTTCATAGCGGCGATACGGCCGAGGCATACAATGATTTTCGGTCGGATCAGCGCCACCTGGTTGCGCAGCCAGTCAATGCACATGTCCTGTTCTTCCGGGAGCGGGTCGCGGTTCTGCGGCGGCCTGCATTTCACAATATTTCCAATATAAATATTCGTGTGCCGGTCAAGGTCCACCGCGGCCAGCATTTTATCAAGCAGCTGCCCGCTTCTGCCGACAAACGGTTCGCCTTGTAAATCCTCGTATTCGCCGGGGCCCTCTCCGATAAACAGTACGCTGGCTTTTTCATTTCCAACACCGAATACAACATTCGTCCGTCCGGTGCAAAGGCCGCACTTGCGGCATTTCAGACAAGCGGACTTTAATTCTTCCCAGTTATCAAACAATTCAGCATCCACCTTCCTATCTGATTCTTCTGTATTATACCATAAAAGCAAGGCTTTGTGGTATATCATCGTCCATCTCCGGCCGCTGCGACTCAGGCGACGGGCCGGAGGGATATAAATGCTGAATATCTGGTCCTTTATAGAATGAAAGTTTTTTTACTGTTGATTGATGACTTGCTCATAGTATTCCGCGGTGGTTGTTTCCCTCTGAAACGACGGCTTCATCCTGAAAATCAGAAACAGCGCGGCGAGTGCGGCCGCAAAAGCAAAGCCTTCTCCGGCCCATGCGTTTACGTATTGCGTGAGGGAAACGGAACCCAGGTTAAACAACGCGTGGGCGGCAATTGCAAGAAAATAGAAACGGATTTTATGTTCGTTTACTCCCTTGAATATCAGTACGCTTGCGAAAATATGGAAGGTAACGGCAAATACGCGCTCCAGAATACCGAGATAAATCAGCGGGGGCGTCGCTGACGTCATCGCGGATAAAATCTGTTGGCTCGCTGCGGCGGGAAGTTTGGAGGTGGCGGCGGCGAAGCTGCCGCTGTTGATCATTACCGTATATATAATATTGTTGATCTGGGCCATTCCGGTTAATAAAACGACCTCGCAAAAGCCGTGGCCCAGTCCGAACGCCAGGGCGTCACGGAAGCGGCGCTCTTTTTTTAAGAAGCAGCCCGCGCACAGATATCGTGCGCTTTCTTCAAAAAGCCCCGCCGTAACGGAAAGCATAATCATGTAGGGGATGGCGTTCAGGGCGAAGGTCCTGAACCAGCCCTGTGTGCTTACCGCCTGCAGCAGGGGAAGCCGCAGGCAAAGCTGGGAAACAAAGAATGCCGCCGCGCCGATAAACATCGGTTTCGGCGAGATGATCTTTTTCAGGCAAAGCACGAGTAAAAGAACGACAGGGAACAGCAGTTCGGCTACCGCTGCGATAAGGAATGCGGCAAAGACAGAGAATGAAATCGTCATAGTATACATCTCCATTTTTATAAGAATAATATGGATGTCAGCTTTTTTCCTTTTGATAAAGGCAATAGGAATAAACGGCGGGCGCCACGCACAGTAAAACAATGGCGCCGGTCATCAATCCCTTATAGGGAGCAAATGCGGAGGCGACGATTAAGATTCCGCCGGCGATCCACACAAAACCGGCAAACCGGTGTGTTTTTCTCCAGTTTTCCTCGCTGGCCAGCGTCCACGGCAGTTTGATTCCGATGGTATAATTCGGTTTGCATTTCGGAAGGTAATTGCCGAACACGGCGATTACGACGCCGACAAGAACGGTGATCAGGACGCTGATATTGAAGTTATGGTTGACCGCCTTTGCAATCACCGCGGCCTGTGTCGCATTGGCGATTATTACGATCAGCCATTTGCTGATGAATTTCATTTGCGGCGACCGGTCGATATTCTGTTTTTTAGGGTCCGCTGAAATACTGAAATTTACAAACACGGTACAAATCAAAAGAATGGCCGGAACTCCGAATGCAGCAAAAAAACGGGAGGAATAGCCGTTTGGATTGCCCGCCGCGTCCCAGTGTGTGGGCATTGTCTCCGGCAGCCGGGAATAAAAGGCTGCCGAAAGAATGAATGGAAATACCGCAGCCAGCCAGTACAGATATTTGCCGAATCTATTTTTCATCACCGTTATTCTCCTTGTCTAAAAAACCTTGGAACCAATTCAGAACTTCTTCAAAGACGGACAGGTTCAGCTCATAATAGATAAATTTTCCGGAACGTCTGTCCGTAATTAAATCGGCATTTTTTAAAATGGCCAGATGGTGCGAAACGGTTGCGCCGGTCATATGGAAGTGGTCTGAAATTTCTCCCGCAGGAAGCGAGCCGTCCTTCAGAATATTTAAAATTTCCCTGCGCGTCGGGTCGGAAAGCGCTTTAAACGTCTCAGGAAACGACACGGCATCAGCTCCTTTCATTTAGAGATTTATCTAAATGTATAATATCACTTTCCCCCCGCTTGTCAACATGAATTTTATGGGAGCACGGCAGGACGGGAATTCTAAAAATTAGAGGTTGTCTTTTTTGGCGGAATCGTTTATAATGTGATAGTTGGTATTAAGAAGCAAGGCAGAAATGCATGCAATAGGATATGCAGGCGGGCGGGCTCTGTACGGCGGGACGCCATGAACCATGTCAGGCGGGGAACCGAGCAGCATTAAGTGGATTGCCCCGTGCGATACAGGCGGTCTGTTCGTCTGCATATCCTGATGCATGATAAACCGTTTTATAACGGTCTGTCTTGCTTTCAATTTGTCTGAGGGTGGTGTTCACATGTATCAGGTTCTGTACAGAAAGTGGAGGCCAAAGGTGTTCGCCGATGTTGTCGGCCAGCCTCAGGTTACCGTTACGCTGAAAAACGAGCTGATGGCGGGACGAATCGCCCATGCGTATCTGTTTACCGGTTCAAGGGGAACCGGTAAAACCACATGTGCTAAAATTTTGGCCAAAGCGGTAAACTGTCTGCATCCGGTGGACGGCGATCCCTGCGGCGAGTGTGAAATCTGCCGCGCCGCTGACGGCGGTTCCCTGATGGATATTGTAGAGATAGACGCCGCGAGCAACAACGGCGTGGATAACATCCGCTCTTTGCGGGAAGAAGCCAATTTCACCCCTGCGGCCGCGAAATACAGGGTCTATATTATCGACGAGGTGCACATGCTCTCCACGGGAGCGTTCAATGCATTGCTGAAAACGCTGGAAGAGCCGCCCGCCCACGTCATTTTTATTCTTGCCACAACAGAAGTGCACAAGCTGCCGGCGACCATTTTGTCGCGGTGCCAGCGTTTTGATTTCCGCCGTATTCCTCCAAAGGAAATTGCGGAGCGCCTTACTTATGTGACTCAGCAAGAAAATGCGGAGCTTGACCCGCAGGCCGCGCTTTTAATCGCCCGCCTTGCCGACGGCGCTCTGCGCGACGCATTGTCTTTATTGGATCAGTGTCTTGGCCGCAGCAGGGATATTACGCTTGAGGTCGTGAATGAAACAGCCGGTCTGGTTGGCCGCGAGCATCTTTTTGAGTTGACCGACGCTATTAAAGAGCGCAATTCGGGCGCCGCGCTGGAACTGATTGACCGTCTGCACAATTCTTCCAAGGATATGGCAAGGCTGTGTGAAGAACTGTCTTCCCATTTCCGAAATTTAATGCTGATAAAGACTACCAAGGATGCACACAACATGATCGCCGTACCCGATGCGGAATATGAAAGCCTTACGAAACAGGCGCTTTCCACACCGCTGCCCGCTATCCTGCACGGACTTGACACCATGCAGTCCGCACTGGAACGGATGTACCGTGGCGGGGACAGGCGTATTGAGTTTGAAATGGCGATGATCCGCCTGTGCTCGCCGGAGCTGGATTCCACTGCGGATGCCCTGATACGCCGTATTGAGGCGCTGGAGCGCGGCACGGTGATGCAGAAGCCTGCAAGGGCGGCTGAATTGGAAAAGAAACCGGAGAGAAAGCCGGAACAGAGTATACGGGAGAATTTTGCGGAAAAAGAGCAGCCGGATACCGCGCTTGAAAAATCAAATGATTCTGTCATGGAGCCTAAGAAAGACGGGAACAATCTTCAAAAGGATGCAAAACGTCTTTCCGAATGGCCGGAAATCCTGCAGATTCTGAAAAACTATTCCCATGCTATCGCATCCGCATTCAGCGGTTCCTCCGCCTATATCAGCGGAGCGTATGTGCTGATTGACGCACCGAATGAAATTGCGTTTCGGCTGCTGCGGGAACCGGCCCAGCGGGAAAATATGCGCCGGGCAATTCAGCAGGTTACGGGCAAAACCTACAATTTGGGCCCTTACAAAAACCAGAGCGGCGAAAAAGAAAACGATCCGCTTGCGGAATTGGCCGGACTGGCAGAAAACGAGGGTATTCAAGTCATAAAAAAATAAGAGGATTTACAGGAGGAATTTTATATGAAAGCAAGATTGCCACAGGGATACGGCGGGGGCGGAGCTGCCAATTTGCAGCAGCTTGCGCGCCAGGCGCAGAAAATCCAGGAGGATATGGATCAGGCGACATCCGAGCTGGAGGCGAAGCAATATTCCGCAACAGCCGGGGGAGATGCCGTAAAAGCGACGGTAACCGGTAAAATGGAAGTAAAGGCCATCGATATCAAGCCGGAGGTCGTTGATCCCGAAGATGTGGAGATGCTTTCCGACCTTGTGATCGCCGCGGTCAATGAGGCGCTGCGCGCCGCTGCCGCAGATAAGAGCCAGCGCATGGAGAAAATTTCCGGCGGCATTAACATGCCGGGCATGTTTTAACCATGTCGTCCTATAATGTGGCGCCTTTATCGCGCCTGATTGAGCAGTTTGAGCGGCTGCCCGGCATTGGACATAAGAGCGCGCAGCGGCTGGCCTATCATGTGCTCGGCCTCTCCAAAGAAGGTGCGCAGAATTTTGCCGACGCCATTATGGACGCTCACGAAAAAATACATTACTGTAAAATATGCTGCAATCTGACCGATCAGGAGCTTTGCCCCGTCTGCCGCAATGAAGCGCGGGATAAATCCATTATCTGTGTTGTCGAAGATCCCCGTGATGTCATTGCGTTGGAGCGCACCAACGAGTTCAACGCCACTTATCATGTGCTGCACGGCGCCATTTCTCCGCTCAGCGGAATCGGCCCGGATCAGCTTTGCATCAAGGAACTTTTGGCTCGTGTGAACAACGACACAGTCAAAGAGGTCATTATGGCCACCAATCCGACTGTTGAGGGCGAAGCCACCGCTATGTATATTTCGCGCCTGTTAAAACCGCTTGGCGTCAAAGTAACGCGGCTGGCCTACGGGATTCCCGTGGGGGGCGATCTGGAATATGCGGATGAGGTGACACTCACCCGTGCGATTGAAGGACGCAGCGAAATTTAGTTGACATAATGCTTGACATTTTTTAAGACCTATGATATGCTCATATACCGACACGATGGATGGGAGGCTTTTTTATATGGCAAAAGACAGTTTAAAAACGTTGGCGCAAAATAAAAAGGCCTTTCACGACTATTTTGTAGAGGAAAGTATGGAGGCCGGCATTGAGCTTCGTGGCACCGAGGTCAAATCGCTCCGCAAGGCGCAGGTTAACCTGAAGGATGCCTGGTGCTCCATTGTCAAAGGTGAGCTTTTGATCAACGGGATGCATATCAGCCCATACGATCACGGGAATATTTTCAATCAGGATCCTATGCGCGTCCGTCGGCTTTTAATTCACAAACGCGAAATTATGCGGCTCTTCGGGCTGGTCAAACAGGACGGCTTCTCGTTGATTCCGCTGTCCGTTTACCTTAAGGGGTCCATGGTCAAGGTTCAGGTTGGCCTGTGCAAGGGTAAAAAGCTTTATGACAAGCGCGCCGACATGGCGGAAAAATCCGCAAAGCGTGACATTGACCGCGCCATGAAAGAAAAAAATAGATAAGAAAAATATTCTTGTATTTTTCTCTGTTGAATGCATGTATAATAGTATCAGGCAATCAAGTTCATCTGTCGATTTCTAAATATGGGGATGTAAAGGTTTCGACGGGGATTGTGAGCCTTAGTAAGCGAGTAGCGGCGCGGAACCGCTTTAAAAGCCGCAAACTTAAAATTAAACGACAACAATACTGTTGCGTACGCAGCCTAATTAGGCTGCCGTCTTTACCGGGCACACCGCGGCTTGGATAAGGGCGTCGATTAGCGGTGAACGTGAACCGAAGAACGTCTTTACTTTGGTCATGAACTAAAGACTACTGAACCGCAGAGCCTGCCCTTGGGCGCTGCGCAGAGGGAATGTTAAATCAATGGCTACACTCGTAGAAAGCTTTGGTAAGTGATTTTCGGACACGAGTTCGACTCTCGTCATCTCCACCAAATGGACATTACACGAACACCTATTACTTTAAAGGCGGCTTTGCCGTTACGGTGTGGCTGTAAGGTCAAACAGAAAACAGCAGTTAAGGTAGAAATACCTTGGCTGCTGTTTTTTGTGAGCTTAGATTAATGAGGTGATATAATATTTTTTTCAGCAATCATCGTAGAGTACCAACCTAAAAAACATGTCCACCTGAATGAAAGCCCGCTTTCTTCATCCATGCTTGGGTTTGAAAAACCAATTTACTACCCGCGAATGAAAGTAGAGCAGTTTATTAATATTGATTTATTTGAAATTTATAGTAATATATAGAGAGATGATGTTAGATGATGTGAAAGGGCGATAATTATAAATATTTACTATAATAAAATTAAAGGTCTCTTAGCATCAATAAAAAGGTGGAAAGCTTGGTATAAAAATTATTATTTTCTAAAATACCATGTTCACACAAGAAGGATTATGAATATAATTTTTTCTGTTTTGAAATTTGTATTATTGATTTCTTCATTGTTACTTGTAAATTATATTACTAAACAATACAAATTAAAATTGTCAGAATCTATCACTCAGGCTTTTGTAACCAATCAAATCAGTGCAACGTTTATTATTACAGCATTACTATCTCTAGTAGCGAACATTGAGAAAAAATATATATATGGGGAAAGAGCAATAGGTAGACTTTTTACGGGAAAATTTTTTACATTTACAAAATGCTTCTTTATTTTAATTATAATAATGTTTATTAATATCTATTTACTGATACTAGGAAAAAATCCTATATGGATACTATATTTATCAATATTATCATTTATCATCTTAGCGTGGTTAATATTTCGTACTGTACGGATATTTTTACAAAGTAAAACAATTAAAAAAGATTTGGAAGTAAAATATTATAAAGAGGAGATTAGTATATTAGAAAATAAGAAAAAAAAGTCCATAAGTTTACTAAACCTGAAAGAAAAATGTTTACAGCTAATTCTCACGAAAAATATTGACTATTTGGAATATACGGAATTATATATTGATTTGATTAAGCTGACATTATTTAATAATAGGAAAGCACTTCAGGAGTATTATACAGAATTAAATTTTGATCATACTGAAGTATTAAATGACTATTTAACAATTATTGAACATCTTCTCATAACAAACGAAAGTATTAGAGGAATAAATAAATACTCTGAATTATTAAATGTTTTAAACTATTATAATACTTACATTCCATATTTCAAAATACACACTTTGTACGAAAAAATCGTAGAAACAATTTTATTATGTAAAAACAGCATCGATTTAACTGAATATTCAACAAGCATAGCTATACTTTCTAAGCAACTCCTAGAACAGGCATATCTTTGTTATACAACTGATTTTAGTTTTACTCGATTAGGAAAATTAAAGTTGCAACAAAATATTTATCAAATAAATGATAACATATTTTCGGAAGTATATGAAATGATATGGAAAAATTCATATGTTAATAGTAAAGATAAAAGTAAAATTTATCTTAAGATTTATGATAGTTTTCGAATGTCAAGTTGCGATATGAAATTAAAAATGAATGATATTACAACATTTTCTTATAAAATGGAAATTTTGAAGCCAAGAGAAATACCAAGCCACATAATAGCTATTCCAACAGCTAAGTTACTTTTACAAATATTGTCCAATAATGACATAAACAATTATAAATTATTTATACAAATGAATATTGGCGAAAAGGAAATGTCATTATCAATTGTCCTAGTAATTCTTACATTGATTAAGATAAAATTGCAAAGGCACTATACTAATCTTTATTGTGAATATTATAAGATGCATGTTGATAAGGCAATAAATTTCATTGGTAATAATTATAGGTATTTACAAAAATCGTTATGTATAAATGCATTACCTGAAATATATAATGACATAGTTACATTGTTTATTGAAAATTCTCAGAGTCTCCAAGTAGGTGGATATTTCACTGATTATATGATTAAATTTAGAAAAGAAACTATTGATACTGTTTTCGCATATTTGAACGACCGTTTTAATTTACATATGACTTTTGAAATAACGAAAAAAGATTGCCGCATTATTGAATTACTTAAAAATATTTTTGATAGAGAGTGTAAAGCCCAAAAGAAACAGCAAGCAGGGTGTTAAAGCCTTGCTTGCTGTTTTGCTTTATGTCCTATGTTGCTCTTGCCATTCCTTGAATTCCTGTTGCCCTTCGAGAGTAGAATAGAAAGCTCTTATCTCCGGCAGAAGGAAACGGGCGAAGGACTCTATCACGGACTGCGGTAGTTCCACGTCGTAAGGATTCTTCTGCTTACTATCATTAGCCGTCATCGGTTTTCGCCGTCCCTTCCTGCATCCTGCTTGAATTCCAGTCGAGTTCATTATCCATTTTTAATTGTGTCCCAGCATCTACGGGCATTTGAACTGGCTTTAGAACAACGTCATCAAAGGGTAAGTCTTGTACAGAAATTTCAACAAAGCCGTTAATATATTCGTCTGTTGTATATTCTTTGTGCTGTCCGTCAGGCAGAAACATGATAACTTGGTTGATACGACGGAGAATCGCGGCCCATATTTCCGGCTGTTCAAGCTGGATAGCGCGGTATTGCTGCAATAGGTTCATATTTGATATTATGTAGACCTGCGTGTAACAGGCAATTTTATTTGCATACCGTGCAGGTAGTTCAAGAGGATATCCATCAAGGAAATTTAATATTTGAGAAACGGAAAACTGACTGTGAAACTCATCGAACACAATAATGCCCTGTCCTGAATAGGTGTCAAACGGATGAAGATAATCTGTAATTCGAAATACATCTTCATAGTGATATTTTTCCATGACACTTCGGGTCTTGCCGATGCCGGTAGGCCCCCAAATGTATGTAACGTCTAATTTACGAAATTGTTTTCTATATTGTTCCGCTCGAACTGTTTGACGTGCTCGCTCTATATCATTAATGCGCAGCATAAAGTCTGGATTATTTTCTAGTATTTCGTAATTGCTTAATCCATCTTTTATCATTTCATAAAGTGCTTCAAGGTCTGTCCGTTCACCCTGTCGTTCAACGGGCATTTCGCCCCATTCTTCAAAACTGCTTGGAATGGAAGTTTCGTGCTTTTCGTCATTTTCCCATTTTCCGGATTTTGTAATATAGTTCCGGTTTTCTTGCGACGTGCCGCGGGCAGCTTCTAAATGAGCTTCCGAAAAATGATTCTTGAGAGTAGAAAAGCGTACAGGCGACAAGCAACAGAGGTACACATGTGTATGGAAGGTTCCCTCTTGTCCTATCTCATCACAAAGGCAGTAGTAGACAATTGGCTTTATTTTTGAAAGAATATTTTTAATGTTTATATGGTCAAATCCCTTTTCCAAAGGATTATTTATTGTCAATTGCCATTTGCGAGAACTACTAGTCATAATAAATCACCACTTTTATAGAGAAGTTAATTGCAACATGATACAGAGGTTGCTAAAGGGTAATACTGTCCCTTTAGCCCCCGCTTCGCGGGGTGGGCGTTCGGTCCGGCTTTTGCCTTCGGCACGCCGGGCCGCCGCCCGCACAAACGAAGGAACTATCTTGTTACAGCATTTGCTATAGCTGTTTTGAGTTTGTCCATGTTGTGGACAGTCGGAACTATGATTGAATGGACATTAGGTGAGCCTTGCATCGCTAGATAACCTTCACCCATTCCACAGGGCGTGATTTGAGAAGTATCATATTCTCCGAAAAGCATTTTTATTGCTTCCGGAGAAAGTGCCCCTAACCCGATTGTGCCAGTGCATTGTTCCCTAGCCCCATTATTGAAAAGCAGGGAATCAGGCCGTTGGACGCTAAGAATACAAAACAGGTTTAATTCTCTGGAAAGAAATAATATATTACTGAGTACCATCTTTTGTGCTTCTGCTGCCTTTTTGTCCTGAATTGATAAATAGCTGATATAAGAATTGTACTCATCCCAGAACAATACAATTGGTGTGCGGTCTTCTGAGCCACGAAGTCTTGACTCAAATAGCTCGTTCACTTGTTGTAATCCAGCTCCACAATCCAAGTAGCTAAAATACCTAGCATTTGGGACACTTTTTAAATATTTCAGTTCACCGCTTCCCTTGAAATCCAGAATGTATACTTTACTGTTGGTAACAAACTTGAATATTTTACCAATTAGAATTAGAGACAGATAGGATTTGCCTGAGCCAGTGGGACCGGCCAGTATCCAATGATGGTTTTGGGAAAGATCAATATTGATGTATTGCCGAATTCCTTCTTGAAGTAGCATTTTATCTAGAACTAAAGGTATCTCACTCATAGCTTAAAAATCATCGTCATGTTTGTTGCTACCCATACCAAAGGGAAAATCGAATTTTTGTGCCTGCCTCATAATCCTCATTGAACAATATTCTTCACTAGCAAAAGTTACAGCAATTTGCAAAAAGTTTCCAAAGTCACTTACTTCATCAACAAGAAGAATATCGAAAGCACGGCCTGAAGAGTGTACAAACGATGTTGGCTCAAGGCCAATGCTATGCGAAGCACAGAGCTGTCGAATGCGGTTTGAAAGGAGTTCGGAAATAGTTGATGGATTGACTTCCCCAGCCTTTGCTACAGTAAAAAAGAATATTAAGGTATTCTGCCGCATTATGTAGTGCTTCGGGGATTCCAAGGACGATAAGTTTGTTAAGGCAGCAATACCATGACTTCGAAAAATTTCTTCGCTTAGAATTCTGTACAGAATATTTTTTACAGTCTCATAATTACTCTCGGCAAGGTCTTTTTTCACTTCCGTAGCAGCTATTTCTTCTTGCCTGTGTTTTTCTTCAAGCAGTTTGCGCCTTTCATCTATTTTCCAGCGAACCACGAAATAGCAAAAAATGAATATGGTTATTAGTGCCAAAACATAACGGCCATTATCTTTGACAAAGAAGAATATTTCTTCTAAGACGATGAAGAGATAACGGAGCAGAAAAATAGAAGTAGCAGCTAAAAACGTTAGTCCGATTACATAGATGAATACCTCTTTATATTTTCTGTCCTTAACGCTTTGCTTTAGGGATTCGATAAAATCTTGAATTAACTTTTTCATGGCAGTACCTCCAGTGAATCCGCTTTAGCGGTGAACTGATATTCATTTTGTTTGTTCTTGAAGAATTTTCCTTCAAATCCCTTCAATTTACATTTTACCGTTCCGCCCTTGGCTTCCAATTCATCAGGGGTTATGGCGGGAGTGGCTTGATCAATTCGAACAGTAAAACTTTCGTATTTGTTTTGTGGAGCAACGATGGTATAACGGTAACCTACAATGGTATCTGTTGGCTTCCCATCAACAAATTGTTTAACAGGCTGACAATCCGTAAGAATAAGTTGCTCTCCGTGAGCAATTAATAATAAATTGCATTTCAAATCAGTTATTTTTATCACGATAAATCATCCTTTCTTTTTACAGGGACAGGAATTACTCAAGCGGTAGTTTCTGTCATTTTTTTGTTGTAACAACGGAATTTTCTTACACGAAATGAAGGAGTGGCCATCCCCATTCACCCTCTATGTCAACAAAAGTACTTTTGGAATTGCATCAAAATAGTGTTGCCATTGGCAAAAATTTGTTTTATGAACTGTCATTATCATACCGCTTTTTAATGGTCCTGTCGCTTCACTGCTTAGTATCTAAGATAATTAAGTAATATACATAATTTGTGTGTACACAATTTTCCAAGCTACTAACTAGATACAAGCTGAAATTTGTGCGCTAAAAATTCTTTGGTTATCATTGACACCATCTATATAAAATGCCAATATAAATGTTAACAATAAGAATAAAGCAGGAGGAGTATTATATGATTATTGGGGCTCGTGAATGCCTTAAAATGTTTAAAAGCCAAGGAGAATTGTTAATAAAGCATATGGATGAAAAAGGAATAACTATCGGGCAATTAGCTGAACGATCAAATTATTCTTCGTCCACAATACAAAAATACCGTTGCAATATACGGAATATGGGCGAAGAAGCTATGAAAACATTAGCTAAGGAACTTCAAATTGATTGGAGAGAACTTGACCAAAATTATAATGAGAATTACGATAATGCGTTGCTTGAAAAAGAATATATTGAGAATATTAATAAAATCAAGTCGACATTTGAAAAGATGGATTGCTATAGTATTTATGACCTAAATCAAACTTTTGATATTTACACTCGAATGGGCAAAGTGGCGTGGAATTTACTTGTCGACTTTAATCAATTTAATGATTTGGGAAAAAAGAAACTAAAAGACAGCATCAATAATATGGAAACGACTATAGCTGAACAAAGTAAATCTTTGAATACAGTTTTGCCTTATCTAAAATTTCGTGAAAACAATTATGCAGATATAAAAAAATCATTTGCAAATAATAGTAAAAAATTTAAAGATGAATATGAATTTAAGCAAAAAATTCAGAAAGAACTGTTACATAAATTAAAAATGACTTCATATGAAAATGTTGAGCTATTTGCTGAGCAAATTGATTCAGTTACAACAATGGACAAAGATGACTGGAATTTACTTATTGCATATACACTCTTGAACGATGGATTTTTATATATGCAATCTAAAAAGCAAGATCAAATACTTGATATGGTTGACAAAATGGTAGAGGATAAAAAATATGTGGAATCTAATGATTAAATGACAAAATATTTTGATATAAGAAACACCCGCCGATTTTCAGTCAGCGGGTGCTTTTTATAATGATTCAATTTTTAATATTATCCAATTGTTCCCACAGTGACCGGCGTTTTGGAACCATTCAGATAGAATCCGGTTCCCTGGCCGGTTTTACCAACTGCTTTAACTTGATAGAAATAATTGTTTCCGCTTTTGCCGTTGTAAGTAACTTTAAATATTTTGAAATTTCCAGATACAAAGGTTGGCTTTGCATGTGATGTAATCTTGAATTGATAGGTTTTTCCGGCTTTTACGGTCAATTTTTTACCTGTATCAATTTTAACCATATTGCTAATGGAAAGGATTGTACTTGGAGTTTTGGAACCGTTAATATACACACCGGCGGAATCACCGTTTTTACCGGTTGCCGTTACCTTATAGTAATAGTCTTTTCCTTTATTTCCATTGGGTGTGACTTTGAAGGAATTACCACCTACAGTAAATGTTGGTTTCTTACCATTTAGAGAAGTAACCTTAAACTGGTAAGTTGAACCAGTTCCAAGACTTACTTTAGCGCTAGTATCACTCTTATAAGTAACAGTCGATGCGCCTGTAGAAGTCCCAGCATTGGAAGAACCTGATTGAGTTTGGCTATTCCCTTTGACAAAGAAATACGCTTCAACTACACGAGGATTTTCACCGTCGGTACTTTCAGAAAAGTCTTCAGAAAAAATTTGAACTAATTTTCCTGAAAGATCTGAAGTGGCTTTCCAAAAGTTATCTATTGCGGAACCAGAAAGTTGTGTACTAACATAAGTGCCATTACTTTGCTCTTCGTATACCTTGCGACCAACTTCTCCCAGGTTTGACCTGTCCCCCGTCAGTGAAAACGTAGTACCTACCTGTACCGTATAAAAAGTAGCAGATACTGCTTTCCCATCAAGGGTTAACGTTGTATTTTCTTGAGCAACGGAGTCTGAAAGGACGATGCTATTTTGTCCATCATGATATGCAGTAGTTTCTGCTGCATATGCAGGAAAAGCAGCAATGGTTACCATTGCTACAGCCAACAGGCCGGATATTAACTTTTTCTTTTTCATTCTATCTGATTACTCCTTTTCTCGAATTTCGTACATGGCGATTCTTAAAGCCAGCAATTGAAAAACCGCCTAGCACAAATCACTTGTATTCTGCTTTTGTTAAGCAGGGTTCCAAACGCTTTACACGGCAATCTTGAGGAAAGCAGTACTTAATTTTCGTTTCCCGCGCTTTGCTTTCTCTTGCATTTGTCTACCTTGCCCTCCCTTCATACTGATTTTTGCCGCATGAAAGTACTCTGGTCTTATCAAAGGCGGCTTGCGGAGATTAACTAGAATCCCCGCAGCTCTGCCAGTGATAAGGCAACAAAAAAGAGCGCCGTTACGGAATTAAATCCATAACACAGCGCTCCGGTAGACAAGTACAGCAACACAACTATACCCCCTGTACAAAACATGATAGAGGAAGTATAATAATACTGCAAATGCGCGGATATTCCGTTGTGTATGGAGGGCTATTCTCCGTATGCAGGGGGCAAGGTGCTGGTAACACCTTGCTCCTGCTTTGCACTTTTTATATGTGCCTTATTACCAAATTATACCGCGTTTAGTTCAATAGTGCAATAGATGAAAGATTTTTTATATCATAATTATTAATGATGAACTATACCGCGAAATATCATTATAGAGAAATACCGCCTTATCCTTTCGTAACAGATAAAGCAGCATCCCTCATATTACTCATTTTTTATCAATTCCAAAAGCTGTACATTGCAAGTTGTCTGTTAGTGCAAGAACCCACCGCCAATATTAAGTATAATCAAATAAAAAATAAGTCAAGGCTGAAATGAACGCTTTCAGCGGCTTTGACTTATTTTTTATTCTTGATTATTGCACTTTTAGGCGGTGAATGAAAAATTTTAAGCATATTATGCTTAACACGGGTTGATAATTAACCCAATACGATATATAATTCTAATATCAAAACAGGGAGGCTTACTTATGAAAGAAATTGCGGATAGGTTGCGCACCCTTCGAGAAAATGGAAAACTCTCACAAGAGAAAATGGCTTTATTGGTGGGAATGAAACAGTCCAGTATTAACCGTTATGAGAATGACCAATCCGACCCGTCACTTGAAACACTTCTTCGCTATGCGGACTATTTCGACATTTCACTTGACTATATCTTCGGGCGCACTGACAAGCCGCAGGGGAGACTATATGAGTGCAAACCGAAAATGGAAGAAAATAGCCCGGAAATGAGAAAGTTCGTTGAAATGTGTTTTGACCCCAAATCGCCCATGCACGACCGATTAAAGCAAACGCTTTTAGAAATGTTGGGGGATGAAAAGAAATGAATATTGTCATTTACGCCCGGTATTCTAGCCACAATCAGACGGAGCAATCTATCGAGGGACAGCTCGAAACCTGTTACGAATACGCGAAAAATAACGGGTATGTTGTAATAGGGGAATACATCGACCGCGCACAGAGCGGTACCACGGACAACAGAGCCGAATTTCAGCGCATGATTGCCGACAGCGACAAACATACTTTTGAGGCTGTTCTTGTTTATCAACTTGACCGTTTCGCCCGCAACCGTTATGACAGCGCAATTAATAAGCAAAGGCTGAAAAAGAACGGTGTTCGGGTAATCTCCGCGCGGGAGAATATCAGCGACGATGCAAGCGGTATTCTTGTTGAAGGCGTCCTTGAAAGTATGGCAGAATATTACTCTGCCGAGTTATCGCAGAAAATCCGCCGGGGTATGAATATCAATGCGGAAAAGCATTTGAGCAACGGCAGCAATCCCGGCCTCGGTTACGTGGTTGACGAAAAACGCCGGTTCCATATTGACCCGGAAACCGCTTCAATAGTTCGCGAAATCTTTGAAATGTATGCCAGCGGCAAGACTGTGACGGAAATCAATCAATATCTGAATGATAAGCAAATTAAAACATCCCATGGGAATGAGTTCAATAAAAACAGTTTGCATCGCATTTTGAGGAATAAGCGATATATCGGCTATTACATCTACAGGGATACGGAAGTACCGGACGCAATGCCCCGCATCATCGATGATGAGCTTTTCATGCGTGTGCAACGGATTCTTGACCGCAATAAAAAGGCCCCTGCAAGGGCAAGGGCAAAAGAAGAATACATATTAACAACAAAACTGTTTTGCGGATACTGCCGCGAGATGATGATTGGATACAGTGGAACAAGCAAAACCGGAACCATGTATCATTATTACATCTGCAAGAACTCAAGAAAAAAGCAGTGCCAGAAAAAGCTTGTCAATAAGCAAACAATTGAAGATAAAGTTGTTTTAGAGTGCCGGAAGCTATTGACGGATAGCAATATTAAAAAAATTGCGGAAGCGGTTTCCACCGCCTGTAAATCCGATTATGACAATTCGGAAGTAAAACGGATTAAATCACTAATCAAAGAAACCGATGCAGCGATTGAAAATCTTTGGAAAGCACTAGAACATGGACAGGCCGTCGATATGATAACGGAGCGCATCGACAAGCGGAAACAGGAAAAGGAAGAATTGCAAGGGCAACTTGCTATTGAAACGGGAAAACAGGTTATTTTCACCGCTCCGCAGATTGAGGCTTTTCTCTATTCGCTGAAAAAAGGAAATGTCAATGCTGATAACAACCGCAAAGGCATTATTAATATTTTTCTCCGTGCGATTTATTTATGGGATGATAAAATGACGTTGTTTCTTAACGGCGGGGACAAGCCAATCACGATTGACGATATATTACTTGATGAAATTCAAGCCGATAACGCTGAATTTGTGAGTTCGTCTATGGTTTCATGCGCTCCACCATGGAAATAAATAGCATAAATTCCTTAATATGGAATTTATGCTATTTTTATGCAATACCGCGTTGCCTTGTAATTTTGTACCGGCGATAAAGTTTCTTTGGTAGCAACTCAACGTGAAAGCCGATAAAAAAAATTCTGGAGTGACTGAACCTTTGCAAAAAAGCACCAAAAGCAGAATATTTTGCATGCTATTGACATGCGAAAATAGATGTATTATCATATACTTAGTTGATACTACATCTATTTTGGACTTGGAAGTGTGAAGGATGGACAGTACAAAGCGGCAAATTACAAAAATCGCGCGCGAAGTAAGCAAATTTACCGTGCGAATGTTGAAAACAGACGGCGTTGGCACGGCGGAATATGATTTTATCCATGCGGTGCGGAAGAACCCCGGCATCACGCAGGCGGCGCTGCGGGAGCTTCTCACGCTGGATAAAGGAGCTGCCGCGCGCCGCGCGGCAAGTCTGGAAACTAAGGGTTATCTCATTCGCAAGCCCAACCCGGAAGATAAGCGCAGTCAGCTTCTATACGCGACGGAAAAGGCGGACAGTCTGAAAAACTCCAAAGCCTCCGTTGAGGCGCTGTATTACGAATGGCTGGAAGAAGCGCTCACCCCGGAGGACAACGCGGAATTCTGCCGTATTCTGAATGTGCTCTACGCCAGTTCGAAGGCCGAGAGCAAGGCGGGCTTTCCCAACCTGACCCAGCGCTTTTGGAGGGAGACGGGCAAAAATGAGCCATCAGCGGATTGAAAAGGTCCCGCAGCCGGACCGCGTCCGGTCCTACTTCCGGCTGGAAGCAAGGCCGCTTGCGCTTGTCACGGTCTCCGGCATTCTTTACAACGTAGGGATGGTGGCAGGGCCATATTTTGAGGGACAGCTTGCGCAGTGTCTTTTTGATATCATGAAGGGCTACAAGACTGTGTCCGCCATGGTATCACTGGCGGCGCTGTATCTCTCCGTGATCCTGTTCGTGCAAGCCATGCGGGCAGTCAAACGCTTCGGCGTGCGCCGGTTCGCCAACGACACGAGCCGCAATATGCGCCATATGCTTTACAACAGTCTTGTCCACATGAGCCGGGAGAAACTGGAAAAAGAAAACCTCGGTTCTGTCATGACAAAAGCCGTGGCAGATGTGGACGCATGCGTGGAAGGAATGCGGAAATTCACCACCGAGATCTTTGACACCGGCGTGGTACTGGTGGCGTATACTGCCATGCTTTTTTCTTACGATTGGCGTCTGGCGCTTCTCTCCTGCGCGTTCACGCCCTTTGCCTACCTCATCTCCGGATACCTGAAGGGACAGGTCGCCCAGAGCAATGCCGCCTATAAAAAAAGCGCCGGACGCTTAAACGGGGCCACGATGGATCGTGTCTCCAACGCCGTGACCTATAGGGTCTACGGCTGCGAGCAAAACCGGGATGCCGCTTACGAGGTGCGGCTGGGCGACTACGAAAAACGCGCTGTTGCGGCGAATCTCTGGGAAAACACAATGCAGCCGCTCTACAATATCATATCCATGTGCGGCGCAGTGCTGATTTTGTATCTGGGCGCGCGAAATGTGCTGGGCACAGGGTGGAAAAGCTGGGACATCGCCGCCTTCACCACCTTTCTCTCCTGCTTCACAAAAATGGCTCTCAAATCTTCTCATGCGGCCAAGCTCTTCAATGCCGTCCAGAAGGCCCAGGTGTCTTGGGCACGCGTCAAACCGCTGATGAAAGAATACATAGGGCTGGACGCCGTATCCCCGCCGGATATCACAAGACCCGCCGAGTTGACGCTTTCCGGCGTATCCGTGGGCTGGACGGATGGAGAAACCATACTACAAGACATTTCCCTTTCTGCCCGCCCGGGGCAGATTATTGGGGTGACGGGGCCTGTCGCCTGCGGAAAATCCACGCTTGGAAAGGCATTCATCGGCGAAGTTCCTTACTGCGGCAGCATCCGAGTGGCAGGGCGGGAGCTCAGAGATCTGAGCCACTGCGAGCGCAGCCGTCTGATCTCCTACATGGGTCACGAACCGGAACTGATAAGCGATACGCTGGCGGAGAATATCCAGCTGGGAGAACCGGGAGAAATTGAGCCGTTTTTGCGAACGGTGTGTCTGGACGAGGAGGTGCGACAGATGCCGCAGGCCGCCGACACTCCGGTGGGAAGCGGCGGCGTGCGTCTGTCCGGCGGGCAGCAGTCCCGCGTGGCGCTGGCCCGGATGCTGTACAACGCCCGGAGCGTTCTTGTCCTGGACGATCCGTTCTCCGCTGTGGATCGCGGTACGGAGCAAATCATACTAAAAAATCTGAAGGCGCTGGCGGAGGATAAAATTGTGATTCTGTTCTCCCACCGGCTGTATCAGTTTCCCACATTTGACCAAGTGCTTTTTTTATACGATGGTAGAGGTGTCTTCTCCACCCATGAGGAACTCGTGCAGGAAAATCCTGATTATGCAAAGCTTTATTTGGAACAGGTGAATGGGGGCGGCGGACATGAAACATGAAAAAAGCCTCGGCACGGTGCTGCGTCGGGTCGTTGCCGCATCCGCGGCGACAAGTGTTATGACCGTACTCGTCATCGTGCTAGCCGTGATAACTGCACTGCTTCCGCCGCTTGTTCTTGAGCGGGTGGTCAACGACCTCACGGCAGGGCGGGTAGTTGTACTTAGCCTGGCGCTTTCCTATCTGGGGTTTATCGCTTTGTCCGGTTTGCTGGAATCCGGGCAGAATGTGATGATAACCATATTTGGTCAGAAGGTCACCCACGGCCTGCGCAGCGCGCTCTGCGCCAAACTCCGCCGTCTGCCCGCGGCCTATTTTACTGCCCACGAGGCTGGAAAAATCACATCGCGATTCGTAAACGACGTGGATACGGTAGACTCTCTCTTTACGGACGGAATTGTCAGTATGTTTGCCGACGTATGTAAGGTGGTCAGCATTCTGATCGTGATTTTTTACAAGAGCACGGGGCTTGGCTTTCTAATGCTGCTGGTTACGCCGCTGCTCTTTGCCATGACGCGCCTGTTCCAGAAGCGGATGCTGAGGGCGCAGCTTGAAAACCGAGTGGCTGTGAGCAAGGTGAATAACCATGTGCCCGAGACCATCCGAAACATCAGTATGATCCATGTGCTGCTTCGGGAAAAGTATATGGAACAGCGCTATGACGATTACATCAGCGAGAGCTACCGCGCAACGGACAAATCCAACCTCTATGGTTCCATCTATTCGCCTATCGTCATTTTTGTCAGTTCCTGCGTCATTGCCGTGATGATGGTTTGCGCTGCCATGGGAGAGGTTATCCGCGAGTTCTTCGGCATCAGCGTGAGCACCGCGGTGGCTGTGATCGCCTATGTAGGCCAGGTGTTCGAACCGCTGGAGAGCCTCGGCATGGAAATCCAGAACATCCAGTCCGCCGTGGCGGGAGTGAAACGAATCGACGAATTTTTGGCCGAGCCGGAGCGGAAAATGCCGGACGATTCCAACGTAAGCGCTGGAAAAGTACGCACAAAAAGCCGTCACCGATACGCCCCGCTGTTTTGATTTTGCTGCCGGACTATTTGGCTGATGAATTCGGCGGCCTTAGAGACTGCGATGTCTTGTTTCAGCTTTGCGCCTTCCCGGATGGCAAAAAACTTTTTGAGCTGCTCCGGCGGCATCAGGTACATGGCGCTCAGCCGCTGAATTTCCGCGTTATATTCCTCGTCGGTCGCTTCCAGCCCTTCCGTCTCGGCGATGGCCAGCAGCGTTAACCGGGAGCGCAGCTGCTCCTTAGCAGCTGCGGCAAATTCCGCAAGCATTGTTTTCTCGTCGGAGCCGCTTTCTTTATAATACTCATCCAGTGACTCCTGATTCATTTCCAAACGCCGCTCAAATTCCCGCGCCATGTCCATTGCCCGCTCATTGATCATGGTTTCCGGGATTTCGATGGTGCTTTGATCGGCAATCCGGCTGATCAGGGCAGACTGCAAAAGATACCGGCGCGTGGAATCCCGCTCGCTTTCCGGAATATCCTGAGCAGCTTCTTCGGCTTTTTTTCGGTCTTCCTCCGTCAGGAGGACGGAGCGGTAATCGCACAGTTTGGATTCAGGGTGAATTTTGACCCGCGCGGAAAATACAAGGTCGCTGCCCGGCTCGTTTTGCTCTATTGTTACCACCGGGGTATAGTAAATCTCCTCCGGGTATTCGGAAGCGGCCTTGCAGTAAGCCTCTGAAACCACCTTGTCCACAGCCGGCCTGGTAAATACATCCCTGCCTAAATAGGCCTCCAGCATTTTTCGGTCCGCCTTGCCCTTTCGTACGCCGGGCATCTCGTACTTGTCCTTGTTTGTCCGGTAAACGGCTTCCAGTATGGCGTCAAATTCTGCCGACGGAACGATAAAACGGAAACGGATATTGTTGCGGTCTAGCTGTTCCGTAGTGTATTTTGTCATTTCAGTGTCCTCCGGGAAATTATCAGATTTTATTGTAGCAAAAGTCGACGACGGGTTTTGCAATCTCCTGCAGCGCCCCCATATCAAGCACCTGAATGTCGCCTGTCTCCAAGCGGTCCATGATGCCGTCCTCCTCGAACCGGGCCAGCAGATTATACAGATTCCGCCGGCTGATTTTCAGATATTCACAGATGTAATAAATGCTGTGAATTCGGCATATGTCATCCTTGGTTTTTTCGATAACATAGAACGCGAACTGCTGGCGCTGTGTGAACAGACCTCTCATCAGCTCCTTTTTATACATGTCGTATAAGCGGGCGTTGGTCTTCATATAAAAATGACGGCTGAAGTCCGGCGTATTCAGCAGGTTGCGGAAGGTTTCCGCCGGAATGCGGATGAGGGTGCTGGCAAGCATGGTGATGCTGTCGCAGTAGAAGTTCTGTCCGTAGAAATTGCTCAGGTGTCCGACATAATTGTCTTCGTCGATAATATCCACCAGCAGCTTTTTCCCATTCTGGGTAGTTGCTTCCACTTTCACACGGCCGCTGACCAGGTACCAGACATCTTCAACATTCCAGGTGACACGGGTGACGTATTTGTTCCGATTGAATTTATAGAGCTTGCACAGCTCGGGATAACCTTTGATTAACGGATAGATTGTCGTATCCTCAAGTATCATATCCTACCCCTAATTCGCCTTTGGGCCAAATCAAGCCCGGCATATGTTGAGAGTCAGTGTTGTTTTATTTGATATAATATATATTCGCCGGAAAACGGTCTATGAATTTTCCGGAAAACTCCCGTGTCGGTATGGAATATATCTATGTCGCATAAAAAACACTGGATTTTGCAAAATCTTCTATCGAAAGCATACAACCGATTTGTCCCAAAAAAAATTAGGCCATAGTTGTAATTTGTACTTACAACGGGCCCAAATATACGACTGAAATCGTAGAAAACCGGTTTTATAGGCAGTAGGTCTGATATTGACAGCGCGGAAAGATATTCGGTAAATCATTTACGCCAGATGTCCCCGTATATTGGCAGAGCATAAAGGGCTGCCGCCTGTTTTAACCGGACAACAGGCCCTTTAAGCTGCCATATGGTTTCGTCTGACTTTTTAGAGTCGGTTCATTTGCGCGGTTTATCACCTTTTCCCTGTGTTTTTGTTTTATGTGCTTCGCAATGCTCTTCGGCTTGTTCAAGGGAATCCCAGCCCTGGAACCGCAGCTGGTTTTGTCTGACCTCTGTGGTCAGATTCCGCCCCTCGGCTTTGCAGCGAAGAACAAAATCATGATAAAGTGTTTCCGTTCTGTCTGAATAGGTAGCCAGTTCACCGCGCATATAGGTTTCCACCGAAGTATCGTTCGGTTTGTCCTGCGAGGAGTAAATTGGACGTCCCTGCCCACCAATGAAGGGATAACTTTCCGCAAATTCTCCAGCCCAGGCGACCTGAATTCCTACGGTTTCCTCCATCCGGCGGATTTTATCCGTCGAAAATACCGGGAGAACATGCTCTACCTTTTCGAATTCTTCGGGAAGCGCAAACATCATCATCCATGCGTACTTCTCGAAGAGCAGATTCCGGCCGGTCTTTTCCGCATCCTTTAAGTCATCGAGATAACTTTCCAGAATCTGATCCGGCCAGACCAGAAACTGGCTGGCGCGCATCAGACGGAAAGCGTCAAAATGATCCTGGCACCATGCTCTGCCGCCGGTGTTGTTCACCTTGTCGAGCATTGCATATTCCTTTTGAACGATATCTTCTATTATTTCTTTCATGGCTTCACCTGCTTACGCGGTTGTTTTCTCCTCATCGGAGACTTCTTCACCTTTGATCTTGAGCGGCATGGTGAATGCCAGAACCATAGAGATGAGGTAAGCGACGAGGCAGAAGACCAGAGCAGGGATGTAGGAGCCGAAATGATCCTTGAACCACGCGCCCATAAAGGTTCCGAAGGAAGGACCGATCCCCATGACGACCAGAGTCGCCAGACCCCAGATACGGCCGAGGGTCGCGCCGCCGAAGATGGAACCGGCGTAGCCTGCGCATCCGCCGGGCTCAATGCCCCAGTAGATGGCGAGGAAAATCATGGAGATAATGCACATAGGCAGGCTCTTCATGAGAAGAAGGGCGACGCCGACAGCACCGCAGGCCGGCCCGATGATGAGCATGAGCTTACGGGCTTTGCGCTCGTTGCCGAAGGATTTGACGAGGTTGTCGGACAGCTTGCCGGTCAGAGGCATTGCGAAAATACCGGCGATACCAATGATAAGATAGATGTTGGAAGCCTGGTCCAGGTTCATACCCATATCCGTCTGGAAGAAGCTGACGACCTGGGACCACACGAGGAATTCGCCGGCCATAGCGGCCAGGAAGCAAAGAATGGTTACCCAGATGGCGTAGGTCTTAAACGCTTCGCCGACTGTCCAGGCTTTCTTCTTGGCGGGTGCGGGCCCTTTGCCCTTGAGAGAATCCGAGCCAAAGGCCTCGACGCCGTACTTGTCGGGGGTCTGCTTGGCGATAAGGGAGGCGATGATGAGGAAAACAGCCATAATTACGGACAAAATCTTCATGCCTGCGCGCCAGCCCATGCTGACGAGCACGCTTTTCAGAACCAATGTGAGCAGAAGCTGCGCCATGGGAGCACCCATGAAAGCAAGGCCCCACATGGTGCCGTAACGGGCGCCGACATACCATTTTCTGCAGGAGACAGTGGAGGAGACCCACAGCATACCGGTGCCGACGCCGGCAAACAGACCGTAAGTAAACAGGTAAACGTAGTATCCGGTCGGAGTAGACACGTTAACGAGAGAAGTCAGGAAGAACCCCAGAAAACAGCAGACGGCGCCGATGGCGTAGGTCGGTCTGCAGCCCTTCTTGTCGACAAGGGATCCGCTGAAGAAAGCTGTGATGGCGTAAACGGTCATCATTAAGCAGTAGCCAAGAGAAACCTGAATGGTAGTCCAGCCGGTGTCTGCAATAATCATCTTCTGCATAATCGAAAAGCTGGAACGGTAACCGAACAGGCAGAAAACAGCCAGCCAGGCGGAAATAACGGTCATAAGGCCGTAGGTGTTGGCTTGCTTCTCGGAGATAGGTGCCATTGATTTTTCCTCCAATTCGACAACTTTTTTATTTTTGGTTTGTTGTGCAAGAGAATTCGCGTTTGCAGAGACGCGAAAGAAGGTGACGGATTAGAACGGGGTGTCATCGCCAATATAGCAGGCGATGTCGTTTTGTAAATAGAGCTCCTGCAGCTCTTTCATACGCTCGTCGGTCATATCGCCATGGTCGGAATATTCGTAAGGGGTGCCGAGTTGTTCCCACTTCGTGCCGCCCATGCGGTGGAATTTGAGAAGATTAATTTCATAAAGATCATTCTTGTTCATGAAATCGATGACCCTCAACGCATTTTCCGTGCTGTCGTTGTAGCCGTGAATCGTAGGCTGACGAAGCACCAGCCTGCCGTCCCAGCGGGACTGCGCAAGAGCGGAGATATTGGATAGAATCGGCTTGTTGCTGACGCCGGTCCCCCACTTGTGTTTCTCGTCGTCCATGTTTTTTACATCGACAAACGCGAAATTAATGTATTTCATGATGCTGAGAAAGACTTCTTGTTTCGCGAAGCCGCAGGTCTCTATTGCCGTGTGCATCTGCAGTTCATGGCACCGCTTGAGCACTTCGAGCAGATATTCGTGCTGCAGAAGCGGCTCGCCGCCGCTGAACGTCACGCCGCCGTCCGACCCCCAGTTGGCAAAATCGCGCAGGAGGATATGCATCAGTTCTTCAACGGTCAAAAAACGCACACACTGTTTGAGGCTGTTGGCCGCACAGGATTTGGAACATTCAATTGTCTCACATTCATTGCAGATGACCCAGTTCAAAGAAGGTTTTCCGGCTTCATCGAATTTGATGGAGCCGGCCGGGCATGCATTTTCACATGCCCGGCAGCCCTGATCCCATTTGCAGGATCGTTCTGAAAACATAAGATGTTTCTTACGCCCCCAGCTTTCCGGGTTGGCGCACCATCTGCATCGCAGCGGACAACCAACGAAGAACACATTTGTCCTACAGCCCGGACCATCATGAACGGAGTAACTCTGAATGTCAAAGATCATACCGGTCAGATCATCCATTGAGTTGCTTCCCTTTCAACTTTTTTATTTTTGCAGATAATGCTCGCAGCAGAAGGCGCCGTTCTGCGCATAAGTCCAGTTCTCCTTTTCAAAGCCGGAGCAGGTGCCGATGCCGTATTTGTCCGGTTTGGAGAAGTTTGTGCAGTTGGCGCAGTGAAAGCCTTTCTTGAAATTGGGACAGGCGTCGCTGCCTTCGCCGTCGAGGGGAACAATCGTCTTGGTGAGGGCGCACATTCCCTTTTCGCAGTCAAGGTTCAGAAAATTAGCGCAGTCATTATGTTTCATAGTTTTACCTCCATTAATTTACTTTCAGTTCAAACTGTTCAAAGCCGGATCGGTCGCCGGAATCAGGCGTCATATTCGGTTCTGTAGATAACTTCGTCCTGAATAGGTTTGCCGATCTCGCACCAGTACTGCGTGAAGCCGGCGACACGGACCAGCAGGTCACGGTAATCATCGGGCTTCTGCTGTGCGGTGCGGAGCGTCTGGGAGGAAGTGATGTTGAACTGGACATGGAATCCGCCCTTGCGCATATAGGCGCGGATGACGTCAAGCAGTTTCTTGGTACCGTTAATGCCCTTGACGGCGGTCGGATGAATCTTGACATTCATCTGAGAGTTCTGGCACATTGCGTGGTCGTAGCAGGTGGCAGACTCAAACACGGCGTAGATGCCGTTCTTGTCGGTGGTGGGAGCCGGGGACATGGAGCCGTCGGCGTAGGTGGTACCGGCAAGGCGGCCGTCGGCAGTGGCAAGGGTGATACCGCCCTGCGGGCCGTGTGTGGAGACGGAAATCTGGCACATATAGTACTGCTTGCCGTAATAGGAGCGCAGTCTGAGCATTTCAGGCAGCATACGATCCTCGTAATCCTTCAGGATGCTGTCAACGTAAGGATCGGCGTTGCCGTACTTGGGAGCGTTGACGCAGTCGTAGAAAATCTTCTCGTACTTGGGAGCGTTCTCGGTGGCCTCGCGGCGGTCGGGAGAGAAGACGCCGGTTTCGAACGCGGTCTTGAAGCCGAAGTTATTCATCAGAGCGTCGGTCATCTCTTCAAGGGTGTACTTCTTGTCGTCGTACACGTTCTTCTTCAGAGAGGCCATGGAATTGACGAAGTTGATGGTGCCGCAGGACTCAAAGTTAATAGTGCCGTTGTAGCGGGCGCCGCAGTCGCCGATGTGCTGGCCCTTCTTGAAGCAGTCGGCCTTCAGCAGGGACTGGACAACAGGAGGATTGATCTTTCTCCAGACATCCATCTGGATGTTGTTGATCTTGTTTGCAACTTCCAGAAGCTCGCGCATCCAAGCCATCCAGACTTCCCAGACTTCTTCAAAGGTTTCAAGCTTCTTGTTGTGGGGCTCGAACACCTTGATGCCCGTACGCTTGTCAACGCCGTTGGTGAGAACCAGCTCAAGCAGCTTGGGCAGGCCGGTGAAGTGGATGCCGGTGCCGGCTGTAGGAGCGGCGCCGCCGGGGATCATCCAGACCTTTCCGTCGTAATCCAGCGGTTGGAAGCAGCCGGGGGAGGATTCAAGGCAGCCGCCAAGGCACCATGCGCGGGCGTCGTAAATGTTCATGCCTTCGTCGTGATACTGACGGAGCATATAGTTCATACCGCCCTGATTGTTCATCCATGCGGGATAGCCCATGCCGAGCTTGCAGCAGCGGGCGCACTTCATGAGGAAGTCCTCGGGCGTCTTCTCATCGTACAAAACGGACAGTGTGGGCTGCGAGGTCCTGGCTCTCATACCGGCTTCGACAATCAGGTACTCCAGCGGAGTGACGGCGGTCAAACCGTCGTAGCCCAGCCCGCCCAGGGACAGATTGTTAAAGGTGTTGCCGGACAGAACACCGCCGGTGACGCCGGAGGAGGCGAAGCACTCAATGGAGGTGATCTTGATACGGTACAATTCAAGCAGTTCAATGACTTCTTCTTCGGTGGTGGTGCCGTCTGCAAGATCCTTCGCATAGAAGGGTTGCAGAACCTGGCCCAGACGGCCGATGGATTGGCCGGACTGCGGGTCTTCGTTCACAACGCCGAGGTGGCACAGGAAGGTCATCTGCAGTGCTTCACGGAAGGAAGCGGGCTTTTTATGTGCGACATTGTGCATAACGGCGGAAATCTCTTCGTATTCCTTTTTCTGGACGGGGTCCTTCTCAAGGCCGGCCAGATAGGTAGCGCGCTTGGCATAGTTGTCGGCCCACTGGGACATGCCCTTGGTGATTTCCTTCATGGCTGTATAGTAATAACCGCGGCTCATGCCGAGGATACCGTCGTCACCGGCTTCACCGAGGGTTTCGGCGATCTTCTCGTCGCACAGCTCAATGATGCGGTCGAAGCCATACTGCAAAGGCATATAGTAGTTGATGACCTCGCGGCCCTGAGGAATGGCCCAGGAGTCGAACATGATCAGAACGCTGTCTCTGTAGGCCTTCCACTTGTTGAATTCCGGAACGAGCTTGGAGTAACGGTCGCTGACAGACTCAACAGAGCCGTTGTCCCAGTACTTGGAAACCTTCACCAGACAGGGGATTTCCTCTTTGCGCATACCGAACTTCTTGGCGATGGAAACGACGTTGCCATAGCTCTGGGTGACGTTTCCGCCGCCTGCACCGACAATGGAAACAGCATCGGCAGCAGCCTCCGGGGGAGCATCGACCTCGTTCATAAGGGCTTCAGCAGCAGCGTTGAAGAAGGAAGCGTCAACCCAGGGGAACGGAAAAGCGCCACGCCAGTTCTTGGTTTTGTTCATAACGAGCTTCTCACCCGGCCAAATGGTAGGCGTGTGGCGGGAAAGAGCGGCGCCGTAAGCTTTCGCGCGGCGGATCACGGGAACATCGCCTTCATTTTCCCACCAGAAACGGTTGTACCAGTATGGAATCTCCATGTCGACGGTGTTTTTCATAAGGTAGTAGATGTTGATCAGTTTCGTGAAGCGCTCGGTCGGTTCGGGAACATCGGTTTCGGTGAAATTATCAACCGGTGTGACATCCAGACCGCGTCTCTTCAGAATTTCCTGAACTCTTGATTCATTTTCCATTATGATCCTCCTTAATATTTTGTTTGTGGGGCTCCGAATGTGTAAACAATCATAACACTTCCATCGCAACCGAATTAGTAAAAAATGCACATTATTTTACACTGATAAATAAATAATTTAAACGATATGTGCAAAGTGTACGGGATGTGAAATTTGCTGTCAAAATTCGGATGCCGATTTTTTGCTTATTGCACAAGACGTCCAACGCTTCTGCCCACCGGATCACCCACGTCGGAAGAAAAAACGGGAATTCTGGGTGTTTTTGTAAATAATATAATATTTTTATGATGTTTCGGAGTTGATTTTGTCGTTTTTGCAAGATATAATGATAGCTGAAACCAAATAACCTTGACGGTTTGATTGGGGAGGCTCAAATGAAAGCCGAAACTCAGATGAAATGCAGAGAATGGATTTCTCTGTTTGGGAAAAATAAGCTGCAATCGCTGCAGGACAGATGCGCAACTTTGTTTAATATCAGTTTGGGACTTGTATCACTTGACGATGAGCCTATTACGGTCTGGTCAAATTCATTGCTGGCCTGCGATGAAATTGAATCGGGCAATACGGAAAGCTGCATGCGGGAACGGCAGAGTATTTTAAAATACGTCTGCGAAAAACGCAAATCCGTAAAGAGTACATGCTATATGGGAATCGTTAATTTCGCCTGTCCTGTTATCTATTGCGGGGATTTGGTAGCCATATGCCTCGGCGGCGGGATAGCGGTGGACAACGGATCCGGCGCGGAACAGGGCATACTGCGGGGCGTCCCGAAAATTGCGCAGGAGAAGCTGGACGAAATCATCAATCTGATAGACTCTGTGGTCAATATTTTAAGCCCTGCAGAAAATGTTGAGGAAAAAGAGAACGGCGGCCGGCAGGAGAAGAGTCCGGAAAATGATTTTCTGCTTTTAAAAAACAAGCTGACAATGAGGGAATTGGAGGTTGTCAGACTGATTAATTACGGGCTCTCCAACAAAGAAATCTCCATGAAGCTCAATATCAGCGAAAAGACGGTAAAGACACATATATCGAACATATTGAGGAAGCTGAAATTAAAAGACAGGCTAGAAGTAATTCTTTATTGCAAAAATTGTATTAACTGAATTGGATGAAAAAAATGTCTATTTACAGAAAAATGCTGATCTTTACTTCAGTCATCATCATCGTTCCGATGGCAATCATTCTCTTTTTGTCCAATACCATATTGGACAACCAGATCAATCAATCAGCCGAAGAATACCTGAAAGAGGCTTTTGTCATTGCCAATAACCTCCTTTCAAGCCGGATGGAGGAAATGGGCAGGCTGTCCGTCAGCATTACGGAATCCGCGGATTTTAATAGGGAACTGCAAAGCACAGATAAAGAAAGCATATACGGCGTTCTGAACAATACCTGTAAGGTTTATTCCTATATAGATTTTTATGCTCTTTATGATGCGGATAAGAACTTAATCATCGACAAACCCTCCATTCGGAACGCCAATACAAAAAGGCTGGACCAGCTGCTTGCAAAGTCGGAGAAAAGCCGGGATGTTGTGACCTCCGTTGAGTCATTTGACCTTGAAGATTTATTCAGTCAGGGAACTGCCGGTTACCTGAAATTCAGAGTATATGTCAACGATCAGCATGAATATCTGAAAAAGTGCCTTACTGCCGTCAGCGTATATGCCATTCGCAATCGCGAGGGAAACGGAATTTCCGGATATCTTGTTATGGGAGCGATTCTAAACAACAGCCGTTATTTGCCAACGGCCTATTCCGACAGTGTTCCAAATTCCTACCTTGCGCTTTCGACCGAAGGAATTCGGGTCGCCTCCAATATTGCAAGTCCAGAGAGCGAAAACTATATTGGAAGCCCAATGCCCGTCTCTGTCACCACACTGGAGGGAACCAACAATGTGTATTTTGGAAAAAAGAATTTTGGAGGGGAAATCCACATTTATCTGGATAAGATGATTACCAATATTGATGGTGAAGATGTTGGAACGATCGGCGTGGGAATACCCGAACAAAAATTTAAGCTGATTTCCAACACCCAGAAGGGAATCAATCTTTTTGTCCCGCTTTTATTTTTGGTTGTCATCCTGTTTCTGCTTCGGTATGTTGCGGAAAAACTCACGCGCCCGATCATAAAGGCCACCAATCTTGCAAATCAGATTTCACAGGGTGATACCGATGTGGCAATAGGAATCGGCACGCTGGCCGACAGCAAAGACGAGAGCATCATATTGCTGAGATCGCTTAAAAAGATGGCTGATACGCTTAAGAAGAACAAAGCGGATATTCTGGAGTATTTAAAGGACTTGGAAGACGGGCGGGAAGAACAGCACCACCTTTCCCAGCAGCTGATCGCCCTGAACGAAACTCTTGAGAAAAAGGTTGAGATACGGACGCAGGATCTGCGCGAGGCAATTGAAGGGCTTAAAAAATCCGGACAGTATAAATCCCAGTTCCTGGCGAATATGAGCCATGAGCTGCGCACGCCGCTCAGCTCCATCATCAGCTATTCTGAAATTCTGAAGGCCGAGCTTTTTGGCCCGCTGAACGGCAAACAAAAAAAATATACCGACAATATTCTGGAAAGCAGCGAACAGCTTCAGCAATTGATCAACGGCATTCTGGACACCGCAAAAATAGACGCCGGCAAAATGACGCTTGAAATCGGAAACTGTACGCTGTCGGAAGTGATCCGGGAAAGCCTGTCGATCGTCGAAATTTTAGCGTACAAAAAAGATATTGACATCCAGAACAATATGCTTGAGGAAGATATCATCGTTCGAATCGATTTCCGCAAAACCAAACAGGCGCTTTGCAACATTCTGTCGAACGCCATCAAATTTACTCCACAGGGCGGCCAGATCAAAATTACCTCTTCGCAAACCGGAAGTTCCATCCGTATTGTAATCGAGGATAACGGTATCGGTATCAAAAAAGAGGATCAGGAACGTATTTTCAATGAATTTGAGCAGGCCGACAATTCCTATGAGCGTAGATATGAGGGCACCGGCCTGGGTTTGCCTTTGGCAAAGAAATTTGTGGAAATGCAGGGGGGAACGATTTATTTAGTCAGCGAGATTGATAAAGGTACGAAAGTTGCAATTACCCTGCCGATCAATATCAATCACGGCGATTTCAAATAACAAACCGAAAAAACAAACTTCAATCCATTTTCAAAATTGCTATAGAAAAAATCGGAGGCTTGATATTATTGGAATGTATAACGCAAAGTACTTCGTTTGTTTTTACAAGATTTAGGGGTGACCGGTGTGGATAATGTTCTTATAGTGGATGATAATAAACTTGCCATTGAGATCATAGACGACTTGTTAACGACGTGGGGTTATCGTACGAAAGTGTGCAGCAACAGTTTGGAAGTCTTTAACTGTGTGCTGGATTTTAAACCCGACGTCATTTTACTGGACGTCATGCTTCCGGGAATGAACGGTTTTGCCATCTGTAACAAATTGAAAACCTTTCAGGAAACGCAGAAGATACCGATTATTATCCTGACCGCCCTGAATGATATGGAGAATCGGATTCATGCCTTCAATATGGGGGCGGATGCCTTTTTATCAAAGCCTATCAAATACGAGGAATTGAAAAACCGGGTGGAATGGGCGGTACGGTATAAAAAGTCGCTCGAGGTGATGGAACCTGAGGATGCGGTCGTAAAAACCCTTCTCAATATCCTGCAGGCCATGAATTACCAAACGTATCTCCATTCTGTCCGCCTGAGCCATTACTGTGAAAGCGTGGGCAGAATTTTATATGTAATTGATGAAGACATGAATCAGTTGGTCGTGGGAGGCTTTCTGCACGATATCGGGAAAATTGTTACCGATGACCCGCAAGGGCATATCGACGCAGGCTTAAAAATAATATCCGGTCTAAATATGCACACGTGGCTGGATCGATATGTCCGGAGCCATCATGAAAAGCTGAATGGGGAAGGCTATCCGGATAGATTGATCTCTATAGAGATGCCGCTCAATTTAAGGATTTTGGTGACAGTCAACCGCTTTATGGAGCTTGCGGAAGAATGTGGTGATGACAACGAGGCGTTCTCAACATTGAAAGAGGAGTGCAAAAAGGGATATTGGAGTACGGAAGTGCTCGATGCATTAAAACAGGTAATCAGAGACGCCGATTTTAAAAAACGGATTGTTTCTATGTAGCAGGGCCGAATCGGGTCTGAGATGAAAAAAGACAGCGAAAGAGCATTCCCTTTCCGGGGAATGCTCTTTCGCTGTCTTACGACCGGCTGTCGGACTTAATGACCAAACAGCGAACTCCTATACGACCTTAATCTTATTATTGATACAACTGTAAGTACAAATTACAACTACAGTCCAGTTCTTTTTAGTGTGAATCAGTTATACACTTTTTAAGACGGGCTTGGAAGAAATTTGCGATAGCGGACACAGCGGAATGGGGAGCAGAAGAACATGAGAAAAAAGATTGAAAAGTGTAAAAGCAGTAATATTGAATATGATGAATAATGAAATGATTATAAACATAGCAGTCGGTGTCATGGCCGGGCTTCTCTTCGGAAGCCTTGCGGCCTTTCTGAATTACTGTATCAGCAAACATTATATAGAAAAAAACAGAAACTCCGGCGGGGGGGACGGAATGCTTTCCGTCATGGGCGTCAACTTTGTCAGGATGCTGGTCAACGCTATTGCCCTTGCGGCTGTGTTTCTTCTGCGCAATATACTGCCGTGGCCCTTTACGGCAGTTGTGATCGGCACGGCTTTGGGCCTTTCCGCCGTATCTGCGCTGTTGATCCTGTATCTTTCAAGGAGCAATAAACAGAGCTGATTTGTTTTTGAACGGAGGTGATAAGAAGTTTGGAAGATGAATCAAACGTCTTGTTCTCAATTCTTGGCGTTGGGGTTACAAAACCCGTGGTGATGACGTGGGTAATCATGCTGGTGCTGGTGCTGCTTTCCATCCTTGCGACAAGGAACCTGAAAGATGTGCCGGGGCCGCTGCAGAATCTGGCTGAGATTGCGGTTGAAAAGCTGGAAAACTTTTTTGCGGATATTATGGGATATCAGCATATGCGCAGATATTTTCCCATATTTGCCACCTTATTCCTGTTTATTGTCGCATCGAACTATTCGGGGCTGATACCGGGCGCAGGGCACCTGTTTCCCGTACCCACGGCCAGCCTGTCCGTAACAGCCGGTCTCGCGGCAGTCGCTTTTTTCGCTACCCATTCTATAGGAATCAGACGCCAGGGGTTCGGCGGGTACATGAAGTCGTTTCTGAAACCGTTTGCTTTTCTGCTGCCGCTGACCATCATTGAGCAGGCCGTCCGGCCTTTCTCGCTGGCCCTGCGGCTTTACGGAAACCTTTTCGGCGAAGAACGGGTAACGGGGCAGCTGACAACCATGTTTCCCATTTTGCTGCCGCTGGTAATGCAGGTTCTGAGCGTGCTGTTCTGCCTTATTCAGACAATGGTGTTTACCATGCTGCTTGCAATTTTTGTGAATGAAGCAACCGGTGAAGAAGAGCAATAAGAAAACAAAAAACACGACATTTAGGAGGGAAAAATATGAATTCAGGCATGATTGCACTTGCTGCAGCACTGGCAATCTCACTGAGCACACTGGCTCCGGGAATCGGACAGGGAATGGTGGCATCCAAAGCGCTGGAGGCCATGGCCCGTCAGCCGGAGATGGCCGGCACCCTGCGGACCAACATGATTCTGGCAATGGCTCTTATGGAAGCGCTTGCCATTTATGGACTGCTGATCGCATTTATTCTGATTGCAAAAATATGATTGCGCGATAAATAAAGAGGAAAGAGGATACATGTTTTGAAGATCGATCTATCAGAGATGATATGGACCATCATCAATTTTCTTCTGCTGATGTTTCTGCTGAAGATTTTTCTGTACAAGCCTCTTCTGAAATTTATGGACGCACAGAAATCCCGTATTGAAGAAGGACTTGCCAAGGGGGAAAAAGCCCTTCAGGCAAGGGAGGAGAATGCAAAACAACTGGAAGAAAACCTGCAGAAGAGCAACAGCGAGGCCAGACGGATTTTGAGCGAGGCCAGGGCCGCCGACGAGCGGACAAAAGCCGGGATCCTTAACAGGGCAAACGAAAGCGCGGCTTCCATCCGCAGCCTCGCCAGCGAACGCATAGCCGGGGAGGAGAAAGCCGCGGCGGAGAATGTGGAAAAGAGTTTACCGGAGCTTGTATCCTTGCTTACCTTCCGGCTCCTCGGAAAGGCAGGGCATGCCGGGTAATAGGATGGAACTGATATGGCAGCGTGATTTCAGAAAAAAGGAAATTGCCGCTGCGAGCGTCCATAACAGGGAAGGGAGGGATGAGGCCGGATGACCGGACTGCAATTTTTCTATGCCGTTATTAACTTCCTGATTTTGTTTGCCGCGCTGTATTTCTTTGCCGGAAAGAATGTCAAGAAGGCAGTTCACGGACACAGGGAAAGAATCGAAGCGGATCTTAAACGCGCCGATGAAGGCAGAAAACAGGCGGAGGCCCTGACGTCCGACATTGAAAACGCAACGATTTCCAACAAAGAACAGCAGAAGGGAATCGTCGGGCGCGCCAAAGCCCTGGCAGAATTAAACAGTAAGACGGCGGCGGAGCTAAGCGAACGGGAAGCGGAAGTCATTATTGAAAACGCCTCTGAGCATGAACAGCTGCTGCGTCAGCAAATGGAAGAAAAAGTCGGTGCCGAAGCAATTAAAAAAGTAGCGGCGCTGGCGCAAAACGCATTGAAACAGGATTTGTACGCTTCATCAAGACAGGTCCTTACAGATGTGTTTATAGAAAAAATTAAGGATTTGGTGGCAGCGATGCCGAGTGATATTTTGAATATGAACGAATTAAAGAAGTTAAATATTACCATATCCAGCTCCGAACCTTTGTCCGAGGAGGAAATGAAGCGGTTGACGCAGATACTGTGCGAGACATTCATTTCCTGCCGCAATGAAGTTGACGACCGCGTAATAGGGGGCGTCCGGATGAAGGTGGGCGATACCGTATATGACGGCACGCTTGCCAATTCACTCGATAAGCTCAGCCGCGATGTGGAAAAGAGTACCCGCAGGACGGACAGGGAAATGCAGGGCATCGTCGAAGGCATCAGGGAAAAGCTGAAGGCGGCCGACAGCAGCATCGACGTGTTCCAGACCGGGACGGTTGTGAGCGTCGCAGACGGCATCTGCCGTATATCCGGGCTTGCCGACGTCATGGCGGGAGAGATGCTGGAGTTCGACAACGGCCTGCGCGGTATGGCTCAGGACCTTGACAGGGACAATGTGGGCGTCATTTTGCTTGGAAACTACGCAAGGCTGCAGGAAGGGGATCAGGTGCGCCGCACAGGCAGAATCATCGACGTCCCCGTCGGCGAGGACATGATTGGCCGCGTGGTCAACGCCCTCGGCGTTCCGATTGACGACGGGGGTCCCGTCCGTGCGGCTGAAAGAAGGGCGATTGAGAGCCCCGCGCCCAGCGTCCTTTCCAGACAGCCCGTGTCCGTACCGCTGCAGACGGGCATCAAGGCCATTGACGCGCTGGTGCCCATCGGGCGCGGACAGCGCGAGCTCATCATAGGGGATCGGCAAACCGGCAAGACGGCCGTCGCGCTGGATACGATCATCAACCAGAAGGGCAAAAATGTCATCTGTATCTACGTTGCGATCGGTCAGAAGGAATCCACCGTGGCAGGGGTGGTGGAAAAGCTGCGCGCACACGGAGCGATGGACTACACCATTGTCATTTCGGCCAACGCCTCCGAACCCGCCCCCATGCTTTATATCGCGCCCTATACAGGCGCGGCAATGGGCGAGTACTTCATGTATAACGGCAGAGACGTTCTTGTTGTGTATGATGACCTAAGCAAGCAGGCTGTGGCATACCGTGAGATTTCCCTGCTTCTGCAGAGGCCGCCAGGACGCGAAGCGTACCCCGGAGACGTCTTTTATCTGCACTCCCGTCTGCTGGAGCGCGCAGCCAGACTGAGCAAAGAAGCCGGCGGCGGAAGTATGACGGCGCTGCCGATCATTGAGACGCAGGCGGGCGATATCTCCGCGTACATTCCTACCAACGTCATTTCCATCACCGACGGTCAGATCTTTCTGGAGACGGATCTTTTTCATTCCGGAATCCGCCCCGCCATCAACGTCGGGCTGTCGGTATCCCGTGTAGGCGGCGCGGCACAGGTTGGCGCAATGAAACAGGTTGCGGGCCGGCTGAGAATGGATCTGGCCCAGTACAGGGAGCTGGCTGCATTTACCCAGTTTGGCTCCGACCTTGACAAAGCTACCCGCGGGACTCTGGAGCGCGGCGCGCGTATGACCGAGATTCTGAAGCAGGATCAGTTCGCCCCCATGTCCGTGGCGGATCAGGTCATTCAGATATTTGCGGCAAACGAAGGCTTTACCGATGATATCGACGTAAAGGACGTTGCGCGCTTTGAATCGGAGCTAGTGGATCATGTCTATTGCGCATGTCCGGCGCTGTATGAGGAAGTCATGGCGGGAAAGAAGCTGTCCGCCGGTACGCTCAGCGAACTCCGTGAGGCTGTCCGTACTTTCAGGCAGGCGTTCTGACCGGCACATTGTAAATACCGGTCAGGCATTATGCTCTCTTATTCTTTGAAAGGAGGGACGGCTTATGGCGGCCATGCGTGAAATACGCGCCCGTATCAAAAATGTAAAAAGCACTCAGAAAATAACAAAGGCCATGAAAATGGTGTCGGTATCCAAGCTGAGAAGGGTGCAGTCGGCAATGGAAGCCCTGCGTCCCTTCACCCGGAAGAGCCGGGAAATCCTGTCCGTACTGCTCAGCGGCGATAATACTTATTCAAACGCATTGATTCAGCCCAGAAGCGAGGTAAAAAAGGTCTGCTATGTGCTGTTTGTGAGCAACCGCGGGCTGTGCGGGGCATATAACAGCAATCTTCTCCGCCACATGGTGAATCTGACGGCAGAGGAGAAGCGTGCGTATTCAGTGGTTGTATGCGGCCGCTGGGGAAAGGATGTCATCCGCAACATCGGGCTTCCGGTTGAACGCGTTTTTGACGACATAGGCGATACGCCGGGCGCAGAGCAGGGAATCAGGCTTGCCGAATATCTCAAAAGCATGTACTTGAGCGGCGAAGCGGATGAGATCATACTGGTTTACCAAGAATTTGTCAACGCCCTGAATCAGACGCCCCGCAGTGTTCAGCTGCTGCCGGCAAAGCCGGAGGAGGCTGAGAGTACGAAGACAAACGAGGCATATCTCTTTGAACCCGACCGCAGGACGATTCTTGAGAATGTGCTGCAGCTGCATATCAACAGCGCGGTTTATTCGGCCCTGCTTGAAGCAAAGGCGGGGGAGCATGCGTCCAGGATGAGGGCGATGACCTCCGCGTCGGACAATACGCAGGAGCTGATTGCGGAACTGGGGCTGAAGCTCAACCGTGCGCGTCAGGCAGCCATCACCACTGAAATCTCCGAAATTGTCGGCGGCGCGTCCGCGTTGAAACAGAAAAAGTGATCAAACAGAAAATGTACCTTTGATTTGAGGAGTTCACTATGAAAAATGGCATCGTCAGAAGGGTCATCGGGCCTGTGGTTGACGTACAGTTTCCTTCCGGCAATCTGCCGGAGATCTATAATGCAATAGAAATCCAGCTGGAGGACAGAAAGGTTGTCATGGAGGCTGTTCAGCACATCGGAAACAACAGCGCCCGCTGTCTCTCGCTGTTTTCAACAGACGGCATCTCCAGAGGACTTACCGCGGCCGATACAGGGATCCCCATCTCCATGCCTGTCGGCGAAGCCACTTTGGGCCGTATGTTTAACGTCGTCGGAGAACCGATTGACGGCAAGGGGCCTGTTGAAGACGCAGAGCGCGTTCCCATACACCGGCAGGCGCCTGAGTTCACGGAGCTGGCCCCGTCCACCGAGATACTGGAAACCGGCATCAAGGTGGTCGACCTGCTTGCCCCCTACTCCAAGGGCGGTAAGATTGGCCTGTTCGGCGGCGCGGGGGTCGGCAAGACCGTACTGATTATGGAGCTTATCCGCAATATCGCATACGAGCACGGAGGATATTCCGTATTCGCGGGTGTCGGCGAGCGTTCCCGCGAGGGCAATGACCTTTGGAACGAAATGAATGAGTCGGGCGTTATCAATAAGACCGCGCTGGTGTTCGGGCAGATGAACGAGCCGCCGGGAGCCCGTCTGCGCGTGCCGCTGTCCGGTCTGACGATCGCGGAGAACTTCCGTGACGTCAGTGGCAAGGATGTGCTGCTGTTCATAGACAACATATTCCGATACACCCAGGCAGGCTCCGAGGTTTCCGCACTGCTGGGTCGCATGCCTTCCGCAGTCGGTTACCAGCCCACTCTGGCAACGGAAATGGGCGCTCTGCAGGAGCGCATCACCTCCACCAAAAACGGTTCCGTCACCTCCGTTCAGGCCATCTATGTGCCCGCGGACGATCTGACCGATCCCGCGCCCGCGACTGCGTTCGCTCATCTGGACGCAACGACCGTCCTGTCCAGAAGCATCGCAGAGCTCGGTATTTACCCCGCGGTTGATCCTTTGGAATCCACCTCCCGTATTCTTGAGCCCGGCATCCTGAGCAAAAGCCATTATGAAACCGCAAGGGCGGTTCAGGGCGTTCTGCAGAAGTACAAGGAGCTTCAGGATATCATCGCGGTTCTCGGAATGGACGAGCTTGGAATCGAGGACAAGGCGGTTGTCAGCAGAGCCAGACGAATTCAGAGATTTCTTTCCCAGCCGTTCCATGTCGCGGAGAATTTTACCGGGATTGAGGGTCGCTATGTTCCCATGGAAGAGACCATTAAGGGCTTTCAGGCGATTTTGGGCGGGGAGTGCGACGACCTTCCGGAACAGGCGTTCCTGCTGTGCGGAAGCATTGACGAGGTCCTTAAAAAACGCGACCGGCTCTAAGGAGGGCTGCATATGGAAGACAGGATACATCTTTGTGTGATGACCTCCGGCGGCGTCAAATACGAAAAAATGGCGCGCTATGTCGGCTTGCCGCTGGAAAACGGGGATGCCGGTATTCTGGCCGACCATGCTCCGCTGCTTGCCGCTGTCAGGGACGGTCCGGTGAAGTGCGAGTTCGGGAATATGACAGAGTATGTCTGTGTTGGGAACGGAGTGGCGGACGTGCGTGAGAACAGCGTCACACTGCTTGTTCGCACTGCCGAGGCGGCGCAGGATATTGACCTTACCCGCGCAGAAGCCTCCGAGCAAAGGGCCCGGGAGCGCATTGCGCACAAGGATGGGACCACCGACACGGTCCGCGCCGAGGCAAGCCTGCACAGGGCTTTGGCAAGAGAAAAGATTTATCATTTATATCATGGCGATTGAATAGTATCATGCCCCTGAAGGATGCCATGCTCCACTCTCTTTCCGGGCAGGCGCGCAGCCCCATGCGGCTGAAATGCACTCAAAGCAAAAACTGCCAGAAGACGTTTACCCGCCATGTTTGGGCGGATTACATGGAGACCGCCGAAGCAATCCGTCACACACAGTGGGGCAAAGAGACATACAAAAAAACGAGCGGAAACCATTGAACGTGTTTTCGCCGATGCAAAAGAAAAACATGGGTTGAGATATACCACACTGCGAGGCAAAGCCAAAGGTTACAATGCAGGCTTTGCTTACTTTCGCCTGCATGAATTTAAAAAAGCTGGCGATATGGAAATCAAGAGACCCGAGGTTCCGGTCAAAGTCCGGCTTTTTATCTGCTTTAGCAGGTTCTCCAAACGTCTTGCCGTTTGGAGAGCGAAAATCCACCCGCTACGCGGGTGAGATTAGAAGCTTAAGCAAAAGCATCGCCTTTCTGATATAATGACGAGTGTTCAAGCCGTCAAAAAACAAAAAAAAGGTGATGCTCTATGGCAAACAGTTTAGCACATACAAAATGGGTGTGCAAGTATCATATTGTTTTCGCACCGAAATATCGGAGGAAGGTTATCTATAACCAGTTGCGTGTGGATATCCAGAAAGATATAAGAGATTTATGCAAATGGAAGGGGGTAGAAATTATAGAGGGACATATGATGCCAGATCATGTACATCTTTTGCTGTCAATACCACCAAAGTACAACGTCTCAAGTTTTATGGGATATCTCAAAGAGAAAACAGCTACCATGATTTTTGACAAACATGCGAATCTCAAATACAAATTTGGAAATAAACATTTCTGGTCAACAGGATATTATGTGAGTACAGTAGGGCTTAATGAGGCAACAATTGCAAAGTATATCAGAGATCAGGAAAAGCAAGATCAGATTGAAGATAAATTAACCACAAAAGAATATCAAGACCCTTTCAAGGGTTAGCCAGTAATCAATCCACTACGGCTTGAACAAAGTGAAAGCCAGCGTCTTTTAGGCGCTGGCAATCCTATGCCCTTTTAGGGCTCGTGCAAGCCACCCGTTTTACGGGTGGTACTGACTGATAAATAAAATTTGCTGATGAGACACAATGATTTTCCTTAAAATAAATGGGATAAAAAGAAGACTGCAAAATATCACCAAGGCAGCAGGAAAAACTAACAGATTACCTACAAGCAGATATTTGTTTGATGTTTATTGGGGTGAAAAGTGGCTATAAATCGCTTTAAGTCGCCATAATAAAAGCCTCAAAAACCCGCAATAACCCGAGATTACTATAGATTATAACAAAACGCTATATGAGAAAATATTTCCTCATAACCCGAAGGTCGTAGGTTCAAATCCTGCTGGCGCAGGCATAAAGAAAAGTCCATATAAACAAAATGTTCCCTGCAAACTTTTATGGCTTGCAGGGAGCATTTTGTTCTTATCAATGCCTTTTCGCATGAAGGTTTAGGAGCAGCACCAGCAATCCATTTACGAAATAAACGTGTTCGGATTTCGCGCGGTTATCTCCAACATGGTAAAAAATAGCAATATTTCCACAATAAGGGAATATTGCTATTTTTATGTAATGTTTAACTCTGTAATTTGCATCGGCAACTTTTACAGCGATCTATGCGAGCAAATCACAGACGCCTTATACCACGAAAAATACCACTTGATACCTAACCCATTGCAATGTCTTGTTCCTCAAGTTATACTTTGCTTAAGGGAGGGAGGAAGGCAGATTGAAGATTACGATTGTTGAGAATCAGGATACAGAGTTGATTATCCATTGCTCTAGCCGTTCCCAACCGGAAATTCAGAAGTTGTTGGAGACGCTGGATGAACTCGATCGGCGCATCCCGATTCAGCAACCCGGGAATCTGACAATGCTTTGCCCAGAGGATGTGTTGTATGGAGAATTTGTGAATCGTATGGTGTTTATCTATACAGCAAAGGACGTTTATCCAACCGGACTTACGTTGTCACAGCTTGAAGAAAGCCACAGGAGATTTTTCCGATGTTCCAAAAGCGGTGTGGTCAATGTCGAACAAATTTCTCATCTGAAAAGCGAACTGAACGGGCGGATACTGGCGACCTTATCCAACGGAGAGCAGATTCTGATTTCCAGACATTACGCAAGTGGCTTGAGACGATTATTAAAACAATTATGAGGTGGTATTATGAAAGGCTTTAAGCTATTATATCTATGGGTAATGAATACGAAGTTGTTTATGGGGCTTTATTTTGTTGCAATTATATTTCTGACCTGCATTCTGATGCTTTGTTTCGGTAGAAACTCCATCGGATTTTTTCCGATCTTAGAGATGCTTCTTGTTGCCATATTTGCAGCGGTTACACAGGTTTGCATCCTGCCCGACAGTATCAGCTTTTTGCGGGGAATTTTTTTTCTGCGTTCGGTAGCCTGGCTAATCCTTGTTGGCGTGATGACGGGATGTGTCGCTCAATTTGGCAACTGGTTTGCCGATCTGCCTGGATGGTGTCCGTGGGTATTGTCCCTTTTCATGGTTGCGGGTTGTATTGCCATGTTGGTGGGGTTTCGCTTTGAGCAAGAGAGTGATACGATCCGCCTGAACAGCGATTTGAAGGCTTATCAGAAGGATGACAAATAACTCTGCTAGATTTGGAATTAATTTCCTTCCATATTATATCCTTCACAAGAACTAAATTCAATCATAAATGTCGAAAACAAGAGATGAAAAGCGGAAGCAGATCCGCTTTTCAAGAAACAAGGGACCTGGACAGATTCGATGATTGAATCTGTCCAGGTCCCTGTTCATACCTATTAGTTAAAGTGTATCATTTTTTTACAAAGTCCAGATAGTGTGCTCATTACGCGAAAAGTTCACTGCATACATTCTTTCGGATTTTCCAAACATTATCTCCAAAATTGCTTACTACAGTAATTAATGTTTCTTTTTGAGACTTATACATTGATATAAAACTGACGCCTGGATCACAACCTTGGAAATAAGGCGTGTAGCTATTGTCCTTTTCTTTTTTAAGCCAAACACCATAACCATAATCTCCATCTTTATCGTTGCCGCTTTGCCTGCTTAACATTTTATTGACCATATCAGCAGACAACAATTGGTGTTGTAACAGAGCTTCCCAAAAACGTTCAATATCACAAACCGTAGTAAAGGCGCCACCCGCACCAGTTCCCTTTACATCGACACTGAAAATGTTTGTATAATACTCATCGCGCTTACGATCAAATATATATGAATTTGCGCATTTTGCAGGAAGTCGATCCAATTCATAATATCCTGTACTATTCATGCCACAAGCAGAAAAAATACTCTCTTTTAAGAATAAATCAAAAGGCATCTGCATTATTTTTTCAATGATTAACCCCAAAACCACATATCCGGTATTGTTATATTGAAAACGCTCTCCTTTTTGATACATCATAGGTTTATCCAAAAACAAAGGCAGCAAATCAGAAGATGTGCGGATTTTATAGTTGGGATAATCCGTCCAAAGCGCATCATAATCTTCCATAACACTTTCATCGAAATAGTCGGGAATTCCAGACGTGTGTGTCAACAGTGCTTCTATTGTAATATCAGGATCAATTGCATGCAGATTGAAATCAAGTAGATGACCGATTGTATCATTAAAATGCAATTTCCCGTTTTCAATCAGTTGCAGTATTGCAACTGCTACAAAGACTTTGCCTGCTGAAGCCGTTGCAAATTTTGTTTCTACTGTGTTTGGAATTTCATCGGCCAAATTGGCATATCCATAAGCCTGTTGAAATAGACACCTGCCACTTTTTTTTATAGAAATACAGCCACGAAAATCTTTATCTATAAATTTATCAAATTCCATATATACCCTTCTTGTTATAGAAACAATCTGAATTTGTTCCGGATGTCCATTATTTTCAAATATGCAAAATTTATTACCATAACGAAAAACCTACGGCTAGGGGGCAGAGAGATCCGTTAGTAGGCTCGTATAATCGGTTCCTTCCAGAACAAAAATCAGCTTTAATCTGGTTTGTGCAAGGCTATGCCATGTTGCGGGCATCCAATGGGGTAACAAAAAATACAAAAACATGAAGCATCTCAAAGCAATCTTAAACAACACAGTTATTTACGAATAACTTCTTTTCCGCATAACCTGCAAACTATTTTGCGCATAACTCTTGACACTCCCAAGTATAGACCTATAATCACTCACACTGCAAGCGATTTTTTACTTCCATAATAGATAAAGCTGCTGCGAAATGATGACAACAGCTCGTAATGGCCCGTATCAAAATTAAAATGAAATTTTTATCCAAAGATATTGTAACCCCCAATTAAAGCATAGACAATACTGATAATTAAAAGGACGAAGGACCAGTTAATCATCCGGAACCGCGAGGATGCAGTATTCATTTCACGAGGGTGATGCCCTTCACGGAGGTCTTGACATTCCCATTGCATTTAGCGGTAAAAGCACCGTCGTATGTCGTAACCGTTCGGGTTGGATATACGAATTTCGGGCAAAAGTGTTGACGGATTCAGACAGACAAAAAGGTGGTTCAGCCGTTCCCAAAATGGGAACAACTGAACCACCTTTCACAGCCTATTGACACCTTCACGCCGCATGAAGATTACTACTTTGGGAAAGTTAAGGAACCGTTTTACCTTTCAGCGGGTGGAAAAGCGAAGCACACGGCGGCGTGGAGGTGTAACACTTCCTGTTGTCCATGCCTACGATCGCCTTTTGTTCGCCCTTATGTCTAAGAAAAGTGCCGAAGGCTTTACCTACAAGTTCCACTTCGCCGTCCGTCAAATTCTCCGGATAGACGACGCGGATGTCGTATTCTTTGAATATTACGTCCTTAATCTCCAAAATCATCGTACTATTGTAATGTCAACGCCTGTAATAATTGCCGTGTATCTCACATGAAGCCATCGAGATGCCAACTTTTACATATTAGATGCAGAGGCCGTATCCTCGTTTCGCAGCGCAAGCGAAGATATGATCCATGACACAAGACTTTCAGCGCCTTCGTTTCTGTTGCAGCCCTTCGGCGTTATGCCGTCCATGCATCCGCCGGTGTCCCTGTCTATCAGTGATTCACCGGAGATATTCTTTCCCGTGAACCAGAGAAGGCAGTCGCGCGCCTTGTCGGCGTAAGACTGTTTCCCTGTCATCTCGTATGCTTTAAGGCAGGCGAGAAGCGTGCCGCACGCCTCGACGGGCTGCTGATCGAATTCCGCAGCTGATTTTCCTTTTTCGAGCCAGCCGTTGCAGCCGATGGGACAGAACATATCGTCTTTAAAAGTGCTTTTTAGCAAGAAATCAAGACTGCCGACCCCAATTTCAAGATACCGTTTTTCCTGAGACGCTTCATAAGCGACAAACATAGCGCCCGGCAGGACGGCGTTGCAATAGGTGATGTTCTGCTCAAACCAGCACCAGTCAGGATCTGCGCTCTGCTCGTATGCGGCGGCGATTCCCGCCGCCATATTTTTCAGTTCACCGCGCGCCGCTTTGTTCCTCCATAATCCGAGGCCGATTGACGCATATGCTTTTGACCTTGGGAAGGCAAGACTTTGACAGCCAGGCAATGTCTTTTTAAGCAGATATTCCGCGGCGCTGCGTATACTTTCCGGAAGGGCAGGGCGCGACGCCGTGAAGCCGAGGCCAAAGACGCAGCGCCCAAAGCAGTCCTGAGAGCCTTTCTTTTCGGCAAAGCAGCGGTCATAATCCATAAAGTTCCGGAACCATCCGTCGCTTTCGGCATAGAAAAGAAAGCTCAAATACCGGAAAGCAAGGTCCAGATATTTTTTACTTCCCGACGCTTCATAAAGTATTACGGCCATAATCAGGGCCCGCGCGTTGTCGTCGGAAGTATATCCTTCCGAAGGGTCTGGAACGCCGTATTTTGCATGCTGAAACATGCCCGTACAATCCGTCATCCGGAATATATGCGTGTCGTCCGGCAGCACTTCCGCACAGCTATCCATTGACATCGCCGGCTTTGCCCGCGGCCTTTGAAAATACCTTTTCATAGCTGTCGGCGACGCTTTCCCACGTCATGGTTTTCCCGAGTTCGTATGTCTTCTTTTCCATTTCCGCCTTTTTGTCCGGATGCTCGATCAGATAATCAATACAGCCGGCGAGCGACCCCGCGTCCCTGAATTCCGCCAGCATGCCGTGGCCGTCCGCCAGCATTTCCTTTGCGTAAAGGTAAGGCGTGGAAACGATCGCCCTGCCGTACCCTGCGGCATAGGCGAGGGTGCCGCTGACCGCCTGATCCTTTCCAAGATAAGGCGTCATATATATGTCGGAGAGCTTTATGTACCGGACGAGCTCTTCCTTTTCAAGATACCTGTTGATAAATCGGACATTTCGCCGCAGCCTGCAGTCGTCCACGATTTTTTCAAGGCTTCCGCGGTAGGCCTCCCCAAACTGCCTTTTGACGACGGGGTGCGTCTGGCCTATAATCAAATATAATATGTCCGGATGCTTTTTCACTGCTTCGGCGACGGCCCTTATACCGTATTCAAGACCTTTGCCGGGGCTTATAAGTCCAAATGTACTGATTACGGTGCGGTTTTCAAGTTGAGCCTGCTTTTTCAGTTCTTCTCTTGACGGAAGATCGAATACAGGCACGCCGTGGTGGATCACGTTTATTTTCACGGGGTCCGCCCCATAGACGTCACACAGTATTTTGCGGGAATTTGAAGCCATTGTGACGATTTCGGAGCTTTCCCGGCAAAGCTCCTGCAAAATCGATTTCTGTTTTTCGTCTGGATTCGGCAGCACAGTGTGCAGCGTTGTGACGATCGGCTTTTTCATACGGCTTGTCAGATCAAGAAGATATTTTCCCCAGTCGCCGCCGTAGATACCGTATTCATGTTCGACGGCCAGGACCTGAATGTCGGAACGGTTGATCCAGCCGGCTATATCCGCATAGGATTTACAGTCCTGCTGCGGCAGTTCATAGATGACGTCCTTGCCGTATCTATAGGTATTGTCATTTATGGCAATGACGCCGGATTTTATGGAGCCGGTTTTTTTCAGCGCCGTGACAAGATCCTGCGTAAAAGTCGCGATTCCGCATTCGCGCGGAGGGTATGTGCTTAAAAAAGCAATATTCAAATACTGTTTCATTGCGCTTTAAAAAACTCCTTTATTTTATCAGATTGCCAGTGGGTTTATGTTTTTTGTAGAATCGGGCGTAAATATCTCATGGCGGTACTCAGATATGTTTTCTATGCGGCAGCTGTCGGTGACAATGCACCCCGTTAATTTTGAGCCGTCTGTGAGGTTGACATTGTTCCAGAGGACACTTCTTGAGACCCTGCACCCGCTGCCGATGACGCCGTTGTCTCCGATTACAACGCCGGGGCCTACGACGGCGCCTTCTTCTATCCTGACGCCTTTCCCAAGATACACCGGGCCGCGCAGTATGGCCGAACCGCTTATACGCGCGTTGAATCTGCTGTAAACTGAGCGCTGCCTGAAATTGATTTCCGGAAGCTGGAGCTTTCCCGTAAATCCGTCGTGATGCACCTTGATATATTTTTCCGGGGTACCAATGTCCATCCAGTAGTTGCAGCCTTTATAGACCGCGATTTTCCGCCCGCTTTCAAGGAGCCCCGGGAAAACCTCGCGCTCCACCGAAACCGCCCTGCCTGAAGGAATCTTAGCGAGAACGCCCGGCTCAAATATGTAAACGCCTGCATTGATAAAATGCGAAATGATTTTTTGGGGTTTCTCACGGAAAGAGAGCGCATAGCCGTCCTTATCGAATTCGATTACGCCATAGGCTGACGGATCGTTCACTCGTGTGACCGCAATGGTGACGTCCGCCTTTTTCCGCCTGTGGAACCGCAGCATTTCGGTGAAATTTATATTGCTCAGTATATCGGCGTTGAGCACGAAGAAAGAGTCGTCAAAATATTTTGCGGAGTTTTTTATGGCCCCGCCGGTTCCCAACGGAAAATCCTCGTCGACATAGTGAATTGTCAGACCGAGCTGCGAGCCGTCCCCAAAGTATGATTTGATAACGTCAGATTTGTAACAGGTGCTCAGTACGATTTCATCTATGCCGTGCTGCTTGAGCACATACAGGGTCCTTGTCAGCAGAGGCTTACCCATAATGGGAACCATCGGTTTAGGCCGCCTGTCCGTCAGAGGTCTCAGCCTCGTGCCCTTTCCGCCTACCAGTAATAAAGCTTTCATGTTAAGCCCCTCCTTTATTTTTTAGTTTTGATTATTTTTCTGGTTCTGGACAGCTTTTTATATAATCGAGCGTTTCTTTAAGCGATGCGACAGCGAGCGCTATGCTTGTGTCCGCCGCTCCGTAATACATTTTAATTCTGTCGTTTTCCGCATCCAACACCCAGCCGCATGGGAATACGACGTCCCTGACGTCTCCCTCCTTTTCGTAAATTTCCTGCGGGCCGAAGACCCATTCGTCGCTTCGCCTAAGGACCTTCAGGGGATTGTCGAGATCGAGCAGGACGAGACCGAGCCGGTATATCGCTCCGGAAGCCGTCTGCTTTACCCCGTGGTACAGGATAAGCCAGCCGTCGGGAGTCTCGAGCGGCTGAGCGCAAAGGCCCACCTTGTAGCCGTCCCACCAGCTCCCTCCGCGGGCGTTAATTAGGATTTTATGTTCGCCCCAGTATCTGAGATTGTCGGAGCTGGAGATCCAGATATTCGCCCCATGATCGATTGGCCTGTGGATAAGCATCCACTTGCCGTCGAACCTTCGGGGGAAGATAGCTGCGTCCTTGTCCTCCGGCGGAAGGATGGGACCTAGCCGTTCAAATTCGGTGAAATCTTCGGTCAGGGCCATGCTTACCACAGGCCCGGCATCGGAATACGCAGTAAAAACGATCGCATATTTTTTCAGCTCGTCAATATAACTTATTCTTGGGTCTTCGATGCCCCAGGCTTCTTCCGGGTGATCGGGGTCCGGTTCCATCGTTGGGGATTTGTCTATTATCCAGTTGCTGACGCCGTCCTCACTGACGGCTTTCGTAAGGTGGGAAAATCCTCTGCGATCCTCGACACGCGCCAGTAGCAGGACTTTGCCGTCGAACGACGCAGCCGCCGGATTGAATACCGTGTTGACCGGATAAGGCCAGTCCTTTGCCATCAGGATGGGGTTGTAAGGGTAACGTCGGAATATATCCTTATATGTATTGTCACCAGTTTTAAGTTTTGTTTCAAAACGCACCATGATTCATCAATTCCTTTCTTTACGCTGCGTCAGGCTATGCGTAAGCAGCATGAGCATATTGCCCTCAAGGCTGTACCGCTTGATTTCAGACGGGATGAGAACGGTATCACCTTTGTTAAGGTCTATGCTGCCGCCGCCGTACAGTATTTTTCCGTTACCATTAAGGCCCATGATCACATTGAAACTCTCGCCTGTTTGAGCTTCAAACGTTTCGTTTATCCGTACCTCGTCGGTCGTGAATTCTTTGACTTTCGGTCCACTTCGGATCTCGGCTCCATTTATGCGCTTTGAGGAAAGCACGGATGTCGCCGCAGGACCGGATTTTTCGAAATGTATGGCGTCAAGGGCGTCCTTTACATGCAGTTCTCTTCTTTTGCCGTTACTGTCGACTCTGTCCCAGTCATACAGCCGGTAGGTCGTATTGCTGTTTTGCTGAATCTCCGCGACGAGTATCCCGCCGAGTATGGCATGTACCGTTCCGGCGGGTATGTATAAAAAAGTACCGGGTTTTACGGCCACTTCGTTAAGCAACTGCAAAATCCGGTTTTCCCTGATTGCGCTTTCCAATTCTGCTTTTGAAGTGACATTTTTAAGTCCGTAAATAAGTTTCGCATTTTCCCCAGCGTCGATGACATACCACATTTCGTCTTTCCCGTTTATAAGTCCTTTGGACTTTGCGCAGACATCGTCGGGATGGACCTGAACCGAAAGCCTGTCGTTTGCGTCGAGAATCTTAAACAACAGCGGAAATTCCGTTCCGTATTTTGCAAGTACCGCCGGGCCGAGAATCCGTCCGCGGAATATGTCTATCATCTCCCGCAGCGTTTTTCCCCGGTATTGACCGTTGTCGACGACGCTCATCCCGTCCTCCCTACAGCACAGTTCCCAGCTTTCGCCTATATTTCCTTGTGGAAGTGCTTTTCCGAAATATGTTTGGAGCTTTCTTCCGCCCCACGGCTTTGCCTTAAATACCGGCTTGAGTTTTATTGGATACAGCATCATTTTGGCCTCCTGATTTTACCAAATGCATTTTGGATATAAAAAATCTTCTCAATATTTAATGATGCCATTAAATATTAAAAAGAGTAGATTAACTCTATCGGTTTAAGTTGATATGCTCTTTCCTCTCGCGTAATTAGCACTCTTGTACTTCGAGCGCTAATATCATTGTAACACATTTTTCTCATTTGTCAATATTAAGAGCTTATTTGCAAATAAGCTTAGGAAAGAACAGCCAAGATTTTACGCCAAACAATAATAACACAGGCAAATGACAGGGTATAATTCCTTCGACCGGATTTTACGAGTGGTCTTATGACGGAAAAAAATAAAGTATCAATTCAACTTGCCGGGAAGTGGTACTTTATATGGCTGGATTTTGGAATAATATGGACGGGAAGCGCCTTTGAGATACAATTGCCGGCATACCGAAGGTTTTTAAATATTTCATTTCTAAACACTATTCATAAAAAACGAGCAGACCGGGTTTTTCCTGGTCTGCTCATATTTTCCATGACGACAGTTTTGCGTCTGTCTGCTGAGTGCCGTGCTTCTATTATATGTGTTTGCTTAACCACAATAAGATATCCGCAATAATTTCATCCTTACAGGGCTCATTTAAAATCTCATGGAAAAGTTTTGCATAAATCCGGAGACTTTTATCTTTGGATCTAATTTCTTCGAAGAATTCCAAGGAGTCCTTTACCGAAACCAATCCATCGTCAGCTCCGTGCAGAATCAATACAGGGTCAATAAAACTTGCAATATTTTTCTTTAACCATTGTACACCCCCGTAAATCTGGTTAATAAGCCCGATGGAAATTTGTTTTTCAACCAGGGGATCATTGAGATATGCTTCAATTACCTTTGGATCACTGCATACCCCATCTCCCAGGGAGTTAGGGACGTAAGTATCAACTGGGGCCTTAATCGGCAGCTTATCACCCATTAGCGGATTGTTATAATGGGTCAAAGCGCCTGATGTAATGATGCCATCTGTTTTTCCTGGATACTTTGATCCATAAAGCGCCACAGTTTCTCCGCCCATACTGTGACCAAAAAGGAAGACTTTTTTTCCATTGCTTTCTTCTCTTGCCATATTAACAAATACATCTGTATCGTCTGGCATTTCATTAAAATCGCTGAAAAAAACTCTCTTGCCTTCAGATTTACCATGTCCTCTTTGATCATAACGATAGACGCTGTAGCCGTTCTCATTCAGTTTTTCAGTGAAATAGTCAAAGCGGTTGAGATGTTCACAAAGCCCATGTGATATGACAATTAATGCCTTTGGCTTTTCAACTACATCCTTCCTACATCTCAATTTCGTTCCGTCTCTGGAAGAAACCATTTTTTCCTCTTTCATTGATACCTTCTCCTTCTTAAAGTTTTTGTCGGATTCCCATAGATGTTATATATTAATTCTGGATCACCTCTATTCAATCAGTTTAACGCTTTACAGAGAATGAAGTTTGTCTTATATAGTAACACCGAAGAAATTTGATTCAATGGTTCAGGTTTTGTACGAAAGTTTAAATAGTGTTTTTTGCTGCGCGTCAAAGAAATCATAAACATGCGAAGTTGCAGGAAAAGCAGAATGCCCATATTGCTCATAATCTACCGTATCGCACCATTTTTAAAATTATCATACCACTCAGCCATTTCATCATCGCTATCCACTTTTAAGATTTTAAAAATTTCATAGGCAAACTCAGCAGCAGCAGTTTCGTTAGCAGTAATAAACCCACCGTCAACAACAACTTGTGCGGGAACGTATAGCGACTGTCCGTTATAGCCGTTTTGGCTTTGGAACAATTCTAAGCTATCTCCTGTGTGTTTAACAGTATCTAAAAAGCCATGTTTACATAAAAAAGTGGTTGCACCACAAATAGCGGCAACAGGAATATTGGTTTGTGCAATAGTTCTGATAAATTCTGCAATTTCGTCATAGTCATTTTCTTCCCAAGTAAGGCCGCCAGGTAGAATAATAATTGCAACATTAGAAAAATCATTATAATCGGCTATGCTGTAGTCAACGCTTACAGATAGATTTCCCATTGATACTTTAGGCTTTTTATCTATCGCAATTGTTTTCACTACATAATCAGAAAAAGAATTGGCGACAGCGATAGCGTAGCCTGCTTCCCAATCACACCATTTGTCGGTTAGCAGTAGCAATATCTCATTTTTCGTATCCATTATAGCCACCTCAAAAAAATGAATAATTTGGATCGTGCTCTCGAAGAATATCATAAACATTATGTAAAATTCCAGGAATTCTCCGAACTACTAAGATGTTTCCAAGCTATTTCTTTAAGTTCGTTTTCTATTGGAAAATCTTCTAAGGAAATTGAATCCATATCATCTGACCAAACTGTCCAAAAATATCCGACAAAATCCAAGCGATTTTTTGATCATCTAAAGACAATTCTTCGCTTATATAATCTTCAATTTTTTGTTTATCCATTAATCCTTCACCTAATATAAATAATTAGATCATGTCACTAGTTGTGTCATAAACAAACTGCGAAGTTCAAAAAGTAGCTTATCTATTAATTAACCCTTCATCGCCACAGCGACTTTTAAAGCCACCACAGGGTCCGCGCAGATGATTTGATACACCGTTTGGTTCCTTTGCAAATTAATGGTGGTTGTATTGTCAACTTGATTCCCATCCCAATCACCAATGTATATGACCCCGATATCCTGCGGAGCAGGCAGCATGTAATTCTCCAAATATGCGACAACGTTTTTGGCCAGCTGTTTGCCATCAGGATACTCTTTGTTTTTATAAGCCGAGTCGGACGGACTATCTACCCAAAGGCACCAACGGCCTTCATTCCAGGTCAATTGCTGATGCCCCAGGCCGGCGTTTGCCACAGCTTTGATATTGTGACCGAGATCCAGAGTTTGATCGGTGCCAGAGACGTTTACTTTTTCGTAAGCGGAAATGCTGTTCTTGGCGTTGGACGCATTCTGATATTTCGTCCCTTCCACGGTCGCAATAAGAGTCCCTTTTGAAGCAGCCTTCGAGTTAATCGCTGCGGACTGTTTCACTTCATATAGATTCACTTTATAACTCTGTGCCTGAGAAACCGTTGTTGCCGTCAGATAATCGCCCTTCGCTAACGGTAAACTAGTAGGCAGCATCAGAGGAACTTTCGTGTTTAGTGCCGCTTTCACTTGCTTAAGAGCTTCCTGCTGTGTTTGAGGAGACGTATCGCCTATCGTTTTCGAACCAGCTGAGCTAACCGGTGCCTTACTTTGAATCATCACATGGCTGCTTACCGCATTCTCCGAAGGAGGAGCGGTACTACTGCTTTGTGGCTCTTCAACTGTACTGCTCTGCATCTGACTGTTGCTCGCCTGTGCCTGACTGCTGTTTTGCAGAGACGGGTTTCCACACGCGCTCATTGTAAGCAGCAGAACCAATAAGGCAAATAACAAGGCTAACCTTTTCATTTTCCGATCCCTCCTAAAGCTCATTAAACAATAGCTGATTGATTTCTGCTGACCTAAGTTTAACTGAATAAACATTATACGAAGTTCGGAGAACACTCCGAGTTGGCCGTTGCACTAAAAATCTCACATTATCAAATGTTTAATAAAGATATCGGCTTTTTCCAGAATCCTTTTTGAACTATCAAATTGAAATGTATTCATTGCTTCATTATAGGACATAAGGTAAGCACCGAGTAATTCTTCCTTCTGATATTTAATGATTTGATTATTAAACTCTGCTAAAAAATATATTACTCTTTTCATTACATTGGGTTTGTTCGGTAGTGGATGCTCTTCCACTATTCTGAATCCACTAGTAATATTAACATTTAGGCCTGTTTCTTCGCGGATCTCACGCAAAGCGGTCTCTTCCTCGCTTTCACCACTTTCAATATGGCCTTTTGGAAATCCATAGTAGCTTTCCGTAGATTTAATTATCACATATTTGGTTTCGCCGTCTTGCTGTGTAAACACTACCGCTCCACATGACACTTCGTATTTCATTCTGAATACCCCACATATTTTATTTATACTTACAATTTGCATTTGTGTTTTTTTCTCATTATTCCGCAAATACGATGCAAAACTTATTATATCATAATGGGAAGTTTTCAAATATTACTTTAGCCGAGAATCGATATTCTTTATCTCATTCGTTAAACGTCAAAAGGAACGATAAATGATTCAAGTTTCTTTCCATTAACAAAAGGCCATATTTTTGACTTGTTTCTATATAAGCGTATCGCAAACCCAATGTCATAATGATATCCATGAACATCTTTCGGATAAGGACAGGTTAAATAAGTAAGTTTAGCTGTATCATAAACATCAGGATTCTCTGCTAAATTATCATTGTTCAGCGATTTTATTTCAATTACCAGGCAGTTGTTCCCATTAGTTCTACGTTCATGTACGATAATATCAGGACGGATGTTTGTATCTAAAGAGTCCAAATTTCGTTCTCGCAGAATTTCAGACCTATTCATTGGAATAAAACATTCATATCTCTGGCAGGTGTCGCAACCAATAAAACAAGTTTTTGAATGTTGAATATGGCGTTCATATTCATTATCAACATAATGTCCGGACCAAAATGTTTGTTATTCTCAATTATATTTGCTAAATAATGCGCAAATCGAAAAGCAAGCGCACGCTCATAATTTTTTCCATTATAGTCAAACAATTTCTGATCATTCTCATAAAGGCAACCAAGGGCTTGGACGATAATAGAATATGCTTATTTTTTATCTATTTCCATATAAAATACTTCTCCATGTCCTTCAAGGGACCCCCTATGAGTTTTCCACTGCTAATAAGGGTTCTAGGGTAGGGGGGTGAACCAGTCCCCTCTTATAAACCAGCCTGTCTTTCGCTTCCTCAATATACTTCATCAACCTGAGATAGCAAGTAAGCGTGTGCATGCCGTTTTCTCTTTCAGCTGCCAACAACTGATCAAACGCTTCTTTTGCAATGTGGCAGCCACGTTTGTAAAGTTCACTGTTTTTTTCCGAAAAGCGGATAATAAATCCTGCGAGGCACGCGGTCGGATTGTAATCGTTATGGTCTGTACTATCAATCTCAGTATCCCACCATGGAGCATGGGGATGCTCGTTATTGCTTTTCACAATCTTATACCAACACTTGCCATCAAAACTCTTGCCGCTTTCAAGGTAATGACCTGTCCCCAAAAGTCGTCCAGATAGAAAGTTAGTAATCACCTGAGATTTTCTTGGCATATTCTGTTGGCGTTAAATTATTCAAAGAACTGTGCGGCCGAAGGTGGTTATACTCATTTCTCCAGTCTTCAATGATTTCTTTGGCCTCATAGAGATTTTTAAACAGGTTTTGGTTTAGGCATTCGTCACGCAGTTTTCCATTAAAACTTTCAATATAACCGTTCTGGGTTGGATGGCCAGGATCAGTAAGAACATGTTCTACGTGGTGATCGCAACTCCATGCATTGAGTGTGTTGCCTGTGAATTCAGAGCCATTATCGGTAAGAATCTCTTTGGGAAGACCGCGAAACAGTGCAATACGGTTGAGTACGGCAGAAACCCTTTTCCCGGTAATGGAACTGTCCACTTCCAATGCCAGGCATTCCCGTGTGGCTTCATCAATCACGGTTAAGACCCGAATGTGGTTTCCGGAGCGTGTACGATCTGAAACAAAATCCATCGACCATCTGGAGTTCACCAACAGGGATGTTCTGTCTGGCATTCCGCGCTTTTCGTATTTCTTCTTTTTGTTCCGTCTTTTCAGGGTCAATCCGGCCTCTTTGTACAGCCGGTATGTTCTTTTATGGTTAATATGGATGTTTTCCCGTTGGAGCATAACATGCAGACGTCGGTAGCCGAAGCGCTTCCATCAAGTTGCCAATTGTGTTAGCCGGTCTGTTATTTCTTTATCTTTTGCTTTCTGTACTGGAACATATCGTTTGCTGCTTCGCCCCAAATCCAACAGCCTGCACGCTCTGCGCTCACTGAGCTGGTACGTTTGCTGTATCTCTTTCGCGATACGGCGCTTCTCGGCAGGCTTTATCCGTTTTTTGAGAGTACATTCTTTAGAATATGATTATCCAGGGTAAGGTTCGCCACCAATTCTTTTAGCTGGCGGTTTTCTTCTTCCAACTGCTTTAGGTGTTTTGCCTCGCTGACATCGATCCCGCCGTATTTGCTTTTCCAACGGTAAAATGTCTGTTCAGAAATATTATATTCCCGAACGATGTCGGTTGCCTTTTTCCCTGATTCATGCTCTTTTAGAATCCTGATGATCTGTTCCTCGCTGAACCGCTTCTTTATGCTAATCACTCCATTTGCATTTTATCATATTGTGACTAACTTTTCTATTGGCTTACTTTTCGGGGTTCAGGTCA